>Ga0137433_1001199_pt1 | contig 11311 bp, 9 predicted proteins | sample EasRivERMZT840_2_FD_102335 | JGI IMG/M metagenome (GOLD analysis project Ga0137433, IMG submission 102335) | Soil microbial communities from meander-bound floodplain in the East River, Colorado, USA - East River MetaG ERMZT840_2 | ecosystem: Environmental > Terrestrial > Soil > Floodplain ...
ACTCATCCGCGAACGAATCCGCCGCATTGGTATTTGCGAAGATGCTCGGATTCCCGTTCTCGTTGAACGTGACTCCGCCCTTCACCGGACTCGTCATGATCGCCAGCGAACTCAGCCAATAGTTCGCGTTGTACGCCAGGTTTCCGGCCACGGTGGTCGGCAGACCGGTCCGATAACGCATAACGCCCGCGATCTGCCAGCCTCCGAGGATGCCGTCCACCCATCGGTTCGCATTGCCGAGAAGCGGCTTGTTCCTTCCGATTGGCAATTCGAAAAGATAGTTGGCGCTCACGTTGTGCCGGACATCGAAGTCCGACGATCCTCGAAACTCGTTCACATTGAAAATGTTCTGGATCGCGGCACCCTGCTTGCCGGCTCCCGATTCCGCGGAGGATGCGTTATCGATGGAATGCGACCACGTGTAGTTGAAATCGAAACCGATTCCGCGGAGGAAGTTGCGGCGCAGCGACAACGTCATGCCGTGAAACGCGGCTTTGCCCGCATTCATCCACGTCGGCATGGAACTGCCCTGAATGTTGAAGAACGTGTAGCAACCGGTGACTGTCAGACATTCCCCTGTAAGGTACGAACTGGTTGTATTGCGATCCAGCGCATGGAGGCAATCCAGGTAACTCCCGTTGTAGTCGCCATAGACGCAATGAAAGTAATTGGCGGAAGCGCTTCCAGGGAAAATCATGTCTTTCAGGCCAGGCCACATGTTCTCAACGAACGCGTTGGCCGGCACTACGCGGGGATTGCGCTTCACATCCGCAACGGTGAGGCCGGAATCATAGAGTGATCGAATCGCCGCATTGCTTTGCTCCCAGGTCATTCCGGATTTCGGATCCTTGAAGTACTCCAGCGGCGTGAATACGTCACCCTGCAGCAGCAGGCGATGCGAGAGCCTCCCGGTGTATCCGATTTCAAGAGTAAGCCCGCCAGGAATCTCGCGCTCGAAGCTCGCGTTCAGAACGTACGAGTACGGAGGCTTGAGGTCCGACGAGATGCCCAGGAAATCTCCGGCAATCGCGGCGATTGCCGGCGGGGTGTAGGGAAAGGGCTGGACTGGATTCGTTTCGATGCCGGGCGCACCGCCTGTAAACCTTGGGCTTGTCGTAAAGCTGTAAGAGTCGGGGAAGTTGGTTGCTGTCGCGAGGCCGATCGAACCGAACTGATCGTATTGCGCAACCAGATCGCTGCCGAACCGGTCGTAGACCATTCCGGCGCCGGCGCGAAACGCGCCGGATTTGCCGAACAGTTTTCCGATAATGCCGCCGCGGCCCTGCGGTCCATACGCGAGTCCGAAACGGGGAGCGAAGTTCAGATTGCTCGGCTTCCACCAGTTTTCCGTGCCGTTCACAGATCCGTTCAGATCCCAGTTCAGGGTGGCGTTGGGCATGGCATGCTGCGGCACGCCCTGTGTTTGCAGATAATTTCGAGTCGCAAAGTACTGGTTCAACGAAGTGGTCGGAGCCACCTGTGTTCCTCCGGCTTCGTAAAGCGGCCGGAAGTTTTCATAACGGACTCCGAAGTTCAGCGTCAGCTCGCGAGTCGCTCGGAAACTATCGGCAACATACGCTCCGTAATTGCGTTCGATGAACGATCGTGACTGCGGCGTGCCCTGGGGCAGCGGATTGCCGTTCTTGTCGAACTGATCTGTGTGAAAGTTGTCGTTGACCAGACCGAGAAGGTTTGCCATGCCGTAGGCCGCGGATGTCGCATCCGCGAGTTGCGCGTTCGGATTTCCTGTTCGGACCTGGATGTAATCGGTCAGGGCGTTTTGAATGTCCGCGCCGAGACCGATCAACTCGGTTGCGCCGAATCCGTACTTGGCAAAAGAGGAACCCAACGACGACGTGTTGTTGCGCATGAAACGGAGATTCATGCCGGCCGTGATCGTGTGTTTGTCTTTGGTCCAGGTGAGGTCGTTCGCAGGATTCCAGGTGGGCAAACGCTGGCTCGATGCGCGAGCGTTGAAATTCTGAAGCGAGTCGAGAGGATTCATGAAAAGGACCGGACCATCGACTCCGGACATCTTCTGAGCGAAACGTGTGTAGCCGACGCTGAATACGTTGACCGCATTCTGCGTCGGGATTGCCGTGTACTGCATCGCGAATCCCCGGCTGCGGTCCTGCAGCGTCGAGGCTGGAGCTTGTCCGGGGAACTGCGCGAGCACAACGTCGTCTGTGTTGTAGGCGAGTGTTCCGCGAACTGTCACCGTGTGTTTTCCTGCTTTGTCGAGATGGAAATCCAGCTTTCCGACGATCGCCCGGTCGTTGCGCCGGCTCGGAGCATTAAATCGGAAACCGCTGAAGTTCAGGCCCCCATCCTGCCCGAACGCCGGATCGTTTTCGTTGGGGTATTGATTCATCGCAGCGAGCATCTTCGGATTTACGCCGATGTTCAGGGGATCGACCAGCTTCACTTCCGCCGGCGTCAGCGTTTGAACCGAACCGTCATCGAGCTGGAACTTCAGCAATCCCTGGCGAAGCGAGTCCGATGGAATGACGCGCGCCTGCGAGACACCACTGGCGTCGATTCGTTGTTCGTAATTGAAGAAGTAGAAGGCACGATCTCGAACGAGCCTTCCGCCTGCGGATGCGCCAAATTGATTCCGGATGAGCGGTTGAACCGGCACGCCGGCCTTGTTGTTGAACCAGGTATTCGCCGCCGTAGCGGTGTTGCGATTGTATTCATACAACGAACCATGGAACTGGTTCGTTCCTCCCTTCGTGACCAGCGCGACCTGGCCCCCGGACGACCGGCCTTCGTTCGCGCCGCCGCCACCCACCGTTACGCGAAACTCCTGAACTGAATCGAGGGGTATCGGCAATACCGCGTTGAACCCGGCATTGCCCTGCGCGCCGTTCGCATTCGATCCCTGATATCCACCCGTACTCGTTCCAGTGGCCTGGGCGACCAACCCCGAGTTCTGGTTGTTGTTCACATCGGCGCCGTCGAGGGTAATGTTGTTCTGATCGCGCCTCGCGCCGAGAACCTCACCGGTCGGAGTGACGCCAACCTGCAGACTCAACAACTCGACGACGTTGCGCGTCCCAAGCGGCAGCTGCCGGATTTGCTGTTCGGAGAATGGAGTGCCGATCGAGGCGTCGACAGTATTGATGGCTGTGGCATCCGCCTCCACGTTGACGACTTCGACTGTATTGCCGACTTCCAGCCGGAGATCGAGCGTCCCGGGAGTATTGATAAGCAACTGCACGCCGTCCCGTGTGACCGTCGCAAAACCGACCTTTTCCGCCATCACCTGGAAAACGCCCGGCGGAGTCTGAAGGAATTGATAGACCCCGTCTTCGCCGCTTAAAGACTGGCGCTTGAAGCCTGTCTGGTTATTCGTCATCGAGACGATGGCTCCCGGAACTACCGCGCCGGTGGCGTCGGTAATCACTCCGCGCAACGAAGTTGTCGTTTGGGCGTGCGCGATGAACGAAGAACCAAGCAGGACGATACAGATGCAGACGATCCCGAAAAGACGATGGTCTTTCATGATGGCAAACTCCTGGTTTTCGATACGTGAATGATTGAAACCGGACGGGGGTTTTGCCGCGACGCTGCGGAGGGAGCACTCAGAATGACGGTGCTGGCCGATTATCGGTGTCAGGGCCGGTGCCAGTCAATAGCGAGGAACATTACTGCGCGTTCGGCAGTAATACCTAAGACGCGAGAGGATGGTAGAGTATGCGCATGATTCGTAGCATCGTTCTTTGTCTGATTACTGCGGCCGTTGCCTTCGGGCAGGCTCGAAAGGAATTTGAGGTCGCATCGATCAAACCGACAGCGGAAGACCCGGTGCTCCAGGCGACCGCGGGTTTAACGATCAATGGTTCGCAGGTTCGAATTCAATCCGTCCCGCTGAAGGACTATATCGGGATGGCCTACGAGATGAGACTGAACCAGATCATCGGCCCCGACTGGCTTGGAACCCAGCGATTCGACATCGCGGGCAAAATTCCGGATGGCGGCAAAGAAGACGACGTCACAGAAATGCTGCAGTCCCTGCTCGCCGACAGGTTCCAGTTGAAAACGCACCGGGAGATGAAAGAGTTTCCGGTTTATGTGCTCGAAATTACGAAGGCCGGGTTCAAGGCTGCCCAGACACTCACCGAAGAAGAAACGAAAAACGTCCGCATCTCGAATATCAAGGCTGGAGGCAACGCGGAGGGAGCAATGATCGACTTCGGGAATGGGTCGATGTTGATCCTGGGCCAGACAACGCTCGAGAGCAAAAAGATGCCGATGGGTATCTTTGCAGACATGCTGTCGCGTTTCCTCGATCGTCCTGTCGTCGATAAGACAGATCTGAAGGCCTCGTACGACATGACATTGAGTCTCACGCCGGAAGATCGATTGACCATGCTGATCCGATCCGCTGTCTCGGCGGGTATCGTCCTCCCACCGCAAGCGCTCCGGCTTCTCGATACCGCATCCCACGATTCACTTAACAGTTCCATGGGTAAGTATGGTCTGACGCTGCGATCCAGCAGAGAACAGCTCGAGGTGCTGGTCGTGGATTCGATGCAGAAGACGCCGACGGAGAATTAGCTCCCAGGAAAAATGGGGCTACGACCCCATTTTTCCGACCCAGCGCTCCGTCACGTCGAGATGGATTCCAAGAGCATCGAGTCCACGCATGACGATGTGATTCACGACGTCGTCCAGGGTCTCAGGATTTGTATAGAAGGCGGGAACCGGCGGAGTAATAACCACACCCATGCGCGACAGCTTCAGCATGTTCTCCAGATGAATATCGCTGAGCGGCGTTTCTCGCACCATCAGGACAAGTTTGCGCCTCTCCTTGAGAATCACGTCCGCCGCGCGATGAATCAGATTGTCGCCATGACCATGAGCAATCGCCGCCAGAGTTCTCGCGCTGCACGGCGCGACGATCATTCCATCGGTGACAAACGACCCGCTTGATATCGGAGCTCCCTGATCGGATTCGGAATGGACGAAAGCGGCGAGAGACTTTACGTACTCGACCGTATATGGCGTCTCGTGAAGGAGCGTCCGGACGCCCCACTTGCTCAGGATGAGGTGTGTCTCGACACCCGCGTCCTTTAAAAACTGCAGCGCGCGAACGCCAAAAACGCTTCCACTGGCGCCTGTAATTCCGACAATGATCCTCATGCAACCATCTTACAGCGCATCGTGAACAACTTTTCCGTCGACGATCGTCAGAACCGAACGAATCGTCCTGATCTCTGCATCGGGCACCGCGAAGTAATCCTTGTTGAGAACGGCGATGTCGGCGAGTTTGCCGGGCTCAATCGTCCCGATTTTGTTTTCCATCCGAAGGAACCAGCTGTTGCCCTTCGTGAACAGGCGGAGCGCTTCCTGGCGCGTGATCTGCTGGTCGCCGTTTACTTTCGCTCCGAAAGAATTCACTCCGGTCGTCGCGAAATAGATGTGAGGCCACGGATTGAGCGGAGCGATGTGGACGCCGTCGCCGTGGATGCCGGCCTGAATCCCGTGATCGACCACGGTTCGGAATTGCGCGCCCGTCACAACTTTGGGATCCGATGAAGTAACCCATCGAAATGCCGCCATCTGAACACCGCAGCCCAGCTTTTGAAGCCGCGTGAGCAGGTCGGCGTTCACAACGGGGACGTGATGGATCATCCATCGCAGGTTCGTGATGTTGAATTCCTTGTTCAGGGCCTCGTACGTTTCGACCACTCTCGTCAGATCATTCAGACTGTTGACGCTGTTTTCGTTCCGCCAGCCGGCCTGCGCGACGAGCCTCTGCGCTTCAGTCCACACTGCGCCGCTGCCGAGAGGCGCCGCCCATTCTCCGATCGAGCCGGTCATCATCATGTCGTCGCCGAAAAACTGGAACGCGTTTCGCAGACGCTCCTTCAGCTCCGGCAATGCCGGATCGTTCTGGTTCTGCAGAAAGTTCATCTGAAGGCGAATGATGGTTTTGCCTTCCTTATGAAGAGCCAGCCACGGGTCGTACATCCGATACTGATCGAGGTTGGAAAGAATCTGCGACGGGTGCAGCGGACCCGGCGTCGGGAACAAAACCTGATCTAGATGCGCCGTCAGGCCGACACTCGCCGAATACTTCATGCAATCCATCGTGCTGCGCTTCTTGTCTTCGAAGGTCTGCATGCGGCGCAAGTAAAACAACGCCGACGCCGACGCATTGCCGCCGGGACCTGCTCCGGCGATCGCGCCGGTTTCACTGACGCGGATCGGAAGAATATTCGGATGGACCTTCTCACCCGCGTCGGCGGCATCGAAGAACTTCTTGCCGAGGCTGTTCGTCACGCACGGACCGGTGAATCTCTCATATAAAAGGACGGGCCGATCGGGAACGGCCTCTTCCAGTTCTTTCAGTGTCGGATGGCGATGCTCGGCCCACTGGTTCGGATGCCAGCCGCCCATCGAAGTGATCCACTGCCCTTCGGGTGTTTCCTTGCGACGTGCAGCGAGTGCTTCCTGAATCTCCCGAATCGACGTCGTGTTCTCCAGGATCGTGTGATAGCCGGGTCGATTCGCCAGACTGACGCTGTGGATATGTCCCTCGATCAATCCCGGTACGGCCGTCCGGCCTCTCAAATCGATCGTTCGTGAGTTGGGGGCTGGGGCTGCAGCGGCGTTTCCAGCCGCTATAACGCGTCCGTTTCGGATCGTCACGGTCGAGACGATCGTGTTGCGCGCATCCAGCGTGTGAATCCTGCCGTTGATGAGCCGGATCTCCTGATTCACACCGGGCGCGGAAGCGGGCGTCGTCGCCTGGGCTCCACCTCGAGCCTGACCGGACACGACTGTAACTCGTCCGGCTCCAACCGCAGCGGCCGCGCCCGCAGCCGCGCCGAGAAAGGTCCGTCGAGACAATCGCCGTTGCTTTTTGTTGTTCTTCATGTCACTCGCCTTCGTATGGAAATCGCCGGATGCCCTGAACGCAGCCGCTCAGCGCCTGGAGCATCGTCTGGCCCCAACCGTTTGGCGTATAGGGCGCGGTCTTCTGGTTAGTCTGCTTGTCGGCCTCGGCGTAGAAACGCATGGAGAGATGATTCGGCTCCGCGTACTCCTTGACGGTAATCCGGAACTCGATCACACGATTTCCCTGTCGTTTATTCACGGAAAAGAAATGAAGCTGCGCCAGTTCATCGCCCTTCTCGGTATCTGCAAACGTCCATTCCGACATCGTCCTGCTGCTCCTCGTCTGATTCAAAGTTCGCGGGATTGTACCTCAAAGATTGTGTGGATGTTGACCGGGGTAATCGAGGGGTGTAATGTCGCCGCAAGATTCCAACTCGTTCCGGGAGAGATCTATGCAACGTTTATTCCTCAGCATCCTGTTGTTCGCCTTTTGTGCTGCTCCTCTACGGGCACAATGGACCAAGGTGCCGGCGGCCGGCGTGCCGCGCACGCCGGATGGAAGGCCCAACCTTTCCGCTCCGGCTCCTCGTTTGCCGGATGGAAAACCGGATCTTTCGGGTGTCTGGAATCCGCCGACCGGCTATCTGCGCGACCTCTCGAGAGATCTGAAAGGCGATGTTCCGTTCAGACCTCTGGCTAAAGTCATCTATGACGAACGCGCGGCAGGCTTGCGCTGGAGAGAAGAGCCGGATGCGAACTGTTTGCCCCAGGGCGTTCCGAAAGTCCTGGTGGCTCCGGCGCCGTGGCGCATCGTTCAGGCTCCGGATCGCGTTTTCTTCGTCCACGAGGCTTTCAATCTGTGGTGGCAGGCGTTCATGGATGGACGCGAGTTCGTGCCCAGCCCGGACGTCACACCGACGTGGCATGGATATTCGACCGGCAAGTGGGAGGGCGACACCCTGGTCGTGGATTCGAGAGGCTTCAACGGCAAAGTATGGCTCGACCAGCTGGGAAAGCCGTCCACCGAGGCGCTGCATGTGACCACGCGTTTCCGCAGGAGAGATTTCGGCCACATGAACATTCAAATCACGATCGACGATCCCGAAGCCTACACGAAGCCCTGGACGGTTGATGTCGAAGTCAATCTGCTTCCGAACGGTGAGTTGTTGGAATTTATCTGCCTCGAGAACGAAAAAGATGTCGTTCGGAAGTCCGACAAGTAGGATTGTGTGCCGAGGAGGGTTTGAATGAGAGACAGGTTTTTGGTTCCGTTAATGGCAATCGGCTTGTTCCTGGCGGCCGGACTGCCGTTGCTCGCGCATCACGCGTTTTCAGCTACGTTCGATTCGACGAAGCCCATCAAGCTGACGGGCACGGTGACAAAGATCGAATGGCAGAATCCGCACACCTGGTTTTACATGGACGTCAAGGAAGCGAACGGCACCGCAACAAACTGGGGTATGGAACTGGGAAGTCCGAATCTTCTCATTCGCGCGGGCTGGAGCAGAAATTCGCTGAAGATTGGCGACGGCGTCAGCATCGAAGGATTCCGCGCGAAGGATGGGACACCAACTGCCAACGCTCAGGTTGTCATTGTGACCGCAACCGGTCAGAGGTTGTTCGGGGCATCCAGTGCCGGACCGGCCACACGTTGAAACCGTCACGCAGTCGCTCTTCGGAGGTTTGATCTATGAAATCGGTTCTGGTTTCGGTCGCTGTTCTGTTTGTTCTGACCTCACCGCTATCCGCTCAGTGGACGAAGGACACCTCGCGCAAAATCCCCATGACACGCGACGGCAAACCAAATCTCTCGGCGCCGGTTCCGAAAGCTCCGGATGGGAAACCTGACCTTTCAGGAGTCTGGTTCCACGACATCGATCCAAACGGGAAGCCGGCCGGCGTCGAACAAATGGTCTTCTCGCAATACTTCGTCAATGTCGCCGCGGATATGAAAATGGAAGATGTGCCCTTTCAGCCGTGGGCGAAGGAGCTGTTTTTTGAACGGCTCAAGAGTGACGGAAGAGAATCCCCGGCGACACACTGCAAGCCGAGCAGCATAACGGTGCTGAATTCGGTTCCTATCCCGCACAAGATCGTCCAGACACCGCAATTGGTTCTGATTCTCTACGAGGAGAACACGGTGTTCCGGCAGATCTTCCTCGACGGCCGTCAGCCGGCGAAAGATGCAGAACCGAGATACATGGGTTATTCGACGGGCAAATGGGTTGGCGATACGCTCGTCGTCGAGACGGTCGGGTTCAACGATAAAGGCTGGCTCGATGCAATGGGCCATCCCCACAGCGACGCCCTGCGCCTGACCGAACGCATCCGGCGGCGCGATTTCGGACACCTCGACATCGAAACCACCATCAACGATCCCAAGGCGTACACGAAGCCGATCACCTATACGCAGAAAACCACACTAATGGCGGAAGACGATCTTCTGGAGTATTTCTGCAGCGATAACGAGAAGGACGTTCAGCACTTCAAGTGAAGTAGACGCCTTCCTTAATTCGCCGTAGCGGTAGAGGTGACCGGCGCGGTGACCGGCGCGTTTCGCAGAAGTTTGTCGGGGAAAAAACGGCTGAGAGCTGCAAGCGCCTCGGGTGTGGGCCGCGGCGCAATGCGGCTTCGAAAGTATTTCGGACCGCGCAGATACATCGCAAACGTTTCCGCAAAGTCGCCGGCCGGCGTGTTGTAATCGGAGCATCTGGAACAACCGAACCATTTGGTAGCCGGATTGATTCCGCGCATTTTCATCCATGCCTTCCGGGTTTCAGGCGTGTTGTAGGTCAGATCGACGACATGCCCGATCTCATGCGCAATGTCGTAGGCCAGCAGATCCTGGTCATCCTGGGCCCGGGCGTAAACCTCGATTTTATGTTTGCCTGCAAACGTCATTGCCCGGTATCCGGCGCGCGGCGGCTTGAAGACGATTTGATAGCCGAGTTGCTTCCACGGAATCTGGATGAGATCGAGAGCAGATTCAGGACTCGGGAGCGCGGCCATCAGCAGAACGAACAGGTGGATCATCAGTCCAGCGAGAATATTCCGGCTGGATTTCGGCGGCAATGGAACTAAGGAGTCATATGCCGGCTGCTAGAATCGTCGTGTGAGCTGCACGCCGTACGAACTGGCCGCCGCCTATCATAACGAGGAGTATTTCGTTTTCCTGGATTCCTCCAGAACCGGCGGAGAACAAGGACGTTATTCCGTTCTGGCCTGGAATCCGCGGGCCGTGCTGCGGATCAAGGGTGAGCTTCCATTCCAGGCGATCCATGAGGTGTTCAGAGCGGGGGCGCGGGTCGTCATCGGGTACTTCAGCTACGACCTTTTTCGCTTTCTCGAACAATACAAAGACCTGAAGGCGATCGACGACCTTGGCCTGCCGGACTGCCACGTGATGGCATTCGACAAGATCCACATCTTCGATCACCAGACTCAGCAGTGGAAAGGCGAAGTACCCGAACTCAGTCCGGCCCGAATCGGAAGCTGCAGGATCGGCGAGGCGGGGGCCGGCATGACGCGCGAGCAGTACGTCGCGTCCGTCAGGAAGGCGCTGGAGTACATTGCCGCAGGGGACATTTATCAGGTCAACCTGTCGCAGCGTTTCTCACACTCGTTCGAGGGCTCGCCGTTCGCGTTGTTTTCCGCTCTGCGTCAGGTCAGTCCCTCCTACTACAGCGCGTACCTCCATTGTGGAGATCACGTCGTGCTCAGCTCTTCGCCGGAATTGTTTCTTCGGCAACGCGGACTCTCGATCGAAACCCGCCCGATCAAAGGGACGCGGCCAAGAGGCCGTACCGAAGAAGGGGACCGGGCGCTGCGGCAGGAATTGATCGACAGCGCGAAGGAAGCAGCGGAACTCACCATGATCGTGGATCTCGAGCGAAACGACCTTGGCCGCGTTTGCGAGTACGGCAGCGTGGAGGTCGCCGAGCATCGATACATCGACGAACTGCCGTCCGTTTTTCACACCGTCTCCACCGTCCGCGGCCGGTTGCGGCCCGACGCGAATCCGTGGGACATCCTCAGAGCCACGTTTCCGGGGGGATCGATTTCAGGCTGCCCCAAAATCCGAGCCATCGAAATCATCGACGAACTGGAGCCCGTTCGGCGTCACGTCTACACGGGAGCAATCGGGTTAGTCAGCCCGGAAGACATCGAGCTCAGCATTGCCATCCGAACGATGACGGTCGCGGGCGGCCGGCTCCTTTATCACGTCGGCAGCGGCATCGTTGCGGATTCAGACCCCGACAAGGAATACGAAGAGACACTCCAAAAGGCGGCCGGGATGCGACAGGCCATCGAAGCCGTCTCGAATTAAAAATCGATTCGGAGCGAAATCCGCGCCGATCGCGGCAATGCCGGGTGCAAGTGGATGTCCTCCACTCCTTCTTCCGGCTCGCCGGGCAGGCGTGAAGGGTAGAAATATTCGATGTCGGATACTTTCGCGTCGAACAGG
>Ga0137433_1001201_pt1 | contig 11306 bp, 9 predicted proteins | sample EasRivERMZT840_2_FD_102335 | JGI IMG/M metagenome (GOLD analysis project Ga0137433, IMG submission 102335) | Soil microbial communities from meander-bound floodplain in the East River, Colorado, USA - East River MetaG ERMZT840_2 | ecosystem: Environmental > Terrestrial > Soil > Floodplain ...
GCCTGATCCATCCCGACAACGGCAAGAGTCCGTCGCACACGGAAAAGGATTGCCCGTTGTCCAGCGCCCTGCTGACCGGCGAAGGTACACACTCCGACCAGGACACGCTGCGACGCGCCGACGGCAGCAGGTTCGCTTCTGAATACTGGAGCTATCCGATCCGCAGCGGTTCGCAGCTTGTGGGCGCTGTCGTGACTTTCCTCGACGTAACGGATCGGAAACGGGCCGAAGACGAGATTCGGATCGGAGCGCGGCGTCGTGAGGAATTCCTTGCGATGCTTTCGCACGAGTTACGCAATCCGCTGGCGGCCGTGGTGAACGCGGCGAGAGTGATGCGCGCGGAATCGGCGAAGGCGGACACTATCGACAAAGCGCGGCAGATCGTCGAGCGGCAGTCGCGCCACATGGCGAGATTGCTCGATGACCTGCTCGACGTCTCACGCATCACGCGCGGCGGCATCGAATTGCGCAAAGAAGACCTGGACCTCCGCGACATCGTGCGCGGAGCCGTCGAGGCGTTGACTCCGGTTCTCGACGAGCGCCAATCGCAGCTCACGCTCGAACTGCCGGACTCGCCGCTACCGATCCGCGGCGACGCGGCTCGCATGCAGCAAGTTATCGTCAATCTTCTTTCCAATGCGGCGCGCTACTCTCCGATCGGAAGTCCGATCCTTCTCTCGGGCGCCGCGACGAACGACGACGTGGTTCTCAAAGTAAGAGATCACGGCCGCGGAATCTCGCCTTCGATGCTGTCGGACATCTTCGAGCTGTTCGTGCAGGATGAACAGGGACTCGAACGATCGACGGGCGGCCTGGGCATCGGCCTCACACTCGTTCGGCAGATCGTTGAACTGCACGGCGGCAAGGTCCACGCCAACAGCGACGGCGTCGGGAGGGGCAGCGAATTTGTCGTCACCATGCCGCAGCAGCCTCATGCCGTGATTCACCAGCCTTGCGAATCGCAGCACGCGGCGGGAGCCCGGCGCATCCTGGTCGTCGAAGATCAGGATGATGCGCGGGAAATGCTGAAGATATTGCTCGAATCGATGGGTCATGTCGTCGTCGACGAGGCGGATGGCGCTTCAGCCGTGCAGGCGATCGAGCGCGTCCATCCCGATGTCGCCTTGATCGACATCGGCCTGCCGGTCATGAACGGCTATGAAGTGGCCCGACGTGTTCGGGAGAATCCTGTTCTTGATGACGTGGTCCTTGTGGCGTTAACCGGGTATGGCCGCGATACGGACATCGAATGCGCGACGGCTGCGGGCTTCGATACGCACATCACCAAGCCCGCAGACGCCAATGTGATCGACGACGTCCTCGCGCGACAAGTGCCCAGGCAAAAAGCCTCCTGATGGCGAATTCAGTAAGGGTTGCCCGAAGGGTCACGGCGGGTAAACGTGTAGTACAGCAGCTTGCCCGCAACAATCGATCCGGTCCAGAGAACAATCGAGGCCGCGGCCAATAGCTTTCCTTTTGCCGAGACGCGCTCCTCTTCAACGGGGCTCCGGATGATCCTATGGAGTATCCATCGCGTGTCGAGTAACGCAGCTGCGATGAACGCGAGCTTCAGATAGAAAACGGGGTTGGTGAGATGCTTCGTGGCAAAACCCAGCAACAGCAGCACACCGGATGTCGCGTTTAGCCAGAACCCGACGCGAAGGATCGGCGCCAGTGCGATCATTGCGGAAAGCGGAACGCGAGGAGCGAAGCCGAAGATCCGCAGATCCAGCGAGACGGCCGTGCCCACCAGTAGACCCATGCCTACAGAGTGAATGATGATGATTGCCGGAAACGCCAGCATCGAGGGAGACTCACGCACCCAGACGCTCAGCCCGGCCTTCTCGATTTCAGCAAGCAGATGATACCAACTCACTTTTCCCGCTAGGCAAAAAGCTTCTTGATCCGGGCGATGGCTTCCTGGATGTTTTCCAGCGAATTCGCGTAGCTGAAGCGCAGGTAGCCGTCGCCGTACGCGCCGAACGCGCTTCCCCAGAGACACGCAACGCCGGCTTCATTCAAGAGCAGGTTTGCGAGATCCTTCGCGGACTTACCCGTCCCGGTGATGTTTGGAAAAGCGTAGAAAGCGCCGGCCGGCAAAGAGCATTTCCAGCCGGGGATTTCGTTGAAGCCCTTCACCATCGCGTCACGACGCCGGCGGAATTCCTTCACCATCGCTGTGACCGCGTCCTGCGGACCCTCCAACGCGGCAATGGCTGCGCGCTGCGAGAAGCTCGCCGTACAGGAGTTGCAATTCACCATCATCAGGTTGACGGCTTTTGCAAGCCAGTGCGGCATGACGCCGTAGCCGAGGCGCCATCCGGTCATGGAATATGTCTTGGAGAAGCCATCCAGGATGATCGTCTTGTCGACCATGCCCGGCAAGCTGGTGATCGATACCGGCTCCGCCTCGTAAAAAATCCGCGAGTAGATTTCGTCGCTCAAGATGATGACGTCGCGTTCGCGCAACATGTCGGCGATCTGCGCGATGTCTTCCTTTGGAATGACACCGCCTGTCGGATTCGCCGGCGAATTCAGGATCACCATTTTCGTTTTCTTCGAAAGACCCGCGCGCAGTGCATTCAGGTCGAATGAAAACCCGCGGCTCTCCACCAGCGGCACCGGGACGGGCTTTGCGCCGATGAAATTGATGATCGATTCATAAATAGGGAAACCCGGATTCGGATAAATAACCTCATCGTCCGGCTCGATCAGGGCTTCCATAGCAAAGAACATGATCGGCTTTCCGCCCGGAACGACACAGACGTTGTCCAAATCAACCTTGATGCCTCTTGTTCTGGAAATGTAGGCCGCAATGCTTTCACGTAATTCCGGCAAACCCGCCGTCGGGCCATACTTTGTCCAGCCCTCATCGAGCGCGCGCTTGCCCGCTTCGACCACGTGGGCCGGCGTTGGGAAATCGGGCTCGCCGATCTCCAGGTGAATGATGTTCTTGCCCTGTTTTTCGAGGGCACGAGCCTTGACGAGGACTTCAAATGCGGATTCGGTCCCGATACGGGACATTCTTTCGGCTAGTTGCATAGTTCGGAAACTTTGACAGAACTGCGCGGGCTAATGCAACGGCGTTGTCATTTCGCCGTCACTTGGCATCACTTCTCAGGACTGGCGTAGGTGAAATCGAGCGTCGCGACCGCGCCTGCTTTGACGGTGATGGTCTTCTTTACCGTGCCGAAGCGCTCGTGCCACGCCTCGATCGTGTACGTTCCAGGCGGCACCTTCCCAATCTCAAAGGTACCCGTGGTGTTGCTCACGCCGAAGTAAGGATGACTCACGATGCCGACCCAAACATTCATCCAATTATGGATGTCGCACTTGATATGCATCATGACTTCTTCGTTCTTCGGCTTGAACTCATAGACCAAACCGGCCCGCGGCTGACCGACGTTGAAGCCGTTGCTTTTGCCCGAGAGGGCGTCCACGTTGTGCAGAAGGTCGTCGCTGTTTCGGACTTGAACAGCCTGCCCCACGCGCACACCGACGACACGCGGCGTGTACACGCATCCGCGCTGATCGACGACGACGGGTTGAGCTGGAACCGGCGTCTGCGGGAACGTTCCCTGCAGCCTGACGAACACATTGGCGAGGCTTCCGTCGATGGTGGCGACGGCGTATTCCTGGATCACGCGCTTGCCCGCATTCATCTTGTTGCACTTCGGATCCATCCCCATCCGGATGACGGGATTGCCGGGAAGTTTGCCGGTCAGACGCACATGCCCTTTGATCGTTCCGGTATTGGTCTGCGCTGTCAGGTTCGCGGCGCTTACCGCGATCAGACAGGCAATGAATACCAGACGTGCGATCGGAGATTTCAATATCGACTCTTCTGGCCTGTGGCCGCGGGAGGTTTGTCGTTCGGATACCAGTAGTGCATGTGACAGTTTTCACATGCTTTGTCGATCGCATCGCTTGTGGCGAGGAGTCCGTCGGCATCCTTCGCTTCGATGGACTTGAACGTCGTCATCGTCGCGTCGTGGAGTTCCTGCGCATATTTGACCCAGCTCGCCCGGTCCTTGTCGATCAACTCCTGAATCTGCTCGGGCTCAAGTTCCACCGCCGGTTCGTCTGCTTTCTCGCCAGGCCGCGCTACGCGACGGCCCGGCATGAGCAGCGCGTTGGAGGCCTCGAGAAGCATGATGCCGTGACGACGCACTTCCTTCCATTCTTCGTCGGTACGCGGCCTCTTCTCTTCGATGCCTTTGGCACTCACGATCGTCTCGACCGACTCCCAGATGAAATCCGCTCCCGGGTCCACCATCGAGTCCATGAGATCCCGGACCGTAGCGTCCATTCGATATTGAGGCTGCGGTTCGGCCGGTTGTGCAGGCTGCTGCTGGGCAGCACATCCTGCGGCCAGTACGAAAAAGAGGGCGAGGCATCTATGCATAGGGCGGAATTCTAACTCCGTTTTAGCGGACGGAAGCCTGAAGAATCCCTGAATTCGAGGTAAGGTTGAAACACCAAGGTGCTTTTGCGCCTTGGTGTTTCAACCTAGAACTTGAACTTCGCCCCGATCTGAATCTGCCGCGGATCGAACGCCGACGTAAAGCCGAGCGGCTTGGCTGGGCTGACGTTCCGGTCTCCTTCGACGTGGAACGTTGTGAGTGGTGATGTCCCCACGTTGTTGTTCACACCCGAAAAGTTCACGCGGTTGAAGAGATTGAACGCTTCAACGATTCCCTCGATCCGGTAGTTGGAATCCCCGCGCAACCGAAACTCCTTTGCTACACGCAGATCGAAATTGACGTAGTTGGGCCCGCGGCCGGTGTTGCGTCCGGCATAGCGCGGGCGATCGGTGTTTGCCTGGAAATCACCGTTGGCGTCGAAACCGAGCAGCAGGTTGAAAGGATGGCCGCTCGAATATGTGATGATCGGCGCAACTGTGACGCCTGCCATCGGTCCCATCACGCTGCTGACCACAAGCCGATGCCGCTGATCAAACGCCGACAGCGATCGCTCGTCCCGGAGGTTCAACTGATTGGCGGGCTGAAGATCCGTAATGAAATCGGTCGTGTCGTCGATCGCTTTGGCAAGCGTGTATGAGACCTGGACCTGGTAGTAGTTACCGTAACGCTTGCTCGCGCTCAGCGCCATGCCGTGATAGATCGAACTGCCCGACGCCTCGACCCAGTTGTCCTGGAGAATTGCGGGATTGATCTGGCCAAAAGTCGGGCCATACACGTTCGTGCCGACCTGCCTCAGGTTGATATTCCGCGATCGGATCTGCTTCACGCCGCGGTTTCCGATGTAGTTTGCACTCACGTTCAAGCTTCCGATCGCACGGTCGACACCGAAACTGAACTGCTGGTTGTATGGATTGACCAGATTCGGCTCGGTGCGCAACAAGACCGGCGGCGTTGAACCTGGACGCAATCCCAGCGGAGCGATGTCCGCCGCGGTCAGCGTCCTGTTTCCGAAAATGTTTCGCTGCACTCCCAGCCCCCAGACCTGTGCGGAAGTCGTCGTGATGCCGAGCGCAGGCAGACCCGTGAGCGGCACGAATATCTGCGAGATCTGCGTGCCGTCCAGAACACGCTCCACGAAGGCCATGGCTTCAAACAACGGCGCATAGTAGATCCCGTAACCGCCGCGGATGGCCGTGCGTGTATCCGGGCTGTAGGAGAAACCGAAGCGAGCGCCGAAGTTGTTCGTATCGCGATGAACCGGTTCGGGCTGGAATTCCATGTCGTAACGCAGACCGAGGTTCAAGGTCAGTTTGGGGCTGACTCTGAAATGATCCTGAATGTAGGCGCCGAAGAGTTTGTTGGTCAGAGTCGCTTCAGGGTCGCCGAATCCCTGCTGGTACACGATCGGCAATCCAAAATTGAACGATTGCAATGGCGTGATGGACGCCGTGAGATTTGGAACCAGATCGGCGCGGCCGGCAGCGGCAAGGCCAGCCCCAACACTCGAGGCCGTTCCCGCCCCGGCAAGATTATCCAAAACAAGACCCAGCGGAATTCCTTCGCCGAAGATGAAGCGGCCGCCGAGAAATACTTCGGTTGTCGTGTCGAAGGGAATGTAGTGGAAGTCGCCACCGAACTTGATGTCGTGCCTGCCCGCGACGGTTGTCATGTTATCCAGCCACTGCCATCGTTTCTCATTGTGCGTGGAAGGAAGAAAGAAGTCGCGGCCCAGCGCCGCGACGCCGTTGATCGTGATCTCTGGCCCAAAGGGTTCCGCGGCAAGCGCGTTGTAATCGCGATTAGCGAACTGGAATCGGAACTCATTGACGAGACGCGGCCCGAAAAAGTGGGAGTCGCCAAAGACGCCGGCGTAATCCTGTATCGCATAGTTGGTCCCTCGCGAAGGCGTCTTCAGTCCGCCCGTCCCGCCGCCGACCGTGTCGATGTCGCTGAATGTGATGCGTCCCAGAACCTGATTCGCGGACGAGATCGAATGGTCCAGCCGAAGTGACGCCGTGTTGTCGTTATTTCGAAACGGAAACACGCCGCTCTGCGATTCGAGACGGGCAACGGTTGCGGGGAACGACTGAGTCGACGTCGTAAGGGCGCGGCTCAGCGTGACACCAATTCCCTGCAGAACAGGGCTGGGATTCTGGCTCAGCCCCTGAATCAAAGCACGCTGCGATGCGGTCGGCTGAAAAATATCGGTGTTCTCCAGAAACGATACGAACCGGGACTCTCTCTGGCGCAAACCTTCGTAGGAGAGAAAGAAAAACGTTCGGTCTCTCTTGATTGGTCCGCCGAACGCGAATCCGGATTGCACGCGCTTGTAGGGCGGATCGATCTGGCTGTTACCGGGCCCGAACGCAAAAGGATTTCTGGCATCGAGCCCTTCGTTTCTCACGAATGCGAATATCGATCCACCGAATCGATTGGTGCCGGACTTGGAAACGATGTTGATCAGCCCGCCGCCGGCCCTGCCGAATTCCGCCGAGAAATTCGAGCGGTTGATCTGGAATTCCTGAACGGCTTCCTGGCTCAACGTGGATCGCACGGCCCCGACGGCATTGTCATTGTTGTCGACGCCGTCGATCGTGACATTGTTGGTCCGCCCACCTTGCCCAAGGAACGACAGACCCGACGTGGGCGCCTGCGGCAGCGAAAAACTGACGAGCGCTTTGGAATCGGTAACACCGGGCGTGAGCAGGGAGAAATTAAGAAAGTTTCTTTCGTTGATCGGAAGGTTATCGATCTGTCTTTGCGTGATTGTGTCGGACTGCTGCGTCTTCTCCGTGTCAACCTGCGTCGCCACCTCCTGAACAAGCACCTCCTGCAGGACCGACGCAGGTTGCAAAACAGCTTCGATCAGAACCGTTTCGCCGACCGTGACCTGGACCGGTCGCCTGGTGTAGGTCGAGAAGCCGGGAAGCTGGATTCGGACTTCGTATTCCGCAGGCGGTATCAGAAAGAACCGGAACCTGCCGGTACTATCGGAAACTGCCGATCGTCCAACGCCCGTATCGATGTTGGTGACGGTGATTGAGGCACCTGGCAGAACCGCGCCGGTCGAGTCGTTCAGGATCACCCGGATGTCGCCGGAAGAGGTTTGAGACTGCGAGAAGCCGTTGAGAGTCTTTAATAAAACAAGCACCGCAACGAGAGCAGATCTAAGGGTCATTTCACCATCCTTGAGACAAAAATGTCGGGCGACCGCATGATAGGATAACGACTTAAATGAGAAACAGATTTCTTTCCCTGACAGTCGCGCTGCTGCTGGTTTCCGGATGCGCTGCGCACGGTCCAACCGAGGATACGAGCGCATCGAAAGATGCTCCGGCCGGAACCTGGTCCGGAGACTATGGACTTGGAGATCGTCGCGAGCCCATCCGTCTGGAACTGAGATGGGAAAACGGCAACCTGCTCGGCACCGTGCATGCCGGGCCTCGTTCCCTGCCCCTCACCAACGTGTCGTTCAAGGCCGACACCGGCGCCGTCGCGATGGAATTCGACGCCGAAGGCAATGGCGGACGAACGGTCCATTACTTCATCAATGGAACCGTCAGCGGCGATACGATGTCCGGCACCTGGACTCACGACGATCAAAAAGGGGATTTCAAAGTTACGAAGCAGTAGATCTCTCCCGCGACGCGTTCTGTGCATGCCCGAGACCAATTGGTATCTATTGGACTTGGAAGAAGGGCACGCTCGAATAGTCGCGATTTGCGCCGACAACTTCGCGATTTTTCATTCCTGACCGCACGCGTTGTTACTCTGATACACGAGGTTGTCAAACGATCGGTCCTTCAGGTATTCGTCGAGGCCCCACCGCTCAACTTGTTGCATCACCTCGTCAAACTCCTCGCGTCGAATCGGCTGATATACAAAACGTTCACCGCGGCTGAACCGGCTGAGGTCCCATTGCCGGTCATCGAATTCCGGGGGGATGCAGTGCTTCCATAAGGGCAGATACTTCGGAAGATCCGCTTCGAGCAGTCGCTCCGCGCGATCAAGCGCGCGCAGATAACCGACGACGGAAGCGCCAGGCGCAGCTTCAGGTACCCACCACAGTGTCTTGAATTCGTCCGCGATAATCTCGCGCAGACCGAGCTGGCGGGCCATGTCGATCTGCGGCGGAAGAAGGCTGGCTGCCTCGACTTCGTCTTCGAGCAGGGCTTTAAGGCGAGCTCCAAAACCACCGACATTCACTGTCTTGATATTTTCCAGCGGCATGTACTTCTCGAGGCGATACGGAACATTGAAATGACTCCCCGCGCGCATGCCGACGGCGATCGGCACGTCCCGAAGATCCTCGGGTTTGCGGATTTCAGAGTCCGGACGAACAAAGATCGACCAGGGTGAAATGCCGTAACAGTCCGGCACAATCAAACCCATCCCTGCGCTGGCATTGCTGATTGTTCCCCAGAGGCACGCGCACTGGATCACCTGCTCACCCGCGGCCTTGTCCTGAGGGCGCTCGTAATATTGCAATCCCTTCCAACTGGACTGCGTTCCGCGGAATGTCTTCCAGTCGAATTCGATATCGAGGCCTTCCTCCGCGAAAAAGCCTTCTTCGAGCGCAACAAAGTCGTTCAGCCCCATTCCCTTTGGCGCGATGCGGGTTTTCATGGCGCGTATCTTATCCATCTTGGAACCGTCTGTGCATCAGGTTATTCAGGGAGTACTGGGTATGAAAATAAAGCACATCATGAACCACAGCGTCGAGACCATCTCGCCGGCGACCCCAATTGCGAAAGCAGCGGAAAAAATGCGTGAACACGATATTGGCTTCCTTCCAGTCTGCGACGGCGACCATCTGGTCGGAACACTCACCGATCGCGACATCACGATCCGATCCGTCGCGCAGGGCAGAGATCCGCGTCTTGCCGAAGTCGTCGAAATCATGACGCCCGCCGTCTTCTATTGCTATGAAGACGACGAAATCGAGCGCGTCGCTCAACAGATGCAGGAAAAAGAAGTGAGGCGGATGCTGATATTGAGTTCCGAAAAGAAGCTTACGGGAGTCGTCTCGCTGGGCGACATTGCGAGAACGTCGGGCGAACAGGACATCGCCGGCGAAACGCTTGGTGAAATTGCCGAGGCCGCATAGGGCCTCGGCCCTCACTACAGTCTGTCAGCCTGAATGGGCCATTTCGTCGGCGCACCCCTGGTGAACGCAGTTGCACGCCAACTCTGTAAGATTGCCCGCATCGTGACAATAATTGCTGCAGTACTTTTCTCCCTCCGGCGCGGGACAATTGCACGCCGGATGAGCGCATTTCCTCTCCTCAGCCATGTGTTTTTCTCCCTATAGAAGCAGTATAGGCATTTAAACAGCACGCCAGAGACCGGGTCGCACTTTGCCGCCCAACGGTACGATTTCCATTGACGATATATATATCGCTCGATATATATATCCAACCATATGAAGAAAGCCGCGGTTCCGGAATCATTTCTTCCACTCAAACCAAACTGGTTTCACATTCTGCTTTCGCTCTCGGAACAGGAGCAGCACGGTTACGGAATCATGCAGGACGTGCTGGAACGAACGCACGGCAAGGTGCGCCTGTGGCCTACGACCTTGTACGGGACCATTCGGAAGCTCATCGATGCCGGTCTTGTGGAAGAGTCCGACGAACGGCCCGCGGTCGAACTGGACGATGCGCGCCGCCGATACTATCGACTGACGTCGCTCGGCTCTCGCGTGCTTGCGGCCGAAAGCCAGCGGCTCGAGGAACTGGTCGGAATACTCCGTTCGAAGCGGGGTCTCAAAAAGAAGGAGGCCACATCATGAGCCGCACGACGTCACTTTCGATTCGACTTTACCGCTGGCTGGCGAACGCTCTGCCCGAAGACTTCCTGCGTTCCTATGGTCCGGAAATGATTGCGGCCGGTGAGGACACAATCCGGGATGTGGCTGCGAAGCGCGGCTACCGCGGCCTCGCGTTGCTGATGTTCCATCTCCTGTTCGATCTGATTCGCCGACTGCCCGCGGAACATTTGAGCGAGTTCCTGACCGATATGCGGCACGCTGTTCGAACACTGGCACGTTCAAAAGGAATGGTCATCGCCGTTTCCCTTTCCACGGGGTTCGCGATCGCCATCAGTCTCGGAACGTACAGTGAGATGAGGATGGTCTTTCATGCCGTTCCCGGCATCGGCGATTCCGGAAGTCTTCATACGATTCAGGCTTCCCTGTCTTTTCCCGACTACGAACGATATGCGGATCCGAACGGGCCTTTCGCTGCAGTCGCCGCCTACCAGGGACCGGTCGTGTTCTCCATCCGCAGAGGAGGAACGACTGAGCGGCTGTGGGGACAAATCGTTACGCCGGATTATTTCGAAGTTCTCAAAGCTCCCGCTGTCGCAGGCCGCACCTTTTCGAGCGGAAATGAAGATGCGGGCAGGGCAAGCGTCGTCATCAGTGAAGGTCACTGGCAACGGCACTTCGGCGGCTCTCCGGATGTGATCGGCCAGACTCTCGACATCAACGGCCAGTCCGCAACGATTGTCGGCGTCGCCGCCCGGGATTTCATCGGCGCCGCGCCGCTCACCTCGGCTGCCGAAATGTGGATCGCGACGAATGGCGATCCGCGGATTGCTCCGGAACTCACGCCGGACTTTCTCCGCGATCGGAATCAGGCGAGCTTTCGCCTTATCGGCCAGCTGAAGACCGGAACGACCACATCGCAGGCCGAAGCGCAACTCGACGTGATCGCTAAAGAGATCGAAAAAGAAAAGAACGGCCCGGCTGCCGCCACTGCAAGCCCGGCCCGGATCACGACTCTGCTTCCCGGCGGCCAGTTGTTCCCGATGCGTAAGGAAGACCTTCCAAAGGGGCTCGCGTTGCCGCTGACGCTCGAAGGTCTGCTTCTGCTGCTGGCA
>Ga0137433_1001204_pt1 | contig 11265 bp, 9 predicted proteins | sample EasRivERMZT840_2_FD_102335 | JGI IMG/M metagenome (GOLD analysis project Ga0137433, IMG submission 102335) | Soil microbial communities from meander-bound floodplain in the East River, Colorado, USA - East River MetaG ERMZT840_2 | ecosystem: Environmental > Terrestrial > Soil > Floodplain ...
ACGGAATGCGTTGAGACTCAAAAACACTTCTCCGCGCACCTCAACCGAAACCGGCTCGTGCAATCGAAGCGGAACGGAGCGGATCGTCCGGACATTCCCTGTTACGACCTCGCCGGTTCTGCCATCACCGCGCGTGACTGCTTTTTCGAGCAGCCCATTCTGATAGATGAGGGCGACGCTCAGGCCGTCGATCTTCAGCTCCGCAACATAATCCACAACTTCGGTCTCCGCGAGTTGAACAACGCGCCGCCCCCAGTCCAACAGTTCTTCCTCGGAATACGCGTTCTCGAGACTCATCATGGCCCGCGAAAACGTGTGTGTCGGAAACTCGGTAGCCGGCTGGCCGCCGACACGCTGCGAAGGTGAATCAGGAGTAACGAGATCGGGATAATCCCGCTCGAGCGTCTTCAACTCGCGCATCAACTGATCGAATTCGTAGTCGGAAATGGTGGGCTGATCCAGAACGTAGTACCGGTATTCGTGTTCGCGGATCTGCCTTCGGAGGAAGTCGATGCGCTCGGTGGCGACGGATCGGGCGTTGTCTGTCACTGGGACGATTTACTTTTTCAGGGATTCTTCGCGAATAGCCTTGCACTCGGTTCCCGGTTTCCATTCCGGCCACTGATCACCGTTCGCCACTCGCACAGCAACCTCCAGGAAGGCGGCGCTATCGGCGGCAGCGGACTTCATGTCCCAACTCGGGTCGTACTCGTCGGACGCTTTGTGATACCGCTTCGCGGTGTAGTCCATTTCATCCTCATGCGTCGTGCTCTTCATGTAGAGGGCCGGAACACCCTTTTTCGCCAGACTGAACTGGTCGGAGCGGAAGTACGATCCTTTTTCAGGCTCGGTGTGGGGAATCATCTTGCGGCCCTGCTTCGGCAGAACTTCGGCCAGGATGTCTTCCAGTGTCGTATAGCCATAACCGATGACCTGCACTTCATTGTTGTCACGGCCGTAGACATTCGGCGAATCCATGTTCATGTTCGCCAGAGTCTTATCCAATGGGAACAGCGGATGGTCGGCATAGTAAGCCGAGCCAAGCAGACCCTGCTCTTCAGCGGTAACGGCCATGAAGACCATCGACCGTTTCGGTTTCGGCTCGACCTTTGTGGCCGTTCGCGCGATTTCCATCAACATGGCGGTTCCGGCTGCATTGTCTCTGGCCCCGTTGAAAATCTTGTCGCCATCCTGGGCTTCACCGATTCCGAGATGGTCCCAGTGCGCTGTAAAGATCACGAACTCGTCCGGCTTTTCGGACCCTTCGAGCACGCCGATCACATTTTTTGAAGCGGTCTGGCGCAACTTGTTTTTCAATTCAACGGACGCTCTTGTGTCGAGTGGAATGGGTTTGAAATCCGGCTGAAGCGCCTTCTTCTTCATCTCGTCGAAGTCGACGCCGGCAGACTTGAACAACCCCGTGGCGACGTCTTTCGTGATCCAACCCTGGAGGGCTACCGCCGACGCACCCTTGTCAGCGCGCACGATGTCGAATTGCTCACCGGTCCACGAACCGCGAACGACATCCCATCCGTATCCGGCATATTCGGTCTCATGAACGATCAGGGCGCCCGCGGCTCCCTGTCTGGCAGCCTCTTCGAATTTGTAGGTCCATCGTCCGTAATACGTCATCGCCTTGCCGCCGAATTTCGATTGATCTTCGAGTTGAGGATCATTGACGAGGACGACGATTATCTTTCCCTTCACACTGTCTTTGAAATCGTTCCACTGGAATTCGGGGGCCGTGACACCGTAGCCGCAAAAAACCAGGTCCGCATCGATCGTAACCGTGTCTTCTTCGCGCCTCGACCATGCGACAAACTCGTCTTTGTACTTCAATGTCTTGTTGCCGGTCTTGCCAGCAAACTTCATGGGGCTAACCGTCGCGGTCACGCCGACCAGCGGCACATCCTGGAACTGGGTTTTCAAGCCGATCGATTTATAAAAGTCCGCGATATAGGTGGTGGCGAGTTCCTCACCCTTGCCTCCGGGCGCGCGTCCTTCCATTTCATCGGATGCAAGCTTCTCGATATGGCCTTTGATCGCATTCCCATCGATCGGCGGAATGGTCGAAGAATCGGAAGGCGCCGCCTTCTCATCAGACGGCGGCTGGTTGCAGGACGAAATAAACAACAAACAGGCGAGCAAAATAACGAATGTACGCATTCGCGGAGATTATCGTGCGCCTGAACGCGAAGTCAATTTGGCGTTTCGGCCTTTTCCGCCCGCTCGGCCTTCCGAACGGCCTGCTCGAGGCGCTTCAGGAATAATGAGCGAGCCGTCTCCAGAATCTCGATTTCGTCCCGGTCTTTGATTCTGATTTTGGTTTTGTGCGCCCAGTACCGAAGATTCGTCACATCCGGACTGTTGCGAAAACCTGTGCCGAAGCTGCAGCACCAGCGCACGAACTCCTTCGCATGCAGATAGGATTCCGGCGGCGGAGCATCGAACAAAGAAGGCGATGGGTCTTGAGTAAGGTCACGCATAAGTGTGTAGTTTTATCGGGGCAGGGGCAGAAGAGGTCCAATTACCGACCGATCAGAAGCACGCAGCCCAAGGCAAGGAACAGTATTCCGAACACACGCGCCAGTCGATCGCCTCGCGGGAGGATCTGTTCGAGGGCAATCATGACGGTCAAGGCTGCCATCCAGGCCAGGTTCATCACGCCCATTGCGAAGCCGGTCGCCATCAACAACCAGCAACAGCCAAGGCAAAAGGCGCCGTGACTGACGCCAATTCGAAAACCGGACGCGGGTCCATTCCGCCATTGCGAAACGAAATACGTCATCGGATTGCGGCAATGAGAGAGACAGGCGTTTCTGAACGGAAGGAACTGGAAGACGCCCGCCGCTATCAGCACAACGCCGCCGATGCCGCTGCCGAGTCGGCCGTCAGGAAGCCAACCCGAGGCATGCAACACCATTTGCGCGCCGCTCATCACGATGCTGTATCCAAACCATATGATGAAATATCCTGCCGCAAAGGATCCCACACGCCTCAGCGAAACGTCCTCTGTGAATGAAGCGAAGGCAAGCATCCACGGCAATACGGTCGGCGTCATCATGGCAATTGTCATGGTCAGCCACATCAACACCATTGAAAAGAACGCCGTCCCGCCGCCGGAGTGGTGGTGCGGAGGAAGGAGCGTTTCCAAAGGAATGCTCGACATCAAGCGCCGTCGACGGCCCAGTCGAAGTTTGAATGAAGGCCGTGTGTCTTCTCATTTCGTATTCTGATAACGCCGTCGTCGTACTGCGTATTCCCTGTTGCGATGACCTGGGTGGAGCCGTGAATCTGATTGAATATGTTTTCGAACTTCACCGGCTTCGACCGGTCTTTGCCGCGGATTTGCGTGATGACGGCTTCGAGAATGCCCGGAATACGCGCCTTCTTCGATGTCTCGTCTTCAGCAAATTCAATAGGCAGGAATCGCGTATCCAGCCATGTCGACACAAACCGAGCCAGCACAGCCCACGGTCCGCCTGCGCGGCCCGTCAGGATGCTTTCGACAGCCAGGCGCTGTTCAGCGGAAGCCGTCGCGTCGATGACGATCACTTCGGTCCAGCCGCCATCGATCATGTGCTGCGGGCAATCATAGGCGATCAGCGCTTTCAAGCCGTCCAACGTAACACCGCCGAACTCGCCCTCGTCGATTCGAATGGCCCAATAGCCGACGCACCGTTCATGCGTACAGAACTGGCTGAAATGCATGTGACCGGGACACACCACCTGGCAGTTGCAGTTTTCGAACAGCAAACCCTTTGCGCGCCAGCGAGGCGTATTTGCAAAACCGTCGCTCATGTGGAACGGAAATCGTATCACTTCCATCGAAATGGATTGCACCTTGCAGTAGATGTGAACAGGGATCCCATGAGTTCAAGATCAGCTGTCGTTATCCTCAATTGCCGTTCCGGCCGCGCAGACAAGCGGAAAATCGCCCGGCTGCTGCCGTCGTTGGCTGCCGGGCCTGGAATTGAGTGCAGCGTCGTCCTCGCCGGAGGACCAACGCAGGTTCAGAGGGCTGCACGACGCGCCGCGGACTCGCACGTCGACATTGTGATCGCGGCAGGAGGCGACGGAACCGTCAATGCCGTGGCAAGCGAACTTGTGGGAACGAACAAGATCCTCGGGATACTGCCCCTGGGAACATTCAATTACTTTGCGCGCGAACATGGAGTCCCCGAAGACTGGGAAGCGGCGTTTCGGGCGTGCTTCGAAGGCGAGACCCGTTCCGTGACGGTGGGCTCGGTGAATGGCCGTGTTTTTCTGAACAACGCCAGCATCGGCATTTATCCGCTCATCCTTTCTACGCGAGAGCACACGTACAGACGGTGGGGCCGTCGCAGACTTGGAGCGTACTGGTCGGTTCTGGAAACCGTGTTGCGCAGAGGGAGGAATCTCGAACTCACACTGACCATTGACGGCTCCCGCAAGGCGGTCAGTACGCCTCTGATGTTCATCGCGCGCAATTCGTATCAACTGGAAGAGTTCCAGGTGCCCGGCATTCGATGCGTTGCGAGTGATGGCCTTTCGGTTTTCATCATGCGGCCGATGGGTCACTGGCGTCTGCTGAAGGTTGCATTGAAAGCGCTTGCACGCAAGCTGCAGCCAACCGCCGACTTCGAAACATTCTGCGCATCACGTTTGCGTGTGGAGTCTCCACGGATCGGACGGACGGTTGCGTTCGACGGCGAACGCGCGAAGATGTTACCTCCGCTCGAGTTTCGTGTAATCGAAAACGCGCTGCTCATCGCAGTTCCGGCGGCGCAGGCCAGCCGCGACGAAAGCGCAGCCTGATGAAACGGATCCTGCATACATCGGATCTCCATTTCGGCCGCACCGATCCCGTGCTCGTCGAGGTGCTCCAAAGGAAAGCCCGGTTATTGAAGCCGGACGTCGTCGTCGTTTCCGGCGATCTGACGCAGCGCGCACGCGAGGACCAGTTCGCCGAGGCACAGAAGTTTCTCGACGCGGTTGAGGCGCCAAAGGTCGTCGTTCCCGGCAATCACGACGTACCTCTGTACAACGTCTTTGCCCGTTTCTTGCGCCCGCTGGCGAACTATCGGAAGTACATTTCAGACGATCTGTGGCCGACATACCAGGACGACGAAATGGTGATCCTGGGAATGAACACGGCGAGATCCTTAACGCGCGCGAACGGAAGCATCAGCGATCGGCAGATCGGGCATGCCAGACGTTTTTTCAGCAGCATCGATCGACGCCTGACAAAGATCCTGGTCACGCATCACCCACTCGACTTTCCTGAAACGATGAGCGACAAGCATATCGTTCGCCGCGCGCGTCACGCGATTGCCGCTCTGGCCCAATGCGGGGCGGATCTTTATCTTGCCGGACATTCGCACGTTCCTTTCGCCGGGTCGACGGCGCACCGCTACAGGACGGCCGAACGTGCAGCCCTCGTTATTCACGCCGGTACTTCGGTTTCCACCCGGACACGTTCGCAGCCAAACTCGTTCAATGTCATCCTCATCGATGGCCGAATGATCAGCGTCCAGCATTTCGATTGGAATCCGGAAAAGTCCGACTTCCTGGCCGGAAATGTCTCACACTTCAAACACGCGGATCGAGGGTGGCAAGTTGCATAGCCCTCGTGATATCTGTGCATAAGTGAAACTGACAGAACTCGAAGGAAAATCCATCCTGATCCTCGGATTCGGCACAGAGGGCCAGGCTACATTTCGGTTTCTTCGCAAGCGTTGGCCGGATAAACACATCACGATTGCGGACCGGCGCAGCATCGAAGAACTTCCAGACGTTATCGCCAACACACTTCGAGCTGACCCCGGGCTCTCTTTGAATTTCGGACCGCGGTACCTTGATTCCGCTGATCCATACACCTGCGAAGTTGTTATCAAGACGCCGGGAATCCCTGCTTCCATCGATGCGCTCTCGCGAGCGTCCAAATCCGGTTGCGAACTGACGTCACACTCTCAGATCTTCCTCAGCAACTATCCACGTGAAAAAGTGATCGGCATCACCGGAACCAAAGGCAAAAGCACGACCAGTTCGCTGATTTTTCACATACTCAGACACGCAGGCTTGCCGGCGGAACTCGTGGGGAATATCGGTCAACCTCCACTGGCTCGCATCGACGACGTTCCCGACGGAACATGGTTCGTGCACGAGTTCTCGAGCCACCAACTGGCCGAGATCAGTACAAGCCCACACATTGCGGTTTTGCTGAACATTGTTCCCGAACATCTGGATTATTACGGAAGCTTTGAAGAGTACGTCGCAGCAAAGGAAAACATTACGAAGTTCCAAACACCTGATGATTTCCTGATTTTTGCTGCGGATTATCCCATTCCGGCTCAGATCGCGGGCAGAACCAGGGCGGCATTGAAGCCGCTCCGGGCTACCGATCGAATAGAAGACATCATCGATAGAGTAGAAGTCCCGCTTCCCGGAAGTTTTAACCTGCAGAACGTGATGGCAGCAGTCGCGGCCGCTTCGCTGTGCGGTGTTCAGGCCGCGGAATTACGAGAAGCGATCCGAACCTTCAAATCGCTTCCGCACCGGCTCGAGCTCGTCGGCACGTTCAACGGCGTTACGTTTTACGACGACTCCATCGCCACAGTACCCGCCGCAACATTGGCCGCAATCGACGCGCTTGGGTCGGATGTTCAAACGCTGATGTTGGGAGGCCACGAGCGTAATCTCGACTTCGCTCAACTAGGCGAGCAATTACCCGCAAACATCAAAACCGTCATCCTGTTTCCAACGACGGGCACGCGGATCTGGAATGCCATTGAAACACATTCGAAGAATCGCGAACTTCCAGACGCATTCTTCGTGCGCGACATGGAACAGGCAGTGAAGATTGCCTACGAGCGCACCGCGCAAGGAAAGATATGCCTGCTTTCGCCGGCGTCGCCCAGCTTCGGCACGTTCAAGGACTACATCGAACGGGGAGATCTGTTTAAAGCTTTCATCAGGAAGCAAACAGAGCCTGATGAAGAGTTCAGAAACTCTTAACTAACGCGGCGATTTGTTCAAAGCCTTCGAAAGAAAACCTTCGAGATCCTCAGGGATGCGATGCGGTCCATATGACCGCAGAATCGACATTGCCCCACTCGTATCTGTGACGGCACGCACATTTTTGGAAGCCCATTCCAGCACGACCGGCAGCGATTGGCCGGACGCCTTGACTTTTTCAATCGCCAGCGCGAGCGCTCCAACGATTTCAGCCGTCGTCGCAACGCATTCGAACGGTTTCACCTCAAAACCGGCGAGCTCGCGCAGTATGGCGATGTTGGCTTCACGATCGAACAGATCATTTCCAAAGATCTTCGTCAGCGTGGAACGGGGAACAAATGGGTACATTGTGAGAAACACGGAAAGGCATTTCGGGCATTGTCCACACCAGGAGTCCGACCGATTGCGGTTGCAGCTCTTGAAAAGATCGAACAAAGCGGGAAAGCCCGAAAACAGTTTGCCGATTTGAAGCTCGTACAAGGGACGAACGTAACTGAAATAACGTCCACGTGCGGCCAGGTGCCGCTGCAAATACTCGTCAAACAGACGCTCGAATCGGAAGCTCTTCGAGTATTGATGATTGATCTCCCTGTCCCGATATCGAACGTTGCCTTCATCTGAACTCCGCTCGTTGGCGACAATCACGCTGGAATATCCATAAAGCAACACGCAGGCCGCGCCGAGAAACGCGAGATAAGCGGAAAAAGGAGTATGCCCGTTAAGGAAACCGCGCCGGTTCAATTCGAGCAGCTCGGGACAAATCGATCGACGGATTATCACGGAATCCGAAGACGTCGCGTGCTGCGCGACTTGCAATGCTGCTGATGACGGATTCAGCATCATGCATTTGAATGCCATGCCGGAATGCCGGAGCAATCCGGCGGCCAGCGCGGAATCGCGGCCACCGCCGATGGTCATCAGACTGCGGTCTGGAAGTGTTCCGCTAAACGGCGATAATGCCGTGGAGCCGGCGGCGGGAATGATCTTCACAAAGTCTTCCGCAGTGAAGTCGATATCGTTCTTGTAGAAGAACTCGCCCATTCCGTTGATCAGAAGATCATGCCACCAGTGGACCTGGTCCCCACTGATGGGCCCGGCATGGATCTCGATGGCCGGCGAGGCGGTCGCCTTCCAGTAGCTGAATGCCTCGATGAATCCCAGATGGAAAGCGGCGTTTCTGAGCGCTTCGTCGTGTACGTTCGACCAACCATCGTTGACACTTTCGAATTGAACTTCTGGAGCGAACGAAATATCGGGCGGGGCTGAGAAATGGAATCGGAAGGTAACACGCGACGAAGTCGTGCTGATCTCGAACCGTTCATATTTGAAAACCGGGTATTGCCGGCGGAGTTCTTCGGAGCGTGTCATAGAGGAAGTAGTCCCGTTGTTACATAAAAAAGGTCCTGACCCATACACCATGGGTCAGGACCAAGAACCATTTGAGATCTATTTCTAGTACATGCCCGGACCACCCGGAGGCGGACCCGCCGGAGCTTTCTCTTCTTCCGGAATTTCGGAGACGAGAGCTTCAGTAGTCAGCATCAGAGCAGAGATCGAGGCCGCGTTCTGAAGTGCTGTTCGGGTGACTTTGGCCGGATCGAGGATACCTGCCGCAATCATGTCGGTGTATTCGTCGGTCGCCGCATTAAAGCCAAGGTTGGCATCCTTCGATTCTCGGACCTTCCCAAGAACAACGGCGCCTTCATGCCCGGCATTGGAGGCAATCATACGCAAAGGCTCTTCGAGAGCGCGCTTCACGATGTTGACTCCGATCTGCTCGTCGCCGTCGAGCTTCAGTTTGTCCAAAGCCGGAAATGCGCGGATAAAGGCTACGCCGCCGCCGGGAACAATACCCTCTTCGACAGCCGCGCGGGTCGCATGCATCGCGTCTTCAACACGCGCCTTCTTTTCCTTCATCTCAGTTTCCGTAGCAGCGCCGACCTTGATCACCGCAACGCCGCCTACCAGTTTCGCTAGCCGCTCCTGGAGTTTCTCGCGATCGTAATCCGACGTCGTTTCGTCGACCTGAGTTCGGATCTGCTTCACGCGACCTTCGATGGCAGCATGTTTGCCTGCGCCTTCGACGATCGTCGTGTTGTCCTTGTCGACGGCGATTTTCTTGGCCTTGCCGAGATCTTCCAACTGAACGTTCTCAAGCTTGATGCCAAGATCTTCCGTCAGCGACTTGCCGCCGGTGAGGATCGCGATGTCGTCGAGCATCGCCTTGCGACGATCGCCGAAACCGGGAGCCTTTACTGCGCAGGCCTGCAGCGTACCGCGAAGCTTGTTCACAACCAGCGTCGCGAGCGCTTCGCCTTCGACGTCTTCCGCAATGATCAACAACGGACGGCCCATCTTCGCCACCTGTTCCAGCAACGGAAGCAGGTCTTTCATCGTGCTGATCTTCTTTTCGTGGATGAGGATCAGAGCGTTTTCCAGAACGCATTCCATCCGATCCGGATCAGTTACGAAGTAAGGAGACAGATAACCGCGGTCGAACTGCATACCTTCGACAACATCCAGCGTGGTTTCGATGGCGCGGGCTTCTTCAACCGTGATGACGCCATCCTTGCCGACCTTTTTCATGGCCTCGGCAATAATGTTTCCGATCGTCGAATCGTTGTTTGCGGAAACCGTAGCAACCTGCGCGATCATGTCACCCTTCACGGGTTTCGCCAGGTCTTTGATCTTTTCAACCGCAACCTCGACCGCGCGCTCGATTCCCCGCTTCACGGCCATCGGATTCGCACCGGCAGCGACCGTCTTCACGCCTTCGCGGAAGATCGCCTGCGCAAGAACCGTGGCGGTCGTGGTGCCGTCGCCGGCAACGTCGCTTGTTTTTGAAGCGACTTCCTTCACCATCTGAGCGCCCATATTCTCGAGCGGATCTTTCAATTCGATTTCCTTCGCGACAGTAACTCCGTCTTTGGTGATCGTCGGTGAACCGAATTTCTTATCCAGGACGACGTTGCGCCCTTTCGGTCCCAACGTGATCTTCACCGCATCAGCAAGCAGATTCACGCCGCGCAGGATCGCTTGGCGGGACTCTTCGCCATGCACAATCTGTTTTGCCATGTGGTCCTCCTATTTCTTGCCGGCTGCTTTGCCGGATGTCGCCAGAATTCCCAGAATTTCGTCTTCGCGAAGAATCAGATAGTCGTGGTCATCAACCTTGATTTCGGTGCCGGAGTACTTTCCAAACAAAACGCGATCCCCTTCCTTCACTTCCAGAGGAATCACGGTCCCATTCTCCAGACGCTTACCCGTTCCGACAGCCACGACTTCGCCTTCCTGGGGCTTTTCCTTGGCTGTATCCGGAATGATGATCCCACCACGAACCGTTTCTTGTTCTTCTACACGCTTAATCAGAACACGGTCATGCAATGGCCTAACTTTCATGGTCTTCTCTCCTTTTGCCTTTTGTTTTAAGAATATTACAAGGGTGTGTTAGCACTCATCCAGACAGAGTGCTAATTTTAGAAAGCGCAGTTCGAACGTGTCAATAGGGTTTGTGCGCAGCGGTGGCCTTGACAAACTGCGGTCTGGTCACATTTGTTGCGAGTTGATAGGTCGTCAAATAGACGAGCCGGGCTGTCTTTTCCACTTTCGGATAGTTGATTTTGTCCGGAGTATCACGCGGCGTGTGGTAATCGGGATGGAGACCGGCAAAGAAAAACAGTGCAGGAATGCTTCTTTGCAGGAACGACCACTGATCGCTGCGACGCATCAAATCTTCAGCGCCGAAATCGTACCGGAACCGGAGCGTTAAGCTTACCTGGCTATTCACACGCGAGATGATCGTCCTCAGATCGGGGCTGAACGCCGTCCCGAGAATATTCAGCGAATTGGTATTCTCCGAAGCCCGCTCCTCCGGCACCTGCTGCGACTTGTTTGAACCGTGATCTTCATTGCGCCCGATCATGTCCATCTGGAACATCGCCACAGTGCGATTCAGCGGAAACAAAGAATGACTGACGTAATAGCGGCTGCCAAGCAGACCTTTCTCTTCGCCGGCCCATGCCGCGAGCAGGACGCTTTTTGCAGGGCGCTGGGTTCCCTGCCCGAAAGCTTCGGCTAATTCGAGCAATGCCGCAGTCCCCGATCCGTTGTCATCGGCGCCGTACCAGATCTGACCGTATGCCTCTCCATCGTGATCGTAATGCGCGCCGACGATGACCACTTCGTTGCGCAGCGTCGGATCCGTGCCCTCGACGAGGCCCAGAACGTTCTGCGTTGCCTGAAGTTTCCGGTCGACGTCGACCGTCAGTG
>Ga0137433_1001206_pt1 | contig 11262 bp, 8 predicted proteins | sample EasRivERMZT840_2_FD_102335 | JGI IMG/M metagenome (GOLD analysis project Ga0137433, IMG submission 102335) | Soil microbial communities from meander-bound floodplain in the East River, Colorado, USA - East River MetaG ERMZT840_2 | ecosystem: Environmental > Terrestrial > Soil > Floodplain ...
ATCATCGTCGGCAGCTCGGGCGCCATCTTCGCGCGCGCGGGGCTCGCGATGGCAATGGCCCGCAGCTTGTGCGCCCGCACGTGGCTGTAGACGGAGCCCGCGCTGAGAAAGCTCATGTGCACCCGTCCCGAGAGCATGTCGCCGAGCGCGGCACCCACACCCTTGTAGGGGATGTGCACCAGCGAGGTTCCGGTGGAATGCGCGAACAACTCGGTTGCGAGATGGGCGAGCGACGCATTGCCGGTGGACGCGTAGTTGAGCTTCGAAGGCGCCGCTTTCGCGTGGGCGATCAGGTCCTGCACCGTTTTCACGGGCAGCCCGGGATGCACGGTCAGCATGTAGGGTGCGGCAGCGACCTGCGAAACCGGAACGAAATCCTGGTACAGGTCGTAGCGCGTCTTGTTGACGATGCCGTAGACGACGAGGCTCGCGCTGAGGAACATCAGGTTGTAACCGTCCGGCGTGGCCTGCGCGGCGAGCTCCGCGGCGATGCTCCCGCTCGCGCCGGCGCGGTTATCCACGACCACCGTCTGGCCCAGGGACTCGCTCAACGGGATCGCGACCTGGCGCGCGACGAAATCCAGTCCCCCGCCCGCTCCCGACGCAACGATCAACCGCACCGGCTTCGTCGGATACGCACCCGCGGATTGCGCGATCGCGGGCGCCGTCGCGATGACGCATGCCGCGGCCAGTCCCACGGCGAAACCGATTCGAAGTGTCGTACTCACTTCCGGGAGGCGCGCTTGCCTCGCTTCTTCTTCGCGGCGGCCTTCTTCTTCACGGGCTTCTTGCGGGCCGGGGCGGCTTTCGCCTTCTTCGCCGGCGCCCTGGCGCCGCCGTGGAACAGGTTGAGGGCAGAGCCCTTCCTGAACCAATCAAGCTGCGCCGCGCTGAACGTATGGTTCAGCTTCAGCGTCTCGCTCGTCCCGTCGGCGTGCTTGACGCGGCACTCGACGGGCTTGCCGGGCGCGAGGGCGTTCAGGCCCACGAGGCTCAAGCGATCGTCCTCGCGGATCCGATCGTAGTCGGCGGGGCTCTGGAACGTTAGCGCGAGCAGGCCTTGCTTCTTGAGGTTTGATTCGTGAATGCGCGCGAAGCTGCGCACGATCACCGCGACCCCGCCGAGCAGCCGCGGCGACAGCGCCGCGTGCTCGCGGCTGCTGCCCTCGCCGTAGTTGGCATCCCCGATGATCACCCACTTGGCACCCTTCGCCTTGTAGTCGCGCGCGACCTTCGAGATCATCTCGCCGGTCGCACCCGTCAGCACGTTCTTGACCTTGCCCGACTCGCCCGTAAAGGCGTTGATCGCGCCCATGCACATGTTGTCGCTGAACCTGTCGAGATGCCCGCGGTAGCGCAGCCAAGGGCCGGCCGGCGAGATATGGTCGGTCGTGGTCTTGCCCTTGGCCTTCAGCAGCACCGGCATGTTGAGGAAGTCCTTGCCGTCCCACGCCGGCCACGGCTGCATCAGCTGCAGCCGCTCGCTGCGGGGATCGACCTTCAACTCGACGCGGCTGCCGTCCTTCGGGGGCGCGATGTAATTCGCCTGGCCGCGGTCGAAGTTCTTTGCGGGCACTTCCGGCGCGACGCGCGGCGGGTTCAGCTTGAACGGGCGGCCGTCGGCGCCGGTGAGCGAGTCGGTGAGCGGGTTGAAGGTGAGCTTGCCGGCGAGCGCGAATGCCGTGACCATCTCGGGGCTCGCGATGAAGTTCATCGTGCTCGCCGAGCCGTCGTTGCGCGCCGGGAAATTGCGGTTGTAGGAGGTGACGATGGTGTTCGGCACCGTGGAGACTTCCTTCGCCCGGCGCCATTGCCCGATGCAAGGGCCGCAGGCGTTCGCAAGCACGGTGCCGTTGATGTCCTTGAGGGACTTCATCTGTCCGTCACGCTCGATGGTGGCGCGAACCTGCTCCGAGCCCGGTGTCACCAGAAACGGCACCGCGGCCTTCACGCCGTGGGCTTTCGCCTGCTCCGCGACGTCCGCCGAGCGGCTCATGTCCTCGTAGGAGGAATTGGTGCAACTGCCGATGAGGGTGCTCGAGATCGGGTCCAGAAACTTGTTGGCCGAGTCCCGCACTTCGGCGGCGAGCTTCGAGATCGGGCGCGCGCGGTCCGGGGAGTGCGGGCCCACGACATGCGGCTCGAGCCGGGCGAGGTCGAGCCGCACGACGCGGTCGTAGTATTTCTCGGGGTTGGCCTCGACCTCGGGATCCGGCGCGAGGAGCGCTATGTTCTTTTCCATCAACGGCACCAGCGCGGCACGGCCGGTCGCGCGCAGGTACTTCGCCATGTGCTCGTCCGCGGGGAACATCGAGGTGGTCGCGCCGAGCTCCGCGCCCATGTTGGTGATGGTGGCCTTGCCGGTGGCGCTGATGGTCCGCGCGCCCGGTCCGATGTATTCGACGATCGCGTTGGTGCCGCCGGACACCGTGAGCTGTCCCGCGACGAAGAGGATCACGTCCTTCGGCGCCGTCCAGCCGCTCATCTTCCCGGTGAGATACACCGCGATGTGCTTCGGATAGAGCACCTCCCACGGCAGCCCTGCAATGGTCTCGACCGCGTCGGCGCCGCCGACGCCGACTGCGCACGCCCCGAGCCCGCCGGCGTTGGGGGTATGCGAGTCGGTGCCGATCAGGAGCTCGCCCGGAAACGCATAGTTCTCCAGTACGACCTGGTGAATGATCCCCGCGCCCGGCCCCCAGAAACCGAGGCCGAAGCGGGCAGCCGCCGTGCGCAGGAAGCCGTAGATCTCGTTGTTTTCCAGAAGCGACTCACGCAGGTCGCGCTCGCCTTCGACGCGCGCCTGGATCAGGTGGTCGCAGTGGATCGTGGCCGGCACCGCGACGCGGTCGCGCCGGGTCTGCATGAACTGGAGCAACCCGGTCTGGCCCAGCACATCCTGGAACACGACGCGGTCGGGACGCAGGAAGAGGTAGCTCTTGCCCGGCACCATGTCCTGGCTCTCCGGATCATCCAGGTGCCCGAGCAGGACCTTGTCCGCCAGGGTCAACGGCTTGCCCAGGCGGCGGCGCACCACCTTGAGGTTCTTCGCCATGGTCTCGTAGACCTTGCGCACCATTGCGGGAGTGGATTCGATCGTGGTCATTTCTCGGCTCTCTTCAGGCTTGGGGGAGTTGCGGGGCTTCTATTCTAAACGAGGGATGAGCGTCGAGGGATGAGACCGGGTCAGTCCTGCCTTACTGAACCGCCCGCGGCATGCCCGCGTCGATGGCGACCTGGGTCCATTTCGCGATCTCGGCCGGGATGATCTTGCGCATTTCGTCGGCTGACTTGATGTCGATTACCGCTCCCATGTCGGCCATCTTCTTCTGCATTTCGGGCGAGTTGAAGAACCGGGCGATCTCGTCGTGCAGCTTCTTCACGATCGGCCGCGGCGTGCCGGCCGGGGCCGCGACGGCATACCAGTTCGCGGCGTCGAAGCCCTTGACGCCCACCTCCTCGAACGTGGGTATGTCGGGCAGCAGTTCGGCGCGCTTCGTGGTCCCGACTGCGTGGCCCTTGAGCCTGCCCGCGCGCAAATGCGGGATCGCCGGCACGCTCACGGCGAGATGGGCGTGCGCCTGCCCGCCGATCACGTCCATCATGGCCGGGAACCCACCCTTGTAGAGAACGATATTGAACTTGCGCTTCGTGACGCTCTGGAAGAGCGCCGAGGCGAAGTGCATGAAGCCCCCCGAGCTCGCGATTACGATCTCGCCCGGCTTGCGCCCGGCCTCGGCCAGGAGTTCGTCCATCGACTTGACCGGCAACAGCGGGCCCGTGGTGAGGATCAAGTAGCTCGCCCCGATCTTGGCGACGAATACCAGCGCCTTGGAGGTGTCGTAGGGCACCTTCAGCGTCACCGGGTTCATCGTGTACGCCGCGGAGATCATCGCCAGCGTGTAGCCGTCCGGCGCCGCTCGCGCGGTGAGGTCCGTGCCGATAATCCCCTGGTGGCCTGGGCGGTTGTCCACGATCATGTTCTGTCCCAGCGTCTGGCTGAGGTGGGTCGCGACCATGCGCCCCAGGATGTCATTGGTGCCCCCCGGGGCGAAGGGAACGATCAGGCGGATCGGTTTCGTCGGGTACGCCTGCGCCAGCCCCACAGCCGGCGACAGGATCAGAACGGATACGAAAAGCGCGTGGATGGGTCTGGCGAACATGGCTTCCTCCACTATTCCAGTCTGAGCCTGAATCGCGAGGGCGCCGGATGACGGCGTTGTTACAGGCCCGCCTGCGACACGAACTTGGGATTGAGATAGGCCTCGATCGCCTCGCTGCCGCCCTCCGACCCGTAGCCCGAGTCCTTGACCCCGCCGAACGGCACCTCCGGCAGCGCGAGACCCAGGTGGTTGATGGTCATCATGCCAGTCTCGACCGAAGCGGCGATCGCGTTGGCGGTCTTCGCGGAGCGGGTCCAGGCGTAGGCGGCGAGGCCATACGGCAGGCGGTTCGCCTCGGCCACCGCGTCATCGAAGCTGCGGAATGGATTGATGATGGCAAGGGGGCCGAACGGCTCCTGGTTCATCGCCATTGCCTCCTTTGGCAGCTCGGTGATCACCGTGGGCTCGAAGAAGTTACCCTTCTCGCCCATCGGGTATCCGCCGGTGAGCACCTTGCCGCCATGCTTGCGCGCATCTCCGACGTGGGCCTCCATCGCGCGCTGGCGGCGCGGATTGGCAAGCGGCCCCATCTTCGTGTCCTTCTCCATCCCTTCGCCAACCTTGACGGCCTTGGCGCCGGCAACGAAGGTCTCGACAAACTTTGGATAGACGCCCTCCTGCACCAGGAATCGCGTCGGCGAGATGCACACCTGCCCCGCGTTGCGGAATTTCATGAACGTCATCGACTTCGCCGCCGCTTCCACGTCGCTGTCGTCGAACACGATCACCGGCGCGTGGCCGCCCAACTCCATGGTCGAGCGCTTCATGTGGTTTCCCGCGAGCGCAGCGAGCTGCTTGCCCACCGCGACGGAGCCGGTGAACGACACCTTGCGGATGACCGGGTGCGGAATGAGATAGCTCGAAATGTCCGCCGGATTCCCGTAGACGAGGTTGATCACGCCCGCGGGAACGCCCGCGTCGGCGAAGGCGCGGATCAGCTCGGCGGGCGAAGCGGGCGTTTCTTCCGGCGCCTTGACGATGATCGAGCACCCGGCCGCAAGCGCGCCCGAGAGCTTGCGCACCACCTGGTTGATCGGGAAATTCCACGGCGTGAAGGCCGCCACGGGGCCCACCGGCTCCTTGATCACCAATTGGTACACGCCTTCCGAGCGCGCCGGGATCACTCGCCCGTACGCACGGCGGGCTTCCTCGGCGAACCAGTCGATGATATCCGCGCCGGCGAGCACTTCCTGCTTGGCCTCGGCCAGCGGCTTGCCCTGCTCCATCGTCAACATCGGCGCAATCGCGTCCGCGCGCTCGCGGAACAGGTTCGCGGCCTTGCGCATGAGTTTCGCGCGCTCGAACGCCGAAACCTTGCGCCACGCCTTGAAGCCCTGGTCCGCTGCGTCCAGCGCGCGGTCGAGATCGGCGCGTTCCGCGTAGGCGACTGTCCCGATCGGCCCTCCGGTGGCCGGATTGACGATGGGCAGCGTGCGGCCGGACGCGCCCGGGCCCCAATTGCCGTTGATGTACAGCAGGGTATTGGGATACATGGTCAGCTTTCCCCGGTCTAACGCGGAAGGGTGTCACCGCCCGGCGGCGCCGCGACCTCGAAGGCGTTGGCAATTCCCGACACGAGGCCGAAGTACCCGATCGTCGCGGTCAGCTCGACCAGCCATTGCGCGCCGAACCGGCTCTTTAACGTGTCGAAGGTGGTAGGGTCAACTCGATTGGTACGCAGGAGCTGCCGGACGTAGTTCACGATCTCGCGCTCGGGCGCGGGCAGCGTCCCGGCGTCGCCTTTCGCCCGCAGGAGGTCGATAACCTCCTCGCGCACGCCGTTCTTGCGGGCCATGCCGACCTGGGCCGCCCAGACGTATGCTGCGTCGCGCTCGCGCACTGCGGCGAGAATGCCGACGGAGCGGAGCTTCCCTTCGACGATGCTCTCGTGCCAGAAGAATGGCGTGAGCGGGAGCATCTTCGCTGTCAGCTTCGGGCTGTGCAGCAGCATGGTCCACGGCCCTCGAATGTTGCCGTACACCTTCTGCACCGCGTCGGCGACGGCCTGGTGCTCGGCGGGGAGGTCTTCCTTGCTCGTGATCGGCGCGACGCGCGGCATGTCGGATCCTTTACTGCGTGGCGATGTTGCCGCGCTTGACGACCTCGGTCCACCGCTTGATCTCGCTGCGGACCTGTTTGTCGAGCGCGTCGGGCTTGCCACCGATGATGGTGATGCCCGCCTTGTTCAGTATCTCCCGGTTCTCGGGAAGCGCAATCAAGCCGTTGATCTCGGTATTGAGCCGCGTGATGATGCGCTGCGGCGTCTTCGCAGGCGCCATTACGCCGGTCCAGGCTTCCACCACCATGTTGGGCATGCCGGATTCCGCCAGCGTCGGGACCTGCGGAAACTGCGTGGTGCGCTCCCGTCCCAGCACGGCGATCATCCGCACCCGCCCTGCCTGCACGTGAGGCGCGATGGTCTGGAACACCATCAGGCTCGACTGCACCTGGCCGGCGATGAGGTCCGCCGTCACGCCCGCAGTGCCCTTGTAGGGGACGTGCACCAGGTTGACGCCGTTCTCCTGCTTGAACCATTCCATGGTGAGATGGAACACACTTCCGATTCCCGAGGATGCGTAGTTGATCGCGCCCGGCTGCTTGCGCGCCTGCTCGATCAGCTCGTGCACGGTCGTGGCCGGAAACTTGTTGGCAACGACCAGGGCCAGCGGGCTCGCGCCGAGCATCATGACCGGCGAGAAGCTCTTGTAGGGATCGTACGGCAGCTTCGGGTTCATCGCCGCCAGCGTGCCAAACGCGGTCGCCATGAAGAGAAACGTATGGCCGTCGGGATTGGCATTGGCTGCGGCCTCGTGGCCGATGACGCCGGCGGCGCCGCTGCGGTTATCCACGACGATCGGCACGCCGCCCCAGCGCTGCGAGATCTGCGGGCCGAGCAGCCGGGCAAACGTGTCCGCCGCGGTGCCGGGCGTGAAGGGCACGATGAACCGGATGGGACGCGACGGATAGGCCTGTCCTGAGCCCGTCGAAGGGGCCTGCGCGTGCACTACCACGGGCAACGCGGCGGATGTCAGCAGAGTCATTCCGGCAAGGATCTGGTGCAATTTCATGATCACCCTCCCCCGTTAGACCGCGATGTGCGGCTCGCCCTTCCGATATTTCACCGCGTCCAGCGCGTGCCGCCGGAAATCGGCGTCCACCGGAAGCACGAATGAGGCCGAGCGGATGAGCTGGTCGTTCGGCTCGAGGCCCGGCGCACGGCCACCCTCCTGCACCAACTTTGCAGCCTTGATCAGCCGCTGCCGCGCCAGGATGATCGCGTTGTCGGTCGAGACCAGGTTCTCCTTGGTCCGGTCCGCGATGACGCCGATGCTTTCCTGCACCGACGCGTCCTGAATCGCCAGTCCCCTGACCCCGTTGTAGTGACGGCCGCTCTTCTGCTTGGCCCGGTCGATCAGGTAATCGTTGGTCCGGTTCGCAACGGGACGGAACGTGCCGGGTATCAATTCGGCATGGACGCCGTTGCCGTTCTTGAAGAGCTCGATGTCCTTCTCGGGAATGGGCGCGGTCGGGTGAAACGTCATCGTCCAGGCAACGCAAGTCTCGTCGTCCATGGGCACCCACGCATGGCCGTTCAGCGCGTTGTTCGCGTACGGCGGGATCAACGTGTACCAGGGCATCATGAACTGCGTGATGCGCCAGTAGTACTTGCCGGGCTCGGCGTCACGCCGCGCGCCGATGATCATGCCCCCGGGGGCGTCAAGGACGTCGAAGGTGGTCTTGGTGGCTTTCACCATCCTCGAGCCGCCCGTGTTCTTGTGAAACGGGTCGGTAGCCATGTCACCCCGGTGCAGGAATGAGACGTGGCTCGAATCGATTCCGCCCTCGACCGCCTGCAAATAGTTGCTCTCCTGCCAGCGCTTGGTGATGATGCGGTGCGAGGGGGGCAGTAGCACCCACTCGAAGCTCGGCAACGGCGGCTTCTCCGCCGGCGGGCCCATGTAGGCCCAGATCACGCCACCCAGCTCCACGCAGGGATAGGATTTCAGCTTGATGCGGGCGCGCATGCCATTTTCCTCGGCTTCGGAGGGCAGGTCCACGCACTGACCGTTCACGTCGTACTTCCAGCCGTGGTAGGGACAGCGCAACCCGCACTCCTCGTTGCGCCCGAACCACAGCGAGACGCCGCGGTGCGCGCAGAACTCGTCGATCAGCCCGAGGCGTCCGTCGCTGTCGCGGAAGGCGATCAGCTTCTCTCCCAGCAGCTTCACGCGCACCGGGGGGCAGTCCTGCTCCGGCAGCTCCCAGTCGAGCAGCGCGGGAATCCAGTAGCGCCGGAACAGCTCGCCCATGGGCGTTCCCGGTCCGGTGCGCGTCAGCAGGGTATTGGTCTCGTCGTTCATCATGTTCGCTCGCCTCCAATGCAAGGGAACGGCTGCTGCATTATTTCTCGCGCACTCTCGCGCTGTCTATATCCGCTTTTCCGAAGGCCAGCAGCCGGGTCAGCTCGCGCGTGTCCTTTACCCGGTCCAGGCGCCACAGCAGCGCCTGCAACTCGGCCGCGCGCCGGGCGCCGGCGACCGGCGCAACGCACTCGCGCAGCTTCGAGTCGAGGTCCCCGTCGGTGAAGGGGTTCTTGTGGTGCCCCGGGAAGGGGCGCGCATCGCCGTGCACGACCGTGCCGTCCGCGAGCTCGATCTCGACGCGCGACAGGTAGCCCATCTCCACGCGCTTGTGCTTCCCCATCGCGTGCGAGCCCAATTCCAGCGCGGGGGCGCAGGTGACTTTCCCGACGAATGCCTGCCGGTCCGGGCCGAGCACGACCTTCGGGCTGAAGCTCTCCACCGTGATCGCGCCATCGAGCACCGCCGCTCCGACGATATACGGCAATGAATGATCGGCAGTCTCGCGCGAGATGGGATGCCACGGGTCCTGGCGTATCTTCACCAGGTGATCGTATGCGCCTTCCTCGGCAAACACCCGGATCTGCCTGATGCGCCTGAGATCCTTGATCCGGGACCGGGCCTGGAGCGCCGCCTGTATCGCGCTCTGCGCCACGGACCCGACCGGCCAGCGCTTCATGAATGCCTCGTTCACCCGGACGAGCGGCCTGCGCGGGTCCAACCGCTCGCGCAGCACGGCCACCGGGTCGTCCTTCATTTGCATCTTCTGTATGAAACCGAACTTCCCGACGAACGGCCGCACCGCCGCCTCCGCGCCCGCCTGCGCGAGAAGGCAAGCCTGCAGCGAGTTGCGCACGGCATCGGCGCCATTGAAGCGCTTCCACATGGACAGGTCGCCGCGCCGGTTCAACTCGCCCGATTCGATTTCGTCGCTCGCGAAATGGGGAACCACGGTCATGCCCATCGCCTCGCGCGTCTCATCGGCGTCGAGACCGAGTAGCCGCGCGATGGCCGCGGTCGCGCCGAGCTGCATCAGGTTCGTGTAGTCCCAGCCGCCCGGCGCGGTCGAGAACGCGTCGAACGCGGCCCCCACCACTTCGTAGCCGAGCGCCACCGCCGAAAGCAATCTCGTCCCGGGCGCGCGCGTCCATTCCGCGGCTGCGATCACTCCGGAGAGGATGTCGCTGGTGTGGCCGCTGTTGCGCTGCCCCACGAAGAAATCATTGTAGTCGTGACACCGCAACAGCACGCCGTTGGTCAGGGCGGCAAGCTCGGGCGAGGCTTTCTTCGGCGTGCCCCAGAGCACGCAGCCCGCGCCCTTCGTCGCGAAGCGGTAGGCATGCCGCCGCGCGATCTGTGCGGCCGGATGCCGCAGGGCGGCCACCGCCACCGCGATCGAATCGATTACTGCGGCCTTTGCGGCGCGCGTGGTGCGCTCGTCGAGCTTGCCCGACACCGACGCAACATAGTGGCCGATCAGCTCGGCGACTTCATCGCGATAGGCGTGGCTGCTGGCGCTGATCATCGTGCGCGACCTACTTCGTCTCCGGTTTGGTGCCCTTGAAAGCGAGCTTCTGAAGCCCGCGAGCGGTGGCGGCGACGTAGAGGTTGCCTTTGGAATCGGTTGCGATCTGGTGGCCGCCGCCGAGGTAGCCGGGGCCCCCGATCAGCTCCACGATCTCGAGCGTCTTGCGGTCGAGCACCACGATATCCACGCCCCCGCCGACGTACAGAAACTGCTGCTCGGGGTCCGGGGAGAGCGCCAGGTTACGGGCGAACGGCGCGTCGTACCGGACCCGCTGCTTCACGAACTTGCCTTCGCGCGTGAACATTTGCACGCGCCGGTTCTCCCGGTCGGCCACGTACACCGTTCCGTCGTTCGCCACGCGGATGGCGTGCACGACCGTGAAGTGGTCAGGGCCGGGACCTTCGGGGACGGCCTTCAGGCTCGGCTGCGGACACTTGCCCTCGCCGACCGGCTTGTTGCCGAACGCACCCCACATCCGCTTGAACGCGCCGGTATCCGCGTCGAACACGGCCACGCGGTGGTTGAAGTAGCCGTCCGCGACGAACAGCTCGTTGGTCGCGGGATGGACCCACACATCCGCCGGCCCGTGCAGGTTCCGCGTGTCCGCGTTCCCGCTGCTCTTGCTGCTACCCCCGATCTGCATCACGAACCTGCCGTCCTGCGTGAATTTCAGAATCTGGTCATCCCACACCCGCTTCAGTCCCGGCAGGTCGCGTTCGGGACACTGGTTGCCGCCGACCCAGACAAAGCCCCGGTAGTCGATATGGATGCCGTGCTCACGCTCCGGCCATTCATGACCGCTGCCCGCTGCGCTCCACGCTCTCACGAAGTTGCCCGCCGGATCGAACACCAGGATTGCGGGCGCGGCCACTGCCGAGTCGCCGGGCTTGAGCGTACGCGGGCGGCTGAGCACCCACACATTGTCCTGCGCGTCGATGGCGATGCTCGACGCATGCCCCAGCTTCCATTTCGGGGGGACCTTCGGCCATGAAGGATCCACCTCGAATACCGGCACGCCGCGCGCGCGCCTCGACGAATCTGTCGTGTCGGCGGAGCTCTGGCCCGTGCACCCGGCGATGATGACCGCCGCAACCAATACGATGCAGCCCAGATGATCGCGCTTCATACTTGACCTCCTCCAAATTCGGGCATACGGGATTCTGGGCTCTGATCACCGCTGCTCGACCGGCATCACGTCGAGCCGTACGGC
>Ga0137433_1001207_pt1 | contig 11262 bp, 7 predicted proteins | sample EasRivERMZT840_2_FD_102335 | JGI IMG/M metagenome (GOLD analysis project Ga0137433, IMG submission 102335) | Soil microbial communities from meander-bound floodplain in the East River, Colorado, USA - East River MetaG ERMZT840_2 | ecosystem: Environmental > Terrestrial > Soil > Floodplain ...
TTGAAGAGCGTCTGAAAAATATTTTAAAGGAAATTGATCGATCAAGCGGAAAAGTCATTCTCTTCATTGATGAAATTCATACTATTGTTGGCGCCGGGGCCGCAGAAGGTTCACTTGATGCTTCAAATATGTTAAAGCCAGCGCTGTCTCGAGGCGAACTTCGAGCGATTGGGGCGACGACACTGAAAGAATACCAAAAGCATATTGAAAAAGATCCGGCGCTCACTCGACGATTCCAACCAGTGTACGTTAATGAACCGTCAGTTGAAGATACGGTGGCCATTTTGCGAGGGTTGAAAGAAAAATACGAACTCTATCATGGAGTGAGAATTACTGACGATGCAATTGTTACCGCGGTTAATCTTTCGTCTCGCTATATTACTGATCGATTTTTGCCAGACAAAGCTGTCGATCTTATTGATGAATCAGCATCGTATCTTAAAATTACTCTTGAAGATATGCCGCCCATTCTCCAGGAAACGAATGCGAAGGTGATGCGATTGGAAATCGAAAAAGAAGCTTTGAAAAAAGAAACAACCAAAACCGCTAAAGATCGAGTGAAAGAAATCGAAAAAGAAATTGCTGATTTGAAAGAGCAAACCTCAGAAATTGAACTCAAATGGAAAAACGAAAAAGAAATTTTGACTGATATTAAAACGTTCAAAAAAGATCTCGAGACGCTCCGCCTTGAGGCTGAAGCGGCTGAAGCTCGAGCTGATTTAGGAAAGGCCGCAGAAATTCGCTACGGCAAATTGCCGCAACTAGAAAAAGAAATTGAAAATCGGATGAAGCGGCTGAAAAAACTCCAAAGCTCGCGTCGAATTTTGAAAGAAGAAATTACCGAACAAGATGTGGCTGATGTGGTTTCAAAGTGGACGGGGATTCCAGTGTCGCGCATGCTCGAAACGGAAGCAGATAAATTAAATCGCATGGATGAAGTACTGATGAATCGAATTGTCGGCCAAGATGAAGCGGTCAAAAAGATTGCTGACACGGTGAAGCGCTCTCGAGCGGGTATCGCTGATCCTAATCGGCCAATCGGTTCGTTTATCTTTCTTGGTCCAACAGGTGTCGGAAAAACTGAGCTTACCAAAGCTTTGGCTGAATTTATGTTTGATGATGAGAAAGCCCTCATCCGGCTCGACATGTCTGAATTCATGGAAAAACACTCGGTGTCAAAGCTCATTGGGGCGCCAGCCGGTTATGTTGGCTACGAAGAAGGAGGAAACTTTACCGAAATTGTTCGCCACCGACCATATTCAGTGATTCTGCTTGATGAAATTGAAAAAGCCCACCCAGAAGTGTTTAACATTCTGCTTCAAGTGCTTGATAATGGCCAGTTAACTGACGCTAAGGGTAGAAAAGTGAACTTCAAAAATACGATTATTATTATGACCTCAAACCTTGGAGCGCAATACATTGATAAAATGCAGCGCTTTGGATTTAGCCATGATGAGGCTCACAAAAACGATTACGATGATGTTAAAAACCGAGTGATGGAAAGTTTGAAGGATTTCTTCCGACCAGAATTCTTGAACCGAATTGATGATATTATTATTTTCGATATTCTTTCTCAAGCGGCGGTTAAGAAAATTGTTGACCTTCAAGTTGATCTCGTTAAAGAACGATTGAAGGCCAAAGAAATTACTTTGGAAATTTCCTCTGGAGTTTATGATTACTTGGCTAAAGAGGGGTACAGTCCACAATATGGTGCTCGACCATTGAAGCGTTTGATTCAAAATAAAATTCTCACCCCCGTCGCCTCACTCATGATCTCAAAAGGAATTATGAAAGGTGGAGTCGTAAGCGTGGGAGTTCGAGATGGTCAATTTACCTTTGATGTCAAAAAGGGCAGAAAGGGCAGTCTGATGCGCGAAGAGTTTGCCAGCGCTGACCACATGACCAGTTAAAAAATAAACCCGGGAGACCGGGTTTGTTTTTTGCGTGAAGATACGATATATTTTGAGTCACGCGTAGGTGGCGGAGTGGTCAATCGCAACAGACTGTAAATCTGTCGCCCTCTGGGCTTCGAAGGTTCGAATCCTTCCCTACGCACATTTGTTTTAGACTCTTCTTTGGCCTATAATCGCTTTATGGTTACCTATTGTTATTTCGATGGCAAAATTATGTCGGCCAAGCAAGCGATGGTCTCGATTTATGATATCGGCTTATTGCGGGGCTATGGCATCTACGAAGCGCTCACCACTCACAATGGCAAGCCATTTATGTTGAAAGAGCATCTTGAGCGATTTCGTCGATCAGCCAATTTTCTCGATTTAAAAATTCCCATGGGTGACCAAGAATTAACTCAGGTTATTCAAGAGCTCATTGTTCAAAATGGTTACAAGGAATCAAATATTAAATTTATTTTAACGGGCGGTAATATTGTAGCGGGGATTGAATTCGACTCAGATTTTCCAACTTTTTATATCCTCGTTGAGGAATTTAGCTCTTTGCCGGAACATTTCATGACGAAGGGCACATCGGTGATAACCCATGAGCATCAACGTCAATATCCCCAATTTAAAACCACCAATTACATTACGGCAGTTATGCTGCAAAAGCAAAGGAAAGAAAAAGGTGCCTTAGAAATATTGTATACAAGTAACGGAAAAGTTTTAGAATGTGCCACCAGTAATTTTTTTATCATCAAAAATAATGTGCTCATTACTCCAAAAGAGAATGTTCTTTTAGGTATTACGAGAAAAGTGGTGATTGATTTAGCCCAGAAAAATAATATTAAAGTTGAAGAGCGGGATATAACGATTGAAGAATTGCACCAGGCTGACGAAGCATTTCTCACTGCGAGTTTTAAGGAAGTGGTGCCGGTGGTGAAGGTTGATGAAAAGATGATTGGGAATGGTCACGTTGGTCCTCTGTCAAAGAAAATGTTCGCTCTCTTTTCTGAATTCACCAAACACTACTAAATTTGCTTTTTTTAGTCATCTGTATTATTGTAGGAAAACATAATTTTTTGAATGTATGTCACAAGACCGACTCATAAAACTGGCCTGCACGAAATGCAAACGCATTAACTATTGGTCAAGTAAAAACAAGCGAAAAGTGGAACGAAAGATTGAACTTAAAAAGTGGTGCAAGTGGTGCCGCAAGCAAACCGTTCACAAAGAAGCTAAGAAGTAATCTAACCCTTTTGAAATAAGGCATCTTTTGCTATAGTAAGCCCCACGGGCCTATAGTTTCAATGGTAAAACATTCCTCTCCAAAAGGAAGGTTCGAGGTTCGAGTCCTCGTGGGCCCGCTCTCATGCTATTATTATAGCAATGTCAAAAATTATCCTCGGGGTATTTGCCGTTATGGTAGTTGCCTTAGGCAGTTTTTTTGTTCTCCAAAATTACAATCGATTACCAGACCTGGCGGCGGTGTTGGCCCTTGAACCCTCTTTTATTAACGCCTGGCAGAAAAATGGCGGCATAAAATCTGAGTTGGCCTTCGGGACTCGCGGAAAAGAAGTAAGGCTGCTGCAATCAGTTCTTCTTTCACAGAAGGAGCCGATAGAAGTCACGGGCTATTTTGGCAAAATGACTGAGGCCGGGATTAAGAATTTTCAACTAAAACATAATCTTGAGATTACGGGTATTGCCGATGATAGCACGCGGGCAAAGCTCAATGAGTTTTATTTTAATGAGCTTTGCCCGCAAGAGAATACTTTTTCGTACCTGGATTTAAAAACGACCTTGGTTGATAAGTATCATCCGTTACCAAAAGATTTTGTTCCTCCGAATTTAGTTTATGTTTCACACCAAGTAAAATCTTTTGGCGTAATATGTCTTGAACAGGAAACTGCATCAGCTCTGACAAGATTATTTGAAGCAGCCAAAAAAGAGGGAATTGAACTAGCAGTCACATCAGGATTCAGGCGAACTGAAATCCAAGGCATGCTCTTTAATTTTTGGAATAATCATCAAGGCGATTCAAGTTTTGATGAAGTGGCCTTACCCGGACACTCGGAGCATCAACTGGGCACCGCTGTTGATCTGACTGGCAAATCAATTCAAAATGCTTCTGTTACCATGCTTTTTGCCACCTCAGCCGAATTTGAGTGGTTAAAAAAGAATGCTCACCTCTACGGTTTTGTTATGAGTTATCCACCAACAAAAGAAGTTGCGACCGGCTACCATTTTGAACCGTGGCATTGGCGTTATGTCGGCGAGCGAACCGCCCTCAATGTTTTCTCGCAAAACATAACCCTCACTGAATATCTTAGAAACGGTGGAAGATAGGTTAGAGAGAAACCCACTCAATTCTTTTGTCTTTTTTAAACCAAGTTTTTTGGCGTTTGGCATACTGCCAAATTTCTGAATTTAATTTATCTACTAGTTCTTGCCGGGAAATTTCTTTCTGTAAAAATTTTGCGAGATATCGATATTCAAGTCCCAATTCTTCCATCCTTTTCCACGACAAGCCCTGAACGTGAAGTTTTTTAGCTTCTGTAATCATGCCACTTTCAAGTCTTTTTAAAAGTCTTTGGTGAATTCTTTGTTTTAATTCTTGGTCGGGGATTTTGATGCCAATTTGTAAAAAATTATATTTACTTTGAGGTTTGGACTTTAATTGTGGAACTTTACCTAAGGCTTTGGCAATTTCAATCGCCCGAATGAGTCTGATTGGATTTTTCGCATCGATATTCCTAGCCCTTTTTGGATCTAATTCTTGCAGCATCAAAAAAAGCTCTGAGGCTGACTTACTTTTTAATCTTTTTCTCAGAGCAAAATTTGGTGGGACTTCGGGTAGTGAGATATTATCCACAAGAGCTTTAATATAAAATCCCGTGCCACCGCAGATAATTGGTAATTTATGTTTTTTTAAAATATCGGTAATAACTTTTTCTGCATCTCGTTTAAAATCCACCACAGTGTATTGTTTTTTTGGATCAGCAATATTAAGAAGATGATGTGGAACCCCTTGCATTTCTCTTTTGGTAATTTTTCCCGTACCGATATTTAATCCCTTATAGACCTGACGCGAGTCAGCCGAAATAACTTCACCATTAAAATCTTTGGCGAGTTTTACTGCTAAATCACTTTTGCCTGATGCTGTCGGTCCAAGAATAACTATAACTTTTGGCTTTTGTTTCATTGACCGAAACTCTACTATGAAAACAATAAAAGAAAAAGCCCCGACAATTGTCGGGGCGTTTGCACCTCAGGTCTTTTGGAGTCACCGCACCAAGTTCTTTTTCCTCATCATCCTTTCGTACGAATATTCGACATGGAGGAGAAAAAGTAAAATTCCGGGAACGATGAAAAGTAAAAACCATAAAAGGTGGTACCACCGCGCCGCCTGCCACTCGGGCTGCAGTTCTGGATATGGCCCATCAGGTTGAGTCAGAAAAACATACACCCGAGCCGCGAGATTCTTGTCCGCATCCATAGTTCACCCACGTTCCTTAAAAAAGGACCTTAAAGAATTAACCCATCAATATCATACTACGAACAAGATAAAAAGTCAAATCTAGATTGTGGACAAAGATAAAACAAAAAAGCCAGGCTCTGGCTTCTAGAAAAATATATACAAAAAAATAGTGAAACAGAGGAGAATGATAAGGGCACCAATAACTGTACATTTAATTCTTTTTTTTGGTAGAGAAATCCGTCGATACAGTTTAATTCGGAGATAGGTTGGAGCTTTCATAGACCTCCTGGGTTAAGCTACTTCAAGTATACCAAATTGTGCCGGGAGAGAGAATCGAACTCTCATGGATTGCTCCGCACGATTTTGAGTCGTGTGCGTCTACCAATTCCGCCATCCCGGCCTGTGCTTCGCCAAGGCGAGCAATATATGGCCAGTTTACTAAATTTTTGTGAATAATCAAGAAAAGTACTTTTCTTGATTTCGGTATGATAAAATATCTACATGTCCCAGTTTTACCAAGACTCAATTTTCTGGATTGAAGTCGATAAAATTAAACCAAATCCATACCAGCCGCGAAAAGATTTTGATCAGGTGGCTCTTCAGGCTTTGGCGGATTCAATTCGGCAGTACGGAGTACTTCAGGCGCTCGTGGTCACCCGGAAGGAAGTGGAAAAACCTGATGGTGGCTTAGCAACCGAATATGAGCTCATTGCCGGTGAGCGACGTTTGAGAGCTTCAAAACTGGCCGGGGTACGAGAAGTGCCATGTCTCATTAAAACTGGTGAGGATAACGATTTAATGAAACTGGAGCTCGCGATTATTGAAAATGTTCAGCGCGAAGATTTAAATCCAGTCGATCGAGCCCGAGCCTTCCAGCGCCTGGTAGATGAATTTGGTTTTAAGCATATCACTATTGCTGAGAAAATTGGTAAGAGTCGGGAATATGTTTCAAACACGCTGCGCATTCTTTCACTGCCGTCAGATATTCTTGATGCGCTATCGGCCGGCAAAATTTCTGAAGGTCACACTCGACCCCTCATGATGCTCGTCGATCGACCGCAAGAACAATCAACTCTTTTCAAAGAAATAATTTTCAAAAAATTAACGGTCCGGGAAGCCGAAATGATTGCCCGCAAAATCGCGACGGAGCGAATTCGAAAGAAAGAATTTAATGATCCAGAAATGTTTGATCTGGAGCGAAAATTATCTGATTCACTTGGCACCAGAGTCCACATTGAAAAAAGGGAAGTGGGCGGCAAAATTCATATCGATTATTTTGATAAAAATGATTTAAAAACCATTCTTGAAATTTTAAGTAAAAACAAAAGGGGTGGAGCAGAGGAAGTGAGTAATCAAGCGTCTCATATTACTGCGGCCACACCGCTTGAGGTTCAGGATCTTGATGACCGAACTCCTCAAGAGAAGAAACAAGAAGAGAACGAGGATATTTACTCCGTTTCAAATTTCACTATTTAATCAGCTTTCTTTTTCTTAAAGCCACGAGTTTTCTTTGGCTCTTTCAAAATTTCTAAAGCTCGATCAAGAGTAATGTCATACACATTATCAGTCTTTAGTGACCGAAAATCTTTTTCGTGGACTATGTATGGGCCGAAGCGGCCAACGCTGGCACTAATGGTCTGTCCCGAATCAGGATGATTTCCAAGGGCGCGAGGCAAGCTCAAATATTTCACTGCATCATCTACGGTTACAGTCTGAAGATCTTTTTCTTTTGGAACGCTGGCCATTTTTGGTTTGGTTTTCTTGCCATCTTTATCAGTTCTCTCACCAAGCTGAACATAAGGACCAAATCGGCCAGTTTTTAAATAAATTGCTTCACCAGTCTGGGGATGATTGCCAATAGGTTTATTTTCTTCATCTTTATTAAGTTCCAAACCTTCAACAGTTCGAGCGCCGGTACATTCTGGAAATCGTGCACAGCTCATGAATTTACCATTTTTAGAAAGTTTCCAAACCATTGGTCCGCCACAAATGGGACATTTAAATTCAGCAGGGACGGGTCCAAGATCAGTAATTTTCTCGGAGGTTTTTGATTTAGCTTTGACGTCTTTTAGGAATGGTCCATAAAATTCTTTGAGGGTTTTAACATATTCTTTTTCACCCGTGGCGATGGCATCGAGCTTGTCTTCCATCTCAGCCGTAAAAGAATCATTAATATAATTCATGAAATTTGTCTCGAGAAAGGTACTAACCACTTCACCGGTATCAGTTGGTTTTAATGATCGATCAATTTTTTCCACATATCCGCGATCAACGATCGTTTTAATAATTGCGGCATACGTAGAAGGGCGACCAATGCCCCGTTTTTCCAATTCCTTCACCAGTCCTGCTTCAGAGTATCGTGGTGGCGGTACCGTTTGCTTTTCTTCGGTATCAAGATCGAGTAATTTCAAATTTTCCCCAGCTGTAACTTTTGGTAATTCAACATCTTCTTGTCGAGCTGCTGGATCAGCTTTAAGCCAGCCATCAAATAAAATTCGAGAGCCATTGGCTGAAAAAGCTGGTACTTCATCACTGAACTTAGCAGTGATTTTTGTTCGAAGGGTTTTAGCGTCAGCCATTTGTGATGTTAACGCTCTTCGCCAAATTAATTTATATAATTTTTTTTGCTCATCTGTGTGACCGGCTGAATCTTTGGAAATTTCAGTTGGTCGGATCGCTTCATGAGCCTCCTGAGCATTTTTACTTTTTGTGGCATAGGTGCGGAATTGGTGATATTCCTTGCCAAACGTTTTTTCTACAACGCCAGCAATTTGCCCAAGCGCCACCTGAGAAAGATTGGTGCTGTCGGTACGCATGTAGGTAATGAGACCTGCCTCGTACAATTTTTGGGCAACTTGCATTGTCCGACTTGGGGCATAACCGAGTCGAGAACTAGCTGCTTGCTGCAGGGTTGAAGTGGTAAAAGGCGCGCGAGGGGCACGTTTGACTTCGGTTTCTTTTACGTCAAAAACTTTCCACGGTTCTTTATTTCCAAGCTCAATAATTTTATCCACTAGTTTTTTATCTCGAGGCTCTTCATCACAGATAAAGGTCAATTTCTCCTTTTTTTCAGTTTCTGTATCGGCGGAAATAACCCAGAAGGTTTCAGGTTTAAATGCTTTAATTTCACGTTCACGCTCAACTAATATACGGAGGGCAGGAGATTGAACTCGACCAGCTGAAAGACCATAGCGAACTTTTTTCCAAATCAGACCAGACAAATCATAGCCAACGAGACGATCAAGGACTCGGCGGGCTTCCTGAGCTTGCTTTAGGTTGTCGTCAATCTCGCGTGGATGTTCCATCGCTTCTTGAACGGCCGCTTTGGTAATTTCATGAAAAACAATTCGCTTTGGTTTTTTTAAACCAGTCGCTTCTTTTATATGCCAAGCAATCGCTTCGCCTTCTCGGTCGGGGTCGGTGGCCAAAAGTACCTCATCAGCTTTTTTGGCCAGCTCTTGAATTTCGTGAACCACCTTTTCTTTGCCCTTAGAAATTTCGTAATGCGGAATAAAACCACCCTCGATGTCGATGGCTTTTTTATTACTCTTGGGTAAATCGCGAATGTGTCCAACTGACGCTTTCACCGTATATTTACCATCGAGATATTTTGAAATTGTTTTAGCTTTAGCTGGCGACTCAACGATCAATAGTTTCATATGGGCTTAATTAATACCATGTATTATAAAATAAGTCTAATTTCACCTAAACTTTCTCGAATGTGGCCTTTCATTTCCAGGAGTGATAAAAGGACATTGGCCTCGCTCGCGGGAATTTCTAATTTTTCAATTAATTCATCTCGAGAAAGGGGTTCACGGAGAATTTTAATAATCATTTTTTCTTGCTCTCCACAGTCATCATAATTTCTCTCAATGCTTTCACTGACGTCAAAGCCGAGGGCTTGATGAAGATCTTGGGGTGAGGTGATGGGCGTGGCGCCAATTCGAAGGAGAAGATGTGGTCCTTCAGAATTTTTCTGAAATATTGAGCCGGGAACAGCAAAAACATCTCTATTATATTCTGTCGCCAGGCGAGCAGTGATGAGCGTTCCAGATTTCCGTTCAGCTTCAATGATTAAAATAGCGTCTGACATGCCAGCCATAATTCTATTTCGTTTCGGAAATGCCCACTGAGTAGAAACAAAATTTGGTTCAAATTCGGAAAGTAAACAGCCATTGTGCTCGATGATAGTTTTGGCAAATTTTCTATTTATAGAAGGGTACAGGACTTTATCATCAAGACCCGAACCCGGAACAGCAATGGTGGTGAGTCCGGCATTAAGGGCAGCCTTGTGAGCAATGGTATCAATCCCGACAGCCAGGCCGGAGACAATAATCACTGGTTTGCCCCGCAAACTGGTAATGAGTTTTTCACAGACATCTTTACCGTAGGGGGTATTTCGCCGAGCGCCTACGACACCTAAGATTTTTGCCTCAAAATTTGGCAATTCTCCCCGAATGTATAATTTGTCTGGCGGATCAGGAATTTCCAATAATTTTGGTGGAAAATACTGCTTTGATAATTTTTTAATTTTACTCATAAAACCACCATAGCAAATTCAAGATAAATTTTTCCTCAATTTTTTATAAAGACCAGATAGCCTTCACCCCAGCCCTATTTTTTGCTATTATGCAAGAGTATGCTCGATGTTAAATTCATTAGGGAAAATAGGGATTTGATTAAGGAGGGTGCGCGAAAAAAGCATATTGAATTTGATGTCGAAAAACTTATTGAAGTTGATGATAAGCGGCGAGAAATTCTCCAGAGATTTGAAAAAAAACGCAGTGAGCAAAATGAAGCAAGTGAAAAAATTGCTCAAGCCCAAGATAAACAAGAAAGGCAAGCCTTAATTGATTCAATGCAGGAGGTCAAAAAAGAGCTTCAGGCTGAAGAAGAAAAATTAAAAGAAGTGATGAAAGAGTGGCAAAACCTCATGGTCCGGGTACCAAACATTCCAGATATTTCTGTCCCTGAGGGTAAAAGTGATGCTGATAATAAAGAAGTAAAAAAATGGGGGAATATCCCGAAATTTGATTTTGAACCAAAATCACATATCGAACTCATGCAAAATCTCGATATGGTTGATCTTGATCGCGGCACAAGGGTGGCAGGCTTTCGGGGCTATTTTTTAAAAAACGACGGTGTCCTTCTTTCATTTGCGGTTTGGCAGGCAGCGCTTGAACATTTCATGACCAAACAATTTACTCCGCTTATTGTGCCATCTTTGGTGAAGCGCGAAACTCTTTTGGGGAGTGGCTATTTACCCCAAGGTGAAGAAGATTTATATAAAACTCAGGATGGAGAATATTTAGCGGGTACCGCTGAAGTGGCGACTATGGGTCTTCATGCCGAAGAAGTTCTGGAACAAAAAGACTTGCCGAAAAAATTTCTTTCTTTCTCACCGTGTTTTCGCCGAGAAGCAGGCAGTCATGGAAAAGATGTGAAAGGTTTGATTCGAGTTCATGAATTTTACAAACTTGAGCAGGTTGTTTTGTGTGAAGCTAGTCACGAACAGTCAGTACAACATCATGAAGCTCTCAATCGAAACACAGAAGAATTTATTGAACTCCTTGGTATTCCGTATCACACCGTGGTTAATTGTGGTGGCGATTTGGGACTCGGACAGGTGAAAAAATATGATATCGAACTTTGGGTCCCGGGCGAAAATACCTATCGAGAAATTAGTTCAGCCTCCTATTTTCATGATTTTCAAACTCGACGCTTGAATATCCGGTATCGAGATGAGGACGGTAAAATGAAATATACCCATTCACTCAACAGTACAGCCATCCCGACTCCCCGGATTCTCGTCTCATTGGTGGAAAACTATCAGCAAGCTGATGGTTCAATAAAAATTCCGGAAGTTTTGCAAAAATATATGGGCGGAAA
>Ga0137433_1001208_pt1 | contig 11261 bp, 7 predicted proteins | sample EasRivERMZT840_2_FD_102335 | JGI IMG/M metagenome (GOLD analysis project Ga0137433, IMG submission 102335) | Soil microbial communities from meander-bound floodplain in the East River, Colorado, USA - East River MetaG ERMZT840_2 | ecosystem: Environmental > Terrestrial > Soil > Floodplain ...
ACGCTTTATTTCGACAAGGACGATCCGCTCTTTGAGCTGTCCTACAACCTGCTCAAGACCTATCGCTACGCGAACGACCGGATTCAACTCAACGTAGTGCATTACCTGAACGAACCCGGCGCGGCGGAGTTGGTAAAAAAAAGATACAAGCTGAGCGACACCGACCGCGACATGGTTATATTCGAGTGCCAGGATCGCAGGAAAGTAGTTTTGCAAAGCGAGCTTTCCGATCTCGACCTTCAACCGCTCATAACCGGCAAAAGCCGGGAAGTGAAGCGCACTCACTTCAAAGGAGAGGCGATGTTCACCTCCGCCATTTACAGCGTGATCACCGCGCGGCAGACCAAGGCTTATTTTCTCGAAGGCCACCACGAGCACAAACACGAGGCGGACGATGGCGTGATGGGGTACTCGCGCTTCGCGGCTCTGTTGCGCGAAGGCAATCTTGAGTTGGGCCGGCTGCAGCTCGAAGGCCCGGTCGAGATTCCGACCGACTGCAACCTGCTGATCATCGCGGGTCCACGCTCGTCGCTCGGTTCCAACACACTGGAGAAGATCGATCGTTACCTTAAGCAAGGCGGACGCCTGTTCGCGCTTTTCAACTTCCATGGGGTGCTGCAGCAGACCGGCTTGGAGCAAGTCCTGGCGGGCTGGGGCGTGACCGTCGGCCAGGACGTCGTCATCGACGAGAAGTCTCACGATGCCCAGGACAAAAAAAGCATGGTGGTATTTACCTACGGCACTCACCCCGTGGTCAAACCCCTCGCCGCAGGCTACCAACTGTATTTTGTGCTGCCGCGCTCCGTGAGAAAACATCCCCAGGCCGCATCCGGAACAGACGCGCCTCAGGTGGATCCCCTCGTGTACTCGAGCGCCGCAGGCCACGTCATCACAGATATCCGGCGCGACGGCACCATGCATGGCAGAGTCAATGATGAGCGCGGCACGATCCCGCTGATGGTCGCCGTCGAAAAAGGCGGCATCCGCAACGTCAGCGCCGAGCGCGGCGCGACGCGCATCGTCGTCGCGGGCGATTCGCTTTTTCTGAACAACAACAATATTGACCGCGAGGGCAACCATCAACTGGCCACCCACGTCATCAACTGGCTGCTGGCGCGCAATGACCTGCTGGTGCCCGTGCCGCCACAGCCCATGCGTGAATACAAACTCACCATGACCGAGCCCCAATTGTCCGCCGCGCGCTGGATTCTGATGGGGGCGTTTCCCGGCGCAGTGTTGCTGGTGGGCGGGCTGGTCTGGCTTCGGCGGAGACGTTGAACCGCGTATGCGTTGGAAACCGACATGGATCCTGTTGGGCGTTGCCGCCACGCTCTTCCTCTTCATCGCTCTGTTCGAGCGGCGCCTGCCCGATCCGAATACACCGCCGCCGCGGCTCCTGGCGTTCAAGCCCGCCGAGATCACCAACATTCACCTTCGGTTGACCAACCAGCTCATCCTTACCGCCAGCCGGACGAAACCCGGTGCGCTTTGGAACCTGTCCTTTCCCATCTCCTATCGGGCCCGGGACCACGCCATCGAGCCACTGCTTCGGGCATTGTCCGAAGCTGTCCCACACACCGAAATCTCCGCGCAGGAGTTGAAGGCGGGCAAGCGTACCATTGCTGAGTTTGGCCTCGATGTGCCGCAGGCCATCCTCACGTTGCAGCACCACGGCCAGCGGATCGAGATTCTGTTTGGCTCGAAGACACCCGTGGGCGACGGCGTATATGCCCAGGTGCTCAACCAATCCCCGATCTACATCCTGAGCGCCGAATTCGTGAACGCTCTGCCCCGGTCCAAGGATGACTGGCGCGATCTCAGCCTGCTGGCCCACACTGGCTTTCAGATGAACCGGATTGAAATCGGGTCACCCGGACGCGGCTTCACCGTGGACATCAATCGTGCGACCCAAAAATATCTGCTGACAAAGCCCATCGTAGCTCGCGCCGATCCCGCGAAGCTAGAGGCTCTTCTTCAGAAACTGATTTACGCGCAGGCGACCCAGTTCATCACAGACAACCCCCGTGCCGACCTGGAGGCTTACGGACTCCAACCGCCCCAGGCTGAACTTGTGTTCCTCGTTGGCACCAATGAGTATTCCGTCCAGTTCGCGTTGCAGTTCGGAAAGAGTCCCACGAATGATCCAGCCAATGTCTATGTGCGACGCCTGTCCACGACCAACATCGTGCTGGCGCCCAGAACAGTTCTGGAAGCGTTACAGATTTCCCACAACGACATGCGCGATTTGCATCTCGTCAACTTTGCGCCGAATGCCGTCGAGGCCATCGAAGTGGCCGGTGACGAGAATTTCACCGTGCGTCGCCAGACCAATGGAACCTGGATGATCACCGATCCCAAAGCCGAACCGGCCGACACCAATGCCGTCCGCGAATGGCTCGGCCTGTTGAGCCGCCTGGAAGGCACGGTCGAAAAGGAGGTGGTGACAGATTTCAAGACCACCTACGACCTGAACCCGCCGTCTCGCCGTTACCTGCTTAAAGGTGCCTCCACCAACGCTGGCGGTACGGCGGCGGAACATCTCATGGCTGAACTGGACCTTGGCAGCGTACAGGACAACAAGGTCTTCGCCCGCCGGCCCGATGAAGCGACCGTGTACATCCTGGCCAAGGCTGACGTGATGCGGCTCCCGCGCGCCGCCTGGCAATTGCGCAACCGCCAGGTGTGGAGTTTCACCACAAATCAAATCCACCGATTGACCGTTCGTTACCGAGGCCAGACCAAGACGCTTCAGCGCAGCCCGAACGCCATCTGGAGCCTGGTTGAGGGAACCGGAATTATTCCCAGTTTCAACCCGGTTTTGGAGGAGACCATGTTTCATCTTGGGGAGTTGCGAGTCAATGCGTGGGTGGCGAAAGGCGACACCAACCGGGCTAGGTTCGGCTTTACCGACCTCAGCGATCGGATCGCCATTGAATTGCGCAATGGCGAGAAACCCACGATTCTGGTCCTCGAGTTCGGCCGGACCGGCATTTCCCCCACGCAATACCCGTACGCCCTGGCAGAGACCGACGGCCAGACCTGGATCTTCGAGTTTCCGGTTGAGTTGTACATGAATGAAGTTGTGCGCTATCTGTTCAACTCCCTCTTCCGCGACGGTCACTAGCGTCGCGCGTCCCGACTGCGACTTATTGTTGACGCCAAATGCCATCGGCCCAGGAACCCGTGACCAAACCGACCCGACGCCGCGGCTGGCGGGTTTTGTTCGGAGTGTTCAAGTGGTGCCGCGTTTTGTTGCTCCTCCTGCTGTTCGTCATCATCATCCTCGGCCTCTTCCTCAACCGGGTCGGATTGCCGGCCTGGCTGGAACGCCGCGTCGAGGAACAGTTCCGGGCCAGTGGATGGGAAATGCAATTCAGCCGCCTGCGCCTTCATTGGTACAACGGCATCGTGGCCGAAGACCTCCAACTTCAGCGCACCAACGCGATGCGTGGGCCGCACCTCTTCCTGCAAACAGCCGAATTCCGGCTCAACGGCAAGGCGCTGCGCCATCTCCGTCTGGAGGCCGACTCCGTCATGCTCAAGGACGGGCAGCTTCGTTGGGAACTTCCCGGCACAAACCAGGCGCGAGGAACACTTGCCCTGGATGACATCGGCGGCGAATTGCTCTTCCGACCCGGCGATCGGTGGGAACTCAGGTTCCTCGAAGCCCGACTGCTGGGCATGCAGATGCGCCTTCGCGGCGACCTCACGAATGCCTCGCTGATTCGCGAATGGAAACTGCCCAGCCGCCCGGCGCAGCCCGACGCCACGCCCGGCGAGTTTTGGCAGCGCTTTCTAACGGAAGCCCGGAGGATCCGCTTCACTGGCACGCCGGAATTGAACGCGATTGTTTACGGCGACGCGCGCGATCCGAAGAGCTTCGACGCGCAAATCAAGTTCACTGCGCTCGCGGCGGAATCACCGTGGGGAGGCGCCACGAATCTTTCGCTCGCCGCCAGCCTGCTGCCGCCCCCGCGCTCCAACGACGCCGTGCGCGTCGATCTCACCCTCGCCGCGGAACAGGCGCGTTATCCATGGGGCTTCGCGACGAACCTGAACCTCACGTTCGTGGGCGAACCTTCCTTCACCCATCTGCTGCCGACGAATGCGCTGGGGCTGATCGAACTCAGGGGAGCACGGACGCGATGGGGCAACGCGGATCGGTTTTATTCCGAACTGCGCTCCAGCCCGTCCGCTACCAACGCCGCGTTGAACCAAACGCGCTTCGACGTCACGTTGGAGGGGTTCACAGGCGAATTGGCTCAAGCTGAATCCGCTCGCATCACCGCCATCTCCATCCACGCTGCGACGAACCTCTTTCCAGCCGCGCTCAATGCCGTGGGAACGCTGCGCGACACGCGCACACGCTGGGCGACGTCGCAGTGGACGCGGGTCGGCGCCCAACTTGACTTGCCTCCGCTCTCCGAACTGCGGCTGGGGGACACCAATCTCATCTGGCCGGAGCGCCTGCGAAACGTGCCGCTTTCGGCCGGCCTCACCTTCAGTAACGCCATTGTCCCGGCCCTCTCACTGGACCACGCCGCGCTTCAAACGCGCTGGCGCTTCCCAACGCTTGAGATCGAATCAGGCACGGCGACGGCCGGAAATGCCGCCGACCTTCGCGTGACCGTGCAGACCGAGACCCGCGAGGCGCGCTTCGAGGCGAATACGTCACTCGATCCCAGGATGCTCGCGCCGTTCCTTGGAACCAACGCCCGTCCGTGGCTTGCGGTGTGCGTGTTCGATTCCAGGCCCCGGCTGCAAGTTGCCGGGAAGGCAATCCTTCCCGCCTCTATGCCGCGTCCGGACGACTGGCCCAACAAGCTGTCCGCGGTCTCAATGGCTGGCCAGTTCGATGCGGGCCTCGGTTCGTGCCGGGGCGTGCCGTTCATCTCCGCTCATCTTCCCTTCACCCTCACAAACCTGTCCTGGAATACCACGGGCCTGAAAATCGCGCGGGCCGAGGGCACCCTGGAAATCATTGGTGGCGCCAATCAAAAGACCGGTGAATTCAAGGCCGCCGTCCGCAGCGATTTCAATCCACTGGCGTTACGCGCGGCGATTCCGCAGGAGCGGGCGCAACATGTGTTCGATTTCTTTGAATTCACCGCGCCGCCGCATATCGCCACCGACGTGCGCGGCAACTGGAACGATTGGAGAGAACTCAGCGCCTCCGGGGCCGTGGCGCTCACCAATGCCGTGTTCCGTGGCCACGACGTAAAGGCGTGCCTCGCGCGTTTCACCTACACGAACCAGTTCCTGTCCATCCTCGAACCTATTCTCATTCGCGAAGGCGAACAGGGTCTGGCGTCCGGCATCGGCATCGACTTCGCCCGGGATCGCCTGTTCCTGACCAACGCCGCCGGGAAAATCGACCCGCGCGCCGTCACCAGAAGCATTGGGACGGTGGTGGACAAGGCCATCGCGCCATTTGTCTTTGATATTCCGCCAAACGCCCGCGTGGAAGGCATCGTGCCGTTGGACAACGACGAGAGCGCCGCTGACCTGCGATTTGAAATTGACGGTGGACCGTTTCATTGGCAGCAGTTCAATTTCCCACAGGTCAAGGCAATGGTTCATTGGCGCGGCAAGACTCTTACCATTTCCAACCTCCAGGGCCGGTGGTGCGGCGGTGACGTGGCTGGCTCGTTGCATTTTCAATTCACCCCGAAGGGCCAGGGCGATCTGTTCGCTTTCCAGATGCGCGTCAAGAACGCGGATTTGCAGGTGATGCGGAGGGAATTGATGCCGGGCAAAACCAACAAGGTGGAAGGAAGAGTGAGCGGCGAACTGGTCATCACGCGTGCGGACACGCAGGATTGGAAAAGCTGGCAGGGCTACGGACATGTGCGCCTGACCAACGGCCTGCTTTGGGAAATCCCGCTGTTCGGAGTGTTTTCGCCGGTGCTCAACGCATTCTTTCCCGGGCTGGGCAACAGCCGGGCCAGGCACGCCAGTGCCACGTATCAAATCACCAACAGCGTGATTTACACACCGGATCTGGAAATACGCGCCACCGCCATGCGCATGCAATACCAAGGATCAGTGGACTTCGAGCGGCGGGCGCGGGGGTCGATGGAAGCCGAATTGTTGCGCGATATGCCCGCGTTTGGTTTTCTCATCAGCAAAGTGTTCTGGCCGGTGACCAAACTCTTCGAATACGAAATCAGCGGCACATTGGATAACCCAAAAATCCAGCAGCAATACCTGGTCTCCAAGGTTTTTATCCTGCCCTTCCAGCCGATCAAGACGCTCAAGGATATTCTTAATCAGCTCTCCACCACCGAGGAGAAGCCCGCGGAAACACCGCCTCCATAGCCCGCCCGCGTGGCCGCCGTCACGTCAGCAGTTCACTGGCGCGCCGGATGACCTCATCGACGATTTCCAGCCGGCCCACTCCCTCGTAGCCGCACGACAGCATCCCGCTATCCGGCCCAACGAACTGCGCGCCGCGCGACTTGAGCGTCGCCACGTTCTGTTGAGTCGCGGCATGCTGCCACATCTTGCCGTTCATCGCCGGTGCGATGAGCAGCCTGGCATTCGAATTCAACGCCAGCGCGATGCAGGTGAGAGCGTCGTCCGCGATGCCATGCGCCAGCTTTGCGATGATGTTCGCGGTGGCCGGGGCAATCAGCAGGAGATCCGCCGTGTCCGCCAGTGTGATGTGCGTGGGCTTCCAGCCTTCCTCCTCGTCGTAGAGGTCCGTGACGACTGGATGGCGCGAAAGGGTTTTGAATGGGAGCGGCGTAATGAACTTGAGCGCATCGGCGGTCATCACGACGTGAACGCCGTGCCCGGCCTTCGTCAGCAGGCTCGCGATATCCACCGCCTTGTGCGCGGCAATGGAACCGGTGACGCCGAGGACGATGGTTTTGGTTGTGCTCATGGGCGTAAAGCGTGTTTCGTGTTCCGTGTCCCGTGATGCGTTGCGCGCCGTGCCTTGCTTCCGGTCGAGACCTGGCAGATTGCCCTCATGCAGCACGAAACACGAAACACGTCATTCATAGTCCGGCAACTGCGCCCGCCCCTGCCTCATCTGTTCCGCGTCGAGAATTGCGCTCAGCCTCCGCACGTCCTCGGCAATGCTCGAACTGATGATGAGATAATCGAAGTTCTTCCACTGCGCGATCTCCTGCCGGGCCACCGCCAGACGCTTGGCGATGTTCTGCGGGGAATCCTGCCCGCGCTTCTTCAGGCGCGCCTCAAGGACTTTCATCGACGGGGGGGTGAGAAACACCGTCACCAGCACAGGTTTCAATTCCGGATCCTCGCCAGCGTGGGCGCGAATGGCCGCCGCGCCCTGCACGTCCACGTTCAGCAGCACGTCCTTGCCCGCGCGCAGCTTGCCGAGCACTTCCGACTTCAAGGTGCCATAGCTGTTGCCGTACACCGTGGCGTGTTCCAGAAAATTTCCCGCCTGCACCCTTTTGAGAAAATCCGCCGCGTCGAGGAAGTAATAGTCCACGCCGTCCTTCTCACCGGGGCGTGGGGGGCGCGTCGTGCAGGTGATGGCTCGCGCCATCATTGGCCGCGCCGCCAGCGTTTGCACGCACAACGTCGTCTTGCCCGTTCCCGACGGCGCCGAAATGACGACGAGCATTGGAGCCGGCGAGGCGGGAGGGGTTTGACGGGCGGCGGATGAAGAAGGGTTCGTCATCAGCGGGCGTGGTGCATGGTGCGTGGTGCGTGGTGTACAAATCGTAGATCGTAAATCATAGATCCCGTTACTCGACGTTCTGCGCCTGCTCGCGGAACTTCTCCAGCTCCGTCTTGAGCACGACCACTTCGCGAGAGATGGTGCCATCGTTGGCCTTGGAGCCGATGGTGTTGATCTCGCGGTTCATTTCCTGCGCGAGAAAGTCGAGCGTGCGTCCGACCGGTTCCGCCGATTTCACGCAATCGTCGAATTGCTGGAAGTGGCTTTGCAGCCGGGTTAATTCCTCCGAGATGTCGGATCGGTCGGCGAAGAACACGACTTCCTTCAAGAGCCGCTCCTCATCAATCTGCAAGTCCTCCAGGCCAGCGCTTTTGATGCGTTCGACCAGTTGCTCGCGGTAACGCTTCTGCACCAGGGGCGCTTCCTTGCCCACGCGGGACACGGCCTTGCGCATGGTGGCAATGCGTTCGCAGAGATCCTTTTTGAGGTGAGCGCCCTCCCGTCCGCGCATTTTGAGCAGCATCGCCAGCCCCACTTGAAGCGCTTTATTGACCGCGGCCCAAAACGCTTCCGCGTCGCCCACCTCGCTATTGGTCTCCAGAACACCCGGCGCACGCACCAGATGATCGAGGGACAGGTCGTCCTTCAATCGAAGGGACTTCGCCAATTGCCGCAGTTCGCGGGCGTACGCCTTGGCCAGTGTGACGTTGACCCGGACACGCGCCGCCTCTTTGCCCTCCGCGGCGTGCATTGTGACCCGGGCGGTCAGCCGTCCCCGCGCAATGCGCCGGTTGATTTCGTCGCGAATTTGCGCCTCCAGCACTTCCAGTTCACGGGGCAGATTGATGGAGATCTCGCTTTGCTTGCGATTCACCGAGCTGAGTTCCACCGTGACCTTGAAACCGTTCTGGGAACACTCGCCCCATCCGTAACCGGTCATTGATTTCATGCGCGAAAGGCCTTTACCACAAAGGAGTGGCCGACGCGACGCAATTCTTAAAGAGCCAAGACCGAGGACTTGCAGCGAGCCTTCTCGCCGTTACTGCTTCTCAACAATTCGCTTCAATTCCTTAATCTCCGATTCACTCAGGAGTTCAACTGTGGATTTGGAATCCTTAAACCGGTAGACTTCGAAAATCTCGGCAATCGTCTTACGCTCGTGATCTTTGAAGCAATAAAATGTCACGGTAATGTTCGGTCTTACGGAGCCGATCTCGTTCCTCGGAGGTTGTCGTGGTGTGATCCTTGCGAGCCAGTCTCGAACTTGGTTCATGATATCTGATTCGATCTTTTGAACAGAAACAGTCTCAAGTTCGGAATTCTTCCACTCAATCCACTCTACGACCATCAGATCAGGCCTTGCCCGTAACAAATCATTCGAATGTTTGATCGGATATGAGCAACCTGTCAGGAAGAAGACAAAAGCCAAAGTAGTAACTAAAAAGCCGATCGGGGTGCTTACAGTTGGCCACTGAATCATCACAGCTTAATCAGATTCGCCACCTGGCTCACGTCCTTGTCGCCGCGGCCGGAGAGATTGACGATGACCAACTGGTCTTTCGACAGACTCGACGCTCGTTCGATGAGGGCGGCCACCGCATGGGAGCTTTCCAAGGCTGGAATGATACCTTCAAGCCGCGCCAGTTTCATGAACGCGGCCAATGCCTGCTCATCCGTGGCATAGGAATACTCGACTCGGTTTTTGTCACGCAACCAGGCGTGTTCCGGGCCGACGGCGGCGTAGTCCAGGCCGGCGGAGACGCTATGCGTCAGTTGAATCTGTCCGAATTCATCCTGGAGAATGTAACTCTGTGTTCCTTGTAGCACACCGAGTGAGCCACCTTGGAATCGCGCGGCGTGTTTCTCCGGCTTGATGCCTTCGCCGCCCGCCTCGACGCCGAGCATCTTCACTCCGGTATCTTCGAGGAACGGATAGAAGAGGCCAATCGCGTTCGAGCCGCCGCCGACACAAGCGATGAGCAGATCGGGCAGCCGCTCTTCCTTCTCCAGGATTTGCCGCCTCGCCTCGTCGCCAATAATGCGCTGGAAGTTTCGCACCATCACCGGATACGGATGCGCGCCATAGGCCGTTCCGAGGATGTAATGCGTGCTCCGCACATTGGTCACCCAGTCGCGCATCGCTTCGTTGACCGCCTCCTTGAGCGTCTTCTGCCCAGCCGTGACTGGCACTACCTCCGCGCCGAGCATCTTCATGCGATAGACGTTGAGCGCCTGCCGAGCGCAATCGACCTCGCCCATGTAGATGACGCACTTCATGCCGAACATCGCGCTCACCGTGGCCGTGGCGACGCCATGCTGGCCCGCGCCGGTCTCGGCAATGATGCGCGTCTTGCCCATCCGTTTCGCGAGGAGGATTTGCCCCATCGCGTTGTTAATTTTGTGCGCGCCGGTGTGGAGCAGGTCCTCGCGCTTGAGATAGATCTTCGGCCCGCCGAGATCGCGCGTAAGACGCTCAGCAAAGTAAAGCGGCGTGGGCCGTCCGCAGAACTCACGAAGGTAATACTGCAACTCGCGCTGGAACTCCGGGTCGTGCTGCGATCGGAAGTATTCCTCCTCCAGTTGCTGCAATGGATGCATCAATGTCTCCGGCACAAACCTTCCACCGTAAGGACCGAAGTGGCCGCGTTTGTCCGGCAGTGTTTCAGTGGCAATGGCGCTCATAAAGCAGCCTGACGATAGCAATTGTGTGGCGGTGCGTCGAGCACCGGATGGCGCAAAATGTCGAAGAGCCACCTGCGCGGGAACTAGATGCTCCATGTGCGATTGTAGAACAGTGTTGGGAAACGAATCGACGGTCCGAGCCACAGATGCCATGGTCGCGTTCAATCGCTATGAAACCGCGCTCTTTCCTTGCATGGAATGGATTCCGACTGCTGCGTCGCATTTACCCATGGCCGGCTCTGCTGGCTTTGATTCTCAACGGATGCGTCAGTTCGGAGCCTCATTCGTCTGATCCCGCCGGTGATTCCAAGCCACCCGTCGCGCAAAAGAACCCGCATGTCGAAATGCTTCACAACGACCGGCGTGTGGACAACTACTTCTGGCTCCGTGAAAAGACGAATCCCGCCGTGCGCGCCTATCTCGAAGCAGAGAACGCCTACTGCCACGGCGTCATGAAATCCACCGAGGGTCTTCAGGAAAGGCTCTATCGCGAGATCCTCAGCCATATAAAAGAAACCGACCTTGAAGTGCCTTACCGCGAGAACGGCTGGTTCTATTACTCGCGCACCGAGCAGGGCAAACAGTATTCCATCCACTGCCGCAAACGGGGCAGCCTGGACGCGCCCGAGGAAGTCACGCTCGATCTCAACGAACTGGCGAAGACAGAAAAATACCTTCGGTTGGGCGCATACGATGTGAGCGATGACGGCAACCTGCTCGCGCATTCGCTCGACCGGACCGGGTTCTCCGACTACACGCTTCAAATCAAAGACCTCCGCTCCGGCCAGGTGTTGCCCGAACGCGTCGAACGCATTCGGGGCATTGCGTGGGCGGCGGACAATCGTACCCTGTTCTACACGCTCCAGGATGATGCCAAGCGCGGCTATCGTCTTTACAAACACCGCCTCGGCACAACCGTCGA
>Ga0137433_1001210_pt1 | contig 11243 bp, 5 predicted proteins | sample EasRivERMZT840_2_FD_102335 | JGI IMG/M metagenome (GOLD analysis project Ga0137433, IMG submission 102335) | Soil microbial communities from meander-bound floodplain in the East River, Colorado, USA - East River MetaG ERMZT840_2 | ecosystem: Environmental > Terrestrial > Soil > Floodplain ...
AGGCACGGCGTTGTTGCCTTTCCTTTCCGCGCAACACAAACGCAGTGCCGGCCTCGCCACCATGAAACCAATCCAACTCATCGTGATCGCGTTGTTCGCCGTCGTTGCCGGCCCATAACTTCCGTTCGCGGTCATCAGAATTCACAATCCAAAACAGCATCCGTGACTTGTTTATGAAGAAACTCACTCAACCCGGAATCCGAAGCAGAACATCTGCGCTCGCGGCGTGCGCCTCAGAGCGATTGCGAAAAGCAAGGGCCGGAGCACAGAGCATTGCTCTGCGTGGAGCCATGATTGGGATGGTGCTCCTGTTCGCTCCGGTCGCCGCGCAGGCCGCCATCGTCCCCATCGCCGTCTTCGGCGACCCCGCGCCCGACGGAAATGGCCAGCTTAACGGTTTCGGCCGGCCGGGGATCAACAACGCCGGCCAGGTCACATTTGTTGCTGATAATATCCAGCGCGCGAACGAAGAATCCGATCGTGTGGGAGTGTATCTTGATTCCATCACTGGCGGGCCGCTCGTCCAAATTGCGCAGCAGGTGCAGCCGGTGCCCGGCGGCAACGGAGCATTCCTGTCGTTTTCCTTTGCTCCGAGTTTCAAAGAACCTTCCGCGCTGAACAATTCAGGGGCGTTTGCCTTCCATACCCGGCTCACTGGAACCAGCGGCGCCAGCCTCGACGACCGGGCAATCTATTTCGGCTCAGGCGGCCCGCTGTCCCAAGTGGTCCGCGGCGGCCAGCCGCTGCCGGAGGGGAATGGCAACTTCTATCGCTTCACATCCTTCACGATGAACAGCGCGGGGAAAATCTTGTTTGCCGCGACCGTGGAACCAACGACCGGCGGCACTGCGAAGGATACCGGCCTCTACATCGGCTCCAGTACGGGCCCGGCACAAAAGGTGGTGCGCGAAGGCGACCCGGCACCGGACGGCAATGGTACCTTCTCGACTTTCATTGCCAGCGTGCCGAGCGACGCCGGGAAGGTCGCCTTCTACACCGTCCTCGCCGGGATCGCACCCAACACCACGGATACAGCACTTTGTTTGGGCTCCGGCACAGCGCCGCCAGGCTTCCTCGTCCGCGAAGGAGCGATCGTCCCCGGTGGCAACGGCCGGTATATGGCTATCGGTCCGCCGGCGATGAACAACAGCGGTGAAATTGTCTTCGGGGCGGAGCTGAATTTTACTGCCGTCCCGTTGATCGATGACCAGGCGATCTACCGAATACCTGGCGCGGGTGGTCCGCCGGAGCAGATCATTCGCGAGAATGAAACATCGCCGAACGGAAACGGAGTCTTCCGGAGCTTCGGCAATTACGCTTTGAACAATACGGGCCGGATTGCGATGCATGCGATGATCACCGGCTCGGGGAACACCCTGGACGACGGCAGCGGAATCTTTCTTGCCTCCGGAGGAACGGCGCGTCGGCAAGTCGCGAGGCGAAACGTCGCAGCTCCCGGGGGAGGCACTTTCTCGTCCATGGACACCTCGATGCTGGCACTGAGCAACGGTGGTCAGGTCGCCTTTTACGGCAACTTCAACGGCGGAGGCTCCGGCCTCTTCATCGGCGATGGCCTTGAACTGATTCAAATTGTCCGTGTGGGCCAGAGTCTCGCGGGCGGCACCGTGACCGCCGCCACGCTCCTCGCCAACACGCCCGTCAGCGATGATCATCGCAGTGCCATCAACGATTATGGGCAGGTGGCTTTCTTTGCGACCACATCGGGCGGTGCTCAACAGGGCGTCTTCGTCTTCACGCCGACGCTGAACTTCCAAGGCTCCCTCTCCAACAACTTCGAGTATGCCGGCAACTGGACCCTGGGTATTTCTCCAGGCGCGGTGCATGAGGTCATCTTCAATCCAACCAACAATGTCATGCTGCTTGGCCCGACCAATAATCAGGCCCTCAAATCCCTGCAGGTGGGTGGCGGAACCGGCATGGCCACCTTGCAGCTCCAGCCGGGAGTGACGCTCTCGGTGACCAGCAATCTGACCATCGCTGCGACGGGCGTGCTGGCCGGCATTGGAAGCGTGGCGGGTAATCTGATCAACGGTGGCCTGATCAGTCCCGGCAACTCAGCCGGCCAGATCAGCGTGAGCTCGAACCTGACGCAGCTCGCCGCCGGACGAATGGTGTTTGAGATCGGTGGAAACACCGGCAGCGATTTCGACCAGCTCAATGTCGGGCAAACCCTGAACCTTGCCGGCGTGCTTGACGTGGTTTTGATCAACAATTTCACGCCGCAAAGCGGCCAGACCTTTGACTTACTGAATTGGGGCGCCCTCAACGGGACATTTTCGACGGTGAACCTCCCCTCACTCCCGGCTGGATTGTCCTGGGATTCCACGAGTCTCCATACGTCTGGAACGGTGCGAATCACTGGGGGTGCCGCGACGGCCCTTCAAACGTGGCGGCAGCAACATTTCGGCACGCAGCAAAACACTGGAACCGCCGCCGACGATGCGGATCCGGATGGCGACGGCACGGTGAACTTCGCTGAGTTTGCCATGCGGACCGATCCGCTCATCACTGCGCGGCCATCAATTGGTCTGGCGATCGTCGGCACGAACCTTGAGTTCACCTACACGCGAAACAAGGCTGCTCTGGGCGAGGCGGGCTACTTGGTCGAATGGAGCGATTCCCTGGTCGCTGGCAGTTGGAGCACGGCGGGCGTTACCGATGTCCTGCAGAGCGAAAACGGCACCACTCAACAATTCAAGGCGACTTTGCCCGTTGGAGGGCAATCGCGTTTTGTGCGCCTCTCCGTCACGAGCATAGGGCAGTGAACGACCAGCGAGGATTGTCGCCCGTTGCCCGAACGCAATGTATCCAACACTTCGGCCCAGCGACGTGATGCTTACAACATCTCCGGTTTTTTGGTTGAAAGTTTGGGGGCGGATCGGCGCTTATTCTAGTGGAATACTTGCATGGCCGCCGAACCTGGAACCGAATCATTGGTGCCCACTCGCCAGAGCCTCCTTTCGCGGCTCAGGGATTGCGAGGACCAGGAAGGATGGCGGGAGTTCGACACCTATTGGCGCTTGATTTACAAAGTGGCGCGCGAGGCGGGCCTGGACGAGGCCCGGGCGCAGGATGTGGTGCAGACGACCTTCATCTATCTGACCCGCCGCATGCCACGCTTCCGTTACGACCGGGCGCGTGGCTCGTTTAAAGCTGCGGGTCACTCGTTCCCGCATTTCCACCCTTCGGCGCGGGCCGGGAGCCAGGGAAGCGGCCCTGCGCGAGTTCGACCCAGAGGGAGATGACGCCAGCCTGTGGGAATCGATCCCGGATCCGTCCACCGATGTGCTGGAGGAGATTTGGCAGCGCGGGTGGGAGCAGAACATCATCCAGGCCGCGCTCCGCCGCATCCGCGTCAAGGTCAGCGCGCAGCAGTTGCTGATCTTTGAGATGGCGGCGCTGCGCGAAGTGCCGCTCAACCAGGTCGCCCGCATGTTGGAGTTCAACCTGATGCAGGTGTATCTCGCGCGCCATCGCGTGGGGAAATTGTTCAAGGCCGAGGTCGGGTCGCTTCGCGTAACCGTTTCGTAACCACGCTATTTTGCTTCTGACGAGACGCGTTTTCTGCTACGCTCGCCGGCAATCCTGAATATGCCGGATTCAGCCCAAGAATCAGATGCAACGGCTCCACGCGTCTTTGCGACCACGCACTGGAGCGTGGTGCTGGCAGCCGGGCAGGGCGAATCAGCCCCTGCGCAACGCGCGTTGGAAACGCTGTGCCGTGCCTACTGGTATCCCCTCTACGCATATGTGCGCCGGAAGGGGTACAAACCCGAGGAGGCGCAGGACCTGACGCAGGAATTCCTGTCTCAGTTGATCGCGAAAGATGATTTTCGCCTGGCCGACCGTGCGAAGGGAAAGTTCCGCGGGTTTCTTCTGGCTCGTCTCGATTATTTCCTGGCGCGGGAATGGAGCCGCGCTCATCGCCAGAAACGTGGCGGGCAGTTCACGTTTGTCTCGATGGACGAGCACCCGCCGGAAGAGCGGTATCAATTGGAGCCGGCGGATCATGACACACCGGAGAGGAAATTTCTTCGGCAATGGGCGCTCACGGTGTTGAAGCAGGCGATGAACGCCCTGCAAAAGGAGTGTGACGCCAATGGCAAAGCGACGTTGTTCCGGGAGGCGAAGAATCTGATCTCCGGCGAACTCCACGGGGCGGCGTACGCGCAAATCGGCAAGAACCTCGAGATGGGCGAAGGCGCGGTGCGGGTGGCGGTGCATCGGATGCGGCAGCGCTACGGCGAACTGTTGCGCTGTGAAGTCGCGCACACCCTGGCCGGCGAAGAAGAGGTTGATGAGGAACTGCGTTACCTTTTTCAAGTCCTGGGCCCGTGCATCTCGTAATCCTACTTTTAATCTTTCCGGCGGAGAGCAGGATTAAGATTAAGCACCGAGCGGACGGCTCAGTGTGTAACACTCGTCTCGATTTGGAGGAGTACTGGTAGAACTTAATAATTTAACGGCTTGGCGGTTTGACGTGCCCGGCATGGTAAGCAACCCCAAAATATGCCCCGAATGCGGCGCGCCGAAATCCGGCTGGCTCGAGGACAATTGTCCGAGTTGCCTCATCCGTTTGGGCGCTCCCGGGACCCTCGGCCCAACCGTTCGTGACGATCCGGAGACGAGCCAACGAGCTGGCATCATCCGCTCGCTCGGCGACTACGAATTGGTGGATGAAATCGCGCGCGGCGGCATGGGCGTGGTCTATCGGGCGCGTCAGGTGAGCCTCAACCGGCTCGTGGCGGTCAAAGTGTTGCTGGCGCCGCAGTTCGCCCGCGACGCGCAGCGCTTTCGGCGCGAGGCCGAAGTGGCGGCCAGTCTCAATCATCCGAACATTGTTTCCATCTACGAAGTGGGCGAGCACGACGGCCAGCCATACTTCTCGATGGAACTGATCGAAGGGCGCAATCTGGCTGAACGGTCCCGCGATCAACCGCTGGGAGCGCGCCGGGCGGCGGAATTGACGAAGACCATTGCTGAGGCGGTCCACTTTGCGCACGAGCGCCATTTGCTGCATCGCGATCTCAAACCCTCCAATGTGCTCGTGGACGCTTCCGATACCCCTCACGTCACCGATTTTGGTTTGGCCAAACGATCGGATGGGGACACCGACCTGACGCAAACGGGCCAGGTGCTCGGCACGCCGAGCTACATGCCGCCGGAACAAGCCGGGGGCGGCCCGGGCAGCGTCGCGGGCGATGGTTATTCGCTGGGAGCGATTCTTTACCAATTGCTGACGGGCCGCCCGCCGTTCGTGGGGGAGACCATCACACAGACCTTGCGATTGGTGGCGGAGAGTGAAGCGGTTTCGCCACGACTGCTGAATCCGGCATTGCCGCGCGACCTGGAGACGGTTTGCCTTAGGTGCCTGGAGAAGGACCCAAAGCGCCGTTACGCCTCGGCGCAGGAACTGGCCAACGAACTGGACCGCTTTCTGAAGGACGAACCGATTCGGGCGCGGCCCATCGGTCCAGCCGGGAAGTTGCTGCGCTGGTGCCGGCGCAAACCAGCCCTGGCTTCCGCGCTCGGCACCGGTGTCGCCTTGCTGCTGATCATCGCTGTTGGCTCGCCCATCGCCATCTTTCGCATCAATAGCGCGCGCAAGCTGGCGCAAAAGGCGGAACGACAAACCGAACAGCAGCTCTACACAGCGCTCCTGGAGCAAGCCCGCGCCACCCTCCTCACTGCCGAAGTCGGTCATCGCGTCCGCTCATTGGATGCTGTGCGCCGGGCCAGCGCGATCAGCAACTCTGCCACCGTGCGCGGCCTGGCATTCACGGCGCTCTCGCTGCCTGACCTGCGATTCGAGCGGGAATGGCCAACCCCCCCAACAACCACACTCGCAAGCCTGGACCCAGCCTTTGAGCGAATCGCGGTCTCACAGAGTGGTGGCCCGGTTGAGATCCGCTCCTTAACCGATCGGCGCCTGTTGGCCACTCTGCCCGCAAGCACAAATACGCCCTGCCAGGCCAAGTGGAGTGCCGACGGGCGCTTTCTCGCCGTGGCTCGCGATCTTGACTCGCCCGGCCGGGAAAAAGATGTGGAAATCTGGCGCGTTAGCGACGCGAAACAATTGCTCCTGCTGCTCCGGTCACCGTCCTGCGCCCGGTCGTTCCATCCCCACCTGCCCCGCGTCATGGCCACCCGCCCGCCGGCTGCCGCGGTGATTTGGGATTTGGAAACAGGCCAGGAACTCACGCGTCATGAATTTAAGGGAAAGCTGGCTGCTCTCGAGTTCGCACCGGACGGCCAGCGCTTTGCCTCGGTGATTGGAGACGGGCAGGAATGGATCGTTGGAGTCCATAACGCCGGGGACGGGATGCAGGCCGCGAGGCACGTTTTTGCCGATCGCGTGCGGGAGCTCGACTGGCATCCGAGTGGCCGGTGGATCGCGATGGCGGACGCCAGCGGCGCTGTTCACTTGATGGATGCGCAAACGGGCGAGACGCAAATGCTGGGCCGGCACAAGGCGACGGCGATATTCACCGTCTTCACCCCGGATGGGAAATACCTGTTCAGCAGCGGTTACGACCGTGACTTGATCTGCTGGGACGTGGAGGCGAGGCGACGAGCTTTCAGGGTGGGCGTGGAGAGTTATCATGTGCAATTCGACGCCGACGGACGCCGATGCGCGATCCTGCTGTGGCCAGAGATGCGCCTGCAATTTCATTCCTTTGAACGGGCCGTCCTCGGCCGCGAATTCGGCGAAGACCTGGGGGGGGGCAGGAATTACGCCGCGTTCTCTCCAGACGGTCGCTGGCTCGTGGGGAGCGGAAATCAACGTCTCGTGGTGTGGGACTTGACTAGCGACGGGCCCGGTGCCGCGGTGAACGACGCTGGGGCTACACGCGTTGCTTTCGCTCCAAACGGCGAACTTTTCGGCAGCCGCGAGGAGGTCCTCTCCAGACGAGATCTCTCCAGACGAGAGAGCGCGTGTGATCGATGGAGGGTAAAACCGGGAGCCAACGGAACAGCACCGACACTCGAACGCCTGGCCATGTCCAAGCCCGACGGCTTCATGTCGCTGTGCGTTTTGTCCAATGCCGTCGTGCTGACCAGCACAAACGGCTCGAAATGGGCCGGCTTGGACGGACTGGGTATCGAGGCCGGCTGGAGAGCGACCGTAGACGGTTTGAACGGCGCATCGCCCGACGGACAGTGGCTGGCTTTGTTCCGCTCCTACACGTCGCATCTCAATGTCTATCGCCTCCCGGGATTTGAGCCTGTGGCCAAGCTCGCCAGTGGAGGGGAAATCAGCCTTTTTGAATTCCCGCCCTGGGGCGATGAAGTGGCCATTTCCAGCCGTGGCGGAGTCGAATTCTGGAGCACGACAACCTGGCAGCGCACCCGCCACCTGACGAACTTCACGGGCATGCTTTACTCTTCCGATGCCCAGACACTCTGGCTCTACAGCCTGTTCCGTTCCGCCGGCCTCTACGACGCGCGCTCGACGGAGCCTCTCCTGCCCCTGCCTATGGGCACGCTCCCGCTGGCCCTCAGCCCGGACGGACGTCTCCTCGCCGTGAGCGTGGATGCGCGCCGCATGCAGGTGTGGGACTTGGCCGAGGTGAGGAATCAATTGCGCGCAATCGGATTGGATTGGAGCGAGGATCGGTCCGAAGTGGTGGAAAAGAACCGCCAGAAACGCTTTTGACCTTGAGCGGCGATTTTAATAAATGCCAGGAATGCGGCGCGCCAAAATCTGGTTGGCTCGAGGACAATTGTCCGAGTTGTCTAATCCGCTTGGGTGCTCCTGAATCGCTCGGCAAGGCCGCTAAACCGACGGAGCGCGGCGGTCCCCAGTCGCAGCACGTTGGAAAAGACCAGGCTGCTGCGGCCGGGGACCGCCGCGCTCCGGGAACGATCCGCAACCTGGGCGATTACGAACTGGTGGATGAAATCGCCCGCGGCGGCATGGGCGTCGTGTACCGGGCGCGTCAGGTGAGCCTCAATCGGCTGGTGGCCGTCAAAGTGTTGCTCGCGCCGCAATTCGCCAAGGACTCACGCCGCTTTCGCCGCGAGGCAGAAGTGGCGGCCAGTCTCAGTCATCCGAACATCGTTTCCATCTACGAAGTGGGCGAGCAGGACGGGCAGCCTTATTTCTCAATGGAACTCATCGAGGGCCGCAGTTTGGCGGAATTGACCCGCGATCAACCGCTGGGCGCGCGCCGGGCGGCGGAGTTGACGAAGACCATCGCCGAAGCGGTCCAGTTCGCGCACGAGCGCCATTTGCTTCATCGCGACCTCAAACCCTCCAACGTCCTCGTGGATGCATTCGACGCCCCGCACGTCACCGACTTTGGTCTGGCGAAGCGATCCGATGGGGACGCTGATCTGACGTTGACAGGCCAGGTGCTTGGCACCCCCAGCTATATGTCGCCGGAACAAGCCAGGGGCAGCCGGAGTAGCGTGGAGGGGGATGTTTATTCGCTGGGAGCGATTCTTTACCACTTGCTGACCGGCCGGGCGCCATTCCTCGGGGAAACGCTCACGCAAACGTTGCGCCTTGTCACAGAGAGCGAGGCAATTTCGCCCCGACTGTTGAATCCCAATGTGCCGCGCGATTTGGAGACGATTTGCGCCAGGTGTTTGGAGAAAGATCCGCAGCGCCGTTATCCTTCGGCCCTGGAACTGGCCGAGGAGTTGGGCCGCTTTCTGCGGGATGAACCGATTCACGCGCGGCCGCTCAGTGCGCCCGCGAAATTACTGCGCTGGTGTCGCCGAAAGCCGGCCCTGGCGCTTTCCATCGGTATCGGCGTCGCCTTGCTGCTGGTCATCGCTATCGGCTCACCTGTCGCCATCATTCGAATCAACGGCGCGCGCGAAGCGGCAGAAGCAGCGCGCGAACAGGCTGAGAGATCGCGCAAACAGGAGGCTGGACTGCGCGTCCGCGCCGAAGCCGCCGAGGGTGCAACCGAACAGCAGCTCTACACGGCTCTGCTCGAACAGGCCCGCGCCACGGTCCTGACCGGCGAAGTCGGCCATCGTGTCCGCGCGTTGGACGCCGTGCGCCGGGCGGGCGCGATTAGCAACTCCGCCGCGCTGCGCGGAGTGGCCATCTCCGCGCTCGGACTACCCGATCTGCGGTTCGAGCGCGAGCTGCCGTTCGGGCCTGGCGTCATGCGCGCGGCTCTCGACCCGGCCTTCGAGCGCATCGCACTTTCGCGAGGGAGCAACTCGGTTGAAATCCGATCCGTTTCCGATCAGCACTTGCTCGCCACTATGCCCGCCAGCACCAACCTGCCGGCCTACACTGTCCTATGGAGTCCCGATGGGCGGTTTCTCGCCGTGAATCGTGATCATGACTCGACCAGCCGGTTGAGAGACGTGGAAGTCTGGGAAGTGGCCAGCGCCAGGCGCCTTCTGCTCCTGCCCGGTTCGCTGTGGGGTGCCAATTCGTTCCATCCGCGCCTGCCCCGAATCCTGGTTGGCCGCCCGCCTGCGACTGCCTCGACCTGGGATTTGGAAACTGGACGGGAACTCACGAGCCATCGGCTCGCTGGAGAACCGGTGGATCTGAAGTTCGCGCCGGACGGCGAATCCTTCTCCGTGGCGCACCCGTCCGGCGAGGGATGGATGGTGGCGGTCCATCGCGCCGCCGATGGAGCACCGCGAACGAATCACGTGTTTGCCGACCGCGTCCGCCAAACGGACTGGCATCCGGGCGGGCGATGGATCGCCGTGCCCGACTTCAGCGGCGCGGTGCACCGAATGGACGCGCAGACGGGCGAAACGCGTTTACTGGGCCGGCACAAAGCTCCGGCCGTGCGGACCGTTTTCAGTCCCGGTGGCGAATACCTCTTCAGCGGCGGATGGGATCGTGATTTGATTTGCTGGGACGTGCGGGCGATGCGGCGCGCGTTCACGGTCGGACTGGACAGTTACGAGCTCCAATTTCGGGCGGACGGACGCCAATGCGCGATCGCGTGGTGGCCGCAGGCGCGCGTGCAATTGCACGCCTTTGAACGATCCGTGGTTTATCGTGAGTTTGCCGGAGACCTGGGCGGCCGCAGGAATCACGCCGCCTTCTCACCGGATGGCCAGTGGCTGGCTGGTTCTGGCGCGGGACGGCTCATAGTCTGGCACCTGGACAGCGGAGGACCCGGAGCGGCGTTGGATGAAGCTGCGGAATCGCAGCTGCGCTTCTCGCCCCACGGTGAACTTTTCGTCGATCGGCGCGGCGGCTGTTCCCGTTTTCTTCTGAGGCCCGGGACGAACGGGACGGCGCCCGGATTGGAGCGCATTGCGATGGCCACCCCATCGGGGTTTGTCTCCCTTTGCCTGGTGTCAAACGGCGTCGTATTCACCGGCGCGCGTGGCTCGCGGCTGGCCGCTTTCGATCAACTCGCGACGGACTCCGGCGAATGGAAACGCACCGTTGACGGGTTGAACGGCGCGTCGCGGGACGAACGCTGGCTGGCGATGTTTCGCTCTTACACACCGCACCTCTATGTCTATCGCCTGCCGGGATTCGAGCGCGTGGCCAAGCTTACCAATGACGCGAACATCGGCCGGTTTGAGTTCTCGCCGCTTAACGACGAAGTGGCGGTGTGCAGCCGCGTGGGGGGAGTCGAAATCTGGAGCACCACCACCTGGCAGCGCACGCGCCACCTGACCAACTTCACCGATCTCCGCTACTCGCCCGACGGCCGGACGTTTTGGCTCTCCACGCAGTTCCGAACCGCCGCGCTCCATGACGCGCGCACCGCGGAACCGCTCCTGCCGCTGCCTGCGGCCACGCTCCCGCTGGCGTACAGTCCGGATGGACGCTACCTCGCCGTGAGCGTGGACCAGCGGCACATGCAAGTGTGGGATCTGGCCGAGGTGCGGAATCAATTGCGCGCAATTGGGTTGGACTGGGACAATGAACGGTCGGACTCTCGGGCGGCTGGACGATAGTTTCTCACTTTTTGGTGTAACATTTGCGGTCAGAAGGAGGAGTTCCTAGTAGGGCCGGCCCCCGGCGCGACGCCGACAGGCCCGGGCTATGAGCATCAGGCACGTCCTCTTTCTGACAGTATTAACCGCTTCCGCCATCGTCCCGCCGTTGCGCGCACAAATCGTCGCCGACGGCGTGACCAACACGTTGAGCAACGTCACGACCAACATTACCGGCGAGGTGATCGTAGGCACCAACGGCTCGTTCACGCTGCTGGTTCTCTCCGACAACGCGCTGTTGACCAACTCGGCCAACGGCGTGATCGGGCTCAACGCCACCG
>Ga0137433_1001211_pt1 | contig 11242 bp, 13 predicted proteins | sample EasRivERMZT840_2_FD_102335 | JGI IMG/M metagenome (GOLD analysis project Ga0137433, IMG submission 102335) | Soil microbial communities from meander-bound floodplain in the East River, Colorado, USA - East River MetaG ERMZT840_2 | ecosystem: Environmental > Terrestrial > Soil > Floodplain ...
CCACGGTAGACGTGCAGCACCGGGCCACGAGGCAGGGCCTTGCCCTCACTGTCACGCAGGTACTTGTCGCCGTTGGCGGCGAACGCCAACTGCCACATGCTGAGGAAGCGGGGATCGGTGTCGTCGGGGTCCGACCCGGACCACGCATCGGCCCAGTCTTCGGTGACCTCATCGAAGGTGACGAGCCCTTCCTCGTACGCCCGGACCCGGAAGTCGAGCCGACCGTACGAGCCACAGAACACGTCGGCTCTGCCGAAGGGGTGCTTGCCCTCACGCAGCCACTGCAGACTACGGTCTGCAGACATCAGGTCCCCGGCGATGACCAGCGCACTGATGTACGGGAGCCGGGGATCGGCAGCCATCAACTCCATGGCCTTGGCACTTCGTGCCTCGTGCTCTCTGGCGAGTTCGTCCATCGCTGCCTCTTCGGCGGGCTTGGTTTCATACACCTTCGGTGTCCTCCTTGGGGATGGGGATTGCCCTCACGCTGGCGATCTGGCGATCACCGCAGTCGAGGCACAGTCCGATGACCCAACGAGGGTCAACGGTCGGGGTGGTGTTGGTCACACGCCGGGAGAAACACTCCCGGCAGATGTAGATGACGCCGTCGATGGGCTCCCCAACGGGGAGGCCGTCGTCATCGAACGCCACGGTCTGGCCTTCGGCCAGCGGGACTGGCTTGTCCCTGCGCCAGCGCGGGCTCACGGGACCACCGTCACCGGCACGGGCTGCTGGCAGTTGAGGACGTGGCCGGGCTGGCACCACGGCAACTCGGAGAGACCATCGTCATGGCCCTGCAGTGTGATGAGAATGGCCACGAGGATGAGACCCAGCACCACTTGGGTGGTGATGGCGGTGAGGGCAAGCGTCCGGCTGCTCACTTGGACACCGACGCGATGTACGCCTCGTCCCAGCCAGCCTTGCGCATGGCTTCGACAGGGGTGTCGGCTTCGACCTGTTCCTTGGGGTCACACCGCTCGACATAGCATGTCGTGCAGGGTTGGGGACACGGTGTCCCGTGTCGGTCATCTACGCAGTAGATCATCGGGATGGGGAACCTTTCTGTGCCTTGGAGGCACGCTCATTGAGCAGTCGCTTCAACGATCTGCCGTTCAGTTTCATGCGGCCACGTCGTGCGGCCAACTTGGGGGTCCGGTCCTTGACCGGCACCCCGTCCACGTAGCGGGTGAACTCGTGCTTGCTCATCGGTGCGTCGGGCTGGAAGCCAGCACCTTCCCGAACACTCCCGCGAAGTTGCGGTTCAGTTCGTTCCAGTCACCGGTGAACAGGACGCTAGCGTCCTTGCCGTACATGTACTCATGCGCGGACTTGTCACCGGCAATGGCGACAGCCATCACCTGCACACCCTTGCGAGCGAGGTTCTGCGTAACCATCACGCTGTGATCGAGGATCGGGGCACTCGCCCCGACTCCGTTGACCGACGGCAAGCCGTCGCTGACCATGATGACGAGTGACTTGGTGTCTGGCCGCTTCTGCTGCGCAGCACGTAGGCCGACCGCTTCGAGGGCGAACCCGTCGGCATTGCCTCCGGCAATCATCATCGGCATCTGTGTGAGACCTTCGAGACTGTCACCGGGTTCGTAAACCCGGAACACGTTGGTCACACCACTCACGGCGTGGTGCTGGTAGACGTGGACCCTGATGGTCGGGATGCGCTTGAACGCATCGACCAAGGTCGCTGCCATGTCCTGCGCCCGGCAGATGCGACCGCCCATCATCGAGCCGGACGAGTCCACGAGAATGTGAACGTCCAACTTCGTTGGTGAGGGCAATCGTCGGTCGCGGAAGATGTCGATGCTGCCTCGCGCATCGTTGCGCCAAGCACTGCGACCATCGAGCCGACCGGCCAGTTGCCGGGACTCCCACGTCTGATGTGACAGCCGTGTTCTGTTGAACACGGTCTGGATGCCAGCCGCCGTGGCCGCATTGATGTACGGCTTGCGGCTCTCGTAGTGGACGACCTCGTTGGATCGGTCCTTCTCTTTCCTTGCCACGGTTTCACTGTTCCTTTCTCTCACCCAAAGGGTGAGGACTACTTGAAGATGACCCGCATCTTGCCGAAGGCACCGGCATCGACCCGAGTGGTGACCCGCTCGTCGGCCTCTGCGGTGGCGATGCGCTGCTGCTGAAACTTGTTGCTGTCTGGCGAAGCCAGTTCATCGAACGAGTCGGCGACTTCCGACTTGTCGAACCCGGCATCGGGGTCCTCTTCGGTGCTGGCTTCGCCAACACCCTGACCTGACCCACCGGCACCCTCGCCGTCGTTCACCTTGCCGTCGAGGTCCACCCTGTTCAGGGTGTCGGCATCGTTGCCGTCACCACGACCGGGGCCAGTCTCTTCACCACCACCTTCGGTGGTGCCGTCGCTGTCCTCGTCCTCGGTGTCGGAGTCGGAGCCACGCTCGTCCTCGCCGGACTCGGCTTCGCCGTCGCCCTTGCCGTCACCGTCATCGGTGTCGGGATCATCGAGGCCGTCGCCCTCGCTGCCACCTTCGGTGTCAGCGTCGTCATCACCCTCGTCCGAGTCACCGTCGCCGTCACCACCTTCGGTGTCGTCGTCGTCCTCGTCGGGAATGGACTGGCCACCGTCCGGGTTCTCCCCTTCGGGGCCCTTCGGCTTCGGCGTCTCGTCCGGGGTCTCGTCGGCCAGCGTCGCCTTCATGTAGGCGAGCAGGTCTTCGATCAGTGCCACGCAGTCCGAAGGACCGATGGCCGGTGTGATCCGTTCGGCCCACTGATCCACCCAAGCGAGTGCATCCTGCGTGGCCTTGTCCTCACTGAACGTGACGAAGTCACGGTAGCGAACGATCTGGCCGACGACGTTGACCTTGTGCCCGGACGAGCCGCCCCACTTCAACGGGTACTTCGGACATGAAATGTCCGCCACCCATTCCAGCGTCGGTCGGAACACGTTGCCCTGACCCTGATCGGCAAAGCCGGGGAACCGTTCGACGGTGCGCAGTTCGAGGACTACGTCCTCGATGATGTTGCCGACGACCTTGGGCAGGTCTTTGCCCGGCCATCTCTTCGAGATAGCCGTGTAGAAGTCCAGTTTGGTGTGGCCAACCTCGTGAACGGCGAAGCCGGTCATGATTGCCGCCACCTTGTCGAGCCTGTCACCGGGCTTGGCGTCAAGCAACGGCTTGACGGACACGACGATGCGTCGTGCCGCAGAGCGGTCGGTGTAGGCGTTGAGCGTGGGGTCGTACGAGACCGTCCAGCCCTTGCCGCCGTCATTGTCCGTCAGGACATTGACCACGGTCTGGATCGCATCCAGCATCTGCACCGCGACGATGCCGGTGTTGTCGGCATCGAGTCGCGGCATGGTCTCTTCACCCAGTTTCTGGGTGAACACGTCGAGCGTCACAGCGTTTCCTTTCTCTCACCAACGGTGAGGGCTACGAGTTGCCGAAGTGAATGGGGTCCTGATGGACCCTGCTGCACAGGGCCCCGTCGGACAGCACCTTCTCGCAAGTGCTGCCGACCGGGCCCATGAACCAGTGACGTTCCGTCACGATGAAGGCCGCTTCCGGCGTGGTCGGAACCACCGGTTCCGCCTTCTTCGGGAAGAAGGCGTCGATGACCACTGAAAGTGCGGCGTCGTCGCCGGGATCGAACTGCGCTTGCAGCGTGGAGATGACCGCCTCGCGGGGATTGGCGTTCCGCTGGGCAATCCGCTCAGCAATGCTGAGCAGGATGCGAGTGGAGATGATCGCCCCGGACGGGTACTGCTGAGCATCGTCCCGATGCTGCCGCTGCTGGTTGGCCATGCGAACCAAGGCCACAGCGACTTCGTCGCTGATCTTCGTTCGCTTGACGAGGAGTTTGGCTTCGACCGACTCCGAAGGAGTCGTCATGCGGACACCGTAGGGGAACCGCTGGCGAACTGCCCCATCAAGGGGCAGCGTCCCGACAAACTCGGGACCGATGTTGGCCGTTGCCACCACCAAGATGCCCTTGGGCATCGTCAGGACAGCGTTGGCGTCGGGGACCAGTAGGGTCCCTGTCTCATCCAAGAGACCCATGAAAGCGTTGAGAGCCGCCGGAGTTTCGGTCCGGGTCAACTCATCGACGTGGATGACGCACGGCTTGCCCTCTCTGAGGGCTAGCGCCAAGGGCGACCAGCGATGGGCCCACGTCTTGGTGTTCGGGTCCTGCCGGAACGCTCCGGCCCAGTCGTCGGCTGTCCTGACAGCCCCGGCGTCGATCTTCAAGTAGCCGACACCGAGATAGGCGGCGAATGCTCTGACGAGCATCGTCTTGGCGGTGCCAGCAGCACCGGTCAGCAGCACCGCTGCTGGCTTGCCCTGCTGGGCGATGTGCCATGCGTCTTCGAGCACAGTGAACTGTGCCGTGGGGATGACGATGCCGCCACAGTCGGTGTTGCCCCGTCCGGCACCCTTTAGGGTGACCTTGTCGAGGTAGAGCATGCCGGGGATGCTCGACGTTCGTTCGACATCACCGGAAACGGTGATGACCGCACCGGCGGCATGCTTGGGCTCGTCAGTCACTGCCTTGGCAGTGTGATTTGAGGACACGACCGGCGTTGCTGCCACAGCCTTCGGCTGATCGACAACGGCCCTGATCTTGCGGACCTTCGGTCCGGTCCGCCGGGTCTTGACCCGGTACTGCGTGGTCCGCCAGTCCTTGATGACGACCTTTCCTGTCGAAGACAGGAAGCGGTTGACGTACGGGACCGTGATCGGATCGAGCCGGGTGAGACCTACGGTCGGCTTGCCGCCGTTGGCCAGAATGGCCAGCGTGGTGCCGTCCGGCTTCTCCAACGAGACGGCAGCAGTGCCGACCTCGACCACAAGATGTGGTCCGTACACGAGCCGGTGGCCGGGACCGTGGCCAGCGGCGATGATGGCTGTGCCATCAGGCAACTTGGCGATGTTCGCCACGAGTGTTCCTTTCTGCCCTTTAGGGCACTAGGGATGGGGTGTGATAGCAACCACTGTACCACAGTGGGGCCAAGAGCATCCAACGCTCTACGTTGCCCCCTAAGGGGCAATCCAGAGGGCTAGGACCCGTGGTTCTCGAAGGTCACGGTACCGTCGGTACCGAAGAACACGCCAACCGATCCGGCGGACTCATCGGGGCTTGTAGCCCCAACCCATGTGCCAGTGTCATGCACCTCTGTGACACCTTCGGTGACACAGCCTCCGCACTGGACGCCCAAGAACATCTGGCAGAGCCAGATGATGACCGGGAAGATCGCGGTCATCGCTGACCACTCTTCCTATGGGAAGAGTGAGGGCAAGTGCTGGGATTGCAGTCGCTTCGCTCGCACCATGCGAACGAGCGGCGCTGGCTCAGGGCGGACTGCTCTTTCAGAGCAGCGGCCTTGGCCTCACGGGTCGTTGCGAACACTTCGTGTTCTCCTATGGGATGGGGGTTTCGGCCCTGCCAAGGGCACTCATCAGACCGTTCGTGACACCGTAGGTGTCACAGGCTTCGGTGACCGGCCAGTCATCGCATCCCGACTCTCGAAGAGCGGGTGACTTCCAGTGCGCTACTTCCCCGGATGGCGGGGCATCTCCGTGCCTAGGTTCGTCACCGGCTGGCCAGTCATGACGGCGAGGTTTGCGGTCTGTCTGTCCTACGGACAGCCCATACATCTCACAAGGCGTCTGACCGGGGCTGACGCTGCTATCGCAGTGTCAACAGCGGGCTCCCTAGGGGGGAGGGTGTTTCGCGTCTCTGACGTAGTCAGTGAAGGCCGTTGCCCGGCGACAACCACGAAGTGGTGTGGTGTCGGCGACCTCGTGTCGGGTCGGCCCTGCTGTGCTATGTGTTTCACTCACGACTCCCGGTCTTACCGGGGAAGGCCTCCGTCGCTGGGCTGGCCACCGTGGTGCCGAACATCGAGCCCTAGGTCGGCGTCATCGAGGTTCAACCAATCCTGTGGGCGCACACCAGTCGTGGAACGACTCATGCCCGGCGCGGGATACATGCGCGGATGGAATGCGGGGTGGGAATAGCGCGTGTTCCCCTGTGCGCAGGGACAGGGCGCGGGATGCGCTTGCGTCCGGTCGCGTGATGGGATCAACCGGGGCATCTAACTCGGTCATCACCGAAGGTGATGTGTGTGCTACTGATGTTGGGGAGGCAGCGTGTCAGAGTCTGCCAAGATCTCACTTCGTGAGGGATGTGAGGGGAACAGACAGTGATCCGAAACTGAACTCCGGGCTAAAGCCCGGTGCTCTTGCGCTCACATGCGCTGGTGCTATCACCCCCCTTTAGGGGGATGATGACGAGTAGGGGGTACAGACCCCTCGACCGGCGCGTAGTCGCTGTTCTACGGACAGTGATCTGGTGCCCACCAGTTCCAAGGAACTGGTGCCCTATGTCCTAAGCCCTATCGACTACGTCGATAGGGCTAGGCTCGTCAGCCCCTGCCAGCCATAGGCCTATGGTCATGGCCCTATGTCCTATAGCCATAGGCTATGGGACAGGGGCCATTACCCTCACATCGTTTGCTGTTGGTCTCACACCTAGCCCTATGTACAGGGTGCAGGGCACCCTGCACATAGGCCCCCGACCCCCGGAGATTTGTTACCGGTACCCCATCCCCTCCCCCCCTAGCCTTCGGCTAACGGATGTGTGTGTGTAGGATGCTGCCACTCTAGAAATGACCAAAACCTAGAGTGATAAACAGAACGTAAGGGAACCTACAGCACCACGAGATAGAACCGGGTCTCCCCCGCGCTCGTGTCGTACTCGGCGTGAACAGGCACCCCATGTGAGCGCAACCAGATGACGATAGGTCCCACCGCCCACTCGTCATCCCCAGCGCCCAACTCCCAGCACTCCCGCCAACTCATCCCGTCCAGACGCTCCCTGAGCCTGCGATACAGCACAGCGGCCTGAGGACGGCGCAACGCATCCTGCTTCTCCCGGTCCCGGTTCTTGATCGGTCTGGGTAGAGCCGGACGCTGTGTCGGTGCCGTAGGTGGGTCGAGCGTGATGCTCTTCTCGCCGACCGTGAAGGAGATGTCAGTCACGCTTGCCCCTCCTGTCCTTGTGAAATCCACAGCGCACGTCTCTTCGGTACTGGGCCTCCTTCACGAAGGCCGGTTCCTCGCACCGATCACCGCTTCTCGGCTTGTTGCCGCTGACATCCGCCTCGAAGCCGTCGAAGAAGTACGCACACCGACTCAGCACAAGAATGGTCTGGCACTTGCACAGCAAGAACACCTCCTCTGTCCCGTTGAGGCGCTTGATGTACCAGTCGTCCTCCATGTGTCCGGGGCCGACGTGCGTGTACAGGGCTTCTCGCGTGTAGATCGGGGCATGAAGTCGGGCCATGGCCCAGAGACTGTCTTCGAGTTGCTGCTCTAACGCTGTTGCACTCACCGCCGCCTGAACCTGATGTGGGACCAACGTGACGTTCTGCTGACTGGGGGGCGTCTTCATCCAGTCCTCCCACGCCTTCGTCAGGGGTCCGCCTGTGACACCGCTAGGAGGTGGTGCGATCACGGGCTTGCTCGCGCTCTCGATGGCTGCCTTCAAGTCGGCGATGTCCTTGTCGCTGAGGCTGGGATGCACGATGACGCCCTTGGGTCGCGGCCACTGCCGAAGTATCTCGTCAATGGCCTTCTGAACAGGCGTCTTGTCGTGTCTCGGGGGCTTCGGGATGGGGTTCATTCTTCTCCTCGTCAGTGCCATTCAGTCTCATGAGCGTGAGTGCCACTCAGTGCCACGCCAGTGTCACCAGTTTCCCTCGTGAGTGCCACCCAGTGCCACGGCCAGTGCCAATGCCAGTGCCACCAGTGCCATAATCCCCCGTAGGGGGATTTGGAACTGGCACTGGCACTGGGGCCTCACAGGACCAGTGACACTCGCGCTGGAACCAGTGCGCGTCCGGTATCGGTCAAGGTGATGACCCCGGCCTCGTCCCTGACGATGAGGCCCGCTTCGGCCATCGATGACAGGTGCCGGAACATCGTCCGCCGCGACGGCACCGGGAAGTCATTGGCCGACAGCCAGCCCGTCACCTGTTCCCATGTCGTCTTGCCCACACTGATCGCCAGCAGGATGTTTGCGTGCTCTTCCCTCGCCACCATCGTCGCGGGCATGCGCTTCGCATCGACGCGAGCCCACCGATCAGGCGCATCGGGGGTGTCGCGCTTCAAGGTGATGTCAGATCGCGTCACGCGCTTGCGCACACGGAACAGGATCACCTCGTCGTCGTCCGTTTCGCTCACCAGCATCAAGACATCCGCACTGCGCGTCCACTGGCCCATGACATCGGTGATCGTGCGCTCCAAGGCGTGACCCGCCGTCTTGCCGTCACGCGGGGGCTTCACAAGGTGAACGACCTGCACGATGGCGCAGTCGTGCTTCTCCTTCATGGATTTCAAGAACGCGATGACCTTCTTGAAGTCCTTGCCGTGCTCCTCGCCGACCATCGCCCCAGCGGTGTCCAAGATGACCAACTGCGGCTGGCGCTCGCTGAGCAAGCGGTCGAAGAACTCCCGGTGGACGGCGTTCTCCAAGTTCAGGCCCGAGTAGTGGATGCGGTCGTACAGGACCATGTGCGTGGCGCGATCAAGGCCGAGAGAAGCGAGCATCGCTTCTTCTCGGCTCCACTCCTCGCGCTCCCCGTTCTCCTCATCGAACAGCAGAACATTCCCGGCCTTGCCCATCGCATAGGTGTCGAACAGCGCACCGTGCCCGCACGCATAGCGGATGCCCAACTCCAACCGGATGTTGGACTTGCCCACGCCCTCTGTGGACGCAAGGACCGCCAACTGCTTCGGACGCAAGAGGTCCGTGACCAGCCAGTCGTCAACGTCGGGTGGGGGCAATGCGGTCGCGGCGTTGATGATCTGCGGGAACTCGGTCTCGAACTCCTCGATCTGCTCTTCGGTCGGGGGACCTTGCGGCATATCCCGCAAGGTGCGGTCAGGGTCAGCAGAGAACTTCGTCTCCACGTCGCCGATGGCCCGCTCGACCTCCTCCTGCGTCTTGGGTGAGGGCAACTGGTTGTTCAGCGCCATCACCGCGTTGAGCAGGGCCTCGCCCGTGAGGCCCCCGCCACGAAGCGTCCGCGCACGGTCGCGCAGGTAGTCGTGGCGGGAACCCACGTCGATGCTCTGGGGATCGGGCGGGCCACCGACGGTGATGCTTTCGACGCTGTGCAGGGTGCCGTTGGTCTTGGCCTTGGGCAGTCCGGCTTCGACCCATGCGTCGGGGAGGTTCTGGATGCCCAACTTCCCGTTGGTCAGGCCGTAGGTCACACCGGATGCGTGATGACTTCCGGGCCCCAGCGTGTAGCCCTTGTCACGACTTCGTGTCACGAACTTGAAGAGATGCTTCCCGATGCGCTCCGGGGGGACGTGGTAGAAGAAGTGCCAGCCGTTGGCCGTCACCACTGTCAGCGTGGCGGGCAACGGCCCATAGCGGTGCTGCAGGTCATCCCACTTCGCCTTGCCGTCGTCACCGTCCACGTCCACGACGATCACGCCCTCCGGCGCGACCAGCCCGTAGTTCGACGTGCCGGGGTTGGACAGGAACAGCCTGACCTTGTCGATGTCGTCAGTGCCATCGTGGAAGCCGCCCTTGCCCGTGGCCGGGTGCTTGCCCGGCGAGTCACACGCTGCGGCCTTGGGGCAGCGACAGGCTCCACGGGCAGTGACGCCCCAGACCGGGAAGATGCGGAAGCCTTGGGTCAGGAACCATTCCGCTGCCTTGTCGGCGGGGATGGGGTCGGGCATGAGGGGCCTTTCTCGGGTCAGGAAGAAGGGGTTGACTATACCGCAGATGTTGTATGCTGCAACCGCGCCTCCGGGTAGGTGCGAAGAAGACACAAAGCCCCTAGATGGTGTGCGTTCCCCCGGCACACACTTGACGGGGGTTTTGTGTTATGTTTCTCCTGCGCACGAGCAACGGCACTGAGCCACAGCCAGAAGCGCACCAGAAGGAGGGCCCACAGTGGCCACGCCTCTCACCATTACCGTCGGGACGGGTGTCCCTGACGACCAGTTGCCACCGGGCAACTACCCCGCCACCCTCACGTCCGTTGTCGAGCGGACCATCGAGGTGAAGGGCGAGTCCCGTGACGTGTTCGAGTGGTCGTTCGCGGTTCCCACCGCGAATGACGATGGTACGCCGGGCGACCCCATCAACATCTCGGGACTTTCGTCCCAGATGACTGGACCGAAGAGCAAGACCGCTGCCTTCTTGGTGGCGCTCCTTGGCCCGACTGCCGTGCAGCCGGGTGCCACGTTCACGATGAACGACCTCGTCGGCAAGCAGTGCCTGATCCAGACCGACCTCAACGACAACGGCTACGCCAAGGTGGTGGGTGCGACTCCGCTCCCCGTCACTGCGCAGGTTCGTCCGACGAACCGGGCCGCTGTGGGCGAGGCTCCGGTTTCGAGTCCTGCCGAAGACGCCGAAGGGGTTGTGTCCCCGAGGCGGGCACAGGCGGCACCCGTCCCCGCTGCCGACGACCCCGACGCGGACCTGCCTTTCTGATACGAAGGTAGTTGCGGCGCGGGGGGCGCTGCCCTATCTTCTGTGCGTTCCCTAGGGATGGGGAAGCAAGCATGAACGCCCCGGTCTCACCGCCGGGGCGTTCGTGTACCCTGCGCACGTGGTTGAGTTCATCGAACTGGATGAGGACGACCTGCCCGTCACTCCCAAGATCGGGCATCGTCCGCGCACCAGCCAGCGCCGGGACTCTGCGCACCACCGTCAGTACGTCAACGACCGCAATGCGGTGGCCCGTGGTGAGCCGATCAAGGTGGCGTCGGTCGCAAACGCGCCCGATGTCATCCCGGTCGATGTGATTGCCGACACGGATGACCTCGCTGCTGTCGTAGTCAGGAAGACCTTGACGCAGATGGCGGCTGGGAAACTGCAACCGACGCTCCGTGATGGTCTCACGGCCCAGCAACTCCTTGATCGCCGCGCCGAGAAGGCCGCTGACCGGTCCTTCATGCTCAATCTCGCACTCGCCTTGGCCGGTGGGGGCCGCGTTGTCCCCCGCACGCTGCTCCCACCCGGCCCGGACTCATCCGACGAGGTCATCGAAGGCACCTTCACGGAGGAAAATCTCGCTCCCGCCCACCTGCGGCAGGGCTGATGCCCCCCACGCGCACCCCGGAGAGCAAGCACGGGGGCCGGATGCGCTCTCAGGCGTCGAAAGAGGCGGCGTTTGACGCCTCGAAGGCCCTCACAGGGCAGTTCGCCGCCGATATCGCGGCTGGCA
>Ga0137433_1001214_pt1 | contig 11177 bp, 7 predicted proteins | sample EasRivERMZT840_2_FD_102335 | JGI IMG/M metagenome (GOLD analysis project Ga0137433, IMG submission 102335) | Soil microbial communities from meander-bound floodplain in the East River, Colorado, USA - East River MetaG ERMZT840_2 | ecosystem: Environmental > Terrestrial > Soil > Floodplain ...
GCTCGCGTTAATCGGCCTGTACGGAGTAATGGCCTTTACGGTGGCCAGGCGTGCAAGAGAGATCGGAATCCGTGTCAGCCTGGGAGCGCAGAAGAGCAACGTTGTCGGCATGATGATGCGTGAAGTCGCGATTGTGATGCTCGCCGGAATCGCAGTCGCGATCCCCATTTACGTTGGGCTTGCCCGGTACGTCCGGTCGCAGTTGTACGGAATCCAGCCGAATGATCCTTTCCACATTGCGGCCGCCGCTTTGTTCCTTCTGGCAGTCGGCCTCGTTGCCGGCTACATTCCGTCACGCCGCGCTCTTCGTGTGGATCCGATCCTGGTGCTGCGATACGAATGAAACAAATTCGGGGACGGTCGCCTAAATTCCCTAATTTGAACTGCAATTAGGGAATTTAGGCGACCGTCCCCGAATTGCTTCCAAGCTACTTCGTGGCTCCGCGCGGTAACGCAAATACGTACAGCGCGCTGCCGGAACGGCGGAAACGGCCGCCCGCGTCGGGAGCTGCCGTGGCGCCAACGGGCTCATTGGCAGCGGCCTGGCTTCCGATCACCGCGATGTACTGACGGCCATCCGGCCCGATGTAGCTGATCGGCGAGTTGCGGAAGTTGCTTCCCGTCCGGAATGTCCACACGATCTCGCCGGTGCGGGCATTGAACGCGCGGAACATACCTTCATTAGGCCCGCCCTGAAAAACAAGATCGCCTCCGGTTGCCATGACCGGAGCATTGTTCGTTGTGGCCCACGGAACTCTCCACACTGTCTTGCCGGAAACCGGATCGTTCGCCTGCAACTCGCCGGCGTGTGTCACTCCCGGCGGCTTCGGCGCGGCGCCGGCGCCTTCGCGCAACGTGTAGCTTTCACCGGGAACGTATTTGCCTTCGATGACTTTCTGGGTACCGCACTGGTTTGACGTCGCGGTGTAAACCAGACCGGTGCGGGGAGAGTAGGCGTCATTGAACCAGTTCCGAGCCGCGATTCCGGGACACCATGCAACATTGATGTCCTTCGCGTCAGGCAGATACTTCTGGCGATCCTCGAGTTTCGTGAACATGACCTTGGAGATGTCGTAAAGCGGGCGGCCGGTTTCAATGTCGAAACCCTTGAACAGGTCGTTGTAGACGAACTTCCAGGGTGTCTGAATCAATTCGCCGGTCGCGCGATCGAAAACGTAGAAGAAACCGTTTCTCGCGGGGCGCACGAGCGCCTTTCTCGTTCTGCCGTTGATCTGAAGATCCACGAGAATGTTTGCGCTGGGCTCGTCGAGGTCCCATTGATCCTGCGGCGTGAGGTTGTAGGCCCAGATCAGGTCGCCGGTATCCGCATCGCGAGCGAGGATCGACGAACAGTAGTTATTCCGATACGTGTTCAGGCCGCCCTTCGCGTCGAGATCGATCTTGCCCCACTCCCGCCGGTAATCCGGATTCCATGGCCCGCAGTTGCTGGTGCCGTAATAGAAGAGATTCAATTCGGGATCGAAGGTGAACCAGCCCCAGATGGAACCGCCACCGCGTTTCCAGGAGTCGCCGTACCACGAATCGAGCGCGGGATTCGGCATCTTGTCGTCGCGATAAAAGGGCTTGAAGCGAGCGCCGATCCCGACTTCATTGTTCGGGCCCATGCTGTAATAGCGCCATCGCATGCTGCCGGTGTTGATGTTGTAGGCGGTGATATGGCCGCGGACGCCGCGTTCTCCGCCCATCACGCCGACGATCACCTTGTCGTGAACTACAAGCGGCATCGCGCTCATGGACTCGCCGATTCCGATGTTTGCATTCTCCGCGCGCCAGATGACGGCACCCGTGTCCGCGTTCAGCGCGAAGACCTGCCCGTCGAGAGTGTTGTAGAAGATCTTGCCGTCCGCATATGCAAGGCCGCGCGTCTGGGCGCCGCAGCAGGCGCTCTTGACAGCAGTGTCGAGTCGAGGGATGTCGGGCCGGAATTCCCACTTCATCACGCCCTGACGCGTCAGGTCGAGCGCATAGACGTAATTCGGTTTCGGCGTGACGATGTACATGGTATTGCCGATGACCAGCGGCGACGCCTCATGGGAATCCTGCACGCCGAGCTGAACCGTCCATGCCATCGACAGATTCTGGACATTGGAAAGGTTGATCTGTTCCAGCGCGCTGTAGTTCCACCCGGAATAGTTGCCGTTCGGCATGACCCACTGTTTTGGATCGGTCTGCATGGACTGCAGGCCTTTGTGGGCAAGCGTGGTTTGAGTCACGCTCACTCCGAAAACAAGCAGCAGGATGTAAATCCACGCTCGGCTTCGCCGTCTGGTCGATGTGTCCACTTTCCACTCTCCTTCGGTTTTTGCGGTGTTTGTGAGACGCATCGTACGCCGAGACGAGGCACGCGGCAAGGTCCCGAGCTTATGGTGAGGCGATTGAGTTCTTCAAACCAATGGATCACGACGTTGATCTGAGACCCGGCTTGTTCCGGATTTGTGGGTTGCACTTTCAGAAATCGTTTTCCATCCGGAGAGATGTCATAACCTGAAACACTGTTCCGACTCGGCAGGTAGCGGCCGGTGAATAACAGGCGGGGCGTGCCGGCGCTGAAAGCAGACCCAGTCTGAACGTCAACGGCCATGGTTTTATCGCCGTTGACGTAGAAGAGTTGCCGGCCATCGCGTGACCAGACCGGCTCGATGCCCCCCTCAGTGGAAACCTGCGTTTTGCGGCCGGGCCCCTGGAACGGCCTCACATAAATTTCGCTCCGGCCCGATTCCGATGATTGATACGCGATCCACTGTCCGTCCCGCGAGAAATGCGGGGCTGCCGAGTTTTTCTGGAACAGTTGCGGTTTGCGATCACCTTCGACCGGCAGTATCCAACTGTTGGAACCCGTTGCCGGATCGTTGTCCGTAAACACCAGAAGCTTTCCATCGGGTGACCAGGAAACGGGCGTGTGGACGCTCTCGCTCGTCGTCAGTCGTTCTTCTTCACCGCTGCCGTCCGACGCCTTCCAGTAAACGTTTCGAAAGCCGGAACGTGTGCCGCGATATGCGATGCGTTTACCGTCCGGCGTCCAGACTGGAGCCTGACTGCTATTGCCTTGCCCGGTCAGCGGCGTCAAAGTAGTTCGCGCGAAATCGTAAATCCAGAGCGAGTACTCCGGACCACGTGTCTGGACCGCAACAAATCTTCCGTCCGGGGAAATGTTGGCGTTCTCGTAACCACGCAACGGTGCAGCCAGCGGTTCGACGATTTGCTTGCTGCTGTCTACCCAGACCAGGCGCCGGTCGAATTGCCCCTCACCCGACAGGTAAGCGAGTACACCGGCATCCGATACGGCATACGCCGATCGTTGATAACAGCCGTTCGCCACTTAAAAAATGGGGTCGTAGCCCTATTTACCTATTTTTGCCGCCGCCATTTCGGCCATCCGAAACACTTGTTCGGCAAAAATAGGTAAATAGGGCTACGACCCCATTTTTCCTCTCTACCTGAGGATCTTTTCAGTCTCTTCGCGGGCGGACTCCATCTGCCGAAGGACCATCTCGTAGTACACGCCGCGCGCCTGCATCAATTCTTCGTGATCGCCGCGTTCGATGATGCGGCCTTCTTCCATCAACAGGATCAGATCGGCACGACGCACGTAGACAGGCGATGAGCGATCACGAATGTCGTACGGCCGGCGAGAAGCGTCGACATGGAGGCCTGAATGAGCTGTTCGCTTTCGGTATCGAGATTACTCGTGGCTTCATCCAGCATCAGGATCTGCGGCGCCGCCAGGATCGCGCGCGCAATTGCGAGGCGTTGCTGCTGGCCTCCGGATAATTTGAGGCCGCGTTCTCCGACGAACGTGTCGTAGCCTTCGGGAAGCCTGACGATGAACTCGTGCGCGTTGGCGCGGCGGGCCGCGTCTTCGATCTCGTCATCGGTGGCTTCGTGCCGCCCGTAGGCGATGTTCTCGCGGACGGATCCATCGAACAGGAAGACATCCTGCTGCACGAGCGCCAGCAGACTGCGATACGACTTCAAACGAAAATCACGAATGTCGGCGCCATTGACCAGAATGCGGCCCTGCGTTGGATCGTGAAAGCGCGCGACGAGATCCGTCACGGTCGTTTTGCCCGCGCCGCTGCGGCCTACCAGCGCCACAACGGAACCGCCCGGCACGACCACGTTGAAATCGCGAACGACCGGCCGCCCCTCGCGATATTCAAACTCGACGTTCTCGAACCGGATCTGCTGTACCACTTCAGGCGCTTCGAGCGCGCCCGGCCGATCGGGCTTGTCCTCTTCCATTCCGAGAACCTGAAACACACGTTCCATCGCAGCCAGGGAACGTTGAAGCTCGGAGAATGAATTGACCAGATTCCAGACCGGATTCAGCAGAAGGAATGTGTACCACTGGAACGCCATGATGTCGCCGATCGAAGCCCGGCCGTTCAAATTGAGATAACCGCCGTACCACACGATGATGACGTTGACGGCTCCGAGAAGCAGATTCCATGACGTCCAGATCACCATCTCTCGACGCTGCGCGAACATCTCCTTGCGCAGGACGGTGTGGCGGCCGCGCAGGTAATCGAGTAATTCGCGCACTTCCCTTCGAAACGTCCGGACGACGCGGATTCCTGAAAACGTCTCCCCGACCCGGCCATCGATCTGCTCGGCGTCTTTCCTTATCGACCGGTAGATCGGACGGATGCGGCGCGCGGAAATGAAACTGATCGCCATGACGCCGGGAATGATGGCCAATGCCGTGAGCGCCAGTCGCCAGTTCAAGACCATCAACACCGAGACAGCTATGAGCAGCCGGATGATCGAAATGGACGGCGACACGATCGCCATCTGCAGCAGACCCGTTGTCGTGTCGACGTCGCCGGTCAGGCGTGAAAGGATGCCGCCGGTCTTCATGTCCCAGACTTTCGGCAGCGGGAGGTGCAGCAATCGATCGAACATCGACCGCCGCAGCGACAGCATGACGTGCGTGTTCAGGAGCCGCTGGCGGTAGTCCTTGAAGGCGCCCAACAGAGTCGACAGCAGCACGACCAGCAGAAACAACGTTCCAGCCCAACTCAGACGGCTGATGCGCGTCTCCGGGCTCAGGTCGGCATTGAGCAGCACCTGGTCGATGATGTATCGCATGAACAGCGGATCCAGCATCTGAAGGCCTGTCGCGAGAAGAGCGAACGTGAAGAATGCCAGCACTGCAGAACGGTGGGGCCAGAGCCACCGCATGTATTCGCGGAGATACTGACGGCGGTTGCCTGGCTTTGCGTTCAGTGGTTCCGGAGAAGTAGCTGCGTCGTCGAGTCGCCGGTGTTTGTAATCTTCAACGAACTGAAGATAACGCTTCCGCGAAGAAAGCATCAGCGTGTATCCGGCAGCACATTGACCTTGTCCTTCTGAAGAAAGGGAATGCCTGTCTCCATCCAGTCGGGCTTTGGAGCGCCCTTCAGGAAATGATCGAAGAACTGCTGCAGGCGGCGCGTGTAATCTTCCTGATTCGCGCGTCGGCGGATGCCGTGCGGCTCGCCGTTGTACGTAAACATGTAGGCTTCCTTACCCAGCCGGCGCAGGCCAAGAAAAAGCTCGATGCCCTGGTACCACGGCACAGCGCCATCGTTGTCGTTATGAACGTACATGATCGGCGTCTGCACGCGATCCAGCCGGAAGAGAGGCGAGTTTTCGAGGAATCGCATCGGATATTCCCACAGGCTTCCGCCGATGCGGCTTTGCGTGTGCTCGTACTGGAATTGTCGCGGCAGGCCTGTTTCCCAGCGAACGCCGCTGTACGCGCTGGTCATGTTCACGACCGGCGCGCCCGGAGCCGCGGCCTTGAACCGATTCGTTTGCGTGATCATGTACGCGATCTCGTAGCCGCCCCAGCTGTGCCCCTGAATTCCGATCGCATCCTCGTTCACGAAACCCTTGTCCACGACGGCTTGAACAGCCGGTAACACGCACTTCAGCGCGCTCTGCCCGGGATAGCCGATCGTGTACGCGATGTCCGGCATCAGCACGAGGTAACCATTGCTCACGTAATACGACGCGTTGATGTTCTGGCCCGGCGAAGGATTCACGAAGTTGTTCAGGTTCTGCGTCAGCCGCTCGTAGATGTACACCATCAACGGATACTTCTTGTTCGGATCGAAGTTCTCCGGCTTCATCAAAATCGCGTTGAGAGGAAGGCCGTCCGTATTCTTGAAGGACACGAGTTCGGAAGTTCCCCACACGAAGTTGGACTTCTGCGGATTCGCGTTGCTGACCTTCCGTATGTTCTGGAAGTTCGAGTTGGTGACGAGCAGGTCCGGGAATTCATTGAACGTGGAGCCCGTGAGCATCACGACGTCGGCGTTTCGAGCCTTTGTGGGATTACTGAAAGCTTTCGACGCTATCAGGAGTTTTTCCGGCATGCCGCCGTCGATGCGATCGACGTAGAAGCCTTCATCTCGAGTCGTTTCGTTTTGAACGCGCAGCAGCAGCGGCTTCGTCGGGTCGATACCGCGCTCCTCGCCGGGCTCCGGCTGCTCGAGACGCAGGTAGCGGAAAACCAGATTTTCTTTTCTGCCGATACCGTCCGTCAGGTTTTTCGCACCGCTGCCATCTGCCGCAACCTGCCAGATGTCGAAGCGGTCGTAGAGCAACACGTATTTCTCGTCCTTCGTCCATCCGGCTGAACCGAAGCCTGGCGGCTCCGACGGCGAATCAAAATCTTCGCGCCAGAAGGCAGCGCCAAGCTTCTCCGTGAGATTGGTGATCCTGGCGTCTGCAGTCGAAAAGACATGCCAGTTCTTATCCCTGTAGAAGAGGGCGTACTTTCCGTTCGGCGACCACGTCATTCCGCCATTCTGCTTTTTCAGAATCGGCTTGCGGCTGTTGTCGGCAGTATTCACAAGGTAGAAGTCGGCGTAGTTCCCTTCGACACCCACGATCGTCCGGTACGGCCGGTCGTCTGTGCCGAGACCCCAGCGGCCGTCGGCCGTGACGTTGAGCCCCTCCATCGACTGGTCGGCGAGCTGAGCGTACTTCTTCGCAGTGCGATCGTAGAAAGCGCGATACGACCGGTTTCGATCCTGATTCGCGCGAACTTTCTGCATCGGCTGAATCAGCTCGTCTTTCCAGTTCCAGAGATCCACGCTGACCTTTTCTTCATCCGGCACGAGCGTGTTCGGTTCGGGAGTGGGCTCAGGGGTTGGCGCGACACCGAAGAAAACCTTCGCGCCGTCCGTTGAAAAGTTGATTGCGCCTCGCTCGCTGACGATCCATCCGGACCTGAACCCCGCGGTTTGAGTCGACACGAGCTCTTCGGCCTGATTGCCGCCCCGCTGCCAGCGATAGAGCTTCACTTTGGGTTGTTTCGCGGCCGTGTCGTCGCGGTCGCTGAGGAAAGCGAGCTGCGTCTGTCGTTCATCCCAGGACAGCCGGCTGTATTTTCCTTTGCCTTTCAGCAATGTCACAGGACCGTTGGAAGCGCCGGGCGTTACCGCATACACGCCGTTGGAATCTTCAGTTCTCGACGAAACGACATAGACCAGATTTTTGCCGTCCCGAGCGAAGCTGTAATCCAGAGCGTCCGAAAAGACGCGCTCGCCGGCGCCGCCGAGCGATCGCAGCACAAGATCGGTTCCGTACTCTTTTCTTGAAGCAGTGTTGGCATTGTTCTGAGGCTGCGCCGGTTGGGCCGGCTTGTCGTCCGGCTTCGCTTCCTTCGCTTCAAGGAGGTATGCAACGTAGCCGGATCCGTCGTCGGGAACCTGGAAGCTTTTCACGCGCTCGATGCGAGCCACCTGACCATCCGCAAGATTCATGATGCCGAGCGCATCCTTGGGCATCTCTTCGGGCTTCTTCTTTTCTTTACGCGCCTTTTCCAGGTCTGCCTTGGTCGGACGTATTTGGAAGATTGCGAAACGGTTGTCGGAAGAGATAGCGAGATTCACGGATGGAGCGGCAGCGGCAGGCGCACCTCCGGTCTCATCGTCATCGGTGTTGGCTTGCGGCGGCCGTGTTCCGACGCCATAACGCCATTCCGCATCGCTTGTCAGGTTGCGCACCACAACCTCTGCGTCGCCGTCCTGGGGAACAACCGCGTAGACGAGAACCCGCCCATCACGGGACAGCCGCTGCGACTGGATGCTTCGCCAGCTGTCGTAGTCGTTGTGAGTCAATGATCTCTTCGCCGGTCCTTGTGCCGGTATCGAACCGGGCAGCAGCAGGATGACGGTAATAGCGGCAAGCACAAATGGTCTGGATTTCACGGCCTTCATCATGGGTCCCCCTGGGCAGGTGTGGGAAAGATTCTAAGATCGGAGGTGAGGCCATTCCAAATAATTCGGGGACGGTCGCCTGAATTCCCTCACCCTGGCGCTTCGCGCCGTCCCTCTCCCGGTGGGAGAGGGAGCAGAACAAGCTCTTACTTCAAATGTTTCGCGAAGAACTCTCTGCGCAGTTTGTCGGCAGTGCTGTTGCGGAATCCGTGACCTCCGCCTTTGACTGTGTAGAACGTGACAGGCACTCCGGCCTCTCTTAGAGCGGCCTCCAGGAGGACGCTCTGATGATAAGGGACGAGCCGATCGGCATCACCATGCGCAATAAGAAATGGCGGAGCGCTCCCCGTGATGTAGGTCATGGGATTGGCCACGGCTACCTTCTCTTTGTTGCGTTGGATGGGACCGCCTATCAACCGGGATTCTGGCGACCCCGGGGCATTGTGGCCCATGCCGTTCGGCAGCTTGTGGGCATCCATTTGCAGAAAGTCCGTAGGGCCAAACCAGTCTGCCACGGCATGAATACGACTGGAGAATTCCAGATTTTCTCCGACATCGAAGATTTTCGTCTCGCCCGTTGTGCCGAGAAGGGCGACCAGATGTCCTCCTGCCGACGTGCCCCACGCGCCAAAACGGTCAGGATCAAGCCGGTACTTCTCCGCATTGCCGCGCAACCAGCGCACTGCCGCTTTACAATCCTCAATTTGCGCCGGAAGATCGCGTCCTGGCTCAACCGATAATTGAGAGAAGCAAAGGCATATCCATCGGAAACGAATGGCGCAGGGCTCTGGTCCCTTTTGTCGCCGCGTGTAAAGGCACCGCCATGAATGAAAATGATGAGCGGAACTGTCTTGTTTCCTTTCGGTAGATACAGGTCGAGTTTCTGACGCGTGTGCCCGTTGGGTGCATAGGCGAGATCACGGTGAGCGACGGTTCCGCCTGGTAGTGCGTCAGATACTCCTCTCGCGCCTCGCTGTCCTCGGCGGCCCTGCGCCGACAAGGCGGACAAGGAGGTGATTAGAGCAAGAGTGAGGCACAGGACGAGCCCAGCTTTTTTCACCATAGCTTATCGCTTTGCGGTACCGGCATCGAACACGACGCGTCCTCCAACGAGCGTCATCACCGATTTGATGTCCTTGATTTGTTCCACGGGAACGGCCAGGTAGTCTCTATCGATCACGATCATATCGGCGAGCCGGCCCGGTTGAATGGAGCCGAGATCGTTTTCGCGGAAGAACAGGTACGCGTTGTTTCGCGTATGCGCGATCAGCGCCTGCCGGCGAGAGACGGTATGCGTGTTCACGACAGTCCCGCCGACCATTTTGCCGGTGACGGCCCAGTAGAGTGTCTGAAACGGGCGGTACTGGTTTACTTCGAACGCATCTGTGCCGAGTCCCCAAAGAATGCCGCTTTCCTGGATCTCTCTGAGCGGCGGCATCGCGAACGCTTTGTCACCCCAAACGCGATGTAGTAGTCCGCCGGAGACGACTTCTCTGGGATGTACGGCGGCAAACATGTTGAGCTTTTTCATGCGATCGACCTGCGCCGGCGTGATGCCTTCCAGGTGCATGAACGACCAGCGGAGCGGACGGATATCGATATCTTTGGCGATCTTCTCAACCTCGCGAAGCTGTCCTTCGACGCCCTCCGCCGTAACCGTGTGAATCATGATCGGGATGCTCGCCCTTGCAAGTTCACGAGCGACGCGGCCCCACTGATCGAACACCTGCTGCGGAATCGGCGTCGGGTTGGCGATGTAGGGATCCTGCCCAGGGACGTTGCCGATGCGCTCGCCCCAGTTCGAAATCTCCTGCCATTCATCGCCGGTGTGATAGCGCAGCTTTGCGATAGCTGCGAGTTGCGCCGTCTCCTGGCAAAAAAAGCGCATGCTGGCCTTCCCCTGCGCCTGGAATTCCCTGTAGAGATCGTCGAATGTGCAAGCGCCGCCGGACGCAGTGAGGCCCGACTCTGCCAGGTCTCGCAGCATCAACCGTGATGATCTTTCCGTTGGACAGGATCAGGTCCGCAGCAGGTTGCTGCGCCGCGAGGGACACAGCAACGGCAACGAGCCCAGCGAGCAACATGGACGAGGCTTTTCGTTTCATCGATCGCCTCCATCGTGAGGGCTATTGAGAAAGCAGCGGTTGGAGCGCGCTGTCGAGTGCTTCTTCCGTCATTGAACCGACGTGCTGAAAACGAATGATGCCGCCGCGATCGATCAAGACCACGGCCGGAACGGCATCGACTTTATACCGCTTGTGATTGGCGTCACCTATCGGTGTCGGAGCGTGTCGAAGAACAGGATAAAAACTGTCGCGCACGCGAACAATATATTGCAGCTCTTTGTCGGGTGGCGCAGGACGCCCCCCGTCAACAAACCCATAGCGACGTGTTGGCCCGACTATGACGAGACCCCGCGAGCGATATTTCTCGACCAGCCGCTCGAGAACAGGACTCTGGGCTTTGCACTCCGAGCACCAGTGCGCCCAGAAGAAGACGAGCACGACCTTTCCCTTCAGTTGGTCCGGGTTCGGCAAGCGCGCACCCGCGCGGATGCCGTTTTCCAATCGAGGCGCGGGTTGGCCGTTCAGACCCTGGGAGGGTTGGGCGCTTATCGAAGGCGAGATGTGCACCGCGATGAGCAGGCCCATTATGGCGAGTAGCAGGCGTCTCACCGCGGCCTACATTCCGGTCTTTTCACAGACGCATCGTGTCAGCGATTTTTCCTCAGCCCGGGCGATGCCGCGGCCGACTGCGCGTCGTGTCGAAAAGCTCCAGCTCAAACCTACCGTCACTCCCCGATCCAGCAGGTGGCCATTGCGTTGGGTTACCGTTCGAAGCCATGAACCGTACATGTCAACCGTCTCCGTCAATGAGAACGATGCGCCGGCCCCCACGCTGATGCCAATGTCCCGCGTGATCTGATCGTGATGCAGGAACTGCTCC
>Ga0137433_1001217_pt1 | contig 11163 bp, 8 predicted proteins | sample EasRivERMZT840_2_FD_102335 | JGI IMG/M metagenome (GOLD analysis project Ga0137433, IMG submission 102335) | Soil microbial communities from meander-bound floodplain in the East River, Colorado, USA - East River MetaG ERMZT840_2 | ecosystem: Environmental > Terrestrial > Soil > Floodplain ...
ACAGCGGTCCACAGCGATACAACGATGAAATCGCGGCCGTCGCCGTGGACACCAACGGCGACGTCGTGGCAGCGGGCTATACCACGGGCAACAACTTCTCGGATTATTTCCTGGCAAAGTATTCCGGCGCGAATGGCGCGGTGCTTTGGCAAACGAATCATGGTTACTACAGTGGCGACCAGATCGAGGCGGTTGCGCTTGATGCGACCGGAAACGTCTTCGTGACGGGAATAGCCTACAATGACTTCCTGACCGTGAAGTATTCCGGCGCTACGGGGGCAATGCTCTGGCAAAAGGCGTTCAATGGGAGAGGGAACAACGCGGATGGTGGACGTGCGCTGGCGGTGGATGCCAGCGACAACGTAATCGTGACCGGTGCCTCGACCGGGGCCGGTGGGAACCTGGACTTTTGCACCATCAAATACGCGGGCGTGAATGGCGTCCCGCTCTGGACGAACCGCTACAACGGGCCGGCCAATCTCGATGACCAACCGCTCGCGCTGGCCCTGGATGCGAGCGGCAACGCCCTGGTGACAGGAAACTCGCGCAACGCGGCGAACGACGATTGCTACACGGCGAAATACGCGGCGGCGACCGGAATGCTCTTGTGGGAGCAACGCTACAACGGACCCTCCAATCAGATCGATCAGGCGCACGCGCTGACAGTGGACAGCTCTGGCAATGCGCTGATAACGGGCCAGTCATTTTCAGGCTTCAATAACAGCGACTACTACACGGCAAAGTACGCGGCCAATGACGGCGCGGTCCTTTGGGAACGACGCTATCACTCAGTCTCGAACAGCTTCGACACGGCGAGAGCCATCACTCTGGATAACAATGGCGACGCGTTCGTGACCGGGTTCTCCGGCAACGGCGTGGACGCTGACTATTACACCGCGCGTTACGCCGGAGGAAATGGCGCGGTGCTTTGGGAACAACGCCTCGACGGGCCGGTCAATCGTTCCGACATCCCGCAGGCCGTCCGGATCGATTCCAGGGGAAATGTCATCGTGACCGGCTACTCACACACCAACAAGCTGGGTAGCGTCGATGCGGACTACTGCACGGCGAAGTATGCCGCGGAGGACGGCAAACTTATCTGGGAGCGCCATTACAAGGGTCCTGAGGCTGGCAATGATTATCCATTGGATCTGGCGCTGGATTCACACGACAACGTGATCGTCACCGGCTACAGCTGGAACCCGACCAACTTCACGGTCGATATTCTGACCGCAAAATATGCCGCATTCGATGGAGCCGTGATGTGGGAGAATCGATTCAATGGACCCGGGTTCAGCGACGAAAATGCCCGGGCGGTCGTTGTGGACGGAAATGACAATGTGGTCATCACCGGCATTTCCGGCGGCAAAGGTTACACGGCAAAATATTCGGGCACGAACGGCGCAGTGTTATGGGAAGCACCAGCCAGCGATCCAGAGCTTGGATTCTTGCTCGCGTACGATGTGGCGGTCGATGCAGGAGGCGACGTGTTCATCACAGGTTACTCACGCATCCAGGGATCGTTCCGTGTCTGCTATACCGCCAAATATTCCGGGACGAATGGAGTGCTGCACTGGGAGAAGCGAACGGCGTCGTATGGCGAAGGCCGGTCCGTGCAGGTGGATGGCGATGGGAACGTGGTGATGACCGGGACCGTGTCGAGGAACAGCGCCAGTTTCTATTACACGGCGAAGTACGCGGGCACGAATGGCGCACTGTTGTGGGAGGGGCTTTTCATCCTTCAAGGCAGCGCTGAGGCGCTCGCGGTGGACGCGCAACGCGACGTGTTCGTGACGGGCAGATCCTATAACGGAGCGAATGCGGATTTTTATACGATCAAGTATTCAGGCACGAACGGCGCGGCGCTTTGGTTCCGGCGCTTCAATGGATTTGCGAACCGGGACGACGCGGCGAAGGCGATCGCGCTCGATGTACACGGGGATGTATTTGTGGCGGGAACCTCGCTGAATGGCGGGGCGGCGACCGACTGGTCCTTGGTGAAGTACTCCGGCGTGGATGGAACACTCCTCTGGAACACGCAGTTCAACGGCGGGGGCAACCGCGAAGATATCCTGGTGGAACGCAATTGTCTCGCGGTCGGGCCAGGCGGTCGCGTCGCGGTGGCTGGCGCATCACAACCGCGAAATTCGGACTACGACTACACAACCGTGCTGTATCGCGAGTTTGACTTCCTCCCGAGGATAGTTTCCCGACGCTCGGGTGACGCCGTGGAATTGTCATGGCCGTCAAGCCATCAGGGCTGGCGGCTGCAAGCGCAGACGAATTCCAGCCCTGGCCTTTCGACGACTTGGGCAACGGTCGAGGGTTCGACATCCAGCAATTCGATCGTGCTCCCGTTCGATTCAGCAGCCGGCTTTGTTTTCTTTCGGCTGATCTTTCCGTGAGAGACGAAGGCTGGAGATGGCCATCGTGAGCCATGAGGTGAAGAAGTTCTTCAGCCGGCGCGAAATCGAAGTCAATGCGTCCGCACCTCATCCGGCCTGCGGCCACCTTCTCCCCAACGCGGAGAAGGGTTCCCCCAGCCGAGGCGGAGAGGGGGTCATGATGAAATACCGCTCCCATCACTACTTCGGCTTTGCGGAGGCGTAGTCGAAGCCCTTTGACAAGGAACGACCACGGCGCGTGAAGCCATTGCTCCTCGCGTGCTGCTCACGGGCATTCACCTGAGGCGCACCCGATGTCGCGAACACGAACCGGGTGGAAGTGAATGAAAAAGCGCTCGGGACGCGAACCGTCCTTCACCCGTGGGCAGCGTTTTGGCGCAGGCGGTTGTTGCGATAGGCTTCGATGAGGCATTCGAGAAGATTGATGTGACAGCGCAATTCAGCGCCGCGCTCGGTGTCACTCGTACGCCGTGCCCGGTCCCACACGCGAACGTCGGTCACACTCGGAATGATGTCCACACCGTCGCGAATCGCCGCTTCCACGGATTCGAAGTGATGGTGCAAAGCCAGGGACGTGCGGTCGGCTTCCAGCACGAGGGTGTAGCCGTGGTCGCCGTAGGCTTCGGAAAAGGCGCCGTCAATGGTGATGGCCTTGCCGCTGCGCTTGAGCGGCGATTCGCCTTTCTCGATTTTCACGGGCACGTGGCCATTGACGATCAATCCCCGCGTTGGATTGACGCCAAATTCAGCGAGGACCTTGTCGCAGAACCACGTCTCATGGATCAGCGCGAAGTAGGGATTCCTGGTTTCGTGATGGGGCGTTTTGTCGGCGATGAAATCACGTTCCAGCGTGGCAATGCGGTCCTTGCCAAATAACGGTGAGGACGGACCGCTCCAGAGATACCAGAGGAGATCGAGATCCTTTTCCAACGGCTGTTCGATCACCCGCACGAGGAGCTTTTCCAGGGCGTCGAACAGTCCGCGGCCGCGGCAGGGTTGGCCATCGACGATCATCGGCAGGAATTCGCCGCGCTCGTCCACCGGCACACAGCCGTGGAAGATGAGATGCTCGTCCCGGTTCAGATACATCGCACCGTGACTGACAAGGTAACGCATTTGCTCGCCGAGTTTCTGACTGTTGACGAAGGAGTGGCGCAACCGCTGAAGGCAGAGTTCCTCCTCGGGGCTGAGGTGGTAGGGATCGGCCGGATCAAGCGTCGGAAAAAGCGCGTCCCGCAACGCATAGACCACTCCGTCCACTTCGATCGTGCCCTTCTTATGATCGATTCGATGCAGGAGCCGGCGATGATCCATCGACCATTCCGGATTACGGGCGATGGCCTGACCCTCCAGCTTGAATTGCATGATCGCCGCGGCCTTCTGCATGCGGGCGATGACTTCGTCGGGCCGCATGCCGTGGACTTTTGGCAGGAAATGTTTCGCCGGATCATCGGCATAAACGGTGCGCGCCAGGTGTTCCAGCGGCGTCAGAGGAATGCTGTAGCCCTCGTCAATCTGCCCAAGCTGGCGATAGCGCAGCGAGACGCGAAGCACATGACAGATGAGTGCGCCGTGGCCCAGTGAGGCCCCGAGCCAGGCCGCATCGTGATTGCCCCAGATGAAGGAGACGTTGGGCTGCTGGCGCAGGTAATCCACCACGCGATCTCCGCGCGGACCGCGATCCCAACAATCGCCACCGATGATCAACTCGTAAATAGCCAGGTTGCGCACCAGCCGAACGGTCACGTGAATCAGCCGCCAGACCTGTCCACGCTGCACCAGTTCCTCGACAATCGCCGCGAGGAACCCGGTCTGCCGCTCGGTCGTCGGCTCGTGTAACATCTCGGAAAGGAGTTCGCGGTATTCGGCCGGGAACACGGTCATCGACCGCTTGAGACTGTAACGGGCCGCCAGCACCCGCACGAGTTCGAACAGATGCCGGAGCGTGCCGGTGGCAAACGCCCGCAGTTCCTCCGGGCTGCGGGATTCCTTTTCCATCCGCTGTATGATCTCCGCGGGATAAAAAATCAGGGTCAGGAACTCCTCGAATTTCTGAGGCGCCATACGTCCGGCAAACATCTTTTCGGCCAGGGGTCGCAACGTACCGGACGCATTGTTGATGACGTGCCGCAGCTTCTGATCTTCACCGTGGATGTCGCTGATAACGTGAATGGTGCCCTTGGGCAGGGTCAGCACCGCGGAGAGCCGGGCGATCTCCGCCATCGCTGCATCCACATTCGGAAAACGTTCGGTCAGCGGGCGAAGGACGGCCAGTTCGGAATCAGGCAGGCTGTGCATAACGGCGCACCGGTTGAATCACACACATCGGTTCGAAGGGAATTTAACGTGCAGCGACGATGACACGCGCGGCAAGCGACTTCAACCGCCAAAGTCAGATGCCGGGAGGTGAGAAACCTGAACTCAGGCCGCAATCGGGAATTGCGTTCGGGCGCATGTTGACACTGCCCCCGTAGCGCAGAGTTGCACTCTGCCGTATCGCAGATTTTCAATCTGCCAGGTGCAGCGAATTCGGATGGCATCGCCAGTCGCGACGGGCTGCCGAATGCAATTCGGCGATACGGCAGATTACAAATCTGCGCTACAGAGTTTTGCACGCCATGCCCGTTCGGGGCAGTGTCAAGATGCGCACATTGCGTTCTGCGCTTCAGCTTGCAGGTTACACTGATTGGATGGCTAGATGCGCTCCGCAAGTGACCGATGCCATTTAACCGCGAACAGACCAAAGCCAGAGTCACTGAACTGGCCGCGAGAGGGGTGTTCATCGGCACGTCGTCCTGGAAATACGAAGGGTGGCGGGGGACGCTCTATGACGAGGCTCGGTATGTGTTCCGGGGCAAATTTGCCAAGACTCGTTTTGAGCGGCTGTGCCTGGCCGAGTATGCGGAGGTCTTCAAAACGGTATGCGTGGACGCGGCCTATTACTCCTTTCCTCGGCGCGAGTATCTGGAAGGGTTGGGCGATCAGGTGCCGGACGATTTCCGGTTCGGCCTTAAAGTCACTGACGAAATCACCACGAGGAAATTTCCGAACCTCGACCGCTTCGGCGCGAAGGCGGGGCAACCGAACGCAAATTTCCTCAATGCCGACTTGTTCACGACCGCCTTCCTCAAGCCTTGCGAATGCATCCGACCCAAAGTGGGGGTGCTCATGTTCGAGTTCTCACGCTTCTACGCCACCGACTACGAGCACGGGCGGGAATTCGTGGCGGACCTCGACACGTTTCTCGGCAAGCTGCCGAAGGGTTGGCCCTACGCGGTTGAGATGAGGAACAAACAGTGGCTCGCGCCGGAATACTTCGCCTGTCTCTCGCGCCACGGCGTCACCCACGTCTTCAACTCCTGGGAAGCCATGCCACCCGTGAGCGAACAGATGGCGATCCCCGGCAGTCACACGAATCCCGAACTTGTTGCCGCGCGTTTTCTGCTCAAGCCAGGCCGAAAATACGAAGACGCGGTGAAGGCATTTCAACCTTATGACAAAACCAAAGAAGTGGACGAAGACGCGCGCCGCGCGGGCCGGGCGTTCATCGTCGAAGGAGAACGCTTTGAGCCACGCCGTAAAACATACATCTACGTGAACAATAGTCTCGAAGGCAACGCGCTGGAAACCATTGTGGCAATGCTGGGCCCGTAGTGACTGGAAAATGTTTCGCGTGATCTTCCATCTGGACATGGATGCGTTCTACGCGTCCATCGAGCAGCGGGACAACCCGGCGTTGCGCGGGCTGGCCGTCATCGTGGGCGCACCGCCAACCCAGCGTGGCGTGGTGTGCGCTGCCAGTTATGAGGCGCGCAAGTTTGGCGTGCGCTCCGCGATGCCAAGCGCTACCGCCGGGCGGTTGTGCCCCAAGGGTGTGTTCGTGCGCCCGCGCATGGAGGATTACCGCGAGGAATCAAGGCGAATTATGCAGATCGTGGCTGGGACCGGTGCGGTCATAGAACAGGTGTCCATCGACGAGGCCTACCTCGATGTGTCTGCCTTGTGCCAATGCGAGGACGCCGATGATTCACTGCGCCATTCGCTGCCGCTGGCGCGGGAGTTGAAACAGCGCATCCACGCCGAGCGGCAGTTGACGGCAACCATTGGCATCGCCTCCAACAAATTGTTGGCCAAGATCGCCAGCGATCACCAAAAGCCAGACGGCCTGACACTCATTCCCGAAGCCGGCAAGTTGCAATTCCTGCAACCCCTCCCGGTACGCGCGCTTTACGGGGTTGGCCGCGTGACCGAACAGGTCTTGAGGCAGGCTGGCGTCAATACGGTGGGAGAATTGCAGCGGTATCCCGGCGACCTGCGTGCACTTGTTGGCTCCTTTGGTCCCAGGCTTAAGCAGTTTGCGCTGGGCGAAGACGACCGTCCGTTGGAATTGGGCGACGAGATCAAAAGCATCAGCGGCGAGGAAACGTTCCTGAAGGACACTGCTGATCGGCAGGTGCTACGGGCTTGCTTGAAAGCGCAGGCGGAAGATATCGCGGCGCGGCTTAAGCGCCGCCGACTGGGCGCGCACACGGTGCAGGTCAAAGTGCGATACAGCGACTTCACCACCCTGACACGGCAGATCTCCGTCGAGGAACCGCTCTCGGAAGCTGCGGACCTCTATCGAATGGGCTGCTTTCTTCTGGGCCGGCACAAATTGGTTTCGCGTCCTCTTCGGTTGCTCGGCCTTGGCGTGAGCAGTCTGCGGGAACCATCGGTTCAGCAGTTGCCGCTGCTCTGGTAACGGCCGGAGTTTTCGAGGAGAGGAGCGTCCCGCCGGAAGCCCATAAGAAACCGGCGGGACGAGAGCAGCGCAAATTGTCTGACAGGACATTAAACGCTGTTCTCCGTATTCATTAGCCAGGAGCGTGCCACCGGACCGTGCGACACGGTCCTCTGAACCGAATCATCGCATCGTGGGGCCAACTCCACGATTGCGCGCGCGGGACGAGCGGGGTGCGAAACCGTAGGGGTGGTTTCGCTGGGGCCCGATTGACGGGCCAAGCCCGCAAAATGCACTGACCGGAAAACCCACAATGCAAACCGCATTCAGCCTGGCACGCTGCTCAAAGGAGGAACTCGAAACATCCTCGCCCGTCCGTGAAGGAAGGGATGCTATTCCCCGATGCACGCGTCAGGCAATTCCTTAAGGTGAAAACGCCGTCGTTTTCGGGGAAGTGACCCACTGGTGCTCTAGACGCATTCTCAGGAAAGTTCTCGCGTCGGTTGACCGGAAAGAAACAACGCACAGAAGTGCACAACAAACGAAAACGAAAATGAAATCCTGGAAACTCATCGGATCGACGCTGACCGTCCTCCTGACTCAACTCATCGCCGCTCACGCTGCTGATCTTCTTCTCGTGAATCTGCGAACAACCTGTAAAACATTCGATGGCGCGGATCGATTGATCAGTTCCCGGTCGAGCACGCCCACCATCCTCAGAGATTACGCCGCCGCGCAGGACCCGGCTCCGGATGTGCGGACCTTGCGATTGGTCTATGACACTGAGGGCGACCGAATCGTCATCGCGAACACCAGCGGAGAAGTGCTCGCGGATGTCATTGGATTCGGAAGCGGCGTGACGATCACGAACAGCGTTGACACGCGCCGCGAACGTCACGCTTTTGTTTTTATCCGCGATAACAGCGAAGCCACGGGCAGCGCTGTCATCAGTGAACGGCTGACACGGGATGGTGAGAACAACATCAGAACTCATAGCGTTCGCGGGAATTTTCAGTATGTCGAACCCGCCGCGGAGGAGACCCCGGCACAAATCTGCACCGGCACGTTCTCGACTGGCAGAAAACTGGTAATTCAGACCCCGCCGCCCGCGCCGGCGCCTGTCCCTGGATCTTAAGAAGCCCAACGCCCGGCAACGTCCGACCGGAGAGGTTGAAGCCCACCTCCGGCGAGACTGCCCGGGCTATCGATTGACTTTGATTCGGGTAACGGCCGTTTTTTATGCGGGTTGTTGATCCCCCGCACCTCCGTTGGCGGACGTTGCCCGAATCGCTTTCTGAACCCGGCACCTCCACTGCAACGCTGTCACTGATGCACCACGTCGAACCTTATGTTCGGTGCTGATTGTCCACCGTTGCAAAACCTCCTTGAGATACAATTACGAAAAATGCCCGAAGGGGCCAAAGGCGGGACGCACCCCGCCGAAGGTTGAGACTCAAGCATCCGGCGGAACTAAAACAGCCCTATACCGTGTGCGATACGCGGTATCGCGCTGCTCTGGGCCCATTAACAGCGGTCGCTGTGCCAGCATTTGCGCGGGATAATGCGCGGCAGTTTGCAGTTCTTCGCCTGGGTGCTGCTGCACATTGCAGCCACGACATCACCGCCCGGCGAGCCGGGAAAAGCGAGCATCCGCCTGTCGGTCCGGCTCTAAGGTGACGTGGCACCAACGCGTTTGCGAATTGTCGTTCCCGCCGAACGACACGAGGCAATGCCGGCTCCTCAAGGGTATCTTTGTTGCTCGAACTCATTGAATGAAGATTAAAACCGAAGTGCTGATTGCGATGCTGGTTGTATTCGTTGGCGCCGGTCTGAGCGCCCAAGCGCCACCGACTACCCCGCGGACAAATGCGATTCCCCGGCCTCCGACCAATGCAATTCCGCGCCCGCCCACCAACGCGGTTCCGCGTCCTGCAAATCCGGTTCCACCTCCTGCAAATCCAATTCCTCCACCGGCCAAGCCCCTTCCGAAATAAAGTCGGCTGACTCCGCCGAAGCATGGCCGTCGGAATGCATAGCGACGGCATGCTCCTCCCGCGCGGAATGCGCTTTTTCGATTTTAGCCGTTTCCTCAGCTTCAGTGTTCCCTGCTTGACCATTTGTCAGTAGGGCCGTCGCGGGTTTCACGCGGGATGAATCTCGTGGATCAAGGAGTGCACTTTGTCGCCGAGGCTGGTGTCCCGCCGGAAAAATTTCCGGCGAGACTCAAGCGGCGCGGAATGCTCCCATTACAGGAGGGGCGCCGCTCCACGCATCGTATTGCACTGACTGTGCCACACTCAAGCTGGCCCGGTTGGGCATGATTATTCGCCGCCATCTCCCGTTGCGAGCGACACGGCTGGCCCTTTCGGATGCGCTCTCAGCTTCGGCGGTTGCTGCAAAATGCCAAAACCTCGGACCGGGCCGTAGCAATCTGCATCGGTGCTTTGGCTTTATCCTTTGAATTTCCGGCAGGGAAGCACGGCGGAAAAGGTGGCACATGGGCAGCTAGAGGAGGTTCGCATGAATAGAACATCAACCGAGGCATGCGGCGCTCAGCGGCCGCTGAAGAAAAAACTGGTCCAGCTCCTGGGCGTTCCTTTTGCGCTGGCACTCGCCATCGTCGTCACCGGATGCGCCGGGAACCAATATGAGCGCAGCACCGGAGAGTCGGTGGATGACAGCGCGACAACGGGGCGCGTGAAAAGAGCGCTCTCGGCCGACAAGACCTACAAGTACTCAGACGTCAAGGTCACGACGTTCAAGGGCAACGTTCAGCTCAGTGGTTTTGTGGATAGCAACGACCAGAAAGCTCGGGCGACCGAGCTGGCGAAAACAGTGTCTGGCGTCAAAGAGGTCGAAAACCGGATTACAATCAAATGAGCGTTTCAACCCTGCTCCTGATCGTCCTGGTTCTCCTGCTGGTGGGCACGCTTCCAAGCTGGCCCTACAGCCGCGGCTGGGGCTATTATCCCAGCGGCCTGTTGGGAATTGTCCTGGTAGTGTTGCTGCTTTTTGTGCTGCTGGGGAGAGTATAAAGAGTCTCAATCGCAAGCTAAGAAACGCGCTCAACGAGAGCCGGATTCTTATCCTCGGGGCCCAGGTTTTCCTGGGCTTTTTTTGGTTTGGTCTTATGTGGTGCCTGTGCCGCCGCCGGCGCCACGCCGGAACACAGCAAGCGCAGCCGTGAAACGATTGAGCATCACCGGTCGAAGGCAAAGAGGCGGGAATCCCGATTGCGTTTTTGTCGTACCCAGTCCCTGGCAAGATTGGCTCCAATCATCGCGAAGTTGGTTCCATTGGCCCCGTAGCATAAGGTGAACAGGACGTTCCGGGCGGAAGGCAACGTGCCGATGTACGGCAGGCCGTCTTTTGTATCACCAAAGGTTCCTCCCCACGCCATGGCCGGCCGGATGTCCAGGTGAGGAAACATTTCCTCCAGCCTTCTCTTCAAGCGCCGGGATTTCTTCCCAACCAACGCGTCCCGTTTCGCAGCGCTGGCAAAATCCACATCACCGCCGCCAATCATGATTCGACCGTCATGCGTGGTGCGGAGATAATGGTAAGGCCGGCCTGCTTCCCAGATCAGGCAACGATCCGTCCACCCGTCGAAATGGGGCATCGGCTGTGTCGTCAGGACATAGGTCGATCGCAACCGGACCGGCTTGCGGCGCAGGAATTCAGTCGATTCGTAACCGGCCGAGACAATGACTTTCCTGGCAATCACGCGCGAGCCGGAATCCGTCCTGATGATAACGCGGTCACGGCCGGATTCGATTTGACGGACCATCACCGGCACAAAGGCCCGAAGACCTCGAACCAGCGCATCGCGCACGAGCGCCTGGGTAAAACAGTACGGATCTATTTCCGCCGCCTCGGTGGACAATAACGCCGCGGGAGCCGAGAACGAATACCGATTCTCAATGTCACACCGGTCCAGATATTCGAGATGGAAGCCGCTCTTCTTTCGCGCGGGAAACTCGCGCTGAAGATCAGCGACATCGCCGGGTTTGCGGGCAAGGTAAAGACTCGTTCGGCGGG
>Ga0137433_1001218_pt1 | contig 11158 bp, 10 predicted proteins | sample EasRivERMZT840_2_FD_102335 | JGI IMG/M metagenome (GOLD analysis project Ga0137433, IMG submission 102335) | Soil microbial communities from meander-bound floodplain in the East River, Colorado, USA - East River MetaG ERMZT840_2 | ecosystem: Environmental > Terrestrial > Soil > Floodplain ...
CACGAGAAGGGGCTCACCGTGACCGACCAACTCCGCACCGTCGCCCGACCACGCGTAGCATTGTCGGGCGACGGTGCGGAGTTGGTCGGTCACGGTGAGCCCCTTCTCGTGCGACGCTACGATGGTCGCGAACAGTTTGCCGGCGAACTCGTGCCAAAAGTGATCGAGGAAATTCTTGATCGTGCTGCTCATGCTGCCGTGATAGTCGGGCGTCCCGAGAATGAACACATCAGCGCGATCGACGCGCGCTTTGAGTTCGGGGAAGCCGGTGACGCCCTGATACAACTCCGGGTTGAAGAGTGTGAGGGGTTCATTGAGAAGATCGAGAAGATCAACGTTTGCATCGGCGTCTTTGAGTCCTTTGGCAACGTGGTTCACGAGGAAGCGGACGGATGAAATCTTGTTCAGGCTTCCAACGACGGCGAGAACGTTTAGCGGTTGCTCCGGCATGCGTGGAAATTAGAGACTCGTTACCTTGTCTGCTACAAGGGAAAATGATGATGGCTCGCGGTGGGGAATGCGGCGCGCTGGGACAGCGCGCCCTACCCGCTGTTGGGATAGGTTGGGACCTGAGTAGCAGAAACCCGCAGAGGTCGTAAACTCCCCTAATGGAGAACGACGTCGGGCGCTCAGGCACTTTTCGCGCGGTCACTTTTGTGGCCGTAGTGCTTGTCGGCGCGATTTTGTACGTCGCGCGAGGAGTCTTCATTCCGTTTGCGCTCGCGCTCCTGCTGAGTTTTCTGCTGGCGCCGCTGGTCACGCGCCTGCAACGGATCAAAGTGCCGAAAGTGCCCGCAGTCGTTTTGGTGGTTTCCTTCGCGGGAGCCATTATCGCGGCGATTGGGTGGTTGGTGAGCGTCCAGATCTACGATTTGGCGGACAAGCTGCCGAATTATCAGGCGACGATCCAAAAGAAGCTTAAGGATCTGCAGCCAAGCGGACCGGGCGTCTTCGACAGGACTTCGAAAATGATCGAGGACACGGGCAAAGAACTGACGCGCGCGGCGGATGAGGCCAAGCCAGCCGTGCCGGCCGGCGAACAAAAGCCCATCCCTGTGGAGGTTCGGACGCCGAAGCCGAGTTCGTTGCAGGTGATGCAGCGCGTGCTCGGGACGGTGCTGAACCCGCTGGCCACCGCTGGGATCGTAGCCATCTTTGTGATCTTCATGCTGATCCACATGGAGGACATGCGCGACCGTTTCCTGCGCCTGTTGGGCATGCACAAGCTAAACGTGACGACGCAGGCGCTGGACGACGCCGCCGCGCGCGTGAGCCGCTACCTGCTGATGAATCTGGTTGTCAACGTGACCTACGGTTTGCCGGTCGGGATGGGGCTGTACTTCATCGGCGTGCCGAACGCCATCTTGTGGGGATTGCTGGCCACGCTGCTTCGGTTTATTCCGTATGTGGGGCCGTGGGTCGCGGCAGCGTTTCCCGTCGCGCTGGCGTTCGCGGTCGATCCCGGTTGGTCGATGCTCTTCATGACCATCGCGTTATTCGTGTGCCTTGAGTTGGTGAGCAACAATGTCGTCGAACCGTGGCTATATGGCTCGTCAACGGGACTTTCGCCGATTGCGGTGATCGTAGCCGCGGTATTTTGGACATGGCTGTGGGGGCCGGTGGGACTGTTTCTTTCCACGCCCCTGACAGTATGCCTTGCGGTGATTGGGCGGCACTTTCCACACCTTGATTTCTTTTACATTTTGCTCGCCGACGAACCGGGGTTGCCGATCGAGACACGGTTCTATCAGCGTCTGCTCGCCCGCGATCCCGAAGACGCGGGAATGCTCGCGGAGGAGTTTTTAAAGGAACGGCCGCTGATCGCGCTTTATGACGAAGTCGTCCTGCCGGGCCTAAGCATGGCGGAGCAGGGGAGACAGCAAAGCACGCTCGACGACGGGAAACAGCGCTGCCTCTGGGAAAACACACGGATGCTGGTGGACGATTGGGCTGACCACATCGATGCGCAACCAAAACGCGAGGACGGTGCGCCGGCGCCAAGCTTGCCGCCGAAGCCAGATTACGTTGCCGTCGCTTGCTTGCCGGCGCGGGACGATTCAGATGAGATTGTCGCGACGATCGTGGCGCAACTATTGGAACGTCGCGGAGTGGGAGCAAAGGCGATTTCGTGCCATAGCCTTACGGCTGAGTGCATGAAAGAGCTGCGCGCGCTCCAGTTGAATGTGGTGTGCATTTGCACGGTGTTTCCGCTGGCCTGGCGGCATTCGCGCTATCTCTGCAAAAAGCTGAAAGCCGAGTTCCCGGAAATCAAAATCATCGCGCTGACCTGGGGCGCGCACGAAGAGACGAACGAAATCCAGCGCCGGTTGGCGCTGGAACCTTCCGATGTCGTGGTGAAGACTGTCGGGCATGCTGTCGATCAACTCGGGCTTTTGGGGTCACCGCACGAACCGGTCGACGACGGCCATTCGCACTATTCGAGGGTTGAGCCGGAGCACGCACATGGATAGTTTTGGCGAGCGTGCCGTCTGTCGTAATGGGAATTCCTTCGCTGCTTGAGCTTTTGCATAAACGATCTTGAGTTCCCGTTACGAAACAAGAATAACGGCGGACGATTTTGTGAAGGAGAATGTAATAAAATTGTCGGCGCCGGCGGCGAAAGAGTTTTGGGAGATACCGGTGGTGTTCGAGGATGAGCATTTGCTGGCGCTGAACAAGCCGCCGCGGTTGCTCACGTCGCCCGACCGGTACGATCCAGAGCGGCCCAACCTGATGAAGTTACTGCATCGCGACGTCGAACGCGGCGCGCCGTGGGCAAAGCAACGGAACATTTCGTATCTCAGCAATGCGCATCGCCTGGATTTCGAGACGAGCGGGGTGATCCTGCTCGCCAAGAGCAAGCCGGTGCTCGTGGACTTGGCGAATCTTTTTGGGTCGGAGAGGCCAGTGAAGACGTACGTGGCGCTAGTGCACGGGACGCCGCTCAAGGACAAGTTCAACGTCGATGCAAAGCTGGGGCCACATCCGACCAGGCCGGGCATCATTCGCGTGGACGAGAAGCAAGGCAAGAGCGCGCGGACGTTGTTCGAGGTGCGAGATCGGTTTGAGTTTTCGTCGGTAATCCAATGCCGGCCATTGACAGGCAGGACACACCAGATCCGCGTGCATTTACAGAAAGCGGGTTTTCCAATTGTCGGCGACGCGACATACGGCGGACGGCCCTTGTTGCTGTCGAAGTTGAAATCTGCTTATCGGCTGAAAGAGAAGAAAACGGAGCGACCGCTGATCGCGAGCACGGCCTTGCACGCGGAGGAATTGATAATTGTGCACCCGGTGACGGGCGAGGAGGTGCGGATGAGGGCGGAGTGGCCGAAGGACTTTAGCGTGGCGGTGAAGTATCTGCGACGGTACTCGGCAGGAGTAAACACGAATGCAGCTCTCAGGACACAACCCAATTTAGAATAGACTTTTGGACGTGGAGGCGGTTTTCCGCCTGGTCGAAAATGGTTTGCGCGTGCGCCTCGAACGTCACTTCATCGATCTCCTTGCCACGATAAGCTGGCAGGCAGTGCATGACGAGCGCGCCCGGCTTCGCCAGTATTACAATCGCTTCGTTGATCTGGTAACCCTGAAACGTCCTGATACGTTCAGCGGCCTCGGCTTCCTTGCCCATCGAGACCCAGACATCCGTGTAAAGGAGATCAGCGCCCGAAGCCGCGGCTTTGATGTCTTCGGTGCATGTCACTCTGCCGCCCGCGCGGGAAATCATTTCCGGCGGGGGTTGGTAGGATTTTGGAGCAGCGAGGCGCAGCTCGAAACCGAGCTTCGCCGCGGCAAAAATCCACGAGATGGGAACGTTGCACGCCGCGTCGCCGACAAAGGTGACGACCTTGCCTTGAATCGGGCCTCGCTTTTCCTGGAACGTAAAAATGTCGGTCAGAATCTGGCAGGGGTGCTCATGGTCGGTGAGAGCGTTGATGGTCGGGATACCGGAGAATTGAGCAAACTCCTCAACATCCGTTTGCGCATAGGTGCGGATGACCGCGCCGTGGATCATCCGGCCCAACACGCGGGCGGTGTCCTTGATCGGTTCGCCGCGGCCAAGCTGAATGTCGTTCGTGCTCAGGAACATGACGTCGCCGCCAAGTTCGCGAATGCCGACCTCAAATGAGACGCGCGTACGCGTGGAGGATTTGGTGAAGATGAGCGCCCACGACTGCCCTGCGAGCGGTTTGTGCTGGCTGTCTGCCCGCTGCTTTTTGAACACCGCGGCATTCTGGAGAATCACCTCCATGTCCGCGCGGGACAACGCTTCCAAACTCAACAGGTGTTTCATACTATGCTGCGAGCTTACTGATGACTGACTCGATGATCTGAATCCCTTCCTCGGCTTCGCGGCGCGTGAGGTTCAGCGGCGGCAAAATGCGGATGACTGCGTTGCCGGCAGGAATGCCAAGCGCGCCGGCTTCGTGCAAGCGGTTGACGAACTGGATCGACGCGGCGCGATCGCTGCCCGCGAAGGCCGGAATATTGGAGGCAAGTTCAAACCCGATCAACAGGCCAAGGCCGCGCACGGCTTTGATGATGTTCGGGTATTTGCTCATGAGCCGTTGGAGTTCGCTCTTGATGAATTCGCCGACGACACGCGCGTTGTCAGCGAGTTTGTCTCGCTGGATCACTTCCATCACCTTTGCGCCGACGGCACAGGCGAGTGGAGTCCCGCCGAAGGTCGTGCCGTGCGTGCCGGCGCTGAGCAAATCCTGATACTTGTCGCGCACCCAAAAGGCACCCATCGGAAAGCCGCCGCCAAGCGCCTTGGCCATGGAGAGGCCGTCTGGCAGAAAGGATTCACCGCCGGAAATGCCTTCGAGGCTGCGCTGGAAACTTTGGAAGCGGCCCGTCCGAAAATGGCCGCATTGGACGGCATCCATCAGGAGCAGCATGTTTTTCTCGTCGCAAAGTTTGCGCAACCCGAGCAGGTATTCAGGAGTGGCGGCATTCACACCGCCTTCGCCCTGAATCCCTTCGATAAGGACGGCGACCGTAGCTGGAGAGAGTGCGTCGCGCACGGCGGCGAGATCATTGAAAGGCACGTGGCGGAAGCCCTGGACCATCGGCTCAAAACCCTTCTTTACCTTTTCCTGACCGGTTGCGGAGATCCCGGCGAGCGTGCGGCCGTGGAATGAGTTGAAAGCGGTGATGATTTCGAATCGGCCTTCGTCATGTCCAAACTTGCGCGCGAGTTTGTAAAGGCCTTCGTCGGCCTCAGCGCCGCTGTTGCAGAAAAAGACCTTGCCCGGAGCGAGGGCCGTGACGATCGCCTTCGCAAGACGCCCCTGCGGTTCGTTGTAATAGAGGTTGGAAATGTGAACGAGCTTCTTCGACTGCTGAACGAGCGCGTCGGTGATCTCGGGATTCGCGTGGCCAAGGCAACAGACCGCGATGCCGCCGCCGAGATCGAGATAGCGCTTGCCGGCAACGTCGTAAACGTAGCTGCCCGCGCCGTGGCTGATCGCGAGATCGAAGCGGGCGTAGCTGGGCACGACGTGCTTTGCGTAGAGTTCCTGGATAGCGGCAACATCGTTGCGCACGATGGCCGGTGGTTCGGGTACTATTTGTCTCATTGAACAACCTCCGTGCCGACGCCGACATCGGTAAATATTTCAAGCAGGACCGAGTGGTTCACGCGACCGTCGACAAAGGAAACCTTGTCCACGCCGGCCCTAAGGGCGGCCACGGCACTGTCGACTTTCGGGATCATGCCTTTGTCGACGATGCCGGCTTTTTTCAGGCCGTCCACTTCGCTGGATTGCAGATGCGCGATGAGTGTGCTGGCGTCCCCTGGATCGCGCATGAGGCCGGGAACGTCGCTCATGAAAACCAGGCGACGCGCCTTCAAAGCGATGGCGGCCTGCGCGGCGGCGACGTCGGCGTTGCAATTGTATACGCAGCCATCCTCGCCGCGAGCGGTGGGACTGATAATGGGCGTGACGCCGCGGCGGATGCACTCGCGCAACGGCTCGGTGTTAACGCCGGTGACTTCGCCGACGAAGCCGATGTCAACTTTCTCGCCCGCAGGACCGGTGAGGAAGAATTTGCGACACGTGAAGATATCGGTGCCTGCGAAACCTTTCGCCTTGCCGCCAAGGCTCGCGACTGTCTTCACGACTTCCGGATTGATCTCACGCGAGAGGACCTGATCGACAACTTTGACCGTTGCTTCATCGGTGACACGCTGGCCCTGGATGAAGTTTGCCTTGAGGCCGGCGGCTTCCATGGCCCGCGTGATCGCTTTGCCGCCACCGTGGACGACGACCGGGTTGATGCCGACCGCTTCGAGGAAAACGACGTCCCGCGCGACGCCGTTGCGGACTTCCGGATCGGGCGAGTCCATGAAACTGCCACCGTATTTCACGACAAAAATCTGGCTGCGGAACCGCTGGATATACGGAAGCGCTTCAAGCAGCACCTCGGCTTTGGAGATAAGTTCTTCCATTTAGCCTCCCAGCGATGAGGGGTCAGTCACGTCGCCCTTGTTGAAGTCGACGTAGTGCTCGGTGAGGTCGGCGCCGTAAATAACTGCGGCGCCTTTGCCGAGGTTCAGATTGAAGTGCAAATCGAATTCCGGCAACGCCGCGATTCTGCAGAGAGCGCCGAACGAAGTGTTCGTGGGGCGGCCGCGTTTGAGTGAGTAGAGCAACTTGCGGCTGCCGGGCGGGCTGTAGGCGATGTCGACTTTGCTCTCGATGACTTCGGCGGCGGAATAGCCGAGCGCATCGATAATTCGGCCCCAGTTGGGATCGCCCCCGCACCAACTGGTTTTGACCAGCGCGCTGTTCGCGACCGCCCGCGCAGCGACATCAGCGTCCTGCTGAGAGCGCGCGCCGTTTACACGGACCGTGACAAATCGAGAAACGCCTTCACCGTCGCGGACAATCATCTTCGCGAGTTCGAGCATCACGTAATTGAGCGCGTCATGGAACACTGCGAAGTCGTGGCCCGAAGTGCTGGCGATGGGCGTGTTGCCAGCTAGCCCATTGGCGAGGATGAGCACGGTGTCGTTAGTGCTCATGTCACCATCGACGGTGATGCGGTTGAAGCTGAGCGCCGTGGCTTCCTGCAACGCCGCGCGGAGCGGCGCGGGCTTGATCGCTGCGTCGCTGGTAACGAAGCAAAGCATCGTGGCGTGCAGCGGCAGAGCAGGGGGACGTTGCCCGGTGGCGCTCATGCCCGGCTGGATCATGCCCGCACCTTTGCAGATGCCACCGATGCGCACCGCCTTGCCGCGCAGCTTGATCTCCACGGCGATTTGTTTGGCGCGCGTGTCGCTGGTCATGATCGCCTCAGCGGCCTCAGCGGCGTGCTCAGGCCCGTGTCCAAGGAGCCCGGCGGCCTGGAGGATTCCTGCTTTCACATTGGTCATCGGCATCGTGACCCCAATGCGTCCCGTCGAGCCAACAAGCACATGCTCTTCACGTAGTGAAAACTGTTTCGCCACCAACGCCGTCATCGCACGCGCGTCGCGCAAGCCTTGCTCGCCGGTGCAGGCGTTCGCGTTGCCGGAGTTGACGACGATCGCCTGCGCGACGCCCTTCTTCATACGGCCCGCGCAGACTTTCACGGGGGCGGCGCAGATCTGGTTTGTCGTGAACATCCCCGCGACGGCCGCCGGGACCTCCGAAACAATCAGAGCGAGGTCGCGCTTGCGTCCTTTGTTGGAACCCCTGCCGGTGCCGAGGCGTTTGATATCGCAAAACACGCCGCTGGCGAGGAACCCTTGCGGCGCGGTGACCGAGCCGGGAATGGTCTTAAAGTTCTTTGGCATGCTAAATCAACCCGGCAGTTTCCGGAAACCCGCACAAAATATTCATGCTCTGGATCGCCTGGCCGCTTGCGCCCTTCACCACGTTGTCGACCGCGCTCATGACGATGAGCCGGCCAGTGCGAGCATCGAGGCGCCAGGCGATCTCGACGACGTTCGTGCCGGTGACATTCTTCGTATCCGGTAGCGCCGTGCCCTCGAGCACGCGCACGAACGGTTCGTGCTCATACGCTTTGGCGTAGCACGCCGAAATGCGCGACGCGAGTTCCTGCATTTCGGAGTCGGTGCCGAAATGTTTTTCGGGCGCTAGATAAAGCGTGCTCAAAATTCCGCGATTTGCTGGGATAAGATGCGGTGTGAATTGAATGACGACTTTCTCGCCGGCAGCCTTGGAAAGTTCCTGTTCGATTTCGGAGAGATGCCGGTGTTTCGGCACGCCGTAGGGGCGAACACTTTCGTTGCACTCAACGAAGAGGTAATCGAGTTCGGCCTTGCGGCCCGCGCCACTCACACCGCTGAGCGAGTCGGCGATGATCCCGGTCGGCTTGATCAACTTCGCGCGGAGCAGTGGGAGGATCGGCAGCAGAATGCTCGTGGGATAACAACCCGGAGAGGCGATGAGCGTCGCGCCCTTAATCGTGTTGCGATAGACCTCGGGCAAACCGTAGACCGATTTCGAGAGCAGGTCGGGCGCGGGATGGTCGTGCGCGTAGAATTCTTTGTAGATTACGGGATCATCGAGGCGGAAGTCGGCGCTGAGATCGATGACCTGGCAACCGTGTTGCAAAAGAGGCTCGGCGAATTCGGCGGCGACGCCATGTGGCAGCGCAAGAAATGCGATCTGCACCTGCTTTGCGAGCAAGTCGGGATTCGATTCGGTGAAACGCAGGTCGCGCGACTTCGGATAGTGACTGAACTTCGGGAAAACCTGCGCGAGCGTTTGGCCGGGGTATTGGCGCGACGTAATCGCCGTGAGTTCCGCGTGCGGGTGCGAGAGGAGCAGGCGCACGAGTTCCTCGCCCGAATAACCCGAGGCGCCGACAATTCCAACTTTGACCTTATTCATGCCCGTTTGAGTTTTCGCCCGGCCCGAAACACCCACAAAAGGCGAAAGCCCCGCGGGTGAACCAGCGGGGCTCGTGAAATCTTCTCCGGTTTAGCGCTTGCTGTACTGGAAGCGCTTGCGAGCACCCGGCTGGCCGTACTTTTTACGTTCCTTCATGCGCGGGTCGCGCGTGAGGAGTCCGTCGGCCTTCAACGTCGGGCGCAAAGTGGAATCCGCCACGATTAACGCGCGGGCAATGCCGTGCCGGACGGCGCCCGCCTGGCCCGCAGGACCGCCACCGGTGACATTGACGTTTACATCGAAGCGGGCCGCAGTCTGCGTCAGGTTCAGCGGTTGGGTGACAACGCCGCGCAGCGTCTCGGTCATGAAATAGTTTTCGAAGGTGCGGCCGTTAACCGTGATCTTGCCAGAGCCGTTGGAAAGACGCACACGGGCGACGGATGTTTTGCGCCGGCCCGTGCCGAGGAAATCAGAAGTCTTGTCTGCCATATAATTACTTAGCTGGGGCCAGCGGCGCCGGTTGCTGTGCGGAATGGGGATGCTCGCTGCCCTTGTAAACCTTGAGCTTGGTCATGAGCACTCGGCCAAGCCGGTTTTTCGGCACCATGCCCTTCACGGCGTGAGTGATGAGCTTTTCAGGATGCTTCGCGCGAATCTCGGCCACTGTGCGGAAGCGTTCGCCACCTTTCCAGCCCGAGTAAGTCATGAATTCCTTTTGTGTCTCTTTCTTGCCGGTCACGGCCACCTTTTCCGCGTTGATCACGACGACAAAATCGCCGGCATCGAGATGGGGCGTGAACGTAGGCTTGTTCTTGCCCCGCAAAATGTCAGCGACCTGCACAGCGAGGCGCCCCAGCACAGCGCCGTTGGCATCGATCACATGCCACTTGCGCTGATTCAAATCCACTTTCGGCAAATATGTCTTCATCACCTAAATCAAAGAGCGGAGAACGTAACAAAGGGAACCTTGAAGTCAACAGGTTTGTTGGACTTTTTTCGCCTTTCGGGGCGTCCGCAGCAGCAACATGATACCTTAAGACGCGATGCAAGCAACTGTGGCCTGCCCGTATTGTGGTGAGGATAACACGATTTTTGTCGATGAATCCGCCGGCGAAGAGCAGAACTACGTCGAGGATTGCCAGGTTTGCTGCAGGCCCTGGCAGGTTGTAGTCAGCTTAGGCTCGAGCGGCGGTCTGGACGTGGAATTGCGCGCCGCCGCTGAATAGCTAGAACAGCCACATGATCGCTTTCACCACGGCAGCGACGATTCCGATAATTCCCGCGAGAATTGAAAGCATTCCGGTGAACCCACCCCGAACGGAGGAGCGCGTGGCGGAAACCATGCCAATCACACCAAAGAGGATTGCGACCAGGGCGAAAACCAGGCCAAGAACCGGGCCAGTGACGAAACTGAGGATGGCAGCGACAATGGCAATGATAGCGAAGACGCTGAACTTCGCGGGCGAAGCGACTTGTCTTTCCATGGCAGGAAGATGACTCCGCAGTGTTGCGGGGCGCATTGGGGTTCAGTGCGTAGCCGGCGGGATTTTGAAACCCTATGCGGGCGCGCCAGACCTCATGGCGGTTTGTCCACCGAGCGGCCAATTTGGCGGCGCATTTACCAGTTGATTCGACGGCCTACGTACAGTATGGAAGGGTATGCAATTTTACACGCGACTCGCTGTGCTATGCCTTTTTGCCGGGGTCAGCACATCGGCCCTGGGACAGGTCACCAACGCCCCCAATACTTCGCCCACACTCACTCCAGAGGCCGAAAAGCGCGCCCGCCAACTCCTCGACTCGCTTGGCCAGAGCACGCCCGCTGCGCCCACGCTCCAGGAACGGGAAGCTGCCCGTAAGCGTGCCGAAGCCGAGGCCAAACAGCGGCTCGAGGAGCAGAAGAAAAAGCAGGCGACCCCCGCTCTTGCTACTCCGGCTGCCCAGCCCACCGTGGAAGGGGATCGTGAACAACGCGAGCGTGAACTGAAGCGGATCGAGGCAGAGGTCGAGAAGGCGCGGAAGGGTCGCGAACCCGCAACGACTCCGCAGCCTGCTCCGCGGGCCCCGGCAGCGCCGGCGAGCGCTCCCGCCGCTGCGGAACCCTCGCCTCTGTCAAACACCTTGACTCCCGACGCGGAGGTCAAGGCGCGTGAACTCTTGAACCAGCGGACTGCGGAGATCAAGGTGAACCCGCCAAAGCCGACCGTCACTGCCGCTCCTCCAGTTGCGCCGAAACCGACGCCGCCACCGGTCGCAACGCCGGCTCCCCCTGCGCCTGCTCCCGTAGTGGCCGCACCAGCTCCGCGACC
>Ga0137433_1001221_pt1 | contig 11135 bp, 10 predicted proteins | sample EasRivERMZT840_2_FD_102335 | JGI IMG/M metagenome (GOLD analysis project Ga0137433, IMG submission 102335) | Soil microbial communities from meander-bound floodplain in the East River, Colorado, USA - East River MetaG ERMZT840_2 | ecosystem: Environmental > Terrestrial > Soil > Floodplain ...
AGTAATCGCCTCGAACCCAGTGTTCTTCAGCAAGAGATTCTTCAATGCATGCACGATGTAGGTGAACGGATCGATCTTTGCGATCACCTGCATCCACCCGGGAAACGCCTGCTGCGGATATACCGCGCCGCTTGGAAAAAACAGCAGCGTATTCAGAATCCCGAACATAGCGCGGGGCGTGAGCGGATCCGTGACGCGCACCATCAGCAGAAACATCATGCTGACGAGCGCCAGCGACGAGATCACGATCACCACGAATACCCGCAGCAAGCGCATCGGCTCGAACGGATTCGGGATGCCGGAAATCAGTGATCCGAGCAGGACCACAACGAGGCCTGCCATGATGGCCTTTACCGTCCCGGACAAATTAAACCCCGTGATGAGCTCGAGTTTCGTAATCGGCGTAACCAGATAACCTTCGTGGAGCCCGCGCGCCTTATCGTCGATGAAAATGATCCCGCCGCCGATCATTACCATCATGAAAAGGGCCATGACCGTTGAACCCGGCAACAGGTATTGCACATACGGAACGTATGGATAGACCTCGACGATTTCCAGACGCGGCTTGGCCTCCAGCCGTGCCTTGACCTCCGGTTCGTTGTATGCGGCGACAAGGCCGTTGATGGAAGCGCTCATTGCGGCCGCGTTGAAGTTGTCTGTGTTGTCTTCGATCAAAGCGATCTGCGGGTCTTTCCGGTCCAGCACGCGCTCAGAGAAGCCGGGTGGAATCGTGAGTACGCCATTAACGACGCCGTTGCGCAGATCGTTCAGGGCCTTGCCGGCGTCGGTATACTCGATCGCCTCAAACGTCTTTGCGTTTGCAGCCACGGCATTCGTCAGTTCGCGCAATTTGATTGCGGGCAATCGCTGATCCTGATCGACGATCGCGAGTTTCAGATTGCGAACCTGCCCGCCGAACGCGTAACCGAGAACGATGAGCTGGCCGAACGGAAATATCAGCGACATCACCATCAACGCCGGACTTCGCCGAAAGCGTCGCAGTTCGCGCTCCAGAATTGCCAGCATGCGATGCATAACCTCTCAGGGCCTCCTCATGATCAATTGACTGTCCCGGGGAGCCGCATCCTGAACTGCATCCCGCAACTGGCGGCCGGTGTAGTGAACAAAAACATCGTCGAGCGTCGTGCTCTGAACCGAAAGGGACTGGACCGGCAACTGAATCTGCGCAGCCGCATCGAGCAGGGCCATTGTCGTCGCCGGACCATTCCGCGTCGCAATCCGGAACATGTTGTCCTCCCCGGAAACGCTCTCGACTCCGGGCAGTTTTCTCATCTGCTCTTCCCAACCCGGCGGCGTCGCCGGAAAACTCACCTCGAGAATATTCGTCCCCGAAATCGATGCCTTCAGCTTCATCGGTGAATCGAGCGCAACGAGCTTTCCGTGATCGACGATCGCGATGCGGTCGCACAGCTTATCGGCCTCATCCATGTAGTGCGTCGTCAGGAAGACGGTCAGGTCCCGGTTTTGTTTGAGCTGCCGCAGCATCTCCCAAACTGCGACGCGCGACACGGGGTCGAGCCCCGTCGTCGGCTCGTCCAGGAAGAACACCTTCGGCTCGTGGACCAGGCCGCGCGCAATCTCGACTCGTCGCCGCATTCCACCCGAGAGATTCTTGACGGGTTTATCTTTCCACTTCGTCAACTCGACGGCTTCCAGCAACTCCGCCATCAGGCGCCGCCGGCGCTCGCGGGGAACGCCATAGAGCTTGGCGTAAATCGACATATTCTCTTCAACGCTCAGTTCGAGGTCGCTGGTCATCGCCTGCGGGATGACACCGATTTGGTTTCGAACGTCCGACGCCTGCTTGACGACATCGAAGCCGTGAATCTTCGCGCTGCCGGAAGTCGGCAGCAGCAGCGTCGTCAGCATCCGGATCAGTGTCGACTTCCCCGCTCCGTTCGGTCCAAGCAGGCCGAAGATCTCACCGTGCTCGACGGAAAAAGAAACACCGCCGACTGCAATGAATTCGCCGAATTTTTTGGTGATGTCGTTTACTTCGATGTCGGCCATCTAGCTAACGGGGACCGGCAGCTCAACGTATGTCGTCATTCCAACGGCAAGACGCCGGTCGGAATTGTCGAGGCGCAAGCGGATTTCAAATGTCTTGATGTCGCGCTTCGTCCGGCTGACGTCGCGTTGCGTCGCGAAGCTTGCCTCGACGGCTTTATAAAACACGGTGCCCATGCGCTCCTTCCCGGAGGGGAGACGCACCTTCAACTGATCGCCCAGACGGATTTGTTCGATGTATGTCTCTTCGATATCGGCGCGCACCCAGAAATCATCAGGATTGATCAAGGTGACGATCGGCTGGCCGGCGTTCACGACCTCGCCCTGGCGCGCTGCGCGCACGTCCACGATTCCGTGAACAGGCGCGCGGACCTCGGAATAAGAGAGCCGCACGTCAGCGCGCTGCCTTTGGGCCGCGGCCGCTTCTCGTTGACGCTCCGTAGTGCGGATACGGTTTCGCTGGATGGTCACGCGTTCCGCATTCGCTTCAGCGAGCGCGATTGCAACCCGCTGCACCTCCACCTGTTTTTCGACGGCTTCCAGCCGGGAGCGGGCCGCATCAAAAGCTGTTCGCGCCTGATCCAGTTGCTGGCCGGACGCGACGCCCTCTTTCGAGAGCTTCTGGATCCGCTCCTGTGTGAAACGCGCCTCGTCCAACCCCGCTCGCGCTTCTCCCACCTGCGCTTTCGCCATCTCAAATGCCGCTCGCGCCTGATCGATCTGGTCCTCCGTCTGCCGTTGCTCGTAACGCAATGTCGCTTCGTTTTCGCCTACCTGCGACTGGATGCTTTCCACCTGATGTTCGTAATAAGCCCGGTCTGCCTGAAGTTCCTCAGTCGTCAATACCGCAACGAGCTGGTCCTTTTCGACGGCATCCCCTTCCTTTACTAATAGCTGGCCGATCCTTCCGCCAAGTTGCGTTGCGACGATCACATCTTGCGTCGTGACGATACCTGTAAGAATCAAAGGCCCGGGAGGCTTATGCGTCGCGTAATAGCCACCGGCAATGGCCGCAACGACAACAACGAAGAAGATGAGCCGTTTCATAGGTAAGTAAGCACTTACTTACACGATTGATCCGGCTCGTTTCAAGCACAAATTTCGGGGCTTGCGTAGCGGGAGTTAATCCAGAATCAACCGGCTGCGTACAAATCGGAGGCGAGCGGCACCGAATACGACCACAACGATGATGGCGAGAATACCGGCGAGGAGAACCTCGGTTCGGAGCAGATTCTCCCCTGCCAGGACGCGCATGAGGGTGCCCCGCCACTCGGCCGGCAATCGGCTTACCCCGAAAACCCCCAGAAGGACGACAGCCATGAAAGACCACGCCAACGTCTGAATGGCCTGGCGCACCGTCGATGCTCGCAGTGACACCAGCGCGGCCGCGCAACTCACGACTGAACACAGAAGAAAATAGATGATGATGAACGCGGCTAACGTGCCGAACGGCACATTCAGTTCACCACTGCTGCGAGCGTAGGCGACTGCGACTCCAAGACTCAGGGTGATCACCATCACACCCCAGGCCAGAAGGACTCCGGCGAGAATCTTGCCGGTGAGAATAGCGACATCCGGAAGCCTGCTTGCCAGCAACGTCTCCAGCGTATGCCGCTCCCGCTCGCCGGCGAAGGAGTCGGCCATTAAACCAGTCAGCATCTGAATCAGAACGAGCGATGGAACGATGAGTGAGGCGGGATTACTCATAAAGTTCGACGCCTGCCAGACAACGATGCCCAGAATGATTGGGGCGACCACGATTGTCTTGAGCATGTCGGATCGCGAATGCGTGCCACGCATGAGGGCTTCTTTCCATTCCTTCCAGACAATGGTCCGGACATCGTTCGTCATTGGCGTCATTGGCGATCTTCCTCCACGAGTGACAGAAAGACATCCTCAAGGCTGACCTGCGCTCGCCGCACCTCTTCAATCTCGGCGCCACTTTCGACAAGCAGCCGGACGAGCGGGGCTGCCTTCGAGCCGTCGTTCAACTCGATGACGAGTGCTTCGTTGGTCACCGACGCCGCGCGAACCGCGGTTTCAGCGCGAAGTCTTGAAAGGAGTTCGGCCGTAAATCCGCTCCCGAGAATCTCCAGTCTCCGGCTTCCTGTGTTTGTCCGAAGCTCATCGGGCGGCCCCTCGGCGAGAAGGCTTCCCCTTCGAATCACGGCAACGCGGGAGCACATTTTCTCCGCTTCAGACAGATTGTGCGTGGTGAGGAAAACGGTCACGCCTTCGCGGCGGACAACGGAGATCAGTTCTTCGCGAAGTCCGGCGGCCGCAACGGGATCAAGGCCGGCGCTGGGCTCATCGAGAAACAGCAGCGCCGGACGGTGCAACATCGCGCGAGCGACAGCGAGTTTCTTTTTCATGCCGTGGCTCCATGTGCCGGCGAGATCCTTGCGGCGATCCCACAAACCGAAAGACTCGAGCAACTCCTTAATGCGGCCATGCCGCTCGGCCGGACTCATGCCCCAGATGCGCCCATACAACTGAAGGTTGTCTTCGGCCGACAGCCGCTCGTAAATCCCCGAATGTTCCAGGAGCGCGCCGCAGCGCAGCCGGATATCGTTCGCGTGGGTCTTGCTATCGAAACCGAAGACTCGCACGCTGCCTGTCGTCGGCTCGAGAAGACCGAGCAACATGCGGATCGTTGTCGTTTTGCCAGAACCGTTCGGTCCCAGGAATCCGAATACGATCCCTCCGGGGATTTCGATGTTGAGGGCGTCAACTGCTCGCGTGGACGCGAAATCACGAGTGAGGTTCTGAGCGCTAATGACGGGCTCAGGCATCGAAGGTATCAAGCGTTAGAGCCTTGTCAGCGATCATCGTCGGATGAGTCGAGCGTTTCCAGCTCCCGGCGCATCGCTTCGGCGGCACGAAGGTTGACCGCTCTGACGAACACCCAGGCCACGCACAGAACAAGGAAGGCAACAAACGCAATCCAGACACGGGATGCGGTTATATCGGAAGTTGCCGGGGCGCCCGCCATCCATCGCAGGAAAAACGTAACGAGCGGGACAGCGACCAAATAGATAAGAAGCGCAGCGCCGGCACCGGGAAGCAATCCGAACAAGCCGCCACCGGCCCAGAACAACAAACCCTCGCGCTTGCCCGCAAGCCGGCTACGGTATGGATCCGCCTTGATCGATAAAGATCGCTGTTCCGATTCAGCGCCGATGAATCCTTTCATGCTTCTCCAGAAGGTCAGGCCGATGACAGCGACCAGGAACACCGCGGAAGTCAATTTCCACCATACCGCCTGCCGTAGCACGTCCGGTTTTGGCGTCGTAAGAATAAGAACGAGCGCGCAGATCAACCACAGGCTGTTTAAACTCCATGCCTTTCGGTACTGTTCCCTGGCCTGGCGGCGAATTTCATCCACCGACATGGCACCTGCCGACGTCGCGACATCCCTTCGAATGGGTCTGAAGAAATCGCGCAGCATGATCAGCATCGGCACGCTGACTACAGTTCCCGTCAGGACAACGCTCGCGGACAGCGTCCATTCCGGATAAAACAGGCGGAGTACAGAATGCATCAGCAAACCCAGCGTCAGAGCGACCCCAAGTTCAAGTCGCTGTCTTCTGGGTGATGCGTCCTGCGGATCGATATATGCATCGGCGATAGTGAGGCACAGTCGCAAGGGCAGAAGGCTGACGATCAACGGAAGCAGTCCGCCCTCGACGTTGAACGATGCTCGGCCGGCGAGGACCACGCCGGCGAACGTAAGGTACAGAACACAGGCTTCACTCAGACACAGCTCGATCCGGAAATTGCGGCGAGCCTGACTCGAAATTACGAGGGGCAGCGTTCCGATTGCTTCACGCACGTACTGCGAAAGCGACGTGTATCTTTCGTGCAGATCTCCCAGAACGTGCTCACGGCAGGCCGGCGGGATCAGTAAACCAACGACGCGCTCCAGGAATGCCGGCGGTCTGTTCATCCCTTCTCCTGCGCATCAAGAGCATCCATTTCCTGCTGCATGGTACGCTCGGCACGCTTATTAATCTTCTGGATGAAAATCCACGACAGACGCAAAGCTGCAACGCACGCCAGATCGATCCAAACCTGCGCCGGGCTTATTCCCGGAGGCAGCGGCTTACCTTTGACCCAACCGATCAGCAGGATCTGAAGCGGAAGGCTGATCAGAAGCATGACGAAATGAACATGCACACCGCCCAGACTGAATCTGGAGTTGCGGCAGCAGATGAAGTGGGACGACCAGAGCCGAATGCCATCGGTTTTAGCAGCCAGCCTATCGCGATAAGAATCACCGGCAACGTTGATCGAAAGCGTATGGAGTTCGCTGCGCCTGGTCGGCGTTCCCTTCCGATGCCGTGCATAGCCATGAACGATGCTCGCAAACACGCCGACCATCAGAATGAGCCGCATCCCAGGCGACTGTTGCACATTCGGACTGATTGGGAATGGCCCGGTCATCAGCAGGACAAACGCGGCCAGAAGCCATACGAAATTGATGTTCCAGGCAATCCGGTGCGCCGACTTCCATCGTTGCCGCAGGCCGCCCGGCGTCGCCGACGCGAGCGGTGGATTTTGCCCGAACACGCGCTTCAAGTGGCAGACGATTGCGAACGGCAGAACCGAGACTGCGTCCAGGAAATACTGAGCCGGCGACCTGTACCGCTCGTGCAGATCGCCCAGGATTTCATCCCGGCACGAGGACGGTAGAAGACGTTCAACGATCCTTTCAATCAACCTTGGCGGACGGGTTTCCATTTTTTACGGCCGGGGAGCGGCAAACTGCCCCACGACTCCTCCAACGCCGCGACCATGCGCTGCGCGGCAGTAATCGACTCCCGCAATACACGCTCACCGAGAGCCTGGACCTGATAATGACGTTTTGAACGACCACCCCGCTCCGGCGTCGGGTCGGAGAGCCACGAGGTGATGAAGCCCTTGTCTTCGAGGCGGTCCAGGGTGACGTAGACTGCCCCCAGCGCCACAGACTTTGGGTGCGATAACTCCTGAACTTTTTCGTGGATCGTGACACCGTACGCGTTGTCGCCCAGCGATAAAATCGCCGTCAGAACCAGTTGCTCAAACTGACCGACCGAATCAATCTTTGGCATTTGTCCAACAATGTAGATCAAATCGCTGGGCGGAGGCAAGTGACGTTTTTCTGGCAAGCACTATTCGGATGTCACCCATGGTAACTTTTCAAATAAGGAGACATCGTTTTTACAATCTGGCCGTCTATGGCCATGAGGAGTTTGGACCATGAAAAGATTCTTAGCTTTCGCAGCTGGCTTGATGCTCAGCGTGAGCCTCGGTTCTTCGGCCTTGTTAACCGGCGCCCCGCAATTCGGCATAGGACAACAGCGCGGGCAGAACCGTGATCGCGTCTGTGTCTACCAGGACATCCAATATAACGGTTGGGAGCAGTGCTACAACATGGGCGACGAAATCGCGACATTCCAGCGACGTAACAACGCGATTTCATCGATCCGGGTATATGGCCGAGCCCGAGTCGTCATATTCGAGGAAACGGAGTTTCGGGGTCGTTCCGCGGAGTTCACGCAGGACGTTCCGGACCTGGGCCTGAGAAGCATGGCCGGCTCCAGGTCATGGAGCGATCACATCCAGTCGATGCGAGTGGGAACCGACGTCGAGGTTCGAGACAATCGGCGCGATGAACCATTCCGGAATGAACCAGTCCGGAACGATCCCTTCCGAAACGACTCGCGGATCAATGACGGCATCTGCGTGTATGACCAGCGGGACTACCGCGGCCGTGAGCAGTGCTGGCCTACGGGCACGGACATCGGCGATCTTGCACGATCCGGCAGTTGGAGTGACAAGATTTCCTCGATCCGCGTCATGGGACGGGCAGCGGTCGTGGTTTATAGGGATATTCAGTATCGCGGCGAGAGCTTCATCTTCGATCGGGACGTCCCGGATCTGCGCCAAGTGACGGCATCGAACTCTCAGAACTGGGACCGGCAGATTTCGTCGCTGGCCATTGAGACTGACCGTCCGGGCAGGGGCCGGGGTCGCGGCCGGAACTGACAGATCGGCCATCGGCCATACGCAATTTCGGAATGAAGATGGAAGATCGTCGGCGATTGTTCGATTGAACAATGCCGACGATCTTTCCATTTTCATTTACGTATTTACGTACCGGAGATGGGTGATCGCTGATCACTTCCCCGCCTCAAGAAACCCCAGCAACTCCCGATGCACCGCCTCCGGCTGTTCCCACTGCGGCAAGTGCGCCGCTCCCTCGACCGGAACCAGCCGGCCCTTCGGCAGCGTCTTCATGAACCATTCGCTGTCTTCGAAGAGCACCGTCTTATCCTGCTTTCCCCAGATCACGAGCACAGGGCGCGGGTGCTCACCGACCCGCTTCAACTGATCGTACTGATCCACATTCGTATTGCTGGAAATCTCGGAAAGCCGCGCGCGGCGGAAACCTCTGTACTGCATCTGATCACGATAGCGTCGTGCCCAGTCCGGGAACTTCTCGGGATGGAGGAAATCACCGAACTGGCCGTCGGCCCAGTGTTTCTGGTCGCCGATGGTGGTGAAGTAGTTCCAGAGCGGAGGCAGGTCCTCAACGAGAGTCAACGCGTACGGCCGGCGGATCGAAGGATCGAAATAGACCAGCGTTCGAACGCGGTCCGGGTACTTGTCCGCGAAGCTCGTTATGAATGATCCGCCGAATGAGATCCCCATCAGATCCACGGGTCCGGAGACACCGGCGGCTTCGAGCAGTTCATGGAGTTGCCGGACATACATGTCGTCCGTGAACGAAATCTCGGGACGGTCGGAATAGCCGCGCCCGTAGTAGTCATAGCGCAGCACACGATAGCCGGCGCGGGTCAGCGCTTCGAATGTGGGATCCCAGATGTAATACGGAACGCTGAAACCCGCCGCAAGGACGACGACACGGCCGTTCTCAGGACCGCCGATTTCATAGTGCGTGTAACCATCGGAGAGTAGCGCAAAGCGACCGGACATTTCGGAGCGGGTGGTGTCGTTGAGATCGAGATGTTCGGGATCGGCGTAAGCGTACCAACCCCACAACAATGCCACCATCGCGACTGCCGCTGCGATGGACCAAATTGGCCACCGTTTCGAGTTCATGTAGAATGCTCACCATCTTCCCAGCAAAGGAGTTTTCACACAATGCCGAGATCAAAAAAGGGAGACGTCAACCGGCGAGGATTTCTGAAAGGTGCTGCCGCCGGCGCAGCCGCGTTCGTTGCAAAACCCGCGACTGCCGAGGCACAAGCCGCGCAGGCAGCGCGGCCCGCGACGCCTCTGCCGGGCGCGGCGCTCGCATCCGCCGAGACCAGTCCCCCGCCTCGAGCCGACGTGTATACCACGGATCGCCCCGGCTCGGATTTCATGCTCGACGTAATCAAATCACTCGGCATTGAGTACTGCGCGGCCAACCCCGGATCGACGTTCCGCGCCTTACACGAATCGCTGCTGAATTACGGCGGCAACAAGGCTCCGGAACTTCTAACGTGTCTTCACGAAGAGTCGTCGGTCGGAATGGCTCATGGCTACGCGAAGGTCGAAGGCAAGCCGATGATGATCATGGCGCATGGAACGGTCGGCCTGCAGCACGCGTCGATGGCGATTTACAACGCCTATGCCGATCGAGTGCAGGTCTATATCGTCCTTGGAAATATTGCCGATGGCCCATGGCGCCGAGGCGACGTCGAATGGACTCACGCCGTGCAGGACGCTGCTCTGATGGTGCGCGATTACACAAAGTGGGATGACGCACCGATTTCCCTTCGGCAGTTCGCCGACTCCGCTGTTCGCGCCTACAAGATCATGATGACACCGCCGTTGGGACCCGTCGTCATTTCGGCAGACGCGATACTTCAGGAAGAACCTGTCTCCCAGGAAGACCGCCGACGCCTTCGCGTTCCCCGGCTTTCCACGACGATACCGCCTGCCGGCGATCCCGCTGCGATTGCGGACATCGCGAAGACGCTGGTCTCCGCTGAAAATCCGCTCATCATAGCGGGCCGTTCGGCGCGAACACCGAATGGGTTGAAGCTGCTTGTCGAACTTGCGGAGCTTCTGCAGGCCCCTGTGATGGATCGGCGGATGCGCATGAACTTCCCGACGCGCCATCCCCTTTACGGCACGGGAACGATGGCCACTTCGGACGTCATTCTTGCGCTGGAAGTCCCCGACCTCTGGAACCTCACGCATTCGCAGACGCCGCTGAACCGGATGGGTATGGAATCCCGTCCGTTGACTAAAGAGGGCGTGAAGATCATTTCGATCTCCTCCCTCGACCTGCTCACGAAGAGCAACTACCAGGACATGGGCGCCTACAATGAAGCCGAACTCTCCGTCGCGGCGGACGCCGAGGCAACGATGCCGACGCTGATCGAAGCCTGCAGGAGGCTCGTTACCGGCGACCGCCGCCGCGTCTTCGAACAACGAGGCGCGCAGTATGCGGCGGCGGCGAAGCGAATTCAGGATCAGGCCAAACAGGAGGCCGCATGGGGATGGGATGCAAGCCCGATCACGACGGCGCGGATGAGCGCGGAAATCTGGAACCTGATCAGAAATGAAGACTGGTCGCTCGTTTCAGAAGTCGTCTTTCAAAGCTTCTGGCCAACCCGCTTGTGGGATTTCACGAAACACTATCAGTTCATCGGCGGACACGGGGCGTATGGCGTCGGCTATGGCGCGCCGGCCGCGGTCGGCGCTGCACTCGCGAACCGGAAGTACGGCCGGCTGACGGTGAACATCCAATCCGACGGCGATCTCAACTATGCTCCGGGCGTGCTGTGGACCGCCGTGCATCACAACATTCCGCTGTTGAACGTCATGCACAATAACCGTTCTTATCATCAGGAACGTATGTACGTCGCGGACATGGCTGCGCGCGCCGAGCGCGATGTCAGCAAGGTCGATATCGGAAATGCGATATCGGATCCGAACATTGATTACGCAACGATGGCGAAGGCATACGGCATGTTCGGAATCGGCCCGATCGAGAATCCTGCGGATCTCGGTCCGGCACTTCGAAAGGCAATCGACGTCGTGAAGCGCGGAGAGCCGGCGCTTGTCGACGTGGTGTCCGAGCCGAGGTAGATGACGACGATGAAGAA
>Ga0137433_1001224_pt1 | contig 11131 bp, 10 predicted proteins | sample EasRivERMZT840_2_FD_102335 | JGI IMG/M metagenome (GOLD analysis project Ga0137433, IMG submission 102335) | Soil microbial communities from meander-bound floodplain in the East River, Colorado, USA - East River MetaG ERMZT840_2 | ecosystem: Environmental > Terrestrial > Soil > Floodplain ...
GGTGGCGGTCTTCTCGATCGGAATGCCGCTGACTTCCCCGCAACCGCCGAGAGCCAAGACCAGGACCGCGCCCGTACCCGTCAAGAATGTGTTGGTCTTCATGCCCGCCGCTGAGGTGCAAATCCCGTCCCAGGGGCGAAAGTGGCGGAAACCCTGGGGCCCTGCTCACGGTCCCCGTCAGCGTTTGGCCAGAAGTGTTCAGTCTTTGACGGTCCCCCGGCGGAACGTCTTGTCGGGGTCCAGGCCCAGGCGCTTCACGGTTTCGGCGTCCGGGACGCCGGTCGCCGGCAGGTCCTGGGCGCGCTGAAAGCGGCGGATCCCCTCGCGCGTCGCGGCGTCCGACGGCCCGGCGTCGCGGGCGAGAAAACCGCCGGCGACCAGCCGCTGGCGAATCTCGTGGTCGGCGCCCGGCGCGAGCAGCGCCTCCGGCGCGGTCGCCACCGGAACGGCGTCGGGGTCGCCCGCGGGCGCGGCCTTGCGCGGCTGCGACGGGCGCGACTTCGCCTCCTCCGCATGCTGCGCCCTTTTCTGGTCCTCGCCTTTCGAGGCCGTGCCGTCGTCGGTCGTCTTCGTGTGGGCGCAGCCCGCGGCGAGGGCGAACGCGACAAGCAGGATCGGCCCGCCCCGCGTCACGTCTTCTCCCTCTGTCTGGGCTTCGGCGCGGGCTGGGCGTCCGGCGGCCCCTGATCCTTGTCGAGGGCGCGCTTGAACTGTTCGAACTTGCCCTGCGGCTTGTCGGCGGTCTGGGGCGGCAGGTGGGTGAAGCCCGAAGAGATGCCCTCGACGAACGAGTTGCGAATCACCCCCAGCACCGTCGGCCACAGCTGCATGTCGGGGTGGTCGAGCCTTCCCTTGATCGGAATGATCGTGACCACCGCGCTGCGATCCGGGACGCGATCCGAAAACAGCCGCAACCCCTTGTCCGCGGCCCACGCCTTCAGCTTGTTGCCGAAATCGTCCTCGGTCGGGCGCACCTTGACGTTCTTGGCCACCGGCTTGACGCCCCCCAGGATCCGTCCGTTCGCCGCCGTGAACTCGGCGAACACGTCCAGCGTCCCTTCCGTCGTTTTCACATCGGTCGCCGGCTCGATCAGATCGAACAGCTCCGCGACCTTCCAGCCCTTGACGGCCAGCTGGCCCGCGAACTCGAGCTTCGGCGCCAGCGGGTTGGCGGACACGAACATCGTGACGTCGCCGCTTCGTCCCAGCTTGGCGCGGCCGCTCGCCATGGCCGGCCGGCCACCCGCCAGCTTCGAACGCGTGGCCACGTTCTCGACGGCCAGCTCGATCTCGTGAACCCAGATCTTCGGATCACGGGGCGCGGTCAGATCCTGATACACCACCTCGCCGTCGCGGACCTCGACGCGGTTGATGCGCGCGGGCATCACCCGCGTCAGCGCGTCCCGCACGTCGGGAATGCGCAGCGGCGTGTCTTTCCTGCTGATGAACACCACCTTGGGCTCGTCGAGCCGCGCGCTGGCCGCCACCCGGCCGCGCAACAGCTCGCGCCAGTCGAGGCGCGCGGCGACCCGCTCTGCGTAGAACAGCGGGCGCTTCCAGTCGTCGCCCGGGTGCTCCACGATCTTGAGGCGGATGATCTCATAGCCGGGCGGAATCACGGTGACGTGGACGCTGTGAAAGTCGCCGCGGATTCCGTCGGCGTCGTTCAGCGCCTTGCGCGTGAAGTGCGTGGCCACCGGGTCGAGCAGCAGGCGAATCGCCACCACCACGCCGACGACGATCGCGGACGCGATCACCAGACGCCGCAGCCAGCGCGGCAGCTTTCCCCGTTTCATCGATGGGCCTCCTGTGCCTCAGGCGGGATGCCGCCCTTCGACCGCGCCGCCGCCGCCGCGCTGTCGGCGGCGCCGGCCGGAACCGCGCTCGGGCGCTCGCTCTCGGGCGGCGGCGCCTCGCCCGGCGCACGCGCGCCGCTGTCTTTTCCTTCGGGCGACGCGTGTTCGATGATCGCGTTGATCTCGCCGCCCATCAGGAAGATGAAACCGCTGATGTAGAACCAGGTCAGCAGCACGATCACGCCGCCGATCGATCCGTAGGTGACGTTGTAGCTGCCGAAGTTCGAGGCGTAGACCGAGAACCCCCAGGTGCCGAGCAGCCAGACCATCGTCCCCAGCACCGACCCCGGCGTGATGAACTTGAACTTCTGCTTCACGTCGGGCAGCACGTAATACGCGAGCGCCGCGCACAGCATGATCACCAGCGCGGTGACCGGCCAGCGCAGCCAGCTCCAGACGAACACGTACTGGTGTTCGATGCCGATGCGGTCAGCGAGCCAGAACCCCGCCCTGCCGCCCGCCGTCACCGCGCCGATGGCGACCAGCACCAGCACCGCCCCGCCGATCGTCATGCCGAAGGCGACCAGCTCGGTCCGCCACCACTTGCGCGACTCCTTGACGTCGTAGGCGAGGTTCAGCGTCTTGCGCAGCGCATCGACGCCGCGCGACGCGGAATACAGGGTCGCCAGGAGCCCGAGGGTCAACAGGCGGGGTCGAGGGTTCTCCACCAGCGCGCGCAGGTGGGTCTCCACCAGCGCGATCGCTTGCTCGGGCAGGATCGCGTGCCCGCGCGCCAGGATCGTGTCCACCGACTGCCGGATGTAGGGGACGAACGCGGTCAGCGTCGCGAGAAAGAACAGGAACGGAAACAGCGAGAAGACGAAGTAGTAGCTGAGGGCCGCGGCGCTGTCCGCGACTGCGTCATTCTCGTATTCGTCGTACAGACGTTTCAGGAACGTCTTGAACCTCATCCGCCCGCCGCCTGGAAACCTCAAGGGTCGTTCCCCGACGGTGAAGCTAACGACGCATACGTCCGAAGTGAACGCTCAACCGTAGCTCAAGCAAAAACATGCTTATGGCGGCGATGGGCGCGGAGCTTCCCCTGGCGATTTGGGCACCCAATATTGAAGAGTGCTTGACCAAATTCGTAGCCGCCGTGCCCACCGGTCCCACCGATCGGGCGCGCGACCGGGAACTTCTCGCGCGCGTCGCCCGGGGCGACGTCGGGGCGCTGCGGAGCTTGTACGATCAGCACGCGCCGCGGGCAATCACGATCGCGTTTCGGATCTTGCGGAACCGGGAAGAGGCGGAGGACATCGTCCAGGAGACGTTCCTGGAAGTCTGGCGCCGCGCAGCGCAGTTCGATCCCGGACGAGGCGGCGCCGTCGCCTGGGTCGTCACCATCGCACGCAGCCGCGCCATCGACCGCCTGCGCGCGCGGAGCATCGCCGGAAGAACGATCGCAAGCGCCGCGGAAGAGGCCGAGGCCATGTCGCCGGTGGCGCCACCAACGCCCGCGCTGGAGGTGGAACGACGGCGCGACGAGCGGCGGGTCGCGGCCGCGCTCGGCGCGTTGCCGCCGGCGCAGCGTCGCACCATCGAGCTCGCCTACTTCGAGGGCCTGAGCCAGAGCGAGATCGCCGCGAAGACCGACTGCCCGCTGGGCACCGTCAAGATGCGCGTAAAGCTCGCGATGGCGAAGCTCGCCGCTCTGTTGGGGGACGAAAGCACATGATTCACCGGCACCAGCTGACGTGCGCGCAATTCCTGGATCGGGCGGACGCCTACGCGCTGGGCACGCTGGAGGAGCTGGAACGGCACGCCTGTGCCCGACACATCGCGCGGCCGGTTCATCATCACGGCTGCCGCGAGGCGCTCACCCTCGCGCAGGGCGTGGTCGATTCGCTGGCGGCGGTGCTGCCCGGCAGCAGGCCCCCCCTGGGGCTGTGGCAGGCGATCGAGGCGCGCCTGGGCGGCGGAACCGGCTCAAGCGACGCCGAATGGCTGTGACTGGAAGGTGTCCAGCACCAGCGTCTGCAAGCGGCGGCGCACCAGCACGAGACCGAGCAGCGAGCTGATCGCGCAGCCGATCAGGTGACCGATCACCGGCGGCCAGCCGATCGCGCTGCAGATGGCGGTCAGCGCAGTGACGCCGAGGAGCAGGCAGCCGCAGATCGTGAGCGCGTCGCGCCGGAGGTCGAAGTACGTCAACAGCAGCACCTCCAGCAGCGAGAAGACCTGCAGTCCGGCGCCCAGCGCCGCCAGACGGAACAGCGGCGTCGCGTCGGGTGACAGACCGACGACGGCGACGATGCGCGGCGCCGCGGCGATCACCAGCATCGTCGCCCCCACCTGGACGGCCGCCGCGCCGCGCAGGATGCGCTTTGCCTCCGTCGAGATCAGCTCCGCGTGCTGCTTGAGCTCGCGCAGCGACGCGCCGCCCTCCAGCTCGGAGTAGAAGCTGCGGAAGCGCTGGTAGAACGCGGTCTCCACCTGGACATAGATCCAGGCGAACGCCGGGATCACCGAGAACCAGGCGACCGCCGCGATCGCGGCGTAGAACGCCGCCACGTCGCCGCCCTTCACGATGTAGACGACGATCTTGTCCGCCCAGATCGAGACGTAATACGCGAACGCCGACAGCGCGAGCAGCCGATATTCGACGAACGCGGGCCACAAGCGCGCGCTCTCGTCGGCGCCGGCCGGGAGCGCCCGGGCGACGCCGCGGACCAGCAGCGCGAGCGTGAACAGCTGTCCGGCGGCGAAGCCGATCAGGTAGCCGGCGCCGCCCGCGGGCACCGCGCGCTCGACGGCCAGCGCGGCGATCAGGCTCATCGGCGCGCCCACGGCGAAGGCCCGCAGCAGCACCACCGGCGACATCATGCCGCCGCCGACCGACAGCATCAGCCATTGCGCGCCGATCACCGCGGTCAGCAGCGCGCCAACCAGCGCGAGCCCCAGCGGCAGCCGCATCAGCACGACAAGCGCTATCCCGATCAGCGCGAAGGCGGCGACGGTGAGCGCCGTCGCGCGCCGCAGCGGCGCCGCAATCCGATCCAGGCGACGATCGTAGAGTCGATCCGCCGTGTAGCGGGAGACGACGACGTGAACCGGCGCCGACAGCACCACCGTCACCGCGTAGACGACGGTCAGGAAGCGTTCGACGTGGACGAAGTCGCCCGTCGCGTGCCGCGACACCAGGCGCAAGCTGGTCAGGACGGCGGTGGTCAGCAGCCACGGCGCCGACGTCACCGCCACGCCGGTCAGGTAGGCGGCGATCGTCCCGGCCAGGGACCCGTGGTCGATCATCCGCTGGAGCTTCCAACCGATTCCCGCCATCAGGGCCTCTCGGCAGCCTCGGCGGCGGTCGTCTCGATCAGTGACCGGTACAGCGCCCGGTAGCGGGCCAGCATGTCCCCGCGCTGATAGAACGCGGTGACGCGCGCGTGCCCGGCGGCGCCCATGCGCCAGCGCAGCCGGACGTCGCGCGCCAGCTTGATGATGGCGGCCGCGGTCTCCTTCGGCGCCGCGACGCGCGTGACGAACCCGCTCGGCCCGATGTGCCGGTCATCCTCGCCGCGCCCCTCGATCATCTCGCGGCAGGCCCCCACGTCGGTGGCCACGACCGGCACCCCCCACGCGTAGGCCTCCAGGATCACCAGCGGCTGCCCCTCGCTGAAGCTGGTCAGCACCACGAGATCCAGGTCGCCGTAGATCTGCGCCGGCGGCATCGGCCCGACGAACTGGATGTGACTGGTGCGCCCGAGCCGCCCCACCAGCTGCCGGCAGCGCGCCGCATAGCTCGGATCCTCGTCGGAGGGGCCGATCACCCGCGCCTCCACGTCGACGACGCCGAGGGCGATGTCGCACGCGCGCACGAAGGTGACGAGATCCTTGATCGGCACCACGCGCCCGACGAACCCGACACGCAGGCGCCGCGCGGGCGGCGCGACCACGTCCTCCCGGTCGCGTTTCTCCGGCAACGATCCGTGCAGGGCGACGCCGTTGGGCACGATCTCGATCTTCTCGGGCGGCGCGCCGTCGGCGATCTGCTTGTTTCGGTTGACGTCCGAGAGCGTGATGATGTGGCGCGCCTGAACGTAGGCGATGCGCGACAGGGCCTTGAAGAACGACGACCAGAGGCGCCGGAGCGGCGAGACCCGCGGCGCCCAGGTCGAACGCGGCTCCGACACGCCGCCCGCCTCGTCGCGGATCCAGTCCGCGCGCGCGAGCTCCATGTCGCGCTCGCGCGCGTAGATGCCGTGTTCCGTCACCATCAGCGGCCGGCCGGTGCGGTAGCTCCACAGGGCGGCCAGCAGCCCCGCATACCCGGTCGCGACGGCGTGATAGCAGCGCGCCACCACCGTCGGCGCGGCCAGCAAGCGCAACACGGGCGCGAAGATCGCGCGGTAATGCCAGAACAGATCCAGGAACGGCGCATCGGGCGCGACCCGTTCGGCGATGGTCGTCAGCAGCTGGAAGCTGGAGCGGCCGTGCATCAGCTCGGGCAGCGTGAGGTCGTTGCAGGCGAGCGCCGCCAGGACGTCCGTGCCGGCCTCGCCCTCGACGTGCATCCGCTCCAGGCCCGCCAGCACGCGCGACTTCGACGGGCGCGCGTCCATCGCGACGCGCAGCGCATGAATCTGCTCGCGCAACGAGGCGCGCCCCGCGCCGTCCAGCGGCGCCAGCGCCGCATCCTGACAAAACACGCGGTGCAGCCCGACCACGTTCGGTGGAAGTTTGAACCGCGCCTCGCCGTGCGCCCCGGGATACGAGCCGACGTAGAGCACGGCGAACGTCAGCTCCGGGTGCCCGCAGATGACGTCGTGAACCCAGGACGAGACGCCGCCCGAGACGAACGGATACGTGCCCTCGACCAGCAGACAGACGTCGGCCGGGGCGGCGATCACGGGATCGTCGGAGACACCGACGGAGGCGAGCGCGGTATCACTCGCGGCCGACATGGCGCACCTTTCTCGTCGCCGCCGCGCCCGGAACCTGGACCGGGCCGACGCGTATCGAAGCGCTCAGCGGCGGCGGCGGCAGGTTGCCCAGCCGCCTGCGCGCGGTCAGCGGCGGCGGCCGGCGCGCGTGCGACCACGCGCGCACCTGGTAGCTGGCCAGCGCCGACGGCCCTTCCCAGGGCAGCGCGTGCGACGCGAGCAGCGCCTCCTCGCGAAGCGACAGCAGCACCGGGCGAATCTCGGGTCCCGCGGTCGGCAGCGCCGCGTCGATGCACGCGAGCGCGGTGTCGGGGCGCAACGCGCCGAGCTCGAGGTGGGTGCGTCCGATCGCGACCGCGTCCGCCTGCGTGCTGTCCGCCCCGGCGAGCGCGTAGTCGTCGCGCGCTTCGCCCGCAAGGGCCGGCACCAGCGCCGGATCGGCGACGCCGACGTCGATCGCGTGGGTGATGAGCTCGGCGGCCGCGAGCGCGGCCTCCGCGGCGGGCAACGTGGGGGGCGGCAACGCGGCCGTATCCCTGGGCCCGTCCTGCGCCGCGGCCAGCGCCTCGCGGCACGCCGCCAAGCGAGCGTCGAACGAAACGGTCATCTCTTCGAGCGCCAGCGCGGCGTCGACGGCCAGGTCGGGATCGGAGGCGCCCAGCGCCCAGCGCAGCAGCGCCACCGCATCGGCGTCGCCGCGCCGGACCAGCGTCGCGATGATGGCGCGGCGTTCCTCGACGGTGCCCGCCGTCAGCGCCTCGCAGCTGGGGAGCGCGACGGCGAGGCGTCCGAAGTCCGTGGCCACGGCGTCCGCCAGCGCGGTCGGCGCCTGCGTCAGGTCAGACGCCAGGTCGCCGTTTCCGTGTTCGAGCGCGAGCACGGCCAGCGGCGCGCCGAGGACCGGAAACGCGAACACGAACGACGCCGCGAGCGCCTTCTCGCTCGAGCTCAACGAGCGCATGAAGGCGATCGGCAGCAACGCCGCCAGGTGAAGCCCGGCGGCGGCGAACAGCGTCCACATCTCCTGCACGCCCACCACCAGCCCGAGACCGACGAGGTCGGCCATGCTCACTGCGATCCACGGCGCCACGGGCGGCCGCGTCGGTCGCGGGGCAACGACAGGCGCCTCCCCCGCCGGGACGTCGGCGCCGGCTGGGTTGGAGACCCCCTCGGGGTCCCCCTCTTGCTGGGACGTCCGCGGGTCAGACATTGGCGCGTGAGATCGTCAGCGCGGCGTCGAGTTCGCGCTCTCCTCGTTGTTCGTTTGCCTCATCCGACGAATCGGCCCCTTCCGGTTCCACTTCGGCCCCCCCCTCGGTTTCCGCGGCCTCGGCTTCGGCGGACTCGCCGTCGCTGGTCTCGACGGGCGACTGCGGTCCGCCATCGCAGATGGCCAGCGACGCCCAGTCCGCGATCACCGAAAGGTCGCGAAGCGCCGCCATGCTCGCGCCGCCGCCGGGGACACCGCGCGCCGCGACAACGCCGCGGATCTCGCCCGTCGCGTCGGTGATGGGCGCCGCGATGTCGCTATCGTGCGGTCCGCCTTCAGCGAGCTCCAGCGCGCGCATCGGCTGGCCCGCCCGCAACGCCGCGAGCGCCGTGCGATCGGGCGCCTCCCGGTTCCAGATCCCGATCACGGCCAGCGAGACCAGCTCGCCACCGGCGACGATCTCGACCGACGCGGCGCGGGCGCCGATGCGCGCGCCGATCAGCTCCAGCGCCGCCTGGGCGGCGGCCTCCGCATCGGACCCGTGGAGCCGACGGGCGACGTTGCGCAGGAACGTCAGCGACAGATCGAGGCGGTCGTTGCGCGCGCGCAGCGCCAGCGCCGCCCGGCGCAGCTCGCCGATGGTCGAGGCGTCGACGGAAGCGCGCCGTTCGAGGTCGACGACCTTGCTCTCGAGTGCCTGCTCGCGGCGCTCGTTGCCCGAGACGATCCAGGCCACCAGCACGCACGCGGCGAGCGCCCCCAGCTCGATCGGCATCGCCAGCGTATCCAGCACGCGGCTGGGACCGTCGGTGCCGTTGGCGATGGCCAGCCCGCCCCAGGCGATCGTGAGTGCGATGGCGAGCCCGCGCGTCCCGTAGCGGGCGGCGAGCACCACCACCACCAGCCACACCGGGTGCGGATCGAGCAGCGCCAGTCCGAATTGCGGCACGCCGCACAGCGCCGCCATCCCCAGCGTGGCGGCGACCCCGACGCCCGCCTCGAGCACGATCGAACGCGTCTTCTTCGACTTTGATTTAGATTTAGATGTCGACATGTAACGTCAGCCATCCGATCTGGAGCGTTCCGGGCAATCCGGTCGCGGTCTCGTGTGACATGTCGTAGCTGGCCTGCAGGCGCGTCGACCAGGAGGCCGCCAGCACGAAGGCGGCGCCCGCCTGGGCCAGGATGCGGTTACGGATGTTGTCGTAGCCCCCGCCCCCGTGAATATCGAAACCGATGCGGCCGCCGGCCAGCGCCTTGCGCACGATCAGCGTCGCGTTGTCGATCGATGCGCGCGGGGCCAGCGCGATACGGAAATCCGGCGTCGCATCCGTCCAGAGCTCGTAATGGCGGTAGGCGATGACGCCGGCGTCGCTCAGGTAGACGCGGCGGACCAGCTTCTCGTCGAGCACCTCGGCGCGAACCACCCGCGTCGGCGTGGCCCACAGGTTGAAGTCGATCCCGGCCCACCCCAGGAGCTGGTTCGCCGACGGCTTGCTGGGCGTCCCCTCCGCCGCGATCTTGAGCTGCCGCGCCTGCGCACCGGTGTCGATCAACACGACGCGGTTCTTGGGAAACAGGAACAGGCGTCCGATCGCGCCGGACATCGTCCCGCCTTCGTGCACGGTGATCGGCGCTTCGTTCCACTGCTCGTTGGCATCCGCGTGCAGGTTCACGTGCATGAACGACCACAAATTAGCGGCGCCTTCCGCCTGGCCGCCGAACTGAAAGCCGCCGCGGCGGGTCAGCAGCTCGGCCCCGGACGCGTCGGTGCCCGCCGCCGTCGTGTAGCGCGCGTCGGCGGACGCCATCAGCGACGCCCCCGATCGACGGGCGAGCACGGTCTGCGCGCCGAGACCGGTGACGGAGCCGCGCTTCGCAAGCACGTTCTGCCCGACGACCTGGTTCGCGTTCCAGTCGAACGAACCGTCGTGCCAGGCGTACGCCGCGGCGCTGTGGCGCAAACCGAACGGCAGCGATGCGCCCGCCTGCACGCGCCACGCCCACGCCTGCGGGTCGGAGCGCAGCGCCGCGCCGCCCGCGACCTCGGGCGTCGTGCGATAGCGCATGCGCTGGTACGAAAGCGCGAGCGTCGCGTCGGGGCTGGTCAACTGCGCGAGCGCGCGCTTGTACCGGTCGCGCGCCGCCGGGAAGCTCCCGGCGCGCTCGAGCGCGCGCCCGTAATCGCGATCGTGCTCGGATGACGGCAGATCGTCGGACAGACTGCGCCGCACCTCCAGCTCGCCTTCGAGGTCGCCGCCCGCCTCCAGCGCCCACCCGAGCATCTCGCGGCCGCGCACGCTCTTGGGCTCGAGCTTGAGGTAGCGCTTCAGCACGCGCGCGCCGCCCGCCCAGTCCTCGTTGATCAGGTGGGCATCGGCCTGGTTGAGCGAAACCTCGGCGTCGGCCGTGGGCGGCGCGGGCTGCATCGACTCATAGAGCCGGTCCGCGAGCACGACATAGCCGCGACGGGCATAGATGCGCGCGAGCCACAGCTTCTCCATCCGCGCGGTGGGAGTCTTTCCAATCTCCAGCTCGGCGATGTGGTGTTCCCGCCGCGCCTCCTCGGCGCGGTCGAGCACATACAGCGCTTCGCCGCGCAGGTAATGCACCTCGGGATCGCGGGTGTGGTGCTCGAAGTGGTGCGCCCTCTCCAGCGCGGCGACCGCGTATTCGAACTGTCCGGCGGCCGACGCGGCACGCGCGGCGTCGCGCTGGGCCGGCGCGTCGCGCGGCAGCAGCTCCAGCACCTGTTCGAGCTCCCGGCGGGCCTTGTCGAACTGGCCCTTCAACAGATCGTCGTTCGCCTGCTCGCGCAGCCGATCGACGTCCGGCGACGCCAGCCACAATACAGCAATCACCACCCCGCCCCCCATCACAGCGCCTTTCGGGTTTTGCAACGGTCGTGCCTGCGGGGAACACTGGACCTCGACGGCGTTTTTGGCCGGCGCCCGCGCAGCGGTCACGGCGACGTAACGCCGCCGCGATCCGCAGTTACCACGAGTCGTTACGGGGCCTGTCTGCTTGACAGCCCGTCACCTCGACCTAGCTTGCACGAGGTCACCGACGGAGGAGGATACCGATGCGTAAGTTGAACATGGGATGGATCATGGTGTTGGCGTTGGGGTTGGCAATTCCGAGCTTCTCGAGTACGATCACCACAACGAAATCGAAGAGCGCGA
>Ga0137433_1001226_pt1 | contig 11127 bp, 7 predicted proteins | sample EasRivERMZT840_2_FD_102335 | JGI IMG/M metagenome (GOLD analysis project Ga0137433, IMG submission 102335) | Soil microbial communities from meander-bound floodplain in the East River, Colorado, USA - East River MetaG ERMZT840_2 | ecosystem: Environmental > Terrestrial > Soil > Floodplain ...
ACGGTGATCACCTCGAAGCCCGAACCCCCGAGATGGTGAAGCGGCTTCCCCAGCGGGCTCGAGCCGTCGGGCCAAAGTTCGCGCGCGGCGCGCGCGCTGATCACGACCTCGGCCGGCCCATCGGCCCACGGCCGGCGCGTCGGGCGCCCGTCGATCCAGACCTCGGGCGGCCGATTGGCGCTTGGCGGCCGGCCCTCGAGAAGCGCGAGGCCCGTCACCTCGAAGTAGCTCGCGGAGACATCCTGTCGGCGGAGGTTCGTGGGGCGCTCCGACGTGTCCGGCCGCCGCACGAAACTGGAGACATATTGGCCGGTGAGAGGCGGCCGGTCGCTGAACGCGATCGGGGGCGCGCCTGACGCGCTGAGGACGCGCTGCAGATCGCGGAAAAACGCGCTGGGGGTGTTGCTGAACGGCAACGGCAGACGCACTTCCATCACCTGAAGTTCGTTGATGGCGAAGCCCGGATCGGCAGCCGCGGCGTGCGAGACCGCTCGAGTGAGGAGGCCGGCACCGGCGAGGAGCGCCGTCGCAAGCGCGACTTGTGTCGCGAGCAGTACTCGCCGCAGCCGCATCGCATGAGGAGGCGCGGTCAGATTCGTTGTCACCAGCGGACCGGCCGACCGCGCCGTCGAGCGCAACGCGGGCGCGAGCCCGGCGATGAGCGCGGTGAAGACGGACAACGCGATGCAGAATCCCAGGACGGGCGCTTCAAGCGCATAGTCGCCGCCGGAAAACCCCGTCAGCGACCTGCCGACGAGCGGCGGAACGAGATACGCCGTCAAGATGGCAAGCACGCCCGCCGCGGCCGAGAGACACACGGCTTCCACGAGCAACTGCCGAACAAGCCGCCCGCGCCCGGCGCCGAGCGCTTGACGAATCGCCAACTCGCGACGCCGCGCAAGCCCGCGCGCGAGCAATAGATTGCCGGCATTGGCGCAGGCGAGCACATGCACGAGTAAGAGAGCCACGAAGGCAATGACGGCCGTCTGCCATCTCGCTTTGGCGATGTCTACGCCGGGAAGACCCAGTCGTATGAAGGCGTTGATCTGACTGAGCAGGCGAGTGCTGCTGAGGGAAATGTCATTCAGCGTCAGTTGTTCCGCCTCGCGGAACTGGCGGCTGAGCGTCGTGAGTTCGGCCGCCGCCTGACTTTCGGGAATGCCGGCCACCAACCGGCCCACCAGCACGGCATTCGAATTCCCGCTGCGTGGATCAGTGAACTGTCGGCGACTGGCCTCCGTGCCGGCGAGTGCCTGGGCGGCGAGCGGCACGATCATGTCGTAGTCGTTCCCCCTGCTTTCGAAACCGACCGCATCCGCGACGCCGATGATCGTGAACGGCTGCTTGCCGAGCACCACGGGCTGACCGACGATCGCCGGGTCGCTCGCAAAGACCCGGCGCCACAGTCCGCGGCCGATCACGGCAACGCCGGCGGGACTCGTGTAGTCATGTTCGTCGGTGCGAAAACCACGCCCGGCGATGAGCCGTGTGCGCATCACGTCGAGGTAGCCGCGGCTGACAAACAACGGACGAACGTCACCGACGGGTGCGCCTTGATAGGTGGCCGGGCGTCCGCCCGACCCGTTCGAGAGCGCCAGATGGAGAAACGTTCGCGTGCGATCCTCGAGATAGCGGAATTCGGCGATGGAGAAGCGTGCGAAGTCCTCCGCGGGAGATGCGGGGCGGGCATAGACGATGACCACGGAGTTCGGATCGGGCACGGGCCATGGACGCAGGAAGGCGCTGTAGCCCACGGAAAACACCGCGGTCACCAAACCGGCGCCGAGCGCGAGGATGAGGATGACGCTTGCGGTGAAGCCGGGTCTTCGGCGGAGCGTGCGAACGGCATACCACGCGTCCTGCGCGAGGCCTTCGAGCCAGGGCGGAATCCGCACGAGCTTCATGAGGAACCCGACCGCATTGTAGGGCAGGGTGTAGAGTTCCCGCATGAGATACAGGGTTTTTCCGGTCGTTCTGGTGTTGCTTGCGTTGGCCGGCGCGAGTGGTCCGCGCGCGCAGAATCAAGGCCGCTTCGACGAACAGCTGCTGCGCGCATTCACGTTCCGCAACCTCGGCCCGTTCCGCATGGGCGCGCGGACGTCGGACATCGCTGTGCCGAATGCGCCGGCGAAGGATCACCTCTACACCTTCTATGTCGGGTTCTGGACCGGCGGCCTGTGGAAGACGACGAACAACGGCACGACGTTCGAGCCGGTATTCGACGCGCAGGCAAGGCTCGCCATCGGCGACGTCACCGTCGCGCCCTCCGACGCCAACATCGTCTGGGTCGGGACGGGCGATGCGTTTACGTCGCGCAGCTCGTACGCGGGCGACGGCGTCTACAAATCGACGGACGCGGGCCGCACGTGGACCAACATGGGACTCCGCGACTCCCACCACATCTCGCGCATCGTCATTCATCCGACGAATCCAGACATCGTGCATGTGGCCGTGATGGGCCATCTCTATTCCACGAACACCGAGCGCGGCGTGTTCCGCACGACGAACGGCGGCGCGACCTGGGAGAAAGTCCTCTACGTCAACGAGAGGATCGGCATCATCGATCTCGCGATGCATCCGAAGACGCCGGACGTGCTCTATGCCGCGGCGTACGACAAAGTGCGGCTGCCGTGGCAGATGGTGAACGGCGGTCCCGAGAGCGCGATCTACAAGACGACGAATGGCGGCCGCGACTGGGCGAAGCTCGGCGGCGGGCTGCCGACGGGCCGCATCGGGCGCATCGGGATCGACATCTTCTACGGCAATCCGAACATCGTCTACGCGGTGATCGAGAACCAGAATCCCCGCGCGGCCGCGCCGGCGCCTCCCTCGGGCGTGCCGGCGACCTACGGCGGCGAGGTCTATCGATCGGACGACGGCGGCGCGCGCTGGACGAAGATGAACGCCGACGACTACAACGTCAGTCCCAAGGGGCCGTACTACTTCAGCCAGATCTTCGTGGATCCCGGCAACGACAAGCACGTTCTCGTCACGCAGGATGGCTATCGCCGGTCGCTCGACGGCGGAAAAACCTGGAACGCGCCCAACATCTTTCCGCGCATGTTCGGCGACTACCGGACGCTCTGGATCGATCCCGCGAACCCTGAACGCATGATCGCCGGCAGCGACGGCGGCATCGCGATTTCGTACGACGGCGGCCGCACGGGCGATCACCTCGCGAACCTGCCGGTGGGCGAGATCTACGGCATCGGCGTCGACATGGAGGATCCGTACAACATCTACGGCGGCCTGCAGGATCACGAGCACTGGAAGGGGCCGTCGAACGGGCCGCTCGGCCGCGTCACCGTGTGGGACTGGCTGGCCGTCGGCGACAACGACGGCATCATGACGCAGGTCGATCCGACGGACAGCCGCTGGCTCTACACCACGCGGCAGTACGGCGGCCACACGCGCGTGGACCAGAAGCTGGGGTACGAGATCAACATTGCGCCGCCGCCGCGCGCGCAGGGCGATCCGTACCGGTTCCAGTGGGCGACGCCGCTGCACCTTTCGCCGCACGACAGCAAGGTGATCTACATCGGCGCGCAGGTGCTGCTGAAATCGACGGATCGGGGCGAGAAGTGGACCGAGGTCAGCCCGGATCTCAGCACGAACGACACGTCGAAGATCCTGCGGGAGTCGGAAGGCGGCGTGCCGGGCGGCATTCCGTGGTTTGCGATCACGTCGATCTCGGAATCGCCGCTGACGAAGGGCGTCATCTGGGCCGGCACGAGTGACGGCAAGGTGCACGTGACGCGCAACGACGGCGGCGCGTGGACGGACGCCACGCCTCGGATCACTGCCGCCGGCGGGCGCGTGGACGGCTACGTCAGCCGGGTCCGGGCCTCAGCGCATGTCGCCGGCCGCGCGTACGTCTCCAAAAGCGGCTACAAGTTCGACGACTTCAAACCGTATCTATTCAAGACCGAGGACTTCGGCGCGACCTGGACGGCCATTGCCGCCAATCTGCCGAACGAGCCCATCAACGTCGTCTACGAGGACCTGAAGAATTCCAATCTGCTGTTCGTCGGCAACGACACGGGCGTGTTCGTGTCCATCACCCGCGGCGAGTCGTGGGTGAAGATGAACAACAACATGCCGAACGTCCCCGTGCACGACCTGCTCGTGCACCCGCGCGAGCAGGACCTGATTCTCGGGTCGTACGGGCGCGGGTTCTGGGTGACGAACATCGCGCCGCTGCAGGAGCTCGGCGAGGACGTCCTGTCGCGTGACGTCCATTTCTTCAGCATCAAGCCGGCGACGCAGCGCGTGACGTGGGTCTTCGGCGCCAACGACTACCTGTTCGGCCAGCGCCATCACTCGACGCCCAACGAGCCGAACGCGATGCTGATTCGGTACTACCTCAAGGCACGCGGCACCGGCAACGCGACCGTGGTCGTCTCGGACGCGGCGGGCGCCGAAGTCGCACGCTTGTCAGGACCAACGGCCGCCGGCATCAACACCGTGCAGTGGAACATGCGGATCGGTGGAGGAGCGGGTGGCCGAGGTGGCGGCGGCGGTGGCGGTGGACGAGGCGGCGCGCCGATCGTGGATCAGTTGATGCCGCTCGGCGAGTACACCGTGACGCTGACGGTGGGCGGCCAGACGCTGACGCAGAAGGGCCGCATCGCGAAGACGCAGGGCTGGTCGATCGGCGGCGGACCGGTGGTGATCAGGTAAGGATTAAACGACCAGCGCATCGACCAGGTGCGCGAGCCGTTCGTCGAGTGTGACCAGATCGGCGCCAAGCGATCCCGCCAGCCATACGTAGCTCGCGTCGTACACGGAGAGGCCGGTCGCCTGTGCGACGAGGACCGTGTCCACAGCGTCGATGGCCTGCCAGTTGATGCCCCATCGTGGCTCGAGCACTGTCGCGAGCGCGGTGACGACCTTTCGCGTCTCCATCTCTGATGCGCGGCGAGTTTTCTTCCAGGCGACATTCGCCAGCTCGAATCTCAGCAGCGCGGGCGCAAAGACGATGGCGCCCTCGAGTCGTCGCGCCACCTCGCCTCCCGCCGGCTCATTGAACGCCAGGGCGGCGAGCGCCGACGCGTCCACGACGACCCGATCGGTCACCGGTCACGATCCTCGCGGATCATCGCGCGCGAGTCGCCGCGCGTCTTCAGGCCGAGCGCCTGAATCCGGCGATGGAGCGCCTGAGCGCGAAAAGGCCTGGGTTGGATGGCTGTCTCGAGGATGTCCATCAACTCGCCCTGGATGGAGCGGTGGTTGCGGACGGCGCGCGCTCGAAGAGCCCGCGCGAGAGCATCGGGAACGTCCTTAATCGACAGGCTCACGGGCATGGCGCCATTATAGCTCCACTCTGGAACCAAGGAGCCGCGTTCGTGGAATGCGCTGGCGCTGGCCAACGGTCCTAGTCAGTCCGTAACGTCACCGCCGGATCCACGCGCGCGGCGCGGCGCGCCGGGATCCATGTCGCCAGCGCCGCGGCGGCGAGCAGGATGCCCGCAATCTGCACATAGGCAATCGGATCGAACGGGCTCAGGCCGTGCAGGAAGCGGCGGAGCAGTTGCGCGCCGCCCATCGCCAACGCGAGCCCGGCCGCAAGTCCAACAATCATCGCGCGTTGCGCCGTCGCCCACACGGCGCCGACGACGTCGGCGCGCCCCGCGCCGAGCGCCATCCGAATGCCGATCTCACGACGGCGCTCTTCAACGGCGTACGCGAACACACCGAAGGCGCCGATCGTCGCCAGCAGGAGGCCGAGCGCGCTGATACTCCACGCGACCTGGCTGCCGATGATCGACGCCGTGAGCGACGCGCGGATGTTGTCGCGCAAGGGATGGCTGGTGACGGTCACGCCCTGGAGTATGGCGCCGGCCGCCGCCCGCACACGCTCGACCGTCGCAGGTCCGAGGTCGCGAACGAGCAACGTAGGCCGGGCGTCCTCTGACGTCAGGTAGATCGACGGCTCGAAGTCCGTCATCGAGTTGATCGCGACGTCCTCGGCCACGCCAACAATCGTCAGCGTGCGGGTGTCGCGCGAGTTGAGGCCATCGAGGAGTGTCCTGCCAAGCGGATTCGCGCCGTCGGGCCAGAGCTCGCGTGCGGCGCGCGCGCTGATCACGGCTTCGAGCGGCCGCTCGCGGCTGGGAGGCCGGCCCTCGAGGAGCGCCACGCCCATCACGTCGAAGTAATTCTGCGAGACGCCCACTCGCCGCAGGACCCGGGCTCGGACGTCGGGTGCATCCGGGCGCCGCGCGAAGACGGCCCAGCGGCTGCCCGAGAGCGGCGGCTCGTCCGTGAACGCAATGCCCGGAAGGTCCGTGGAGGCGAGCGCCGACTGCAGATCGCGAAAGAAGGCTCGAGCGCGCGGGATGCTGGCCGGCGGAGGCAGCCGGACGTCGATGGCTTGCAGCTCGTGGACGACAAAGCCCGGATCGACCGTCGAGGCGTGAGACACGGCCCGACCGAGCAGACCCGCGCCGACGAGCAGCGCCGTCGCGAGCGCCACCTGTGTCGAGAGCAGCGCGCGCCGCAGCCCCAGAGCGCGCGGGGTCGGACTCTGACCGGTCGCTGAGAGCGGACCGACCGATCGCCCGGTGGATCGCCACGCGGGCGCAAGCCCTGCCGCGAGCGCGGTGACCACGGCGAGTGCCGCGCAGAATCCGAAGACCACTCCGCCGGGCGAGAAGTTCTCAGGCGGCAGCTCGTTCGTCACGCGCGCGACGAGGGGCGGAACGCCGTACGCCACGCCGAGTGCCAGCGCGCCCGCGACCGCAGACAGGCTGAGTGTCTCAACGAACAACTGCCGAATCAGTCGTCCCCGACCCGCGCCGAGGGACTGTCGAATCGCCAGCTCCCGTTGCCGTGCGAGTCCGCGCGCGAGCAACAGGTTGCCGGCGTTCGCGCAGGCGAGCAGGTGCACCAGCAGAAGCGCGAGAAACGCCAGCTGCGCCACCTGCCAGTCGCTGCTGCCGCCGCGACGGCTGATCTGCCGCGTGCTGAGGAACGACATGTCGATGGCCGGCAGCCGCTCGGTGTCGCGAAACTGCCGGCTGAGCGCCGTGAGCTCGACAGCGGCCTGCGCCTCGGTCGCGCCGGGCGCCAACCGTCCGGCCCTCGTGCTGACAGGACTGCTCCGGCGGGGATCCAGAAAGTCCTGACGCTCCGCGTCCGTGGCGCCAAGCAGCATCGCCCCGATCGGCAGCGCCATGTCGAAGTCGTTGCCCGTACCGTCCACGAACCCCGTCATGCCGGCGACGCCGACGATCGTGTACGTGTGGCGGCCGAACTGCAGCGGCTGACCGACCACCCCGGGATCGCTCGCGAACGCGCGCTCCCACAAACCGCGGCTGAGCACGACGACCGGGCTCGGGCTGGTCGAGTCGTGCTCGTCCGCTCGGAATCCGCGCCCGTGCAGGAAGGGCGTGCGGAGGAGGTCGAGGTAGCCGCGACTGACGTAAAGAGGCCGGATGCTGGCGACGGCGGCGCCGCGGTACGTGCCCGTGCGCGTGGCCGACCGCTCCGTGAATGCCAGGTGCTGGAACGTGCGCGCCTGACGTTCCAGGTACTGGAACTCGACGAGGGAGATCTGAGTGTAGTCAGCGACGGCGGTGGCCGGGCGCGGTCTGAGCAGCACCACCGCGTTGGGATCCGGCACCGGCCACGGGCGGAGAAACGCGCCGTAGCCGAGCGAAAACACCGTCGTGACTAGTCCACTGCCGAGGGCGAGGATCAGAATGACGGCCACGGCGAATCCTGGCCGCCGTCGAGCGGATCGCGCGGCGTACTTCGCGTCCTGCCACAGCCCTTCGAGCCACGGCGCAATCCAGACCGACCGCGCCTCCTCGCGCATCAGCGTGACGTTGCCGAGCGCGCGGGCGGCCTGCGCGCGCGCCGCTTCCGCGTCAACGCCCGAGCGCTCGAGCGCCGACTGCGTCATCGCTCGATGCGTCTCGATTTCGCGCGCGACGTCGTCGTGAAAGCCGCGGTAGCGCCATCGAGCGCGGAGACGCCGGAACCAGGCGGGCACGATCTACGCCTTCTCCAGCACGAGGCGGATCGCGGCGACGAGCTCGTCGAACTCGGCGCGCTCGGCGGCCAGATGCTTCCGGCCCGCCTTGGTCAGCGTGTAGAACCGCGCCTTGCGGTTGTTCTCCGACGGCCCCCATTCCGCGTCGAGGTAGCCGTTCAACAACAGCCGTTGCAGCGCGGGGTAGAGCGAGCTCTCGCCGACCTGCAGCACTTCCTGCGAGAGGAGCTTCAGCCGTTGCGCGATGCCGTAGCCATGCATCGGCTCGGACGCGACGATGCGAAGAATCAGCAGATCGAGCGTGCCGGGGAGCAGATCAGGGATGTCGGACCGACCCATCGTGACTCCTATCGTCTATCGATGGGAGTATAACGCCAACCGGCCCTCGTCCCGCACGCGGACGGTCAACCAGGGCTACGCTGGCAGGAACGGTGCTCCCTGATGAGAGGTGAGTTTATGAAGCGAATCGCAGTCATCCTCCTTGCGGCCGGTGTCGCGCTCGGATCGACGCTCGTCGCGCAGGAAAAACCAGCGGCCGACAAGGGCGTCCCGGCCATGCAGGGCGTGTGGGCCGTCCTCACGATCAACGGCCAGGCGACGGCCGACGCCGGCATGACCATGACGCTCACCATCACCGGCGACAAGTACGTGCAGGCGGTGAACGGCGACGTCAACGAACGCGGCACCATCAAGGTGGATCAGAGCAAGAAGCCGATGACCATCGACTTCACGATCATCGAGGGCGATGACGCCGGCAAGCCGCAGGTCGGCGCGGTTGAGGTCACGGGCGACACGATGACGATGAAGCTGGGCGTGCCGGGCAGCACGACTCGCCCGTCAGGAATGGGAGCCGAGGAGGGGTTCTTCCTGGTCACTGCTAAGAAGAGCAAGTAGCGTCGCCGCTCCAGAGCCCGGAGCGGCCTACATGCGGGGCAACCCAGGAGCTCCGGCGCTCGTCCAATCAGGCCAGAGTGACTTGTCTGTAGTCTACAGATAAGCTTCGCGCTATGGCTCCGTCGCCTCGAGACTTTCAACCGTTGCCGCCCCACGATTTCCAGGTGCTTCTGGCACTGGCCGAGGGCCCGCGCCACGCGTACGGCCTCGCGCAGGCCGGTGAAGACCCGCATGAGGGCACCGTCCGGCTCGAGCTCGGCTCGTTGTACCGCGTGCTCGCGCGCCTGACCGCGAGCGGCCTCATTGCCGATGACGCGCGAGCGGCGGGGGAGGGACAGGAAGCCAAGCGGCGGTACTACCGCCTCACCGCTCTTGGCCGCCGGGTCGCCGAGGCGGAAACCGTCCGGCTGCAAGCCGTCGTCCGTCTGGCGAAGCGCCGTCGCCTGGTGCCGGGCAAGGGCTGATGTTCCGCTGGCTGCTGCGCGCATTTCCGCGCCGCTTTCGCGACGCCTACGGCGACGACATGTCGGCGGATTTCTCCCGCCGCCTCGATGCCGCGCGATCGGCCGGGCGCCTTCCGGCGATCGCGTTCTGGCTGCGCACCGGCGCCAATCTCATCACGTCAGGGCTCGCGGAGCGCCGGCGCAGTTCGTTCATCGTGGCCGTGCCGGGCGCAAACGCGCCTCAACCAGCCCACCAACTAAAGAAGCGAGGCAGGCTCATGTCCGGCTGGACCCAGGATCTCCGGTTCGCGCTTCGGCGCCTGCGGCATGAGCGAGGCTACGCCGCATTCGTCGCGCTGACGCTGGCGCTCGGCATCGGCGCCAACGTCGCCGTGTTCTCCGTCGTCGACGGCGTGCTGTGGCGATCGTTGCCGTTCTATCAGGCCGATCGGCTGATCGGCGTCTGGGGCCGGTTCCTGCCTGAGAGCGGCTTTGATTTCCCGCAGTTCGTGCTCTCGAATCCCGAGTACTTCGACTATCGGATGGAAAACCGCACGATGGCCGACGTCGGCGCCTGGCTGCAGTCCACCGCCACGCTCGGCGGTCCGGGCGAGAATCCCGAGCGCGTCGAGGCCGCGGTTGCGACGCCGAGCCTGTTCTCCGTCCTGGGCGCCAGGCCGCTGCTCGGCCGCGTGATCAACGAGACGGATCCACCGCCTGGCCCGTCGAGCGTCGTCGTGCTCAGCCATTCGCTCTGGCAGAGCCGGTTTGGCGGACGGGAGGACATCCTCACTCAACGTCTGCTGGTCAACGGGACGTCGCGCGTGATTGTCGGCGTCATGCCACCGGACTTCGACTTTCCTGAAGGCGCGCGCTTCTGGGTGCCGCTCGTCATCACGTCATCGGTGTTGCAGCAGCGGCAGTCGCACGGCACGAGGGCCATCGCCCGGCTGAAGGACGGCGTGACGATCGAAGCCGCACGCCAGGAAATGACCGTGTTGATGAACGGCTGGCGCGAGCGATATCCGAAGATTCACGCCGGCCACTTTCTCTATCTCAACCCGCTGATGGACGACATCGTCGGGGATGTGCGTCCGGCGTTGAAGGTGGTGGCGGCGGCGACGGCGTTCCTGCTGCTCATCGTCTGCGCCAACGTCGCGAGCCTCGCGCTGGCGAGGGCGGAGCGGCGCGGGCGCGAGTCGGCGATTCGGGCGGCCCTGGGCTCCGGACGGTGGCGGCTCGTGCGTCTGGCCGCGGTGGAGAACGGGCTGCTCGCGATCGTCGGCGGGTCGATCGGCGTGGTCCTCGCGTCGGTCGCTGTGTCGTGGCTGCGATCGAGCGAGGGCATCGGCGTGCCGCGGCTCCAGACGATCGCGATTGACTGGCGGGTGTGGCTGTTTGCCGCTGGCGCGTCGCTGTTGGCCGCGTGCCTGCTCGGCGCGCTGCCGGCGATGCGCGCCACGGCGGTCCGGCTCGCGCCCGCGCTCAGGCTCGACACGCGCACGTCCACTGGGGCGGGCCGCACGTGGTTGAGACGGTCGCTGGTGGTCGTCGAAGTGGCGCTGGCGATTCTGCTCGTGACCGGCGCGACGTTGATGGTCCGCAGCTTCGCGCGCCTGCTGGCCGTGGACGCCGGCTTCCGCACCGAAGGCGTGCTCCTCGGATCGGTGTCGCTGCCGAGTGCGTCGTACCAGACCGACGCGCACGTGAACGCGTTTCTCGATTCGGCGCTGGAGCGCCTCAACGCACTGGCGGGCGTGAGGCGAGCGACGCTCTCCACGAACCTGCCCGTGG
>Ga0137433_1001227_pt1 | contig 11123 bp, 6 predicted proteins | sample EasRivERMZT840_2_FD_102335 | JGI IMG/M metagenome (GOLD analysis project Ga0137433, IMG submission 102335) | Soil microbial communities from meander-bound floodplain in the East River, Colorado, USA - East River MetaG ERMZT840_2 | ecosystem: Environmental > Terrestrial > Soil > Floodplain ...
CAAGCCGAGCATGCGATTCGTCCCTCTCGCGATCCGCGATCGCTGGAGAAAGGATCCACGACGCGCGTCCTTAACGGAGTACCAATTTGGCCGGATTCGCCTTTACGATCAAAAGCGGAGCGATTTTGTGCGCGCCTTGCACGCCGGAACCCCCCCCCAAGCGTCCCCCCCCTTCCCTGTCTTCCCGACGCAGAAGGGTGAGGAGAGGGCTGGGGAGAGGAGGAGTTTTTTTCCTGAATGGCCCCTCTCTCCGGCTCTCTCCCACTCGTGCCTCGCGGGGAGAGAGAGAAAACACGCATCCCAACCGCAGGTTCCTGGCCAGGGAATCTACCCGCTGGCAACGGGGGCAGTGCCGAGGGGCTGTTGCCCAAACCACCGGAGCGCGGACCGCCGAGTCCGCGAGTTCATAACCATTTCAGAATCACCCGCATTTCGGCGGCAACTGATCGCGCGGACATGGCTGTCCGCGCTCCAATCCGGTTTGGGCAACAGGCCCCCGAAGATACGCCCGACATAGACCCGTTCGTGAAGCAGTTCTTGAGCGCCTTGTGAGATCTGGCTAACCTTCGAGTCCATGATTCGAGTCCTGTTCGTCCTGGTTCTGATCTTCTCTCCCATTCATGCTGCATTCGCCTGGGAAGCTCCGGTCTACCGCGAACCGTGGCGGCCCCAGTTCCATTTCACGCCCGCGACGAACTGGATGAATGACCCGAACGGGATGGTCTTCTACGACGGCGAATATCATCTCTTCTATCAGTTCAATCCGTTCGGTGACAAATGGGGACACATGAGTTGGGGGCACGCGGTGAGCCCTGATATGGTGCGCTGGGAACATTTGCCAGTCGCGCTCTACGAGGAGAACGGCGTGATGATCTTTTCCGGCAGCGCGGTGGTGGATTGGAAGAACACCAGCGGCTTCGGACAGAACGGCAAGCCGCCGCTGATTGCCATTTACACCGGGCATTACACGAAGAAGCCGCTCCAGAACCAGCACATCGCCTACAGCAACGACCGCGGACGCACTTGGACAAAGTTCGCCGGCAATCCCGTCCTCGACATCGGCGAGAAGGACTTCCGCGATCCGAAAGTCATGTGGCACGAGCCGACGAAGCGCTGGGTGATGACGGTGGCGTGGCCGGTGCATCGGAAGGTTCGCTTTTACACCTCGCCCAACCTGAAGGACTGGACGCATCTGAGCGATTTCGGCCCGGCCGGATCAACGAAGGGCATCTGGGAATGTCCGGACCTGTTCCCCGTCGCATTGGAGAACCAACGCGGCGGACAAAAATGGATGCTCATCGTCAACGTCGGTTCCGGCGCGCCAGCGGGCGGTTCGGGTTGCCAGTACTTCGTCGGCGATTTCGACGGCAAACAGTTCGCACTCGATCCTTCGTTTCCCAGGCCGCAGAGCGAATTCGTGCCCGCGGGCACGCCACTCGCTGATTTCGAGGGCGAGGACTACGGCGACTGGCGCGCGACGGGCAACGCCTTCGGTGCCGCACCCGCTCGCGGCAAGATTGGCGGACAGCAAAACGTGGACGGCTTTCGCGGACGCGGCCTCGTGAACACGTTCCTTGATGGCGACAAGTCGGAGGGGACGCTCACGTCGCCCGAATTAGAAATCACGCGCAATCACGTGAGCTTCCTCATCGGCGGCGGCAATCACGCGGAGAAGACCTGCATGAACCTGCTCGTCGATGGCCGAATTGTCCGCACTGCCACGGGCGACGCCGCCGAAAGGCTGGCCTGGAAATCGTGGGACGTCCGCGCACTGCGTGGCAAAAAGGCCACGCTCGAAATCGTGGACCGTCACACCGGTGGATGGGGACACGTCAATGTGGATCACATCCTCCTCACCGACGCACCTGCCCGCGCAGCGACCGAACCAGCCCTCTGGGCCGATTGGGGTCGCGACTTCTATGCTGCCGTTTCCTGGAGCGACGTTCCAAAGCGCGACGGCCGCCGCCTCTGGCTCGGCTGGATGAGCAACTGGGAATACGCCAACGACGTGCCCACCTCGCCGTGGCGCAGCGCGATGTCCATTGCGCGGGGGTTGTCGTTACGAAACACCGATGACGGCTGGCGGCTGGTGCAGCGTCCGGTGAAGGAGATGGAAAACTTGCGAGGACGACGCGAACGGCTCGCGCTCAAGAACGTGACCGGCCTGGTGGATTTGTCGAAACTGAACGGTGTGACGACCGACTTGTTCGAGCTGGAAGCCGACCTGCAACCCGGCGCCGGCGCCGTAGTGACACTCACGCTACGAACCGGCGCCATGGAAGAAACTGTATTGCACATGGACGTTCCCAAACAGGAGCTGATCCTGGATCGCACCCGCTCCGGCAAAGGCGATTTTCACGGGCGATTCAGCGGCACCTACCGCGCTCCGGTGCGTTTGATCGACGGCCGCCTCAAGCTACGCCTGTTCGTGGATACCTCGTCGGTCGAAGTTTTCGCCAACGACGGCGAAACGGTGCTGACGAGTTTGTTCCTGCCGTCACCAAACCCTCGCCTCCTCAGCTTCCAAGTCTCTGCCGGCACTCTGCTCCGCGCAAACTTCAACGTCTGGAAACTCCAGTCCGCCTGGCAAGGCAGGCGTTGAACGAGTGGGGCAGGCTTCCAGCCTGCCTTTGCGCGCATCTTGACCGTGATGAGTCATCCGGGGTTGGAATTCGCGGCAGGCTGGAAGCCTTCCGCTACGCCTGCGCATCGCAGTCGCTGTTGCGTGGAAGGCTCGCGCTTCGCTATCATCCGCGGCGCTCATTGATGAAGTCCATTCAGCCAAACAACGAAGCGGAGTTACGCCACGTGCTTCGGCACTGGTGGCGGCGAATCACGCCGCCGGAGCCGCGGTTTGCCGGAAACGCATGGCTCATCGTGCGCGTGGTTTTGAGGCCGCGGGCCGGTGTCGGGCCCAAGGGGTGGCTGCTCCTTGCGGCGTTGTTGTTGCTTTGCTCGGTGCAGCTACTGCGTGCGGCGGAGAAATTGTTTGATGTGTCGCCGCGTCCCGAGCTGTTGACCGTGGAAGAGAAGCGCTGGCTGGAAGCGCATCCCGGAATTCGTATGGCGCCTTCACGCCACTTTGAGCCGGTGGAGTTTTTCAATTCCGCCGGGCATTACTGGGGCATTACGTCTGAATACTTCCACCTGATTGAGCGGCGCGTGGGCTACCGGTTCAGAATCGTTTCGCTGACTTCGGAACAATGGGAACGGCCCGATCCGGAGGGGCGCGGAGCGGATGTTATCACGGCCTCGACCATGACGCCATCGCGCGTGCAACACTGGAGCTACACCAAGCCCTACCTGTCGTTGCCCACCTACATCATCGCGCGCCGGAACGCGGCAGATAATCTGACCCTGGCGCGCCTGGCCGGCACGCGGGTCGCAGCGGTCCAAGGTTCGGCCACCGAGGAATATCTGCGCACGCAATTCCCGAACATTGTGGTGGACGCAGTGCCTGAGGCGGGCCCCCTGCTGCGCAAGGTGTCCTTCGGACTGGTGGACGCCTGTGTGATGTCGCTACCGGTGGCGACAGAATGGATGCAAAGAGAAGGCCTTACCAATCTGAAGATCGCCGGCGAGGCTGGCTTCACAAATCACTTAAGCGTTTCCGTGCGGAAGGACTGGCCGGAATTAAAGAGCATTCTCGACAAGGCGCTGGCGACGATCACGCGGGAGGAGCGGGAAGCCATCTACGAGCGATGGGTGAAGTTTCGGGTCCCTCCCTCCAACGAACGCCTGAAATGGGCGGCGCTCTGGTTCGGCGCGTCATTGCTGGGAATCCTCGTGGCCGTGATGGCCTGGAACCGATCCCTGGCTTTGAAAGTCCGGGCGCGGACAGCGGCGCTCCGCGAGGAACTGTCCCGGCGCATCGAGGCCGACAAGGCGTTGGAAGCTTCCGAGGAGAAGTTTTCCAAGGCGTTTCGTTCCAGTCCCGACGCGATTTTCCTCACCCGAGTGAGCGATGGCCGCGTGATTGAAGCCAACGACAGCGCGGCAAGGATTTTTGCCTGTTCCAAGGAGGATCTCATCGGCCATCGCTCGGTGGGCGAAGGCTGGGGATATGTTTGCACGGAGGACCGCGACCGCGTGATCGCATTGATCCGCGAGCAGGGCGGCGCGCTGCGTGACCATGAGTTTCAAATGTTGCGCCGGAACGGCGACCAGTTCACCGCCCTGGTTTCCTGCGACACCATTGAGGTGGGCGGTGAAAAATGTTTTGTGGGCGTCTTGCGCGATGTCACAGGGCAGCGTCGCGCCCAGGAAGCCCTGCAAAAGAGCGAAAGCGCGTTGGGCGCGCTGATGGACGCGTTGCCGACGCCTGCCATGCTGCTGGAGAAGGACGGCACCTTCGCCGCCGCGAACGAAGCGCTGGCACTTCGGTTTCGACGCCGGCGTCAGGAACTGATCGGACAGAACGCCTATGCAATGCTTCCGCCAGACCTGGCGTCGTCGCGCCGGGCCGCCATTGAACGGGTCTTTAGCAGCGGACAGGGAATTCGCTTCGAGGACAACAACGGGGACCGGCATTACATCAACTACCTGTCCCCGGCTCCGGATGCCAACGGCGCGGTGACCCGCGTGGCGGCATTTGCGCTCGACATCACCGAACGCCAGCAGGCGGAGGAGGCGCTGCGTGCCAGTGAGGCCCGGCTCCATGCCATCGTTCATCACACGCCCAACGTGGCCGTCCAGGGCTACAATCTCGAAGGCCGTGTCCGACTGTGGAACGACGCCTCGACGCGCATGTTCGGTTTTGACGCGGACACCGCGATGGGCAAAACGCTCGATCAACTGATTCACACCAGAGAGGAGGCGGAAAAGTTTGTCGATGTTCTGCGTGGACTGGCGGGGACGGGCAAATCCATCGGACCCTCCGAATATCGCTTTCACAGGCGTAATGGTGAAGAGGGCTGGTGCCTTTCCACCATTTTTGAAATCCCCGGTATGGGAGCCGAGTCGCTGTTTGTTTGCATGGACGTGGACATCACCGCGCGCAAGCAGGCGGAGGCGGCGTTGCAGGAAAGCGAGGAGCGGTTGCGCCTGGCGCTGGACGCCGCGCACATGGGCATCTTCGATTGGGACATGACGAGCCAGCGCATCGTCTGGTCCCGTTGGCACGAGGAGCTGTGGGGCTTCAAACCGGGCGAATTTCCCGGCACCTACGAGGCCTTCAGCCAGCGGGTGCATCCGGACGACCTGCCCGGCATCAACGCCGAAGTAACACGGTGCATGGCGGCGCACGAGCCGTTTGTGCAAGAGTTCCGGGTGCTGTGGCCGGACGGCCGCGTGCGTTGGATTCTAGGCACGGGCCAGTTTGAATTCGCCGCCGATGGGCAACCCAGGCGAATGCGCGGAACCGTGATTGAGATCACCGACCGCAAACGCGCCGAAACAGAGCGCCAGCAATTGCTTGTGCAACTGCTCGAAGCCGAAGACGAGGAACGGGGCCGCCTCGCTCGTGAATTGCACGACACCACCGCACAACATCTCGCGGCAACGAAGATGAACCTCACTCGCTTGTCCGACGCCGCGGCGGTCCTGCCCCCGCCGGTGCCACAACTGCTTGCCGATAGCCTTGGACTGGTCAGCCAGGCCCTGCACGAGATTCGCACGCTCACTTACCTGCTGCACCCGCCGTTGCTCGAGGAGTTGGGCCTGGCTGGCGCGGTGCGTGACTACGCCGCCGGATTCGCTCAGCGCAGCGGTCTGCGCGCGAGCGTCGATGCCGAAGGCTTCGCCGGGCGCCTGCCGCCAGCGATGGAACTGGCGCTTTTTCGCGTCGTGCAGGAAAGCCTGGGCAACGTTCACCGCCATTCCGGTAGCGACTGCGCCCGCATCCGGCTGGAACGCGACGCGGAAGAAGTGCGCCTGGAAATCCAGGACAACGGCCGTGGCATGCCCAATGGTACCCAGGCGGGCGTCGGTCTGGCTGGAATGCGCGAGCGGCTGCGGCAACTCGGTGGGCGGCTGGAAATTGAGTCCGATGCCGAGGGCACGACCGTATTGGCCAGCCTGCCGCTGAATGAAGTGAAGAACAAAAAAAGCGCGCCGTCGCCATGAAAAAGCTCCGCCTCCTCATCGCCGACGATCACGGTATGGTCCGCCGCGGGTTGCGCGCGGCCATCGAGGCGAGGCCTGATTGGGAGATTTGCGGCGAAGCTGAGAATGGACGCCAGGCTGTCGAACTGGCCAAGCAACTCCGCCCCGATCTCGTCGTACTCGACCTCACCATGCCAGAGTTGAACGGCCTGGATGCCACGCGAAAAATCCGGGATGCGCTGCCTGACGTCCATGTGCTCATCCAGACCATGCACGATTCCGAAGCGCTCGCGCAGGAAGTGCTCGCGGCCGGCGCGCGCGGTTATCTGCTCAAGAACGATGCGCCTGAAATGCTGGCGCAGGCCATAGAGGCGCTGGCAGCAGGCCGCACGTTCTTCACGCCGAAAGTGTCCGAACTGGTGATGAGCGGTTTGGCCAAACCGGGTACCTCATCGGCCGTGCCCCGAAGCCGCCTGACGCCACGCGAGCGGGAGCTGGTGCAACTGCTGGCCGAGGGCAAATCAAATAAGCAAGCCGCCGATGCATTGGGCATCAGCCTCAACACCGTGGAGACGCACCGCAAGAACGTGATGAGCAAGTTGCGTTTGCGTTCCGCCAGCGACCTCGTCCGCTACGCCATCCGCAACAAGCTGGTCGAGCCGTAATCCCGTCCAGGCCGAGGATCCTTCCGTAGTCCCAATCCGTGACCATCTCCTACCCACTTGTGGGTATGGTCGCAGGGTTCACCCGTGGCGATCTTGAAGGAGACGAACGGATTCACCAAGGCAGCCGGCGCCGGTGATGTGCTCCCGCGGCACGGATGGCTTCGGTTCCGCGCCGGCTGCCACGCTCTGCATATCTGGTCGGCCAATGACAAAACAACGACTCATCGTCGCGGACGACGACGAAGACTTCCGTGCCATGCTCAGCGCCGTGCTGACGAACGCCGGTTACGAAGTGCGGACCGCGGCCAATGGCATCGAAGCGCTTCGGCTCTGCGAAACACAAACGGTCGCCTGCGCCATCGTGGATCTCGTCATGCCGGAAAAGGAAGGGCTGGAAACCATTTTCGAAATGCGCCGGCGATTTCCGCTTATCAAGACCATCGCGATGTCCGGCGGCGGGCGCGGGCCGAGTGACGTTTACCTGGACATGGCCCGCCAACTCGGCGCCGTCGCCGCGCTGGCCAAGCCCTTTGGCAACGCCGAGATCCTCGAAGCTCTCCGGAAGATTCTCGGCCCCATCCCTCCTTCCGCGCCGCCCCGCGCCTCCTGAGCTGTTCAACCGCGTTGAGACGGCTAAGCTGGAACGATTCGGTTCCCGTCAGGTTCCTGCTTTGTTCCCTTCGTTTGCCTTATGCTTGCGCGGCGGCCTTCAACAAGGCAAAAGAACGAAGCGTGGCCTCGTCATCCCATCCATGAAAGTGATTGTCACCTGCGGTCCCAGTTACGAGCCCATCGACGGCGCGCGTCGCCTGACGAACATGTCCACGGGCAAATTGGGTGTCACACTTGCAAACCATCTGACGGACGCGGGCCATGAAGTGATTTGTCTCAAGGGCGAAGGCAGCACCTTCGCCGGGGCCGTCCGCGCGGCACGGCTGGAGATGTTTACCACGAACGACGACCTGGCGCGGCAACTGGAGTCCATCAGCCGCCAGAAGGAGGACGTTGGCGCCGTTTTCCACGCGGCTGCGTTGTGCGATTACCGGGTGGAACAAGTGTTGAACGGCGTCGGCGAGGAGATTGCCTCGCGCAAGTTCGCCACACGCGATGGGCGACTGCAACTCGTGTTGGGGCCCGCGACGAAAGTCCTCCCGAAAATGCGCGGCTGGTTTCCCGATGCCCGTCTCGTCGGCTGGAAATATGAACTGGCCGGTACGCGCGACGATGCCATCGCCAAAGCCCGGAAGCAGCTTCGCGACTGCCGGACCAACGCCTGCGTCCTGAATGGCGCGGCCTACGGCGAAGGCTTCGCGTTTTGCCACCCGGATGGAAACGTTGAGACATGCGCCGATACGCCAGGTCTTTGTGCCCTATTGCACGACTGGCTCCAGCGCGGATCACCGGCCGCCACGTCGTTGCCGGCAGGCAAGGCGGCTCAGTCTCATCCACCTGATTGACCGCACGCTCGACGGCCTTGGTTTCACCGGCTAGTTTCCTCTCGCTTTGAAGCTATTCCGCGCTGCACCGCAGTTGGTCTTGGTCGTCGTGCTGGCGGCATGGTGCGTTGACACGTGCGCCGCGGAGAGGCGCGCTTATCTCGCCCCCGGCACGCAGCGGATGGCCGAGCGGCTACGAAAGCATATCGAGGATGCCGGGCTTGAGAATCCGAATGCCAACTTGCAGCGATCGGAATCTGCCCGCGCGCAGTTGCTGCTTTCCAACAACCTGGCCAGGACATTTGGCCTGCGGCTGGATCTGGCCGTCAACCTTCTCAACGGCGGAAAAAGCGAGGCGGCACTGAAGGAATTCGAAAACGTCAGGCAGTTCCTGATAGGCAATGGAAAGATGAGCGCGCGCAACGCCTCCGAATTGCGCACCTTCATCGCTCTGGCCTCACTGCGGCTCGGCGAGCAGGAGAATTGTCTGAGCAATCACACCACGGATTCCTGCCTGTTTCCCATCCGCGCCGGCGGTGTGCATAAGCTTGAGCGCGGCTCGCGCGGCGCCATCCGGGAATTGACGGCGCAGTTGAAGGACTCGCCCGGGGATCTCACCGCGCGCTGGCTGCTGAACATCGCCTACATGACGCTCGGCGAATATCCCGACAAAGTGCCGGCGCCGTGGCGGATTGATCCCAGGCGGTTCGAGTCGGACTACCCGTTGCCGCGCTTCCGGGACGTGGCCGGGCCGGCGGGGGTGGACGTGGACGATCTGGCCGGCGGCAGCATCACGGAAGATTTCGACGGAGACGGTCTGCTGGACATCATCTGCTCGGCCATGAACTGGAGCAGCCAACTCCGGTTCTTCCACAACAACGGTGACGGCACGTTCGCCGAGCGCACCACGGAGGCCGGGTTGACGGGGGAACTGGGCGGCTTGAACCTCCTCCAGACCGACTACAACAACGACGGCTGGCCCGACGTGCTGGTATTGCGCGGCGGCTGGCAAGGCGTGTTGGGTCGGCAGCCGCTTTCGCTGCTGAGGAACAATCGCGATGGCACGTTCGCCGACGTGACCGAGGAGGCGGGGTTGTTGCGCTTTCATCCCACGCAAACGGCGGTGTGGTTTGACTTCAACAACGACGGGTGGCTCGACCTGTTCGTCGGGAATGAATCGACGGACGAGGAACAGTCGCCGTGCGAACTGTTTCGCAATAATGGTGATGGCACGTTCACCGAATGCGCGGTCCGCGCGGGCGTTGCCGTCGTCGGCTTCGTGAAAGGCGTGGCCTGTGGCGACTTCAACAACGACGGCTGGTCCGATCTTTATCTTTCGCGCCTCGGCCAGCCGAACATCCTCCTGCGAAACGACGGGCCGAAGACGGCCGGTGACAAGAAGGGCGATTGGAAATTCGCCGACGTGACCGCGACTGCCAAAGTGGCGGAACCGATCCAAAGTTTCCCTACCTGGTTCTTCGACTACGACAACGACGGCTGGCTGGACCTGTTCGTTTCGGGCTACTTCCTGAACGATGTCGGCATGGTGGCGGCGGACTATCTCGGCCTGCCGCACAACGGCGAGCGCGCGCGCCTTTACCACAACAACCGCGACGGAACGTTCACTGATGTCACGAAGGTGGCGGGGCTATACAAGGTGCTGCTGGCGATGGGCGCCAACTTCGGCGACCTGGACAACGACGGCTTTCTCGATTTTTACCTGGGGACGGGCGATCCCGATTTCAGCACGCTGATTCCCAATCGCATGTTTCGGAATGCGGGCGGGAAGCTTTTCCAGGACGTGACGACGGCGGGTGGCTTCGGACACTTGCAGAAGGGGCACGGCATCTCGTTCGCCGATTTGAACAATGATGGCCACCAGGACATTTATGAAGTCATGGGCGGCGCCTACTCCGGGGACAATTACCGCAACGTGCTCTATGAGAATCCCGGCAACAGCAACCATTGGATTACGCTCAAGCTGGAGGGCGTGCAATCCAACCGCGCTGCTCTCGGTGCGCGCATCAAAGTCGCCGTAAAAACGGCGGGCGGCGAACAGGTCATCTGCAAGACCGTTTGCACTGGCGGCAGTTTTGGCGCGTCACCCTTCCGGCAGGAGATTGGATTAGGACAGGCCAGGTCGATTCAGGCCGTGGAAATCTACTGGCCGGTGACGGGCAAAACCCAAACGCTCACGGGCCTGACCATGGATCAGTTCTACCAAGTTCGCGAAGGCGAGACAAACGCCGTCACCTGGAAACTGAAGTCGTTCAGGTTTCCTGCGGGAGCCGGCGTGCGCGGACACCATCATCACGAGTGATTTGGGTTTGACGCTCTTTGCCCCGAACCAAGCTGTTTGAAGTCTGCCCATTTCTGCGCTGGCAATTCTTCCGCGACAGGCGTATGCAGACAGCATGAAAACCAAGCCCTGCCCGGATTGCGATGGCGGCGGCGTTGTCAGCCGCCGCGAGTTTCTCAAAACCACTGTCACTACTGTCGCCGCCACTGCGGCGGCGCCGCTGCTGCTGCCAGCCGGCGCGGAGGCCGCCACGGCAAAAGCCGTCCGCTCCGAGACGCTCGTGGCGACGCTCCACAAGAGTTTGAGCGAGACGCAGCGTCAGGCGGTGTGCTTCCCATTCGACCACCCGCTGCGTTCCAAGGTCGATAACAACTGGCATATCACCGACAAGAAGTTGTCCGAGTTCTTCACCCAGGATCAGCAGGCGATGGTTAAGGAGATCTTCCTCGGCCTGCACAGCCCCGAGTACGCGCAGACGGTCTATAACCAGGTCGAGCACGACGGCGGCAAAGCAGGCGGCTTCGGCGGTACCGCCATCGCGTTGTTCGGCGAGCCGGGCACCGGCAAGTTCGAGTTCGTGATCACAGGCCGGCATTGCACGCGCCGATGCGACGGCGATTCCGTGGCGGGCACTGCGTTCGGCGGGCCGATTTTCTACGGGCACGCGGCGAAAAGTGCCAA
>Ga0137433_1001228_pt1 | contig 11123 bp, 8 predicted proteins | sample EasRivERMZT840_2_FD_102335 | JGI IMG/M metagenome (GOLD analysis project Ga0137433, IMG submission 102335) | Soil microbial communities from meander-bound floodplain in the East River, Colorado, USA - East River MetaG ERMZT840_2 | ecosystem: Environmental > Terrestrial > Soil > Floodplain ...
ACGTCGCGCCGCCCACGGACGAGGCGTTGCGCGCGCACGTGCGTGCACGGCTGCCGGACTTCATGGTGCCGGCGGCGATCGTGATCGTGCCGGCGTCCGGCCGTTCGAGACCCGCGATGGTACGCAAGAGCGTGGTCTTCCCGGCGCCGGTCGGCCCGAGCACGACGAGGAGCTCGTCGCGGCCCGCCTCGAGGTCGATGCCGCGCAGCGCTTCGGTCGCGCCGAGCCGCTTGCAGACACCGTGGAGGCTCAGGAACGGCGCCAGCGCCGCGCCCGGCGCGGGCGCCGTGTCGCGCGGGGTCTCGTTCGTCGAAGATCCCACGGTCACAGCCGCGCCTCCGTCGCGCCGTCGAAGATCGAAATTTGCGAAATGTCGAGGTCGAGCCGAACCTCGGCGCCGAGCCCGTACGGCGCCGCCGCGTCGGCGCGCATGACCATCCGGCCACAGGCGGCCTCGACGTGGACGTTGCGCGCGCTGCCGAGGTATTCCTCGGTCACCACCCGACCCCAGATCGGACCGCTCGCGTCTGGGTGCACGTGCTCGGAGCGGATGCCGAGCGTCGCTTGCCCGGACGACACGGGCGCCGTCCCCTCGAGCGGGACGTCGAAGCGCACCCGGCCCGTCTCGGACACGAACAGCCCCCGGCCACCAGAGCCCGCCACCTCGCCGCGAATGAAGTTCATCCCCGGGCTCCCCACGAACGAGGCGACGAACAGATCGGCCGGGCGATCGTAGACGTCGGCCGGGCTCCCGACCTGGCGGATGCGGCCCTCGTCCATGACGACGATTCGATCGGCGAGGCTCATCGCCTCTTCCTGATCGTGGGTGACGTAGATGGTCGCGACGCCCGAGGCGAGCTGCTCGGCACGAATCAGCTCGCGCATCGCGAGCCGCTCACCGGCGTCCAGGGTCCCGAGCGGCTCGTCCATCAGGTAGACCGCGGGGCGGCGCACGATCGCGCGCGCGAGCGACACCTTCTGTTGATCGCCGCCCGCGAGCTGCTTCGGGTAGAGCGGCAGCAGGCGCTCGAGGTCCATCCGCGCGGCGACCGCGTCGACGCGGCCGCGGACCTCGGCGGCGCCGAGGCCGGCGGCGCGCAGGGGGAACCCGATGTTGTCGCGGACGGTCAAGTGCGGGTAGAGCGCGTAGAACTGGAAGACCATCCCCACGTCGCGCCGGGCCGGACGGAGCCGGGTCACGTCCTGGCCGGCCAGGCGGATGGTTCCGCCGGTCGGGAGCTCGAGGCCGGCGATCATCCGCAAGGTTGTCGTCTTGCCGCAGCCTGAAGGGCCGAGCAGCACCACGAGCTCGCCCTCGTCGACGGCGAGGTCGATCCCGTTCACGGCCCGGGTTCCGTCCGGGAACGTCTTCTCGATCCGATCGAGCGTCAGAAAGCTCACGCTCACGCTGCCTGGCCTTTTCCGCGCCGGCGGGACGTGTAGATGTGCAGCAGCGCCGACAGGAGGGTGATCCAGAACGCCGGGCGCAGCCGCCCCTCGCGCCAGAACGGCATCACGTAGAGCGCGAGGCCCAGGGCGAGCCCTCCCAGGGCCACCCGGTCGAACACGACGATCCAGGGGCTACTGCTTGATCGTCCCAAAGGTCACCCCCCTGAGCAGGTGCTTGCGCACGAGCACGGTGAAGAGCACGATCGGCGCCACGAAGATCATCATCCCCGCCGCGATCTGCGGCCACGGCACACCGTCGATGTTTCCTTGCAGACCGGCGAAGTAGACCGGCACGGTCTTGGCTTCGTAGTTGTTCAGCGTCATCGCGAAACCGAACTCGTTCCACGACGAGATCAGGCAAAAGACCGCCGTCACCGCCATGCCGGTCGCCGCTTGCGGCACGATGACGCGCAGGAAGGCGGCCGGGCGCTGGTACCCGTCGACCAGCGCCGCCTCTTCGAACGCGCGCGGGATCTCGTCGATGAACCCCTTCATCAGCCAGACCGCGAGCGAGAGGTTGAAGCTGGTGTAGAGCAGGATGAGACCCAGGTGCGTGTTCTCCAGGCCGAAACGGCGGTACATGATCAGCACCGGCACCACCACGGCGAGCGGCGGCAGGAACCGCGTCGACAGCACGAAGAACAGCCAGTCCTTCGTGCCCGGAATCCGGAACCGCGAGAAGCCGTACGCACAGAGCGTGGCCAGACAGACGGCCGCGAGCGTCGACAGGAGCCCGATGACGACGCTGTTCCCGAGGTAGTGGTAGAAGTCGCGGGACGTTCCGGCCACGGGCTGCGAGAGCTTGCGATAGGCGTCGACGGTCGCCGTGAACTTGACCGATCCCTCTGCACGCGCGCCGCCCGCCTCCGTCCCGGGCACGAACTTGGCGTGAGCTGTGATCGTGTCCTCGTAGCTCTTGAACGATGTCAGCGCCAGCCACCCGAGCGGCAAGGTGGCGAGGACGAGGTACGGAACGATCACGAGCGCGCGCGCCAGCCTCATGGCCTAGGCCTGCGCCTTCCCCGTGCGCCGATTGAGGGTGTCGATGTAGCGAACGAAGATCGTCGCGACCGCGATCACCGCGACCAGGACGACCACGCCGTACGCCGAGCCGAGACCCACCTTGTAGTCGCGGAACACCACCTGGTAGATGCGGGCCGAGAGCGTCTGGGTGGTCGCGTCGTTCGGACCGGTGATCGCCATGACGAGGTCGAACTGCTTGAGAGCGTCCGTCGCGCGCAGGAGGACCGCGAGCCCGAGCAGCGGCGCGCACATCGGCAGCGTGATCGTCCGGAACACCATGAAGCGTCCCGCGCGATCGATCTCCGCGGCCTCGTAGATGTGCTTCGGGATCGCGTTCAGCCCGGCCAGCGAGATCAGCATCATGAATGGCGTCCACATCCAGACGTCGACCAGCAGGATCGAGACGAGCTTGAGATCATCGTCCGTGAGCCACTGCGGCTGGGGTAGGTGCAGCGTCGAGAGGAGCTGATTCAGGACGCCGTAGTGGCTGTTCAGGATCAGGTTCCAGAACAGGGACAGGACGACCGGGCAGAGCATCATCGGCACGAGGAGGAGCGTCAGGACCACCGGCTTGCCCGGCACGCGATCGCGGAGCGCCAGCGCCAGTACGAACCCGAGCACGAGCTCGATCGAGACCGACAGCAGTACGAACAGCGCCGTGGTGGTCAGGGCGTTGGCGTACTTCGCCTGGCTGAACAGCACCGTGTAGTTGCGCGCGCCGACCAGCTGCACCGGGCCGCCCGACAGGTCTGCGTTTGTGAAGCTGAGATAGACGTTGAACAAGAGTGGAAACAGATTCATCGCCAACAACAGGAGGAGGGCAGGTGCAACGAACGCCCATGCCAGTGATCGCCGCTCCGAATGCTGCTGGGTGTTACTCACGCTGCTTTTCTTCCGCCTGCCGGCACTACTGCTGGGCCTGGCTCAGGATCTTCTCGTGCTCCGCAGCGAGCGCCGCCAGCGCGTCCTTCGAAGACTTCTTGCCGTCGAGAGCCTCGCCGAGCTGCTGGGCCGTGGACGCGATCAACTCGTTGTAGACGGGCACGTTCCAGAAGTCCTGGACGATGTCCATCGACTGCGCGAAGGCCGCGTTGTACGGGCTCGCCGCCTTGAACGCGTCGCTCTTGAGGATCGCGGCGTTGGCGGTGAAGCCGCCCGGCTTCTTCACCCATTCCTGCTGGGTCGGTTCCTGGAGGAACCAGGCGATGAACTTCTTGGCCAGCTCCTGCTGCGCGGGCGGCGTCTTCGTGGAGATCGAGAACCCCTGCCCGCCCAGACTCGCGAAACGGCGCGTGCCGTTCTTCGGCATCGCGAAGAACCCGACCTTGTCGCCCATCTTCTTGGCGAGGTCCGGGAAGAACGCGAAGTAGTTCATGAGCATCGCCGACGAGTTGTTCACGAACGGCTCCAGCGCCTCGCCGTAGCCCAGCTTGCTGCCGCCGGGCGGCGCGTACTTGAGCAAAGTCTTGAAGAAGTCGAGCCCCTTGATGGCGTCGGTCGAATCGAGCGCGCCCTGCACCTTCATGGTCTTCGGGTCCCCCCACGCGCCGCCGAAGGCGTAGAGCACCTGCTCGAAGCCCATCACGATGTCGTCGTAACCACGCCCCGTCACCAGCACGTTGCCGTATCGCTTCTTGTCCGGCCGCGTGAAGAACTCCGAGATCGTCTTGAGGTCGTCCCATGTCTCCGGAACGGTGAGCTCGCGCTTGTACTTCTTCTTGAACGCCGCCTTCTCCGCCGGATCGTCGAACCAATCCCTGCGGTAGGCCCAGCCCATCGCGTCGGTCTCGGCGGGGGCGGCGTAATAGTGGCCGCTCCCTGTCGGGTACTCGGCGAGGTACTTGAGCGCGAGCGGGTGCAGGCCCTTCAGGTCCGCCGCGGCCGGCAGCCAACCGGTGAGGTCAACGTAGAGGTTTTTCGTCGCCCCGCGCCCCAGCCACTGGCTGTCGCCGACGACGACGTCGAACGCGGTGGCAGGCTTGCCGAACTCCTGGAACACCTGGTCCTGAAAGCTCGACCACGGGATCTGGTGGACCTTGACGGTGACGTTCTCCTTGCGGCCGAACTCTTCCGCCAGCGCCTGCAGGCCATCGGCGGGCGCCCACTGCGCCCACCAGATCGTCAGCGTCTTGGGGCCCGCCCGTTCGCCGGCCGGTTGCGTCGCGGTCTCGCCGGACGGCTGTTTCTGGCAGCCGGCCACGACGAGACCGAGACACGTCGCCGCAACGACGCCAGCGAACCCGATCTTCGTCTTGGTCATGCCTGCCACACCATCGCGGCAAGACGCACGCGACAAGTCGCGAAGGTCGCGCCTTGTTCCCCAAGCTCTAACGGTGTCATCGGTGTCTCCTCCCGTTCGGGACCGTTGGCCAATCTGAACGCGGTCGCGCTCGCAACCACGCCCGAAGTCCATGGGCCCCGCCCGGCGATAGTTCTGTGGTGTTCCCCTCAACTTGCCGGTCGGTCCTGATTGTTGTTAAGAAAGTTTCCACCTGTCTCATTTGCCAGCCGGTGGGGTCGTCCCGCGCTTCGCTCCGGGCGAGCAGACGCCGCAGACGGTCATCCGCGCCTGACCTAACTGTCTGAAGTACGCGCGACGTTCACACCAAAGAAGCCCGGGCGTTTTCGAGACAATCCGGCGGTTGCCCGAGCAGTAAGCACGTAACTCGTGCCGTTGCAGGAACCGGAAGGGGCGGACGTCCGCCGTGGCGTCGCCGCGAAAAAAGCACACTGCATCTCGCCTTCGGATCTTGTCAAAAAATCGTCCTCGCCTTGTCCCCGCTGCTCGGTTGGCGAATTAGGTGCGTTTGTTTCACAAAAAGGCGCCGGTTCAACAGTGTCCGTTACGACGATGTCCGGCCAAGGACGACTGCCGACCAGCCGGCAGCATTCACTCCCGCGCGCTGGTTCCGCGATGACCGGCTGTTGAATGAACACCGCGCGGACTCTTCGAAAGGAACAAACTCGTGAGTTGCACAAGCGACCCATCATCGTGCTCCCTTCGCGAGGTTGACACGCGTGCGGCGCAGCAGCGCGCACGCGGTCGTGCCGGGCTCGCCTTCGCGGTTCTGCTTGGCGCCGCGTGTACCGGCACCATTGGCGCCATGGGGCAGGGCGCGGGCCCGAACCAGGCCGGGGGCGGAGGCACGTCGGGCTCCAGTCAGGGCGGAGGCACGTCGGGCTCCAGTCAAGGCGGCACGAGTCAAGGCGGAGGCACGAGTGGCGGAGGCACGAGTGGCGGAGGCACGTCGGGAACCGGCGGCACTGCGCCCCCCGTCGTGTTGAGCAAGGGTGGCGTGATGCTGCGCGTGCTCACTCAAGCCGAGTATCTCGCCTCGGTCCAGTCGCTCCTGGGCACCCTCACGACCCAGCTGGCGGTGCCGGGCGATACCTCGGTCGCCGGCTTTGTCTCGGTGGGAGCGGGCCAGATGTCCGTGACGGACATGGCGGCGACAGCGTACGAAACCGCGAGCCTGGCAGCGACCGCCGAGGTCTTCGGCAATACCCAGCGCTGGCAGACGCTCGTGGGTTGCGCGCCGAAGGCGGATCTCAGCGACGCCTGTGTCACCACCTACATCAAGACCTTCGGGCGGGCCGCCTTCCGACGCGGCCTCACCGACGCGGAAGTGGAGCAGTGGCTAGGAGTGGCCAGGAACGCGGCGATGCTGGCGGGCACCGCCGCGTACGGGCTGCAGACGGCGACGTCCGGGCTGCTTCAATCGCCGAACTTCCTCTATCGGGTCGAGACCAACGCGGTCGACAGCAGCAACGGTCGCCTCAAGTACGACGGGTTGTCGATGGCGAATCGCCTCTCCTACTTGCTGACCGGCGGGCCACCCAGTGTGGCTCTGCTGGATGCCGCAGCGTCGGGTCAGCTCGACACCGCCGACGGCGTCCGCGCCGCCGCAGCTCCCTTGCTCACGAGTGCCGGTCTCGCCGATCGCATGACTGCGTTCTTCAGCGAGTACACCCAAGCTCGGCAAGTGTTGGCGGTGTCCAAGAGCACCACGCTGTTTCCGACTTTCGACGAAGCGCTGAAAAACTCCATGCTGCAAGGCGTTCAGCTTTTCCTGAAGAACGTCGTGCTGGCACCCAACGCCGATGTGCGGTCGTTTTATGACAGCGACCAGACGTTCGTGGACACAAGGCTCGCGACCCTCTACGGCGGCGGCGTCAGGGCGCCCGCGTCCGGTTTTGGCCAGGTTCAGCTCCCGGCAAGCAGCGGACGCGCTGGTATCTTGGGCCAAGCCGCCTTGCTCGCGGCCCAATCCCAGCCCGACCGCACCTCTCCAACTCGACGAGGGATCTTCCTCCTGGAGAGCCTCCTCTGCACGACTCCGCCTTCGGTTCCGCCGGGCGTCGATACGAGCATTACTGTCGATCCGACGCTCACGGCGCGTCAACAACTGGAAATGCATCGCGCGAATGCGACGTGCGCTGGATGCCACGCGTTGTTCGATCCCCTTGGCATTGCGCTAGAGCATTTCGACCCGATTGGACGGTATCGAGAAACCGAAAACGGGATCGCCATCGATGCGACTGGAAGCGTGAATGGCGCGCCCTTCGACGGAGCAGCGCAGCTCGGCGCGGCGCTGCGGAAAGAGCCGAAGGTGCTGGCCTGCTTGATGCGCAACTTCTACCGCGCCGCGAACGGCCGCGTTGAAGATGACAAGGACCCGGCGCAGATCAACAGCCTGGTTCAATCGCTCGCGGGGCGCAATTACGTCTGGCGCGATCTCCTCGCCGATTTCGTGGTCAGCGACGCCTTCCGTTCCGCCCCCGCACTGCCTGTCACAGGGAGCATGTGAAATGGAAATCCTGAAGAAGCTCAAGTTCTCGCGGCGACATGCTCTCCGCGGCATGGTCGGGGGCATCGGCGTGTCCATGTCGCTGCCGGTGCTGGAGATCATGTGCAACAACAGCGGCACCGCGTTCGCGCAAGGCGCGCCGTTGCCCACGACCTTCGGCATTTTCTTCTGGGGCAACGGTATCCATCCGGGGTCACTGTGGACGCCCAGCGGGACCGGCGACGGTACCGCCTGGCAGCTCCCGCCGAACCTCCAGGATTTTGCCAATCTCAAAGACTACATGACGCTCGTGACTGGGCTCGACATGATGGACGGCCAGTTCAAAGGACACGGCTGGGGCGTGTGCTACGTGTTGGCGGGCGGCGACGGCTCGACTTGCAACATCACGGCGGACATCTCCAGGTCGCAGTACGGAGGACTCCCCGAAACGTCCAGAGGGACGCAATGGCAGCCCACAATCGATCAGCTCATCGCCAAGGCCATTCACACCGACGAGCCCTACAAGTCGCTCGAGACCGGCATCCTGAAGTACGTGGGTGTCAACATGGGAACGGCGAGCCTGAATCTCGCGCACATCGGCCCGAACATGCCTTTGCCGCCGGAACGCGATCCCGTGAAGCTGTTCAACACCTTGTTCGGCATGGGCACGCCAATGGGGTTGCCGATAGAGATCTCCAATCAGCTCCGCCGCAGCGTATTGGACGCGGTCCTCAATGACGCAAAGCGCTTGCAAATGAGCGTGGGTTCGGCGGACTCGAAGCGCATCGACGCTCACATGGAGAGCGTACGTGCGCTCGAGATGCGCATTCCGACGGGCGGCGTGGTTCCGCCCCCCAAGCCGGCGTGCCAGGTTCCGACGATTCCGACGGCGCAGGCCGCCAACCTGGACTTGGCGAAGGTCACCGCCACGAGCCAGGCCATGAATAAGCTGATTGCGGTGGCGCTTTCCTGCAACCTGACCCGCGTTTACTCGCACTTGTGGTCTGGTGCGCGCGACGACACCCACTATCCGATCATCCAGCTCGATTCCGAGCACCACTCGCTGACGCACAGCGATGACGCCGCCAACGCGAAAGCGGGACAAATCGAGAAGTACATCATGGCCCAGTACGCTCACCTCGCGCAGACCCTGAAGGACACCCCGATGGGAGCGGGCAACCTGCTCGACAACACCATCATCTACGGCATCAGCGACGTTGCCGAGCCGAAGAGCCACGTCCACAAGAATTATCACATCGTGCTGATGGGTCGTGCCGGCGGCCAGATCAAGGGCAACCGCCACTACCGCAAGACGGGGCGCAAGGTGACCGAGCTCATGCTCACGCTTCAGAAAGTCATGGGCATGAACGTCACCTCCTTCGGCACCTGGGACAAGACCAGCACGACGATGCAGGAGATCCTCGCCTGACGTCTTCACTTGTCACCGCCTGATTCGCGCATCGCTCCCGCCGTCTTGGCCGTTGGCCGAGCCCTCGCCTGGTACATCAGAGAGGTCCCGCTCGTGGAGCAGCCCCCGGTCTCGCTGGCCGAGGCCGAGCACCTGCGCGAGGTGCTGGCCGGCTCACGCCCGCGCGCGGACGAAGACTTCGAAATCCTCGTGAAATTCGCGCGGAGGATGTACCGCATCGGTCAGGTCGATCCCGATACGCCGCAGGTCAACCTGGGTGACACGCTGACCGCCTTCTCCCTCGTTCCCCAGGCGGACGAGGTGCCCTGGATCTTCGATACCCGCATCGACGCCGACGCCTTCGCCAAGCTGCAGTTCCGCGAAACCTCGGTCGGGATCGGCAAGTCCCAACGCGAGAACCGCGAGGGCTGGTGGTCGCACGCTCAGAAGAACCGCGCCTTCATCGAGGTCGTCGTCCGCCAGACGCAGGGACGCGAGCTGGCCGTGATTCTCGGGGCCGGGCATGCCTTCGACCTGCCGCTCGTCGAGCTGGCCAAGGCCTTCGAGAAGCTGGTCCTGGTCGACATCGACGCCGACGCCCTGAACGCGACCGTCGCCGGCGTGTTGAAAGATCCGGGGCTGCGCGCGCGCACGGAGCTGCGCCTCCTCGATTTGACGGGCGTCAACGGACAGCTCGTACGACGAATCGATGAGGCCGTGGCGGCGGCGGCGAACGCGGCCGAGGCGCGGGATCGGCTGGAGGCGCTCTGCTGGACTTACCGACTGGCGCCGCCGCGCCTGCTACCCCCGGAGGAGCGCGCGGACTTGCTGGTCTCGAGCTGCGTGCTGAGCCAGGTGTCGTGGCCCCAGCGCGTCTACGCGAGGCGCGTCTACGAGCGTCGCTTCTCTTCGCTGCCCGGCCCGCTCGAGCGGCGCTGGGGCCGCCACTTCACCTACCTGGAACTGCGGCTGCAGCAGGATCACCTGACCTCGCTCGCCGGCGTGGCCGAGCAGGTGGCGCTCACGTGCGACGTGGTCAGCCACCCCACGGTCCTCGACGCCGCCGGCACCGAGCGCAAGACCGGGCAGACCATCCCCACCCTCGGCGTCCCGTCGTTACTCGAACGCGTTCCCAAGCTCTTCGCCGTCCAAGGGCATGCGAGCTGGGAGTGGGGCTTCTCCAAGGCCACTCGCGCCGGCAACGGCTCGCGGAAGGACGTCGAGGGCGCCCGCCTCAGTGTGCCGCCGCCGCCAAGCGCCTCTGATTCGGCGTTTCAGCCGGCCCGCCGGCGCGCGTAGCGCGATCGGCACCTGCGCGGCGAACGGAGCGCCCGGCCTCAGCACCGACGGCTCGTGATAGCCTCGGAGCGTCATGGGGTTTGCGGGTTTCGGGCTCCCCGAGAAGACGGCGGGCTTGCCGGCGCGTGTCCGGAGGACGTTCGGGTTGGCTCCCTTGCTCGCGATTCTTCTCGCGGGTTGTCAGTCGTCGGGGGGCCCGTCCGACGGGGGCAGCGGCGGCGCGAGCGCGTCCGGCGGTGGAAGCGGCCGCGGCGGCGGCGGCGCCGGCGGAGGGACTGGCGGTGCGGCGGGCACCGTCGGCGCTGCCGGCACGAACGGCGACCGGGGCGGACTGGGCGGCGGCACGGCGGGAACGAGCGGAAGCGGCGGCGCCATCGGCGGCGGGGGCGGCAACGTCGGCGGGAGTGGCGGCTCGGGCGGCGTCGCGGGGGGAACGGGCGGCGGTGGCGCGGGCGGTAGAGGCGGCGCCGGCGGAGCTTCCGGCGGCGGCGGTGCGAGCGGCCGCGGCGGCGGCGGCGGAACCGTTGGTGGCGGTGGCGCCGGCGGCCGCGGCGGCGTCGACGGAACCGGCGGCGGCGGTGCGGGCGGCCGCGGCGGCGGCGGCGGAACCGCTGGTGGCGGTGGCGCCGGCGGTACAGGCGGCGTAGGAGGAAACGCGGGCACGGGAGGAGGCTCCGGCGGGTCGGGTGGGCGCGGCGGCGTGGGCGGCTCCGCGGGGTCGGGCGGCGGCGCGGGCGGGATGCTGGTGATCCGGCGCGCCAGCGTGAGCAGCGACGGCCTTGAGGGCAACGGTGAATCCGAGCTTCCCAGCCTGTCGGCGGACGGCCAGATCGTGGCTTTCCATTCGTCCGCGCGCAACCTGATCGCAGGCGACAGCAACGACAAGAGCGACATCTTCGTGCACGACCTGCGGACCAGAACGACCGTGCGCGCGAGCGTCAGCAGCGCGGGCAGCCAGGCCAACAATCACTCCTTCAACGCCAGCCTCTCCGCGAACGGTCGCTTCGTGGCGTTCGAGTCTGAAGCGAGCAATCTGGTCAGTGACGACACCAATGGTGTCGTCGACATTTTCGTCCGCGACCTCCAGACCGGTATGACCCGGCGGGCAACCGTCGACAGCGCTGGCAATCAGGCAAACAGCGCTTCCTACTTGCCCA
>Ga0137433_1001229_pt1 | contig 11114 bp, 9 predicted proteins | sample EasRivERMZT840_2_FD_102335 | JGI IMG/M metagenome (GOLD analysis project Ga0137433, IMG submission 102335) | Soil microbial communities from meander-bound floodplain in the East River, Colorado, USA - East River MetaG ERMZT840_2 | ecosystem: Environmental > Terrestrial > Soil > Floodplain ...
GGATGGCCTTCACCGTCTTTGGATTCTTTGTTGCGAACTCTTCCGTGAACGCGCAAACCTTCTCGGGGTGGTCCTTCCACATCTGCTGTGTCGTAATGGCGGTGAATCCGATCTTGTCTTCGATGGCGCGATAGTTCCAAGGCTCGCCAACGCAGAAACCGTCCATCTTGTCCACCTTCATGTTGGCAACCATCTGCGCCGGCGGAATCGTGATCAGGCTGATGTCCTTATCGGGATTGATTCCGCCGGACCCGAGCCAGTAACGGGTCCACATCGCGTGCGTACCCGGCGGAAAGGTCATCGCGAATGTCAGCGGTTCGCCGGAGGCTTTGGCGCGATCGACGTGCGGCTTCAGGTCTTTCGCGGTTTTTACGCCCGCCGTCTTCAGCTTGTTGTTCAGCGTGATCGCCTGACCGTTGCGATTGAGCATCCACGGAATGACCATCGGCTTGACTGGAGAACCCAGCAGTCCCATCGTCGATGCGAACGGCATTCCGATCAGCATGTGCGTAGCCTGGTTCTCGCCGATACTGAGTTTGTCCCGGATTGCGGCCCACGAAGCTTCCTTGGAGACCACCGACTGGATTCCGAATTGTTTGAAGTAGCCAAGCTCGTGCGCCATCACGATCGATGAGCAGTCGGTCAGCGCGATCATTCCGAACCGGATGTTCGGCGTTTCCGGAGAATCATCCGGATAAGCGCCGCCCGCCCAGCCTTTCGGTACGCCCGCCAGTGTTGCCGCGAGCATCGTTCCTGTTGTTTTCAAGAATGTTCGACGACTCTTTTTCATATGAAGACCTCTCTTCAGAACTGGTAAGTGAACATCAGGTATCCGAGGTTGTATGCCTTCCCCGGCGTGGCGTTGTTAAGAAACGTTCCCGGAAAAATGTGTGAAAAACCCGGGGCTATCTGGATTTGAGGAGTCAGCGGATATGCCGCCTGGACGTCGATTTCCTGACCGACGTGGCGGCCGGCGCTGCCGTTGGCGACTCTCGCGACGAGCGCGCCGGAGATGGCGTACAGCGCGTCGTGCGTATTGGCAAGCCACCAGGAGTGATAACTACCGGACATCAACAGCTTCGATGTCGGCTTCAGTTCCAGTCCGCCGCGAAGGTGATGAATATTTTTCCAGCCGATCTGGTCCGCGAGTCCGGTCTTGTCGTGCGGCGTGGGGTAGAGTTGATCGAATCCTTCGCGCTTCTGATCGGTCGGGTCGGCGTCTCCCGTCGCGAAGTTGTATTCGGCGAATAAGCGCGGCTTGGAGGCCGGTTTCGCGAAGGTGTAGCCGGTGACCCAGTGGCCGCCCCACGCTTGAACATCGTCGGATTCTTCAAGGCTGCGCCCTGTCGGGCTTGCGCTCCGCAGCGAGCCGACCTGCGTTGCCATCTCGACGCCGTAATCGAGACTCCCCGGCAACTTTCCGACCCAGCGGACTCCGACGGTCTTGAAATCGAGCTTCGCGAGCGTTCCCGCTTCGCTTCTCACGCCTCGAGAGAGACGCCAGAACACGTATGGTTCGATCGTGGCTTTCGGTACCAGAGTCGTGAACGAGCCGTATGCGCCATGGAGATTGTTGCCGTCGGTTCGCTTGTTGAATTCCGCTTCGCGAATGTTGACGACCGAAGCCGCGAATGCGTCGATTCTGAAATCCTTGTGACGATAGGCCGCGCGTATTGCGTCGAACGAGCGCGCGGTATTGAGCCAGCTCACGTGACCAACCAGCCGCTGCTCGCCGAAGACGAGTTCCTGCCGGCCCACTCGAAGCTCGAATGCGTTGCCTTCGCGCTTGCCGAACTCCACATAAGCCTGGCGTAAATCGAACGTGTCTTCGAACGGAGCGGCATCCGGCTTGGCGTTCCGGCCAATGACCTGCGCATCCTGTCCTTGAAAAGCCATCCTCATCCATGAAGAAGGAGCAAACGTGAGATTGAGCCGAACGCGGCTGAGAGAATACGCGTCGTTGGAGTCGAGCTTGAAGGCGCCTCCATTGATTCCTTCGATTCGCATTCGGTATTCGCCGTTCAAACGCACCCATCGAGGCAATTCGGTATTGATCGAATCCGTAACCCGTTTTGGCGCGGGCTGAGCCTGTTGTGCCGTGAGAGCACTCGCACAGAAACAAATTAGTAGCAGAGTGTGTACAAACCTGCCGATCGCTCGATACATCGAGACCTCCAATGCCTGGTTTTTGGGACTTCAGTTGTTGTGAATGGAAATCAAAGGCCCAGAACGTGGGGGACCGGGATCAACGATGATCGAGAGATTCGGCACTGACGTAGCCGACTTCAACTGGTGCGATGACGATAGGTTAGCGTGCTGAAAAAAACAACAGGCGTTTTCGTCGGTTTTCACGCCATTGACTTCAAAAATGTCGCGCAGCTTCGGCAACTCAGGCCTCGGACCATTGACTTTCAAAAATCGCGCGTGTTAGCGTGCGGGGACTCTTTTGGAAGTGCAGGAATATGATGGATTTCTTACGCGCAATTGAACAGTCGAGCTTCTCGCAATGGGTCGTTACATCGAGCTCGACATTTGCTTTCCCCGGCATCCTTCTGTTGCACACGCTCGGCATGGGAATCGTCGTCGGAATCAATGCCGGCATCGACCTTCGGATCCTCGGACTGGCCCCGGCTTTGCCGATCGCTCCATTCGAGAAGTTCTTTCCCGTGCTGTGGGTAGGGTTCGCAATTAATACGGTCACCGGACTGATTCTTCTTGGAGCGGATGCGACGACGAAGATAGTGAACCCCGACTTCTGGGTGAAGATGATCTTCATTGCGCTGGCGCTGATCAATCTGAAGATGCTTCGCACGCGCGTATTTCGCGAACCTGAAAAACCATTCTCATCGAATGTGAAGCTTCTCGCTGTCACATCGCTCTTCTTCTGGCTCGGAGCCATTGTGTGCGGACGCCTCCTGGCTTATGTAGGTCCCGTCAGCGGTTTGTCGGACTAACCTTATGGACTTCATGAATCTCGCCAACCTGGCGCACGTGCACCTGCTCCTGAACCACTTTCCTACGATCGGATTCGGCATTGCGCTCGCCTTGTTCATGGTCGGACTTGTCAGCAAGAGCGAGGAAATGAAGAGGAGCAGCCTCGTCATTTTCTTTCTGATCGCAACTATTGCGATCCCGACTTACGTGACCGGCAACGCTTCGGTTGAAGCGCTGTGTACGGGCGAAAATAACGAATGTCCCGAAGGCATTTCCGAAGTCACGATCCGGGCGCACGAGGACGCGGCCCTCATCGGTTTCGCAATGATGCTGCTGACCGGATTCGTTGCGTGGCTGGGCCTGTGGCAATTCCGATTCCTCAATCGCACGCCATCATGGAACGTCGGCGCGGTCCTGCTCCTCGGGTTTCTGACGTTCGGCCTGATGGCGCGCGCCGCGAACATCGGCGGCGAAATACGTCATCCGGAAATTCAGGTCGCACCGGTTCCGGATCCACCTTCGGAGGAGCCTGTAGGCGGAATCGCGCGAGACATGGGCGGGTATGTCAATGCTCATGAGTGGCTGTGGCCTGCAAGCGAGGCGCTGCACTTCGTCGGGTTGAGCATGTTGCTGAGTGTAGTCCTGTTGCTGGACCTGCGGATTCTCGGAATGGCGAAAAAACTCTCGTTCCCGGCGCTCTATCAACTGCTTCCGCTGGGCATGCTGGGCTTTTTATTGAACACGGTAACCGGCATGACCTTCTTTCTTGCGACGCCGGGTCAGTACACACAAAACGGCGTGTTTTACTGGAAGCTTCTTTTTATCGTTCTGGGAGCGCTGAACGTCCTCTATTTCATGCTGCTCGAGGAGCCGTGGAAGATCGGCGCCGGAGACAATGCCCCGATGAGAGCGCGATTCATGGCAGGATCCGCGATCGTCGTGTGGATCGGCGTTCTCTTTTTCGGCCACATGCTGCCGTTCCTTGGCAACGCCTTCTAACAACGGCACGCCGGCTGAAACTTACTGCTTCGGATTCGCGCGGTTAATGAAGTAACCGACAACCGACACAACCAGAACGCCGCCGATTACGACTGCGCTTACCGTCATTGCTAATGCCATTCAAAAACCTCTTCTACTAACTGCGTTTTCCCAGCTCCGCCTTCACTCGTTCCGGAGTGAAGGGCACCTGACGCAACCGCGCCCCCGTTGCGTCGAAGACCGCATTCGCGATCGCCGCAGCGACAACGGTGACTGCGGTTTCACCGGCGCCCATGGCCCGCGCATCGGGCCGGTTGATCAGGACGGTCTCAATTTTCGGGATTTCCGCGCCGACAGGCAATGGTCGATATGTACGCCAGTCGATCGAGGTCACCTGTTGATCGTTCCAGGTGACTTCCTCGTTCAATGTGCGGCTCAGCCCGTGCAGGGCGCCGCCCTCGAGCTGATTCTTCAATCCATCCGGATTCGAAATCGGACCGGAATCATTTGCAATGACAAGCCGCTTCACCACGATGCGACCGCTGTCCTGACTCACGTCCACCTCGGCGACCATCGCGCAGTAACCGTTGTCGCCTTCATACAAAACGCACGACATGCCGCGACCGCTGACAACGCCTGTTCGACGCGCCGGCGCTCGCGGCGATGGACGCGTCTCCCAATTCGCTGTTTGAGCCGCGGCGCGAACAACGTCGATCAATCGGGGATCCGCAAGGTGGCGCAATCGATATTCCACGGGGTCTGCCTTCACCTGCGCCGCGATTTCATCCAGGAAGGACTCATGCGCAAACGTGTTCTGCAGCCTTGCGGGCGATCGCAGCGGACCGGTGAAAAACGGTGACTGCACGTCATGAGTCAGAACGCGCTGGCTGAGGATTTTGCCGGTGCCTCCGCTCCGTCCATTGACGGTCCCGGTGATATAGGAGGGAGCCGCATTGCTGTTGTTGGCGAAATTCGCCGGATCCGGCGCGGGCGACCTCGCGGTAAAAGGCGCGGGAGAAAATCCGGCAAGCATGCCGGTAATCACGTTTCCGGGATTGTTGGCGCCGGGCCTGCCGCCGAGTGTCGGCGACCATGCTTCGTGGTCCCACGCGATAATCGTGCCGTCCCTGTCGACGGCAGCCCGCTGATCGATGACGTACGCGAGGCCGTAGTTTTCCCACGCCATCTCGTCCTTGCGTGTGAGTTGAACGCGCACGGGACGTCCGACGGCCTGCGACAGGAGTGCGGCGTCATAGGAAACGGTGTCGGCGCCGTTGACGCCGTAGCATCCCGAAGCCATCTTGAAAATCACCTGGACATTTTCCTGCGGCATTCCCAGAAGCATCGCCACCGTGCTTCGCAGCGGATAAACCGCTTGCGAGGCTGAATAGATCGTCGCCTTGCCGGATTGCACATCGGCAACGGCGCAGGACGTCCCGAACGACGCGTGCATCTGGTAGGGATAGTGATATGTCGCTTTAACCATACGCGCCGTCTGCCCGAACCTCTCGTCGACGTCCTTCGAGTTCACGGCCAAGGTATCGCGCGTTGGCTTTCTGTTTCTCAGGTAGTCATGAAACTCGCTCTGCTTCGGCAAGCCGGCGGGCGCGGTCCACGATAGTCTCAGTTTCGTCGCGGCCTGCATCGCCTGCCACGGCTTCTCCGCGACGACACCAACGAAATTCTTCTTAACGACGACCTTCACGACACCCGCAAGCCCCTTGATGGAACTTTCGTCGACGCTCATCAACGTCGAGCCGTATGCAGGAGGCCGCACCACCTGTCCATACAGCATCCCGGGAACGCGCACGTTGTGAACGTACTCGAAGGCGCCCGTGGCCATCGCAGGAATCTCGACGCGGGGAACCGATGTTCCAAGGACCGTCCATTCAGCGGCGTTCTTACGCCTCGCGAGTGTATTGAGCGGGAGATTGAACTTTTTGCCGCCGATCAACTCGGTGTAGGCAACTTTCTTCGAAGCGTCCGACTTCGAACTGACGACGCCGTCCTTCACGGAAAGTTGATTGGCCGGCATGCCCAGTTGTTTGGATGCCATTTCGACCAGCGCTTCGCGTGCGGTCGCGCCGGCGAGAGCGAGGGCGCCCTGATTGAAGTTAGTCGGGTGCGATTGTGCGCCGGAGGTCGTGCCCTGATCCGGAGTGAGTGCTGTATCGCATTGGATCAGCTTCACGCGGTTGAACGGCACGCACAGCTCTTCCGCTACAAGCTGCGTTTGCGCGGTATACAGTCCCTGGCCAAGTTCGCATTTGCCGACGTACGCGGTGACCGTGCCGTCCGCATTGATCGCAAGCCATCCGTCGACCTGACTGCTGCTGGCGCCGTCGAGCCGCTGCGCCAGTGTCGATTCCGGAGACAGGCTGAACGTGACGATCAGTGCGCCGGACGTCTTGAGGAAATCTCTTCGCGAGAGACTCATGACCGGCCTCCTGAATACTTCCTGATGGCGCTGATCATGCGCGAATGCGAGTGGCATCGGCAGAGGACGTTCGACAAGGCCTGCCGGATATCCGCTTCGCTTGCTTTGGGATTTCGATCGAGGTAAGCCTTCGCCGTCATGATGACACCGTTCACGCAGAAGCCGCACTGCATCGCCTGTTCGTCGATAAACGCCTTCTGGATCGGATGCGGTTTCTCCTCCGATCCGAGCCCTTCGAGAGTGGTGATCTCACCTCCCGCCACACTTGAAACAGGTGTGACGCAGGACCGGACTGCCTGTCCTTTGACGATCACCGTGCAACTGCCGCATTGCCCGAGGCCGCAGCCGAACTTGGGCCCGCGGAGGGCGAGATCGTCGCTGAGGATGTAGAGAAGAGGGGTGGACGGGTCCGTGTCGAGCGTAACGGATCGCCCGTTGACTCGGAGTGAAATGTTGGCCATAGGTGCGCCGAAGTATATCGCAGGCCGCTTTTGGTTTCCGTTGTGAGTTGAGAGTTTGCTGTTGTCCGTTGACTGTTTCACTTGTTGCGATGGTCAGATGGTTCGATATCGCTCCATCGAGACATCTAAACAAGTCCAACATTCAACGGACAACAGCAAACTCTCAACCGACAAGTTGGGGAATGGCTTACCGCGACGCACACGGCTGCGGATTCCAACCCGCGTTATCCGTCTGCTTCCTGAAGTGACTGCTCGTAATGAATTCCTGCGCGAGATAAACAGGATCTCTCACTATCGTCGTCACGATCAGCCACGAATCGCCGTTGGCTTCGACAGTGCGATCGAAATACTCCGTGACTGTTGCTTTCTCGCTGTACGGATATCCGTTCTTACGCAAGTATCCCGGACGGGCTCCCGTCGTCACAACTTTCAGCGACCCGCCGCTCGGAGAACCGCCCCGGCCGCGGCCGCCCGACATTTCCCAGTTTGCTGTGGACTGGCCTTGCCACGTCGGAGGACCCGCCGGCTGCTGGGACTCGCCGAAGCGAAACAGGCGCGTCTGCTGGCCGGCATCGGTTTCGAGTTTGAGCGTCGTGTCGTTTTCCCATGAAATGCGCACACGGCCCGGAACTCTCATGATCGCAGGGGCGCCGTAGGATTTGCATTGCTCGCCGGCGGCTTCATCTTTCGCAGGGTCCCACTGCTGGCCGACCTGAATTCCTGCCTGGTTTGTCGGCATGCTGGCGAAATCGCCTTTTGGCGGGGTGACCATGCGCCATCGCCAGTCCTCGGTAACAACCGCGACCCATTGGCCTGTCAGATCGATGGGCGCCTGAGCGCGAGGTGTCTGTGGCGTTTGTGGAGCTTGTCCACGTCCTTGAGACAGACCACTTGCAGTCAACGTTAAGAGCCACGCCGCAACGCCGATCACGAGATTGATCTTCATCTGTCCTCCTGCGGAATCTTACCCTGTCCGCCTTTGCCCAATCGCGGCCCTTTGAAGTCGCGAACCGGCGCGTGATCGAGGTTCGCGATGCGGCGACCGGTCTCGTACATGAGTTGTCCGATGCGGGCCATCTTTTCGAACTGAATCTTCTCCACCTGGTCGCCCGGCCGGTGATAGTCCGGATGCAGATTCGTTGTGAAGAAGACGATCGGGATGCCTTTTGCAGCATAGCTGTAGTGATCGCTTCGGTAGTACACACGTTCAGGATCCGTCGGATCGTTCAACGTGAAATCGATCGTCATCGGCTTCGAGAGACTCGCATTCGCATCGATCATGAGGTTATGAAGCTCCGTGCTGATGCGGTCCGAGCCGACCATGTGCACGGTGTTCGACTCCGCTTCGAGATTGTTCCGGTTGCGACCGATCATATCCATATTGAGCTGCGCAACGATCTTGTCGATCGGAACCGTGGGATGATCGGCAAAATACCTGGAGCCCCAGAGTCCTGACTCCTCTCCGGAATGCCAGACGAAAATAAGCGAGCGCTTCGTTTTCGGTCCGCGCGCAAATGCTCGCGCAAGGCCGATGAGCGTCGCAGTTCCAGAGCCGTCATCGTCCGCGCCGTTGTTGATCCGGTCAGTCTGGTTGTTTGGAAGAACGCCCTGAGAGTATCCGGTGTGATCGTAGTGGGCTCCGAATGCGACGTACGTATCCTTGAGCCTGTTGTCATTGCCCGCGACGATGCCGACGACATTGCGTGTGTATCGAGTAGTGACGACCTGATAGTCCGCGTCGATATCGAACGTCAGCGTTACACCCTTCAAAGTAAATCTCGGTAGCGGCTCCTGCTGTTGAGCCATCGTCTTGAGGTCGGAATATTTCACGTCGGCGCCGCTGAAGAGGAACTCGAGAAACTCATCGCTCGACGTGATGCTCGGCGCGATTTCGGCATCCAGACGCTGCGTCGTCGTGAAGTCGGGCTGAAGCACAACGCCGCGGCCGCCCTGCGGTTGTTGCGGCGGCGCGCCGGCGGCTCGTTGTCCGGTTTGAGGATCCGTCGGCGGTGCGATGGCTGCAGCGGCTCCCATTTCTTCCAGCGCATACGTTGCGCGGGCGCGAAGCAGACGACCTGCTTGTTGCGGATCGGCATCGCGGGGTCCGCGCGAGCCGAGCCACACGACGGCTTTGCCATTCGCGTCGATACCTTTGTAATCGTCGTGGTTCGCGTCGAGGTTCAATCCATATCCGACGAATTCGACCTGATTGAAAACCAACGAACGCTTGCCGCCCACATTCGCCGGAAACCGCACGCCTTCACTTGCCGTAAAGGTCCGTTTCTGCCCATTGACCTCTACGGTCACGCTCGAACGGTTCGTGCTCCGGATACCCAGCACTTCCACACGTTGAAAGTAGCTCCCGTTATCCCCTCCGGGTTTCACTCCTGCCTGCTTCAACTGATCCGCGATGTAAGCGGCTGCGAGACCCAGTCCTTCCGAGAATGTTGCGCGGCCTTCAAGCTCGTCCGAGGCCAGATAGGTCAGCCATGTTCGAAGTGATTCCGGCGTGATGGACGACTGCTGAGCCACCGCGAACGTGGCGAAGCAAGTCATGAGAATGACGACGCGACCGTATTTCAAGGGGACCTCCGCGGGTGACAGCATAATCTACTCTGCACGCGTCCCGTTGGGAACAGGGCTCTCGGGAACCGCAAGCACGGGCGTGATGCGGTCCGCATAGCCGAGGTCGAACAACATTCCTTCGGATATGAGTCCCGCCATTTTCCGCGGCGCAAGGTTGACCACGAAAAGCGCCTGCTTTCCTTCGAGTTCCTTCGCGTCCGGACGTTCCTTCTTGATGCCGGCGAGAATCGTGCGCTGGTGGTCCCCGAAATTCACGGTCAACTGCATCAGCTTGTCCGAGTTCGGCACGTCTGCGACACTCTCGATCGTTCCGACACGAATGTCGATTTTGCTCAGATCATCGGCGGTAATGGCAGGCTTCACTGGCGCTGGCTGCATCTTCTGCTCCTTTGGCTGAAACTGAGAATTGTAGAATGAGTCATGAACTGGCTGGTTAAAGAAGAACCCACTCACTACAGTTTCGACGATCTCGTGAAAGACGGCCACACGTCATGGACGGGCGTGCGGAATCCTGTCGCGCAGAAAAACATTCGTTCGATGAAGGAAGGCGACCGGATCTTTTTTTATCACACGGGAGATGTGAAAGCCGTTGTCGGTATCGCGAAGGCGGCGGGAGCACCCTATCCTGATCCCGCGGACAAAGAAGGAAAGCTGTACGCGATCGACATCGTGCCGGTAAAGAAGCTGAAATCGCCTGTGACGCTGGCCGCCGTCAAAGCGGACAAGTTTTTCGCCTCATTTGCGCTCGTGCGGATTTCGCGTCTCTCGGTCATGCCCGTGACAGACGACGAATGGAAGCGCATCGAAACAATGGCCTGACCCGCTTCCGGATCCCGCTCGTAACAGTTTGAAAACTTATGTCCTCCGGTTATTGTTGGCGGGCCTATGCAACAGGATGTTGGACGGTACAGGATCATGGAAGAGCTTGGCCGCGGCACGATGGGTGCCGTGTACAAGGCCACAGACCCGATGATGGACCGCGAGGTCGCGATCAAGACGATTCTGTCGAACGCGCTGAGCGGGCCACAGGCTGCCGAATTCCGAGAACGTTTCTTCCGCGAAGCCAAAGCCGCGGGCCGGCTCGCGCATCCGGGAATCGTCACCGTCTTTGATGTCTCGGAGCACGAAGGCATTCCGTTTCTCGTGATGGAATATGTCGTCGGGCAAACGCTGCAGTCCCTGCTCCAGAGCGGCGTGCGCTTCAATGCAGACACCGTACTCGACCTCGGAATCCAGCTGGCCGACGCTCTCGAGTACGCTCATTCTCACGGCGTCATTCATCGCGACATCAAACCTGCAAACATCCTCGTGACCGAAGACTATCGCACCAAAATCACCGATTTCGGTGTGGCGAAACTCGCGGAATCGCAGGTGACGTCCGCCGGCCAACTCCTTGGCACGCCGGCTTACATGGCGCCGGAGCAATTCACCGGAGCCCCGATCGACAGGCGCGCGGATCTTTTCGCCCTGGGGGTCGTGATCTACTTCCTGGCGACGGGTGACAAGCCATTCAACGGCGATACGGCTCTTGCGGTCCAGTACAGAGTCGTTCATACGGATCCTGTGTCGCCCCGGAGGTTGAACCCGGCAATCTCGCAGGGAGTGGAAGCGGTGATTCTCAGAAGCATCGAAAAGGATCCGGCGCTCCGCTATCAGTCCGCAGCGGATCTGGCGCGTGATCTGCGCACCGTTCGCGCGGGAGGGCACGTCCCTTCACA
>Ga0137433_1001230_pt1 | contig 11106 bp, 7 predicted proteins | sample EasRivERMZT840_2_FD_102335 | JGI IMG/M metagenome (GOLD analysis project Ga0137433, IMG submission 102335) | Soil microbial communities from meander-bound floodplain in the East River, Colorado, USA - East River MetaG ERMZT840_2 | ecosystem: Environmental > Terrestrial > Soil > Floodplain ...
ATTCCATGAGTTGATTCAGATCAAGCAAGGATGGGGCGCTCACCGTCGGCTCAAATAGAGGTAGGGATGGCGCGCTGCGTCGTCCCCGCGCCGCGTCCAGCGGCGCAACCGTTCCGCCCGCTGCTACGCGGGCGGGGACGGCGCAGCGCGATCCCTACCACAAGCGTTCAAAACTGAAGCTTCATGTCGAGACCAGCCGTCCAGCCGTCAACGTGCTCGCCTCGAAAGTAGGAAACGCCGACTCCCACCCATCGCAATGCCCAGAACTTGCCGAGCACATCCAGGACAAAGCGCCCGTTGAACGAATAGACGTGATCCTCATTGAGGCCATCCGCCGCGCCGCCGAACAACTCGGTGCGCGACACGAATCCACCCGTATGCAATTCCCCTCCCAACACCTCCCGGCCCAGCGGGACGTCCACGTCCAGTTTGTTCTGCCACGTGTGTGAATTGCCCTCGACGTCGATGACCGGCGAGGAACCGTTGAAGCTCTCCGTGTGAAAGAAGGTGTAACGCGACGCCAACTCGAGCCGGGTGCGTTTCCAATTCCAGGCGTACCGCCCATCGATTCCCGGAGCGACGGACCAGGTATCCAGTTTCCAGTCAACGAAGGTGCCGCTGGCCGCCGCCTTCACCGCGTCGCCCACAGGGTTTCGGGCAATGAAGTCATTCTCTATGCGACCGTAAATGCCGCTGACGATGGGGGTCAAACTGAGATGATCCGTGAGATAGAATCGCACGCCACCACCGCCTTGAGCGGCGAACATCTCATACTCCATTTCGTTTCCCTGCAAGTAGCCGCCGGCGAATTCGTTCACGGCCGAGATGAACCCAAGGTTGCCCAACAACACGGGTGCCCACCTGACTTCGCCCAGTCCCAGCGGCCTGGAAGCAGCAGCGGCGCCTTCACCGCCGATCTTGGATATCTTTACATCGGCCAGGGTTCCGCCGCGAAACGTGTAGATGCCTCCAGCGGCACTGTGGTCCCCGCCCAGAATGGTGACGGCCTCGACGCGATTGCCGATGGTTTCGTTGAATTGAGCGACGGCGGACGGGGGCACCACCGGCTGTCCTGCCAACCGGCTCGTCGCGCACACCAGAACCAATCCGACTCGAACTCCCCTTGCAGTCACATTTTCGCCCCTGGCTTCACGCAGCGGAAACCGACATGGTTGCTGCCGGTGGTGACTTCGCCCTTGCCACGCGTGCCCACCATGTAGCGCGTACAATACTGGTCCGTGCAAAGATACGAGCCGCCACGATGCACGCGCTTCTTCTCTGTCGGCTCCATGGGATCGAAGGACGTGTCGGGGCCTTGCGGATTGCGCACCACGCCGGAGCTTGTGCGTTGCGCATAGGTGTCGGGCCGGTACCAGTCGCTCACCCATTCCCATACGTTGGCGGCCATGTCATACAGGCCGTAACCATTCGGCGGGAATTGTGCGACCGGCGCGATGCCGGCAAAGCCGTCGCCGCCTTCGTCCTTCACCGGGAACCGGCCCTGATAGATGTTCGCCATCCATTTGCCGCCGGGCCGCAACTCATCGCCCCACGCGTAAAGCCGGCCCGCCGCGCCGCCGCGCGCCGCAAACTCCCACTCGGCCTCCGTCGGAAGACGTTTGCCCGCCCACTTGGCGTACGCCGCCGCGTCGTCGTAAGCGACATGGACGACGGGATGTTTCTCGCGACCCTGGAGGTTGCTCGACGGACCTTCGGGATGACGCCAGTTCGCGCCCTTTTCATAGCGCCACCATTGGAAATGATCGTTCAATACCACGGGCTGCTCCGAGGGCGTAAAGACTGTCGAACCGGCCACGAGGTTCTCGGGCGGTGCGGTGGGAAATTCCTCCTGCGTCGGCGTGCGCTCGGCAACGGTGACGAAGCCCGTGGCCTTGATGAACTTCTCGAACTGCTCGTTGGTGACCTCGGTCGTGTCCATCCAGAAACCGTCCACATAAACGCGATGAATCGGCTGCGCGTCACGCGTAACCCCCGGCTGGCCGCACAACGATTCGCCGGACTCGTCGCTGCCCATCGAAAACTCCCCGCCGGGAATCCACACCATGCACTCCGGCGCGGGACCAGGGGACGGCGTTTTGTTCTCGACCGTCGGCAGAAACGCGGATGGCGCCGGCGTCTCAACCACTGATGGTTTCCGGAGGGTTGCTTGGAACGCAAGTGCGACCAAGCCAACGGTCACCACGGCAATGATTATCCTCCACGCGCCTCCGGAGCGGCGCGCTGATGGCACGGGTTTCACTGTCTTTACTCGTCGTCTGCTCATTCGCGTACGGATGTTGCTCGTTTGAACAGGAGGCAACGGAGGAAGCAAGGGCTTTTTTCCCATCAATCTGTGGGAGACTTCGTTGGCGGGGGCATATCTGGACTGCGAGGACAAGTTCCGCTTTGGCTGCACGCCCCGATGGGCCAGGGGCGTTTTAGCGGGCCAACCGTGCAGCCAAAGCGGCGTCGTACCACCGCACTCCATATGATCAATGACCTTCACATCCCGAGGCCGACCGGGCCCTTGGCGAAGGGTCTTTGCAATTTGCCATTTGCATTTCTCCAGTTTCACTTCTCAATTCCCCCTGAATGAGCTTTCTTGCTCCCCTCTTTCTCGTCGGCGCGCTGGCGGTGGCCGCGCCCATCATCTTCCATCTCATTCGCCGCACGTCGCGCGAGAAGATCACGTTCAGTTCGCTGATGTTCCTCCGGCCCACGCCGCCGCGTGTCACCCGTTCGAGCAGGCTCGAAAACATCTTCCTCCTGCTGCTGCGCTGCATCGTGCTTAGCCTGCTGGCGTTGGGTTTCGCACGGCCATTCCTGCAAAAGCCCGTTGCCGCTGACAATACCGCCGGCCAGGGCCAGCGACTGGCGGTGTTGATTGACGCCAGCGCCAGCATGAGGCGCGACAACCTATGGGCCGAGGCCCGAGCCAAGGCCGAACAGGTGCTCCGGCGTACCGTGCCCGCGGATTCGGTGGCGGTGTTCCTGTTTGATCGCTCGGCGCGTCCGTTGATGAGCTTCGAGCAGTGGACGGAGACGCCCATCGCCGAGCGGGTGACGGTGGCGTTGCAACGCGTGGCTGACGCCAAAGCCGGCTGGTCGAGCACGCATCTCGGCAACGGCCTGCTCGCCGCCGTGGAGGCGTTGGAAGATACCTCCGGCAAGGGCCAGCAGCCGCAAACCGCCGGCCCGCGTCGCATCGTGGTGATCAGCGATTTGCAGGAGGGCGCTCGTCTCGACGGCCTGCAAGGATTCGAGTGGCCGCGCGGCATCGAAGTGACGATCGAACCGCTCAAGGCCAAACGCCCTACCAACGCCGGCCTGCAATTGCTGCTCGAACACGACGAAACGCAAAAGCCCGCGGGTGACGCAGAAGTGAAGGTCCGTGTCGCCAACTCCGGCGACGCAAAGCGCGAGCAGTTCCAGATCGGCTGGGTGCGCGCCGGGGAGAAAAGTTTCGCGGGCAAGCCGGTGGACGCCTATGTGCCGCCCGGCCAGAGCCGCGTGTTGACTGCGCCCAAACCCGAGGCCGGTTTTGCCGCCGAGCAATTGCGGCTCGCGGGCGACGACGAGGATTTCGACAACACGGCGTTCCTGGTCCCACCCAAGCCGGAACAAATCAAGGTCATCTTCATGGGGAACGACACTGCCACGAACGCGCAACAGTCACTCTACTTTCTCCTGCGCGCCTTCCCAGAAACGCGCCGGCAAATCGTGCAGGTCATCGCGCGCCCGAGTAACGCGCCGTTGCCGCCGGAGGATTTGTTCAGCGCGCCGCTGCTCATCGTGGGGGACACGCTTTCTACGGAAGCGGCCAAAAGCGTCCGGGCCTTTCTGGAAGCCGGCAAACCAGTATTGTTTGCGATGAAATCCATCGCGGCCGCACAAACGCTGGCCGAGATTGCGGGCCTGGGCACCGTGTCCGCCGAGGAAGACGCGACCGGCGGTTACGCGCTGTTGGGCCAGGTGGATTTCGAGCACCCGCTGTTCGCTCCGTTCGCCGATCCGCGCTTCAGCGACTTCACCAAGATCCATTTCTGGAAACATCGCCGGCTCGACGCGGCGCAGTTTAAGAACGCACGGGTGCTGGCCCGTTTCGACAAGGGCGATCCGGCACTGCTCCAGGTGCCGGTCGGCAAGGGATTGCTCTTCGTGCTCGCTTCGGGCTGGCATCCGGCGGACAGCCAGCTCGCGCTCTCGTCAAAATTCGTTCCGCTGCTTTTTTCACTGCTGGATCTGAGCGGCGGGATCAAAGCGCAAATGGCGCAGTATCTCGTAGGTGATCCGGTCTCGTTCGCGGCCACGAACGCGGCGCAGGCGTTCACGGTACGCAAGCCGGACGGCACGGAAGCTCCGGTGAAGGCAGGCGAGCGCTTCACCGCGACCGACCAACCGGGCATTTATACCGTGAGCGCGGGCCAGTTCACGCAACGTTTTGCGGTGAACCTGGACGCGGGCGAGAGCCGCACCGCGCCATTGGCGCTGGAGGAACTCGAGCGGCTCCGACTGCCGTTGAAAGCGCCCAGCCCGGAACTGGCGAAGCAGGAGGAAAAGAAGCGTCTGCGCCTGCAGGCCGCCGAACTGGAGCAGCAACAAAAACTCTGGCGCTGGCTGATCGTGGCCGCGCTGGTCGTGCTCGTGCTGGAAACCTGGCTGGCCGGCTGGCTCACCCGGCGCAACCTGGCCGCGCCTGCGCCGTCAGCATAGTAGGGCGGGCTTCCAGCCTGCCGCTGGAGTTCGGACATTTGAACCCAGGCACGCGCTTCGATTTGACCCCTTTGTCGAAAACTTTGTCGATCTTGATCTGAACTGGGGATGGTCTTCTGGACTTCGGCGGATGCAGCCAGCGCCAACGCCTGCTGATAAACCGTGAGATCGTGATGAGTAAACATTCCCTTGCTCGGATGAGCGGCAACTCGACAAAGTTCCCGACAAAGGATCGAAATCCACACCGCAGTCAGCAGCACTAAACCGTCCCGAACAAGTCCCGCGTTGGCCATTCCGCGACCGAGTCTGCCGCGCGGTGCAGCGCGGGATCGATGGCGCTGTCGGGAAGGTTCCCATCCTCCGATCGTTGATTGAATAACGCGACCCAGCTCAATCCATCATCGCGCCGTACCAGCAGCGTGGCGGAGCCGGGCAGGCTGCCGTTGTGCCAGTAGTTGGCCCGGTTCTTTCGTGTCGGCCTCACGCTCCACCCGCAACCGTACCAAGCATCCTTGAGTGTGCCGCTCTTGTCGCGCGATACGGGCGGCGGAGGCGGGGCATACATTTCACGGGAGGTCGCCGGCTTGAGCAGAGGATTGCGTCGCGGATTATCCAGCGTTGCGGCGAAGCGGGCGAGATCCACTACCGAGGCGATCCAACCGCCGTGCGCGTCCATGGCTTCGAGATGAAAACCGCCGTAAGGCCATGGCACTTTGGCGGGGCCTTTTGGAAAGACGCTGTTGCCCTGAGAACCGTCTGCCATGTAGTAACGTACTTCTGCCAGCGGCTGCCGACCGTCCAGCGATGCACCGATGCGCGCGTGAGCTATTCCAAGCGGACCCAGAACATTCGCCCGAACGAACTGCTCGTAGGGCTGGCCGGCTATTTGTTCGATGACGCGGCCCAGCACGCAATAGCCAAGGTTCGAATAGGCGAAACGCTGACCCGGATCGAAATCCAACGGCTGGCCAAGCATATAGCGAATGACCGCGGCGGGCGTGGCCGGCGGAGGTGTGTTTGTTTTCTCCGCAATCTGCCGGGCGCGGAACATCGGGTCATAGCTTTGGGCGCGATCCCAGCCGCCGGTGTGCTGGAGAAGCTGGCGGATGGTGATCCGACCGAGGCGGACATCGGGCGCGCGGCCCTCTTCCAGGATGGGCGACGCCCCGACAATGTCGAAGGCGCGGGCGTCGAGGCGGAGTTTTCCTGCCTCAACCAGCTTGAGCACCGCCACGGCGGTGATCGGTTTGGAGATGCTGGCGATGCGGAAGAGCGAATCCGGCTTCACAGAGATTTTCCGACCACGATCCGCCCATCCGTAGCCCTTCACGTACACCAGCCGCCGGTTCTTCACCACCGCGAGCGCGCCGCCGGGAATCTTGCGCGCGGTCATGAACGCCTCCATCTCCGCGTCGAATGCCTCCGCGACCGTCGGCTTCTTCGCTTTAGCGGCGCTGAAGCAAGGCAGACTCGATGCGCCGAATCCCACCGTGCCGAGAACGCCTGCTCGAAGAAATGCCCGCCGATTCATTTGGCTCCCTCCTCCACTGCGGCTTGATAGCACTGCAAGGCGTCTTTTCCGAAGCACACAAAGATTACTTTCTCCATGACCTTGGATTGGCTCAGAAATCCACGGGCTTCTCTGACGGCGATCCGCGTGGCGCGTTCCAGAGGAAAACGATAGACGCCGGTGCTGATCGCCGGAAAGGCAATCGTGCGGATGTTGTGTTGCTTGGCCAGCGCCAGGCTGTTCCCGTAACAGTTCGCCAGCAATTCGTCTTCGCCGTGTTTCCCATCGCGCCAGACAGGCCCGACGGTGTGGATCACCCATTTGGCCCGCAGATCGTAGCCCTTGGTTATTTTCGCTTCGCCGGTCGGACAGCCGCCGAGGGCTTCGCACTCCTCAAGCAGCCGCGGGCCGGCAGCGCGGTGAATGGCGCCATCCACTCCGCCGCCGCCCAGCAGCGTCGTGTTGGCGGCGTTGACGATGGCGTCCACGCGTTGTTTCGTGATGTCGCCTTCGATGATTTCGATTCGGTCTGCTTTCATCACCACGCTCGTGACAGTTGGCATAAGGAGGCCCATTCAACCTTCACTCAACTCTCAACTCTCACCAAACAGTCAGAGCCTCCTCACGTCGGCTGCTACGGGTTCATTTCGGCTCAGGCCAGCTCAGGTGTTTGTGCAAAAACTTGTAAGTCCCCGCGCCGTTGATGGTGTGCGGGCCGTTGAAGAATTCGATCTCGGTGCGCTCCGGGATGCCCAGCTTCGCGTAGAAGCGCCGGACGCGCGCGAATTCGTGCGCCACCCATTCGTCCGGTGCGACACCGTCGTGGTGGCCGCGCTCGACCATGAACGGGCGCGGAGCGATGAGCGCCGCCATTTCCGCGTAGTTGAACGTGTGGCCTAGGTTGAATTCGTACATATCGAATTCAATCGTGTAGAGGTAGCTGTAGGGCGAGTCGAAGGTCGCGCACTTCGTGATCCACTCGTTGAAGTCCGCCGAGCAAATGGACAAGCAGTAGCGGTCGAGCAACGACGGCACCCGCATGGCCGTCTTGCCGCCGTAGCTCAGGCCGTAGAAGCCGATGCGCTTCGGATCGACGAACGGCAGTTCGCTCAACCAGTCGAGGATGCGATCATGCTGTGCCAGGATGACGGCGAAGAGCGATTTGCCAACCGGGTTGGCTTTGCGCTGGAGGATGCGGAACTTATCCACGCCACGATACGGGTTGTGCGGCACGAAGACGATGAACCCGCGCTCGGCCAACCGGGCGGAGAAGGCTTTGTACGCGCCGTATCCGCCAGCCTTCGGATCGTCGGTGATCGTGTCGGCGGGGACGCCTTCCAACCCATGCTGGCAGACGACCACCGGACGGCGCTCGCCGGGCTTGAGATCCTTTGGCAGCAACAAGACACCCCATGCGAAGACATCCGGCCAGACGTCGAGCATCACGTCGTAGCCGGTCCATTTGTTCTTATCGTAAATCTTGCGCGAGCGCGGATTCGCCGCCTGTGTCGCTGGCGGATATCGCCCGATGATCTGCTCCCATAGATTCGACTGATGCGCCTTCGCGGCGGCGGCCCATTCACCCGGCGAACTCGTCTTGATGGGCTTCCAAAAAGTCTCGTCGCGATGGCGCTCGGAGGCCCGCAACAGCCGTTGCGTGTGCTCGACCAATTGGGTCACCTGCCGTTTCTGCCGTTCCCCCGAACTGAACTGGACGCCGCGCCGATCCGAGGGTGCCTGGCCCGGCGGCTTCAACTCCTTCTCACGGGAACCAAGACGCGCAAGGAATTCTGTCAGGGCGCGGTCGCCGCAGGGCCCGATGACTGCACCTTCGTTGCCATGCAGGAAACGGACGTGGTTCGTCAGGGGTTTGACGAGTTCGCGCGCGCGATTGACTTCGTAGTCCACGGTGTTGAATTCCGGTGTCCGCCATTTGCCCGACGCCGCACCGCTGCGACCCGCCTGGGCCTTGGGCGGGCCGTCGATGATCGGAGCCTCACTGTGTTCGACGATCAACGAACGCGGCGCGACAAGGCTGGCGATTTCCGCGTCGCCGAACTCGCGAAGCAGGTTAAACACGTTCCGGTAAATGGGCTCGGCCCAGACGCCGTCGCGATTGTCGAAATAACCGCTGACCAATGCAGCGTCGATGCGCGTGTCGAGCGCCGCCGCGTAAAACGCAATCAACCCACCCTCGGCGTAGCCCGCCACTCCAACTTTGGACTTTGGACTTTGGACTCCCGATTCCTCAGCCTCGAACCAGTCCACCGCCGCGAGCACTTTCTGCACTTCATAGCCGATGATGTGCCGGCCCAACTCGAAGGCCTGGCGGTAAATCCATTCTCGATGCGGCAGATTCGTGAAGCGTTTGATGCGCTCGTTCCCCGACCAGGTGTCCTTGCGGTCGATGAGCGTGGGCACCAGCACCTGGCAGCCGTTCTCCGCGAGACGCCGGGCGAATTGCGATTCCGGCGGGACGCCCGGCGCCAAGCCAGCGATCATTTCCGGGGTTTGATCCGCATCCGGCACGGCGACCACGCGGGCAATCGGCCGGTTCTTTGGTTGCAACAACAATCCTTCGCCAAACACTCCCTCGAAGACCTGCCAGCGCACCGCGCGGACGGTGTAGGAATCCGTTTCGGCCACCAACGATGGCTCAAGAGTGGTTTCGACGTATTCGATTTCGCTAACGGGCAACCGGCCATCGACAGCCCCGATGAATTTGCGGAAGCGTTCGCGGTTCGGGCCGACGGATGACTCATAGGCCTCGCGTGAGGAAAAATCGCGCTTCCACCACGTGGGCCGCTCTCCGGTGGAACGTTCGATCTCGCGCAGGAGAAACTTGTCAATGCCCTCGACCATCTGTGCGGACAGATCGCCCTTGAGCGTGAGGGGCTGGGTGCCGGGCAGGACTGCGTCCTGGGCGCGGGTGAAAACAGCGAAGCCGGACAAGCAGAGGCAGAGGAACGTGTGGAGCGTTTTCATGCGCTTGATGCGGCAGAGCATCAGGAAGGCACCTGAGCCTGTCGAGCCAAACATCCAAGGAGGTAAGGCCGCTGCGCTGCGGCGGCCCCGCCCGCGTATCAGCGGGCGGAACGAGCGTGCCGCGTTGCCTCAGCACCTCCCGGATTGCGCCGCTGATTCGCGGCGCGGACATCGCAGCGCGATATCTCTACCTCTCGAATTGCATCCCGTCCTCTGAATTCGTGTTCATTCGCGGTTCTGCGCTGCATCGATACGGACTAAGGCGGGGACTCCCGAGCCAGAATCGGTTCCCAGCTGGGTTGGGGAAGAGGGGAACTATTTTTTGGATGGCCCCTCTTTCCGGTGACGGCATGCCCAACATTTTTACCCGTATTGGCAATAACCATCGCTTTACAAGCGGCCATCGGCCCGGTAACACCTGACCCATCTGTTTGCGGGAGAGCGCCTGCGCGCTACCGCCGGCAGCGCGACAAAACATCGTATGAACCAAAGAATGTCCTTGCCCGCCCTGCCGTTGCGCAGCCGACCCGCTAAACCGGCGCCGTCTCATCGCGGGGCTAACGGCCAGTCGCGTCCGGCTGCGGCCACGCCGCGGAGCCGCTTGAAGTTCTTCAGCGCCTTCCTGCGCGAGCCGCTGAAGGTCGGCGCCTTCTGGCCTAGTTCACCCAAACTGGCGCAGCAGATTATTGAAGGGTGCGATTTGGCTTCGCGTAAAACCGTGGTGGAACTTGGCCCGGGCACGGGCGCGTTCACCAGTTTGATCCTCGACCGGCTCAAGCGGCAGAGCCAGTTCTTCGCGCTCGAACTCAATCGCATAAACGTAATGGAGTTACGGCGGCGCTTCCCGCGGTTGCAGGTGTACTCGGATTGTGCCGGGAAACTGCCGGACTACCTGCGCGAGCGCAAGGCAGACTGCATCATCAGCGGGCTGGCCTGGGGGAACATGCTGCCCGCCACGCAAAACCGGATTTTCAACGCGGTGCTGTCATCGCTGGCGCCAGGCGGACTGTTCACCACGTTCGCCTATGTCCATGCCCTGTGGCTGCCCACGTCGCTGCGGTTCCGGAGGCGATTGTACCGGGAATTCACAAGGATCGAAACCACCCCTATCGTCTGGGCCAATCTGCCTCCCGCCTTCATCTATCGCTGCTGGCGCGAAGGGTAGCAGGATCGGGCGCTGCCCCAAGTCATCACCCCTGACGGCAACACGTTGAATACGGTTGTCGGGGCCTGCATTGGCCTCGCTTTCTTGTCGGATTTCCGTGTCCTACGGCCATTATGAAAGGAGATGAACGACTGGCAGTGGGTCGCCGCCTGGATGCAAGGTGATGAGCAAGCATTCGAGAGCCTCGTCCGAAAGTACTTTCCGGTGGTCTATTCCGCAGCGGTGCGGCAGGTGAGCGATCCGCACCTGGCGGAGGAAATTGCTCAATCGGTGTTCATTCTGTTCTCGCGCAAGGCGGCCCGACTGTCGGGAAATGTTCTGCTCACGGGTTGGTTTCTTCGCACGACAAGCTTTGTGGCGCGGGACGCATTGAAACAAATGAATCGCCGTCTGAAACGCGAACAGCAAGCTGTGGAGTTCGCGGCCATGGCCGGAGTCCACGAGGCAGACTCAAGCTGGACTGCGCTGGCTCCGCTCGTGGATGAGGCGCTGCTGGCGCTGTCGGCCAGAGAGCAATCGTGCGTGTCGGCGCGTTTCCTCGAAGGGCAAAGCTTTCGCGAGATCGGCGAGCAGCAGCGCATCACCGAAGATACCGCGCAGAAACAGGTGTCACGCAGTCTCGACAAGATGCGCGCCTTTCTCGAACGGCGCGGATTGAAGGTCGCGGTGCCGTCCCTCGTGGGATTGCTCAGCGCCGATCTGGCCCGGGCCGCCGGCCCTCAATTGGTCGAGA
>Ga0137433_1001235_pt1 | contig 11077 bp, 9 predicted proteins | sample EasRivERMZT840_2_FD_102335 | JGI IMG/M metagenome (GOLD analysis project Ga0137433, IMG submission 102335) | Soil microbial communities from meander-bound floodplain in the East River, Colorado, USA - East River MetaG ERMZT840_2 | ecosystem: Environmental > Terrestrial > Soil > Floodplain ...
CAGTTGGCATTACGTCCGGCGCTACTGGGTGCGGCTGGCGGCGTCGATCTTGCTCGGCATCGTTTTCGCGCTGGCGAATGTTAGTTTCATCTGGGCGGCCCGAACCCTGGTCGGGCGCTGGGAGCTGCGCGAGAATCCAGCCGTCAAACCCGCGGAGGAAACTTCCAATATTCCGCAAGGTCTTGTTCGGCTCCGGGAAAGGGCCGAGGAGTTTGGTCGCAATCTCGAGCGCCGCATTGATCCCTGGCTGCCGCGTGCCAAACAGCCGTTGGACTGGCGGCAGGTCCTCGGCATCCTGCTCTTCCTGCCGACGCTCGTTGGCGTTCGGTCGGCGGCCGATTACTTGAACAACTACTGCATCGGCTGGGTGAGCGAGAGAGTGATCCGTGACATGCGGCTCGATTTGATGACCAAGTTCAGCTCGCTCTCGCTGGACTTCTTCAACGACTTCAAGACCGGCGATCTGCTCACGCGCATCAATCTGGACACTCAGAATCTTCTCCGCTGCATGCGCGTGGGCGGAGCGGATGTCATCAAGGAAACCATCACCGTGGTGGCGGTTTTCGCCTATCTCTGCTGGTTGGACTGGAAGCTGACGTTTTGCGCGCTGGTGCTGATCCCGCTGTTTCTCTTTCCCCTGATTCTGCTCGGCAAGAAGGCCCGCCGCGCCACACGGGCCGGCTTGCTGGCGAATGTCAGCCAGTCCGGCCAGCTTGTGGAATTGCTCGGCAGCATTCGTGTGGTCAAAGCCTATGGGCTGGAGGACGAGCAGCTCGCCCGCTTTCGCAAGACATCCGGCCAGATTGTCCACGCCGGGATGAAAGGCGTGCAGGCCAAGGAACTGGTCAACCCAATCATTGAAGTCATCGCCGTGTTTGGGCTGGGGGCACTCCTGCTTTATGTGTTCAAAACCGGATTGGACCCCAAGGATTTGATAACATTCCTCGCTGGCGTCGCGATGCTTTTCCAACCCGTGAAGAAGCTGGCCGGATTGCACATCCTGATGGAGCAGGCGGGCGTTGGTGTCCAGCGGCTCATGGAATTGCTGGGTGAGGAACCGTCGGTCAGAGAGCCTGCAAAGCCGCGGTCGCTGCCGGCCTTCCAGAAAGAGATCATCTTCGAGAAAGTTACTTTTGCTTTTGGCGAGAAGGTCGTGCTGCGCGATTTCACTCTGGCGATCCCGCGCGGCTTTCGTCTCGGCCTGGCTGGAGAAAGCGGCTGCGGCAAGACCACCGCGCTCAACCTGCTTTTTCGCTTCTATGATCCCGCGAAGGGCAGCGTGCAGATTGACGGTGTGGACGTGCGGGAGTTTTCCACGCGCGACCTGCGGGCGCAGATGGCGCTGGTCAGCCAGGACATTGTGATTTTCGACCAGACCGTGGCCGAGAATATCGCCTGCGGTAAAGTCGGAGCGACTCGCGCTGAAGTCGAGGCGGCGGCGAAGTCTGCCTTCGCGCACGACTTCATACTCCAGCTCCCGCAAGGCTACGAAACGCAGGTCGGCGAGCGCGGGGCAAAGTTGTCCGTCGGCCAGCGCCAACGCCTCTCCATCGCGCGGGCGTTTGTTCGTAACGCGCCCATCCTGGTACTGGATGAAGCCACCTCCGCGCTCGACTCCAACGCCGAGGCCGAAGTGCAGATCGCCATCGACGCGCTGGCCGAGCATCGCACGGTGATTTGTGTGGCCCACCGTCTCTCGACGCTCGCGGCCATGAACCAGATTATCGTACTCGCTGAAGGTCGCATCATCGAAACCGGTGGCTTCGATGAACTGGTGCGGGCCGGCGGGGGTTTCGCGGCGATGGCTGCGCGGCAGGGAATCTTCCCGAAGTAAAACGAACTGAGTTCCTGGCGAGTGGGGCAGCCTGGGAGCGCTGGAAGCCCGCCCTACTTTGAAGCCGGGAGAGTGGTCTGCTTCAAGTAACGGAAGAATTCGCTGTCGGTGGAAAGGAGGAGGGTCGTTTCCTTGTCGAGGGCCTTGCGGTAGGCCTCCATGGTGCGCAGGAACTGGTGGAATTCCGCGGCTTCCGCGCTGCCGCCATAGGCGCGGGCGTAAATCTCCGAGGCCTTCGCGTCCGCCTCGCCCCGGATCACTTGAACCTGGCGGTAGGATTCGGATTCGATCTGGCGCAGGTCGCGTTCCTTGCTGCCAATGATTTTCGCGGCTTCACCTTCGCCCTCGGAGCGGAAGCGCGCGGCAATTTGCTGGCGCTCGCTCATCATGCGCTCGTGAATCTTGGCGCTCACCCCGGGGTTGTAGTTCACACGCATGAAGCGCACGTCGATGAGTTCGACGCCGAAGTCTTTCAGTTTGGGCGCCGACTGCGCCACGATCTCTTTCTCAATGGCCGTGCGGCCCAGCGCGATGGGCAGCAGGCGGTTGATTTGCCCAGCGTCGTCCACCACCGGCGCGGCGTCGGCGGCGGGCTTGCGGTCCTTGTCGGTGCGAACGATCTCGATCAGGTCATGCTTGGCGATGGCGTTGCGGACTTCGCTGCCGATGATGTCGTCGAGGCGTGAGAGGGCGCTGCGCTCGTCGCGCAGCCGCGTGAAGAACTGGGTCGGGTCGCTGATGCGCCAGCGGCCGAAGGTATCGACCACGATGTAAAGCTTGTCGCGCGTGGGCATCTCACTGGCGCGGCCGTCCCATTCAAGGATGCGCTTGTCGATCCGGTTCACCGTCTGGATGAACGGCCACTTGAATTTCATCCCGGCCTCGTTGATGGGCTGGCCGACCGTCTTGCCGAACTGGGTGAGGATCACCTGCTCGGTCTCGGAGACGGCATAGAAGCAGAGGTTGGCCGCGACGACCAGAATCACGGCCGCAACGACGATGCCGATGGAGCGCAGGAGAGAGGCGAAGGGCATGGCGTTATTTTCCGGGTGGTTGCAGTTGCAGAAGGGGCAAGACCTGCTGGCTCTTGTCGTCCACGATGACTTTCCGGCTCACCTTGGGCAGCACTTCGCTCATCGTTTCGAGAAAGATGCGCTGGCGCGTGACCTCGGGCGCCTTCTGATATTGCTTGAAGACGGCGGTGAACAACGACGCGTCGCCCTCGGCTTCGTTGACGCGCTTCTGCGCGTAGCCCTGCGCCTCGGCGATCATGCGGGCGGCGTCGCCGCGCGCGCGAGGCACCACCTTGTTGTATTCGCCGCTGGCGAGGTTGATGGAGCGCTGTTTCTCCTGCTGCGCCTGGTTGACCTCGTTGAACGACGCCTGCACCTGCTTCGGCGGGTTCACGTTCTTGAGCTGCACGAGATCCACGCTCATCCCGAGCTGGTATTGCTCGGCGACCTTTTGCAGCACGGTGCGGGATTCGGTTTCAATTTCCTGCCGGCCCACGGTGATGACCTCGTCCACCGTGCGGTCGCCGACGACCTCGCGCATAACGGCTTCGGACGCGGCGCGCAAGGTTTCCTCCGGATCACGCACGTCGAAGAGGAAGCGTTTGGGATCATTGATGCGGTACTGGACGATCCACTCAACCTGCGCCTCGTTGAGATCACCGGTCACCATCGCTTTCTCCATCTCCGGCTCGGCGCTGTCCTGGAAGGGATTTGAACTGCCGGGGGTCGAAAAGCCGAACTCCAGCTTGAGCTGGCGGCGGATGGGCACGAGCGTCACCGCGTCCACGCCAAAGGGCGCCTTGAAGCGCAAACCCGGCTCGTCAGTGCGGAGGAACTTGCCGAAACGCTGGACAACGCCGACCGAATCAGCGGAAACGGTATAGAAACTCGTCCATAACAGACCGCCGATGAGCAGCAACCAGAAGCCGAGGTTGATCCAATGGGCGTAGGGATGAAGGCCGCCGACTGGCGGAACCGGACGTGTGGTTTGTGGCATGTGAACGCAGTTGATTCCGGCCGATGACACCAGCCGGTGGAGATTGGTAAAAGCCCACGCGCCCAGGCGCAAGAATGAAATTCAAACGCGTGAGTTGATGGACGTGACTCGGGCGTTTGCTTTAGCCGTGACCACGCAGTCAGGGATTTCAGATGGAAGTAACTCTTTCACATTCGCTGGCGCCCTTCAGCCGAAGCCGGGTTCGTCGCGCCAGCGGCGCCGTTTGTAAGACAGGATTGTCTTCGCCAACCGCTTCACTTCCGCGTCCAGGCGGCTTCTGCCAAGGTAGGCCTTCACGAACGCCAGCCGTTCCGCGCGCGAACACCTGCGCACGCCCTCCTTGTCCAGCAAGGCCAAATCCTTGACCTGGAGCCGGCGGCGGCGGAGCGAGGCAAAGCGCCCGCGCGGGCAGTCGATCCACCAAAGCTCGGGCACGTCTTGCTGCGAACAGGTGATCAGAATGTTCCGCCACACCAGGTCGTTATGGAAAAAGTTTTCCCGATGCATCCGGCCAACCATTGGCGCAAGCCGGGTGATAATTTCACGGCGCAGCTTGCGAGAAGCCGCGCTGGTCCGTCGCGGGCAGCGTGCCTGCACAAATTCGATCAGGGTCTGCGCTTCCGGAACGGCGCGTGTGAGAATAAAGGCCCGCCGCAACCGGCCCAGCTTGTCCCGCAATTCGCCACAGGCCAGTGCCTGGGCACAGGGAATGTCCATCCTTTGAAATGCCGCGTAGTTTTCGAACTCCCGCCGGGCTTTGGAGCGGCGGCCCACGAACGTCCACGCGGGCGCCGGATAAATGTACTGTTTGAAGAATATCTGTTCAGACGAGCCATCCCAAAAGCGGAGCGTGGTTTGCACGACGGCGGTGCCCTGGCGACGAGCGTTGCCTTCGCCGAGCAGCCGGATAACCGCAGCCGCGGAGGTCAGCGCCAGTTCCTCGAAACGCCGGCGGTAAGCGGGATCAACGATCAACAAGTCCCTCATGGGAGATTTCCACGAATTCGAAATCGCGCGTCGATGGATGAATCGTTGAAGGCAGGGACGCTTCCGCCCGCTGTTTCGCGGGCGGGGACATCGCAGCGCGATGTCCCTACCGCCGTCGGGTCAAGGGTTGCAGGCCGTTTCACGAGTGCGGACACGCGTGGAAGCATCCGCAAACCAGCGACGCGTTGACAGTCGAAAGTGCCTCTTCCAGAGTCCGCCGCGTGATTCAACGAGTGCACGACGGTGTCCGCTGGCAGTTCCAGCCCGACTTCGCCCCGCTCCTTGATGAACTGCTGAAAACACCGGGCGAGACGGTGAAGGAATCTCCGGCCAAGCGGGTGAGCAGGCACCTCCTCGGCGGAAGAACCTTCTATCTCAAACGCTACGTTCACGATGCCGTCCCACTGCGCCCGCTGAAGTTTTTCTTCAAAGCCACGCAAGCCCGCCAGGAATGGAAGTTGGCACAGCAACTCGAAGCGCGCAGAATCCCGATTGTCCGCCACGTGGCCCTCGGCGAACGCCGGACGTGGCGCGGGATTCTGGAAAGCCTCCTGGTGACCGAGGGATTCGATGGCATCGAATTGAGTCAGGCCAAAGATATCGACCCGCAAACCATCCTGAAGTTCGTCGAAACTATGCATGAGCACGGGGTTGTGCAGGAAGATTTGCACCTCGGAAATCTGCTCGTGAGAAAGATCCCGTTCGAACTATGTCTCGTTGACCTTCATGGAATTTTTGTCCGGAAAAAATTAAGTGAGGAAGAGCGCCGGAAGAATCTTGCGCTGCTTCGGGTTTACCTTCCCGTTCCGGTCGCGCCCATGGTGGAGCAACAAAGCCGGGAACTCCGCAAACTTCTGCTGTACGAGCGCTCGAATCGGTGTCTGCGGACGAATCGCGACTTCGCCCGGCAACGCCATGGGAATCTCGTCTGGCAGGTCCGGCTACCGTTCGTCACCGATGCCGTCACTCGCGCCCTCTCAGCGCCCGATGACTTCCTCGGGACGCAAGCGAAGATTCTCAAGCCTGGAAAAACCTCCACGGTCGGCAAGGCAGACGGGCTGGTGCTGAAGCGCTTCAATTTTCGGAAGGCGGGTAATCTGCTGAAAGATCTCTTCCGCGCTTCCAAAGCCCGCCGCGCCTTCCAAAAAGCGTACCATCTCGAACTGACCGGCATCCCAACCGCCCGCTCCATCGCCACTGCCGATCGGCGATCCTGCGGTATTCCGGTTCAAAGCTACATGTTGATGGAGGAAATCCACGGCGCAGTGGACCTCGCAAAATACTTTCGCGATGGGGCCAAGCCGGATCCCAACCTGGTTCAAGAGGCCGCCCGACTCATCGCGAGACTGCACAACGAAGGTTTCTCGCACCGGGATTTGAAGGAGTCCAATCTCGTCATTGGCGACCATGGCAGACTTTACCTGATCGATCTCGACGGGATGACATTCCTTCAGAACGTCCCGGATGACCGGGCGGCACTGGACCTCGCGCGACTTGACCGCGGAGTTGCAAAATACTCTGCCGTCACGGCAAGGGATCGGATCCGCTTCTTATTCACCTATTGCCGTTCCCGGGGCATCAGGCGGGTACCTCGTGTTCTTGCTTCCGCTTAATCCCCTCATTTCCATTTGCAACGAACATCTCCAGCCAGAAAACCGCTGGAGAAGGCCTTGAGCCCACGGCTTGTCGTCTGTTGCGGGGCGGATTTGCGATTTACGCCTTTTCCAACACAAAATACTTCTGCGACACCCAGGGCAGGCCGGTCGGCACGACGGCCTGGACCCGAAAGCCCGACTGGACCACCTCGGCGGAGAACGCTTCGAGCGTCGGCTGCTTCGCGTAGGGCGGCTGGCGGCCTTTCAGCCGTTTGAGGAAGGTGCGGATTTGGCCCAGCCCCTTGTAGTTGAAGAATGACACGACCGTCCAGCGCCGGCAGACGCGGTGAAACTCGCGCAGGATAGCCTGGCGTTCGGCGGGCACCAGGATGTGATGCAACAGCCGATTGCTGAATACACAATCCACCGCGCCATCCGCCAGTGGCAGGCGCGAGGCCTCACCTTGCAACACGCAGGCGTTGGCCCGTGACTGGGCTACCTTGTCGCGGGCGAATTCCAGGATTTCAAACGCCACGTCAATTTCGATTACGCGTCGTCCGCGCCCCGCCAGCGTGTCGAGGAAGCGGCCCGCACCCGAGGGAACATCCACCACGCTGTCGCAGCCGGACAGTCCGGTGAAAATTCTGCTCACCGCGCGTTGCTCGCGCCGGTCGATGCGTTTGCGCGAGCCTTGCTCGAAGCGTTTGGCGTAGCGTTCCGCTTTCGTTTTGCCCCGCAAACGATTGCTGTAGCCCTTGATGTCCTGGGTACCTTTCATCTGAGTTCTTCGGCGGCAGGATAGTTCAGGGGATTCGCGGAACTCAACGGAATTGAAGGACCAAAGTGAAACTCAAGGCTCGGCAGTTCGAAATTCCAAAGGGTCCATGCGCGGCAAAAAGGCATCCAGCCGCAACGCCGTCCGTTGGCCGCGCAACGTCTTCGTGAAACAACGCGGCGGAAACGATTTGAATCCCGGAACCAGTGGATGTTAGCGTCGCTGCATCCGGCGAATGCCAGTGGCGAGCGGCCTGCAATGAACACTTCACCAGAACAATCCGATTCAGAGCGGCCTTTGGGAGTTTATAGCGATCCCACATGGAAAGACGTAGTTGAAACCGAAAATCCATACGAGGCGCATCGATTTCACGAAACGCCCAAGGCGCGCAAACGCCATCAACGCGACGAGCGGCTCCTACGCGACTTTCTGGCGACCCTTTCCCCTGGCCAGCTCGTGCTTGACGCGCCGAGCGGGCAAGGTCGATTTACTGAAACCGTGCGGCAATGCGGGCACAAAGTGGTGGCTGTTGAATTGAATTTTGGACGCATCCACGACACACAACGGCGGGTTGCCGACTCCACCGGCGTACAGGGAGATGTGCTCCATTTACCCTGCGCGGATCGGGCGTTTGATGCGGCAGTTTGCTTCCGGTTGTTGCACCACTTGAAACCCGATGCCGCACAAATGGTATTGAGGGAATTCCGCAGGGTTTCCCGGCGTGCCTTCGTCACGTACTACAACCGGAATACCTGGAACTATTACCGCCAGCGATTGGAAGGAAAGCAGCCGCACCGGAATTTCTATCCCAGGTCCTGGATTGAACAATGGTGCCGGGAGGCGGGCTGGACGACAGTCGACGCCCGCCCGGCCTTTGACTTTTTCCAAGCCTTGCACGTCGTGTGGCTCGCCTGAAACTCATGCCGCCGTTCCGGCGATTCCTCCGGATTCTGGACGCTTTCGGCGCCGCTGTTCCCGTTGGTGAAATGACGGGAGAGATTGGCCCAGCGTCTCCAGCAAATCGTTCCAAGCATGAAGGAAGCCTACAATCCAACCCAGCCGCGCCCGCGCCGGACGGAAATCGCCTGGGCATGTGCGAAAGCGAGTCAGCCATTCCTGAAGTGCGCGTCGGGGAGGAATTTGTCACGCCCTCGGGCAAGCGGCGGCTGCGCATTGTCCGGTTCGCCGGCCAGGGTACACGTGGCAAGGTTTATCAGGCGATTGAGATTGAAAGCGCCCGAACCTGTGCCTTGAAGGTGATCCATGAGTACGCGCCGGTTTATTTGAAATCGATCGCCGTGGAGATTCTGAAAGCGGATGTCCTGGCGGCCCATCAACTGCCATTCGCGCGCATCGTCGAAACGGGCGACACCTACGTCCTCAAGGAATGGATCGAGGGCACGCCGGGAGACCAGTGGGTGGGCCAATGGCTGGAAAAAGGCGCCGATCCGGACGATCCAGCCTTCGCAGCCTTGATCCGCTTTTTCCACAAGGCTTCAGCCAGGGGGTTACACGTGGATGATCTGAGGCCGTCGAACATGTTGCTGCGAAACGGGACGGAATGGGTGCCGATTGACACCGGGCCGATCCACGCATCCGTGGCACCAGCCGACGCCATGAGATGCTACCGCGAGCGGTTTATTCGCCGCTGGCTTTGGGTCAGCCGTTCCCCCTTTTGGTACGTTGTCTATTGGACGTGGTGCCAGGTCCGAGGCGTGGATCGAAAAAAACAGACCAGGCAAGCGGTGCCCTCATCGTCAGCCCGGCCGGTTTCGCCCCAAGACGACGTTCACCGATGAAGGTTATCCCCGTGTTGTGAGAGAGATTCTGCAATCATTGCCTCTGCAACGGAGCCCGCGTGGGCTGCATTTCTGGAGCAGAGACATTGTCCTGCCCGAACGTGTCCGGTTGATGCTGCTGAAGCTGGATCAGCCGGCCGAGGCCGGGGTTCAAGTGCTCAAGCACTCTGTTCGGCGGAGTGTTTTCCGGGTTCGCAACGTCACCCCGGAATTGCCGTCGTTGGTGGTAAAAGGGTTTCCGCTCAAAAAAATCGAACTGCAAGTGAAGTACCGGAAATACGGTCTTGCCGAGTTTCATCACTACCAACAAGCGGCGAGCCGGGGAATCCCCGTTCCCGCCTGTTACGGGTACTTTGAAGTGCGCTTCCTTGGGCTGGTCAAGGCCAACGGTGTTCTCCTTGAAGATCTGGCCGATTGGCGCAGTTTGGCCGAACTCGCACGGGACGAGCCGGGCAAGCGGCTGGACATCCTTGCCAGGGCGATTCCATTCATCAGAAAGCTTTACGAGTCCGGGGTGAACCATGTGGACGTCAGTCTGAACAACCTCTTGGAGTCCAAGGATGGCGGACAACAGCGTCTGATTGACTGGCAATACTGTTCCTTCACTTCGCCGCGCCGGATTGCCCAGTTGCTGTTGCAGGCTTCTCACTACATGAACGAGTGCGGTTTGCTGGCGGGAACGGATGACGGTGATTCGTGGCTGACGACATTGCATCAGTCCACCGGCTGCCCGGCACCGCTCGACTCATTCCGCCGCGCGGTTGCGGCCCTTCAGGCGCAAAAGAAAATCACGGCGACGGAGCGTCTCTCTCTCGCGCTCGACCCCGGCAGAAACCTGCCCGACGACGTGATTCAAATGATGAGTTGATTCGTCGCCCGGGAGAATTGGCTCGACATTCGCGGTGTCGCACGAAGACTTTCCCTTACATGGCCAAGTTTACAAAAGAGTATTCCTCAAACGTCCAGAAGCAGGACGCCGAGGAATACCGGGACCACCGATTCTCGAAAAACCCGGACCTAATTAAACTCGATCAACTCGAAAAAAAATGTGTGCGGTCCCTCCTCAAACTGGCGTCTCGAGGAAGCCTTGTCCTGGACATTCCGTGCGGCACGGGGCGGTTTCATGAATTGATGCGCGAAGTTGGTTTTAAGCTCATCGCGGCGGACATCTCGAAGGAAATGCTCGCCGTCGCCCGCGCGAGCGGACTCGCCGAGGATTACCTGGTGGCGGACGCGGAGAAGCTTCAACTGCCGGACAAATCGGTGGACGGCGTGTGCTGCATCCGGCTGTTTCACCACATCGGCTCAGCGGAGATGCGGCGTAACATCTTCAAGGAATTCGCCAGGGTATCCAGGCGCTGGGTCCTGGTTTCGTTTTACCACAGCAACTGCCTGAAGAGCTTCAAGAAGATCATTCGTGGAAAGCCTGTCTCCGGAGAGCACGTCAGTTATTCCGCGCTCCGCGCCGAGGCGTCCGACGCGGGACTGCGACCGATCAAAACGGCGGCGGTGGCCCGCTACGTACGTCCGCAGTGGTTCGCGTTGTTCGAAGTGCGTTGAGGCTGACCTGGTGGTTTTTCGAGTCGCGCCCGGGTCAAAGGCCGCCGGGATTCTCTCGCTCCCGAGGCGTCGCCGAGTCGAATGGCACGCCTTTAACATTGGCTGCCAAACGATTGACCCACTCAACTTCGGCTGAGTTTGCGCTGGCATAGGCTTCCCGATCCTGACGCTGTTGCTCCAGGTGTGCCGCGATGTTGTTCGTCGTCAGGCGCTGGCCCAGGCTGCACGTATTCCCTGAAACGGTGCGATCGGCTAACAAGCACTTCAGCACGATATTTCCGATTTCAGGAGTAAAGTGGCTGTTCTCGAGATAGCCATGCATCCGCGTCCTCGTGTCACCGGGAGGAGGCACTCTTTCGCTCACAGGTCCGGTAAAGCCGGTAAAGTCCCAGAAGGGTACCGACTCGTTCGCGCCCTCCTCGGACAGGATTCGCGCCAGGTCAGTTTTCCACCTCTCAAATGTAAGCCATAACCCGGCGGCCCTCACCGTCTCCAACTCCAGCACGTGCACGGGCGG
>Ga0137433_1001237_pt1 | contig 11060 bp, 5 predicted proteins | sample EasRivERMZT840_2_FD_102335 | JGI IMG/M metagenome (GOLD analysis project Ga0137433, IMG submission 102335) | Soil microbial communities from meander-bound floodplain in the East River, Colorado, USA - East River MetaG ERMZT840_2 | ecosystem: Environmental > Terrestrial > Soil > Floodplain ...
TCACGCCAATTGCGGATGTCACGATTGACGAGGATGAATCGACCGGGCCGATTCCATTCACGTACTTCACGCGGCCCATTGGCCTGAGCCAACGATTGCTAGTCAACGCCTACTCGTCGAACACCATCGTGGTGCCGCCGCAAAACATCATCCTGGGCGGCCTTGGCTCCAATCGGACCGTCACCGTCACACCCGCGCCAAACGTGCATGGAAACGCGCTGATCGTTGTGCGTGTATTCGACGGAGCATGGGAGGCCACTGAGCCGTTTATCGTTCGAGTTCGCTCGATGGAAGATCCTCCGTTGTTCGCGCAGCTTGTTCAGCCCACCGCCGATTCGATCTTCCCGGCCAACCAGGCCGTTCACCTCGCAGCCGACGCTCGGGACGCGGATAATGACCTGGCCAGAGTGGACTTTCTGGCCAACGGCCTGCTGATTGGGATAGCTTCGCAGAATCCTTTCACCATGGATTGGTCCCCGCCTGCGCCCGCCGTTTACACGTTCCTCGCTGTCGCGCGCGATGCCACCGGAAACAGCCTGACCAGCGCTCCCGTTGTCGCGGTGGTGCAACCCGCGGCCGAGACACTCATTCCCTTTGGCGCGGAGTGGCGCTACCTCAATTCCAATGCGCCGCCTCCAGGCTGGACGGCGTCGGGCTTCGATGATGCCGCCTGGCCCGCGGGCTTTGCGCCCATTGGCCTGGATGACGAGCGATGTGAGACGCTGCTGGACCCGGACTCGCAGCAGATCACAACTTTCTTCCGGCAGTCCTTCCTCGTGTCGAGCCCTGGGAGCTTCGCGCAACTCTCGCTCCGGCTGCACACCGAGCAGGGCGCAGTGATTTATTTGAATGGCGTTGAAGTATTCCGACGCTACCTCCCCTTGGGTCCAGTTACGCCCGACACGCTCGCGGTCATCTCTGCGTCCGATGGCAGAAGCCGTTCGACTGAGAACGTGAGCCTGCCTGTGACCAGCCTGCTGCCGGGTACGAATACCCTCGCGGTGGAACTGCACCGGTACGTTCCGATGGACCCCACCTTCAGCTTCGATCTGGAACTAGCCGGCTATGCCGCGGCGGCCCTGCCGCGGCTCGATGTGACGCGGCAACAAAACAACGTCACGCTCCGCTGGCCGGACTGGAGCCGCACCTACCTCCTCGAATCGACTCCATCATTGGTCCCGCCTGCGCGCTGGAAAGCTGTAACCGCTGCGCCTGTCGTCAGAGCCAACGAACAAGTCCTGGCCGTGCCGCCAACCAACACCGCGCAACTCTTTCGCTTGCGCCAGCCCTGACGTTGAGAGCGCTGACGGTTTTCTCACGTGCCGGAAGTCGTCGGCCAGGCCTACCTTCTGTCGGGCGGCGAACTCAATACCTCCAGCGCGCGCAACGTGGCGGGGTTGCGGCCTTCCACCCCAAGTTTCTCGAAGACATGTCCGAGGTGTTGTTTCACCGTGAGGTCGCTCATGCCGAGGATGGTTCCAATCTCGACGTTGGTTTTGCCCTGGGCGGTCCAGAGCAGAACTTCTGCTTCGCGGGGAGTCAGGCCGAGGGCGAGGCGGAGTGGCTCGGGGGAGCTGAAATCGGGATGGAAGCCGCGCTGCGCCTCGACTTCGGCGGTCTCGGCGTGTTTGCGAGCAAGGCGGGCGGCGATGGCGGCAAGGACTTCGGCGCGCTGGACGGGCTTGGTGAGGTAATCGTCGGCGCCGAGATTCATACCTTGGCGCACGTCGGGTTTGTCGCCACGCGCGGTCAGGAAGATGAATGGGATGGTCGCCGTGGCGGGATCGGCGCGCAGCTTCTCCAGCACACCGTGGCCGTCGAGCTCCGGCATCATCACGTCGCAGAGGATGAGATCGGGTTTCTCGCGCCGCGCCGTTTCGAGTCCGCTACGACCATTGTCGGCGGTGAGCACCTCGAAGCCTTCCATCTTGAGCATGAGCGAAAGGTTCCGGCGCATGGGTGCCTGGTCTTCGATGACGAGAATCTTCTTCATACTTTCACTCCCGAGAACACTGGCAACCGTACCGTAACCGTCGTACCGACGTTGAGCTTGCTCTCCAGGTGCAAGGTGCCGCCGTGGAGGTCCACGCAACGTTTGACGATGACAAGACCCAGGCCGGTTCCGGGACGCTCGCCGACATTGCTGCCGCGATGAAAGGTCTGGAACAGTTGCTTCTGGTCCGCTTCGGGAATCCCGATGCCTTCGTCGCGCACGGTGAAGACGGCGGAATCACCGTCGCGCTCGACCCGGAAATGCACGGGCTGGCCGAGAGGCGAATACTTCACCGCGTTGGAAAGCAGGTTGGTGAACATGTGGCGAAGCAAGGCTTCGTCGGCACAGGCAGCGTGGGCCTCGGATGCAATACTGAATTCAGTGACACAGGCGTGATCGGAGGAGCCGCGGACTTCTTCGATCAGACGTTCAACGAAGGCGCGCAGGTCGAGCGGCACAGGCCGGCAGGCGAGCTTGCCGGCATCCACGCGCGCGAGGAGCAGCACTTCCTGCATCAGGCCGGACATGCGCTGGGTGGAGGTGCGAATGTCCGCGAGCAGTTCGGTGCGTTCGGCAGGCTGGAGGCGTTCGAGATAGTTTTCGAGATTCTCGGTCGCGGACATGATGATGCCCAGCGGTGTGCGAAATTCGTGGGAGACCAGGTTGACGAAGTTGGTCTTGAGTTCGCTGAGGTCCTGTTCCTGCGCGAGCGCCTTGAGTAGTTCATCGTGGACGCGTTTGCGTTCGGAGATGTCGGTGACGGTCCCAATGCACAGATTGCGCCCGGCCGCCGGCAGCCGCGCCAGGCGGACTTCGCAGGGAATCCCGGCGCCGGACGCGTGGCGGTGCATCCATTCAAACACCGGCGCGCCACCCGCCAGGGCTTCATTCACTTTCTCCCGGGCCACCGTTGCGGAAGCCCGGCCATCAGGCTGAACGGGCGGACTCACTTCGCCCGGCCCGATCTTCAGAATCTCTTCACGAGGAAGGCCGAAAAGGCGAAGAGTGTTTTCGTTCGCCTCAATGAAGCGGCCCGTGTCCGCGTCGAACGCCATGATGGCTTCAGGCGCGTGAGCCAGGACGGTTTTCATGCGCGCTTCACCCTCGGCGATGGCTGTCTCTGCCTGCTTGCGTTCGGAGAGGTCGCGGGCAAAGGCGCTGAAGGTCCAGGCCCCGTTGGAATTCATGGCCACGATGGAAAGTTCAACGGGGAACTCTGCGCCGTCCTTGCGCAGCGCTGAAATTTCGATGCGCCGGTTCACGACCGTACCTTGGCCGGTGGCGAGTAAGTGTTTCAGGCCGCGCGTGTGCGCCTCGCGATAGTGCTCCGGAATGATGAGTTCGGCGACCGTGCGGCCCATCGCTTCAGTGAGCGTCCAGCCGAAGATTTTCTCGGCCTGCGCGCTCCAGCCGCAGACCCTGCCATCGGAGTCCATCGTCACGACGGCATCGAGCGCAGTATCAATGATGAGCCGCGTGTGCGCCTCACTGGCGGCGAGAGCGGCGGTCCGTTGCGCGACACGCCGGCGCAGAAGCCAGATCCAACCCAACGCCACTACGCCGAGTGCGCCTGCAATGGCGAGGATGCGCCCGACGTTCCACGTCGCCCACAAAGGCGGGCCGCCGACCACGCGCACATCGTTGGCGTCCCGCAGCAACAACGTTGTCGAACGCACGGTCTTCCACTCCCCTGCGTCCAGCAGGCAGACCCCGGTCAGTTGCAGAAAGGAACCGCGTTCAAGGGCCGGCAACGCGTTCGTGTGGTCCGCCGAGAGCGTGGCCTGGCAGGGTTTGCCGTCGCTCTCGAGCATGAGCAGGTCGAGTACGATGGAACCCACTCGGCGCGTGACACGGTCGAGCAGGCGCGCGCGCAGCGTAACGAGCTGGCCGTCGTGCTCGCCAGTGTGCAGGTCATTCATCACAACCGGCCTCGACGCAGGCGGCTGGCCGCGTTCGAGCAAGCGATACTCGGCGTCCACCAGCATTGGCGCGAACGCAGAGGGCAGCGGCGTGCCGACGACTTCGACGCGGTCGCCTGGTTGCAGCGGGACGAGATGGGAATGGTTCACCGTCCGGAAGTATTGCGAGGAGAAGTTCAGGACGTTGAGCGGATTCAAGCTGTGGAGATTGTTGTCCGCGAAAAGCGGTGCCAACAATCGCACGCGAACTGCGCCGGTGTCGTCTCGCAGGAACAACTGCGAGCGGGTGTGGAAAAGAGTTACCGTGCCTGTCAGCCGGATACGTGCGTCCGGCGGTAGCAATGTTGATTGAAGCGACTTCGCGGTGTGCAGCGGCTGGTTGAAGACATTCGTGCTGCCCGGTTCGAGAAAGCGAATCATGTTCGTGCCGGGGCTGTGGATTCGGAAGCCTACGGGCTTGTGGCCGGCCCTGCTGGTGATCGTCCAGCACACGCCGCGCACCTCGACGCGCGCGCCCAGCCAATGTGTCGGCAGCTTCATCGGCGTGTCGAGGCGGAGGTTGGTGATGAAGCGATGGTCGCCCGACGCGATGAGGAGCGACAGTTGTTGGGTGTGTAGGAATATATCCACGACCCGGCCTTCGACTGCGATCCAATGGCCGAACTCCGCGCCGGCCTCCAGGCGCGCGAGGTCCGTCCGGTGTGGTTGAGGAAACGGGCCGGCGCCGACAACGCGCGCGTTCGCATCAAAGACGTGCGCGGCGAACTCGCCCGGACCCGCGCGACCGGTGATTTCGACCTGTTGCCCGGCCACAGGTTGAAACGCGGCGTTGGTTTGAATGACGAGCACCCCGGCAGTCCCGTCCTGCACGTAGAACCACCTTCGGTTGAAAAACGGATACGTGACGACCGCGGTCAGCTTCACTGGATGCGGTGAGCGGCGAGCCCCTTCCACCCCAAGATCGAGGATTTGCCGAGCGGTAGTGAGCAACGGGAGGGAGGAAGGAGAAACAGGTTCGGCGGCGTGAGAGGTAAGGCTGAGGAGGGTCAGCGATAATGCAGTCGAAAGGAATGTCAGCGTTTTCAAACCGTCCTCCCTTTGACGCCCGCTGCCGGCGCGCGCTCCGATTCCAGTCTATTGGCGATTTGTTCGGCGGCCTGTTCGATGTCACGCACGGTGGCGGTGTGATCGTCAGGCGACAGCCGGTCGCGGTAGTGCCGGAGATTCGCGGCGGCGGCCATGATGATGTCGAGGGACGCGCGGAGATCTTCCCACGTCGCGTGACGAGACGGGCCAGCGCTGGCCAAAGTCGGCGGAAGTCCAGACACCTTCTGATTGTGACGGGAGGCTGGCATAAGTCGATTTCTCGTTGAGTCTCCACGCGCGCGTGAATTCGGGTATCCCCCAAAGGTAGTAGTCCAAAGGTGGCAAGTCGGTCCGGCGGTTTCGTTGTGCTTGCGACTGTCGGTCTATGGTGGGCTGCGCCCGCATCGTGTTACGCCTTTGAGCACGATGCAAATGGTGATCAACACGAAAGCCGAAACGAACGCGGAAGACACGCGCGCGACACGGCACTTCTGCCACGCGCTGACTTGCCAAGGCTTGGCCCTTTCGGGCGGAACGAACCGCCTTCTGTGTGTCGGTTCGATTTCCCTGAAACGTCGATGGACGTTTCGGAGCACGGGCGAGTCAACGCGCGGCAGCGTTGCGGAACTGGTTTTGAATCCCAACGGGATTCCGGCTCAAAGCCCAGGGTTGCCGAGTCTCCGAGGCTACCCAAGGTCATGCTCTCAACTCTCAACTCACCAACCCTCAACTCGCTTATGACTCCGCACCAAATCCAACTCATCCGCCAGACGTTTGCGCTCATCGAGCCGCGCGCCGAGCTGACGGCGCTCGTGTTCTATCAGCGCCTGTTCGCACTCGACCCCTCGTTGCGTCCGCTGTTCCGCGCGAACATCGACGAACAGGGCCAGAAGCTCATGCAAATGCTCGGCGTCGCTGTCGCACTGCTCGAACAACCCTTCGCGCTGGTACCCGCACTCGAAGCGCTGGGCCGCCGTCACGGCGGTTACGGCGTCGAAGCACGGCATTACGACACAGTGGGCGAGGCGTTGCTTGGCACGCTGGCGGAATGTCTCGGCGACGCATTCACCGGCGAGGTAATGGACGCCTGGGCCGCCCTCTACGCGATCGTCACGCGCGCCATGCAACGCGGAGCCGCTGATGCCTGTATCCGTCTCCCGCATCCGGCCGCAATGGCCGTGGCTGACTCAACTCACGACTCAGACCGTTTCCAAGTTTGAACCAACGTCTCGGCAACAAAATCATTCACACCATGAAACCAATCTTCTTCACTGTCCTGGCGGCGTTATTGTCCGCGAACTCACTCCTTGCCACCGCCTGGGTCGCGCGCCACGCCATGAGCCATTCCGGTTTCCAGGCGGAGCGCAATCGCTGGAGCGCTGAACCCTACCGGCTTCGCCCGACCTGCATCAGTGGTTATGACACGCCGGAAGGACCGCGTTACGCCGCGGTCTGGGAAAAGCAACTCAGCGCGCAACTCAGCGCGCAGTGGTCCACCGGACACGGCATGACGGACGCGGAGTATCACGAACGCGGCAACGCGCTCACGAACTGGAATATTTTCCCCGTGTTCGTCAGCGGTTTCATGTCCGGCGGCGTCCGCTACTACAACGCCATCTGGGACTATCGATCGCGCGGCCACTCCGTCTCCGTGCTGGGCGCATCCAGGAATACTCTCGACACCCTCAACCTCCTGCGGGAGGCGCAGGGATACGCGCTCACTTATGTCTCCACGTTCACCGAGGACGACTTGCCGCGTTACAACGCCATCTGGACGCGCGGCGCCTTCGGGCTGCCCAACGAGTTCGAGGCGCGCTACGGGCTGACGGCCGCGCAGTATCAGAGCCAGTTCAATCAACTGGCGGGCGCCGGTTATCGGCTGACGGCGCAAACGGTTTCGTTCGAAGGCGGGGTTGAGCGCATCGCCGCCGTGTTCCGCAAACCGTTCGGCGTCGCCTGGTGGAGTGCGTCCGGGATCACGGCCGCCAACTACGAGGGAGAAACCTGGAACGCCTATTACCAGGGCTACCGGCCGGCGTTCGTCTCGGTGCATCCCCAGAACGGCGAGCTGCGCTTCAATGCCGCGTGGACGCACAACGGCGGCATGACGCCCAACCAGGTCGCTCCCTTGGAAGGCATGATTCGCGCGGACATGCAGAGCAACAATATCGCGGGCCTGTCCCTGGCCATTTCGCGCAACGGCCGGCTGGTCTATGCGAAGGGTTTTGGCCAGGCAGACAAGCAGGCGGGCGTTTGGATGAACCCGCGTCATCGGCTCCGCATCGCGAGCGTTTCCAAGACGGTCACGGCCGCCGCGCTGTTGCGCCTACGTGATTCCGGAGCGTTGAGTTCCCTGGATCGCACGGTGTTCGGATCGGGGGCGATCCTGAGCACGACCTACGGCACGCTGCCTTACACCGCGCGCGAACAGGCCATTACCGTCCGTCATCTGCTCAACCACACCACCGGCTGGATGACCAATGCGTTCGTGCCGTTGCAGTCCGCGCTAATCGGTGCACAGCTGGACACCGCCAGCCAACCCGCCGCGCCCGGAACCCAATGGGCCTACCTCAACAACGGCTACGTCATGGCCGGGCGTGTCATCGAACAGCTTGCCGGAAAGACTTACGAGCAATATGTGCGGGACAATCTGCTGGCGCCCTGCGGCGTCACCGACATGGCGCTGGCCAACCAGACGCTCGCCGGCCGCCAGCCCCGCGAGGTGCGCTACTACAATGACACTTACGATCCCTACGCCATCGACACCCGCCTCGGCGACGCCGCCGGAGGCTGGCTGGCCAAGCCGATGGACTTGCTGCTCCTCCTGCGCCGAATCGATGGCAACCCGGCGAACACCGACGTCATCAGCGCGGCGCGATTTGCCGAGATGCAGATGGGAGCGCCGGGCAACAGCGGTTACGGCCTCGGCGTCGGCTTGAATCCAGGCTGGTGGGGCCACAACGGCGCCATGCAAGGCACCGGAGCGCTTCTCATCCAGCGGGACGACGGATTGGCTTTCGCGATGTTGCGGAACCAGGACACGACGAACGACGCTTTTTCCTGGCAGTTGCGGGCGAAGATCGCCGCCGCGATTGACACAATTCCCGGTACCGCCTGGCCGGCGTATGACCTCTTTCCCACGGCCAACGCCGCCTTCGACGATTGGACGGCTGCCAACTTCGACGTTGTCACGCGCTCGCATCCAGGATTACAGGCCGACATCTGGGGACCCGGCGCGGATCCAGATGGAGATGGTTTCCCGAACGCCGTGGAAGCCGGCTTCGGGCTGAATCCCTTGGAGGCAAACTCCGAGCCTTACAAGGCTTCGCGCATAGGCAACGATTTTGTGTTGCGCTGGCGCCGTTCGGTGCCGCAGTTCACTCACGGCGTCCAGCTTGAAACGCAGATTGCACACGCGCTGAGTTTCGGCGTGCAAATTTGGCTGCCGGGGCCGTCGGTGCAGACCGCCAGCGGTGTCATCAACCCCGTCGGTTTCACCACGCTGGAGACGCGGCTGCCAATGGGGATTTACGCGAAAGCCTTCCAACGCTTTCGCGCCACGACGCCGTGACCCCTCCGCAATAAACCATTATCCACAAAGAGCGTAATAACCCCATCCTTGTGCGCCTACTGCGCCCTTTCCCCGCCAATTCAATTTCCCCGGACGGCAACGGGAAGGCCCTCTCACGAGACGCCGCAACCAACACCAAACCAAACACACCATGAAGCTAAGATTTATCACCACTGTGCTCGCGTTGCTCGCGGGCGCCCCGCTCACCTACGCCGGCTCGCACACCTGGAGCGGCGCGGCCAACGGCTACTGGAACAACGACGCCAACTGGTCTTCGGGCGGCAAACCCGTTGCGGGCGAAACCAATGTCGCGCTGTTCTTCCCGCTGGCCGCGAGCCGCGTTGTCGTCACGAACAACATTCCTGGCCTGAAGATCAGCACCATCGCGCTCAACGGCGACTACACGCTCCACGGCAGCGGCGGGGCCAAGCTCGACTTCGCGGGTGCCAACGCCGGCATCACCGTGAACGGCGCGCGCACCAATCTCATCGCCAGTTCGCTTCCGATCGTGCTCGACGACTCGCTCCTGTTCCATTTCAACAACGCGGCGGGGCATCTCAAGGTTCACGGCGTCATGAGTGGCGCGGGCGGCGTCACCAAGAACAACGCCGGCACCCTGACGTTCGGCGGTATGCTGCCCAACACATACGCCGGCACAACGCTGGTCAGAAGCGGAACGCTTGTGCTCGACAAGGCCGCGGGGTTTCCCGCCACTGGGCGCGTTTCGGTGCCGGGCCCGCTGGTCATCGGCAACGGCGTGACCGCCGCGACGGTGCGATTGGATTACTCGCATCAACTCGCCAACACCGCGCCGGTCACGGTAAACACCAACGCCGTCCTCGATCTGAACTCGCACTCGGAGGTCATCGGGCCGCTCACGCTCCATGGCAACACGCTGGATTCCGGCACGGGTTTGCTGACGCTCAATGGTGATGTCACGGTGAACAAGGCCGCGACCGTGGCGACCATCGCAGGCAGACTGTCGCTGGGCACGGCCACGCGGACATTTCACACCGAGGAGTATTTTGTCGCCGGCCCACCCGACTTGCTCATCAGCGCCGTAATCAGCGGGGACCTGGGAGCGGGTTTGATTAAGAACGGCGACGGCGATCTGACCCTGTCCAGTTCCAACAGCTACAGCGGGCCAACCACGATCAATCGCGGCGCAGTCTATGTGGATCACTCATCCGCATTGGGCAGCACGAACGGCGGGACGACGGTCAATGAGGCGCAGCTTTACGTCCGCAACGGAGCACGCGTCGGATTGGAGCCGTTGACGATCAATGGTTCCGCGGATTTTGCCCGCTTGCTGGGCTCGGGCGCGTCCAACGTCACCAACTCGTGGGCGGGCGACATCACGCTCGCGGTTGATACGCAGATCTACGCCTATCAGACGTTCATCCTCAGTGGAGCGATCGGCGGATCAGGGTCATTGAGTCTGATCAACCAGTATGGCAAGATCGTGTTCGCCGGAGATTCTCCCAACACCTACGCCGGCGCGACGATTGTCGAGGAAGGCATTCTGCAACTCGACAAGGCCAACTCGGTCATCGCCGTGCCCGGCGCACTGATGATCGGTACGACGAACGCCGCCGCTGATCCAGCCATCGTCCGCTTCACCTCGGGCGACCAGATTGCCATTAACGCGGACGTCACTCTGTGGCCCTCGGGGTTGCTGGCCTTGGAGGGCTGGAGCAGCATCATCAACGCGCTGACCATGACCGGTGGCGAGGTGGCGACCGGCAACGGGCATCTGTCCGTCATCGGCCATGTGACGGCGAATTCCTGGAGCGGCGCTTATTCGACTGTTTACGGCAATCTCAATCTCCTCGGCAGCGGCAATCAATTATTTCGCATGTACGACACGATGATCGTGGAAGCCCGGATTAGCGGCGGAGCGATCTCGCCGTTGATCAAGATCGGCACCGGTCTTCTCTGGCTCAACAGTTCCAACAGCTACCAGGGCGCGACCATCATCGGTCAGGGAAGCATCGCGGTCAGCCATCCCCATGCACTGGGCAGCACCGACGCCGGCACCACGGTGTCCGATAACGCCATGCTCTGGCTGGACGGCAATATCCACATTGGGACAGAGCCGCTCACCTTGACGGGCGACGGCGTGGGAGCCGGTGCGCTCGACCAAACCGGCACCAATTCCTGGGCCGGCCTTATCTACCTTGCTGGAAATGCGCAGATCAACGTCAGCACCAACGGCTTGCTCACGTTGAGCGGCGCGTTGAGCGGCCCAGGTGAACTTGCCAAGTCAGGTCCGGGCACGTTGCGTCTGGCTGGTGATACCGCCAATACCCACGAAGGCGGCACGAAGGTTTTGACCGGAGCGCTTCAGTTGCAAAAGCTGCCCGGCCTCGCAGCCATTCCTGGCACGTTGACCATCGGTGATGATCTCGGGGGCGCCAATGCGGATCGCGTGTTCCTAATCAATCCCCATCAAGTTGCGGATCTCGCTGCAGTGACCGTGACCAGTTCCGGA
>Ga0137433_1001241_pt1 | contig 11023 bp, 24 predicted proteins | sample EasRivERMZT840_2_FD_102335 | JGI IMG/M metagenome (GOLD analysis project Ga0137433, IMG submission 102335) | Soil microbial communities from meander-bound floodplain in the East River, Colorado, USA - East River MetaG ERMZT840_2 | ecosystem: Environmental > Terrestrial > Soil > Floodplain ...
ACCGACCGGATTTCTTTCCCCTCATATACCCGCACACACAACTGTACCGTTTTGGAACCCGGACAGATAGGACCAAAGGTAACCTTCCAACCACGTGGAACGGTGAGATATTTAACTCCACCCAACCCCCTATCGTTGTCGTCAAAGTTCACCTCCCCGCGACCTCTAGGCTGCCGCATCTGGAGCCTATAGATAATCATTGGAATAGGATCTGCCATCTAGCTCCTTAGGAACCTTAGGTTCCGATGGTCATAATATAGGTCAGAAATCGTTTCCTTATCCGCCAAGTAAGAGCGAACGGCCCGGGTAATGATTGCGGCAACCGCAAATGACACGTCGATAATACCCGCCTCCGTACACAGCAAAGGCGCAACCGCATGGTTCGGAACTAAAGTACCCTCGTATCGCCTCTGATCCTTCTTGATGGAGGGGCGTACCGTTACCACGCGGATGACCTGCCCACCAATTCTGCCGTCCACAAATAGCCTCACTCGTGTACCGGCCGATTTCACCGCCGACCATATAGCCCTCCGTGCATCCATAGAATCTACTGCGGAGATTACAACCCCAGATAGCCTCGTCTTGGCGGTTACCTTTCCGTGCACGGCGACGATCTTTGTGTCCGCTAGGACCTGCACAAGATCCTTTAGCGCCTCGACCTTAGACGTCCCGAGGTCAGCGAGACCGTACATCTGGTTCGGCTGGTTGTGGGCATCCACGCGGTCAAAGTCGTAGACCTTTACGGATGTAATGCCCATTTTTGCCAACGCTAATACCGTAGGTCCACCAATACCACCCGCACCAATAACAGTAACACGGGCGTCGTGTTTCGACGGGTCGAACCACCCTAGTTGTCGCGTGAAGTCCCGCATTAGAAGTCCTCCGGTAGGATGATCTTTTTGATTTCTTCATCCGAAGTCTCCACCACAGACGGGTCCTCGACGCCAGCGGAGAAGTTCCTATTCATGAACGTCTTCCACTCCTCATCGCTCATCGCTGGAGTTTCTTCGCGCTTTCCATAGCGGTCCCACGTATCGCGGACTTCGGGGGCTGGCTTCTCGGTGATAGGGATACCCTTAGACCCTTGGAACGGGGCGACAAAGGCTTGCTGCTTGACCGGCTGATAGCTGGCCGACTGAACGTACTCCTTTACCTCGGCGGCGACCTCGGACTCTAACGCAGCCTTGCTATAGTACGCCCGCTCAAGCTTGAGGAAGTCGAGCGTGATAGGCACCGGACCCGATTGGTGGAAAGACGTTCGATGCTCACCTCGCTTATTAACCACCGTGCAGATAAGGTAAGGCATCATCGACTGTAGCAGGTCACAGGTACCCTCGTCCGTGTGAGACCTAAAGACGCCGAAGTCTACATGGCTATGCCACCAAAAGCGGGCCTTCTCAATACGCCCCGGCGACCCATCCTCACGACACCACCTCTGGAAGTCCAGCATATCGTGGCCGTCGATTCGCACGTGGGCACCACCGGCGACCTGCGGCATGATATAGACTTCGCTAATAAAGAAGTCCCCGTTACGCTCCTCCACTGTACCGAACCCGGTAATTTCTCCGCTGGCGGCACGGGCATAAGCGAACATCCGATCATATGCCGCCGGGTCCATCATGATCTTTGGGTAACGTGTAGCCTTCATTAGACTTTCACCTCTTCCTTTTTAGGTTCCTCTGTCACAACGGGGTCGGCCTTCTTGGCCTTCTTTGCTTCTTTCGCTGCGTCCTTAGACGCTTCCTTCTCGATGAACTCCTTCAATACTTGCAGCCGCTTTTCGTGAACCTCATCCTTCGGTACGTCTAGGAGATTGTCGATCACGATGGCTGCGGCCTTATGGATTTGTTGACCGGCCATAGCCTCGATCATCGCCTTCATTTTGGCGTTATCCAGATCCCACTTCCACTGACCCTTCTCCTCGTATAGGTTCGGGTGGACGATACCTTGCGGGTTCCGCTTGGCCTTAACGACGACGAGCATCTGGTCCGCCTTCATCGACACTTGGTATTCACCAAGGTTAACCCCGTTGATAACGACGTCGTTCGTCCTGATGACGGTCATATACGGGTCGTCCCGATTGACCGACTTCACCGACGCCAGCGAGGGGTATTGCTTCAGGATCTCCGCCTCGGAAACCTTCCTACTTAGCGTGGCGATAGAGCCCTCTACGGCCTCGGATTCAATGCGCTTCTCTAGGATAGTCGCCGCTGCGGCATCGATAGCCTCCTGTAGCTTCTCGCGCTTCGCCTTTTCCTTCTCTAATAGACCGGCACGACTCGCCTCGTGCGACTTCGCCCCGTCCTTAAGCCAACCCTTCAAGTCCGTTGGGCCACCGGCAAAGTCCATCGCCGTCTGAGCGTTACGTATGGCGGCAGCGACGATGCGCCACATGTTTTCCGTTGAGGATAGCACCTTCAGGTAAATCATCTGCGGTGAATATTGAGCGAAGTCTAGGGCGTTATTCTGATCGGAGATGCCGTTAGGAACCCGCCGAGGGTGCGTTTTGCCGTCGAGGGTATCAGGGTTCATCTCCAGACCCTCATAGCGTCCACGCACCTTATCCACCTGAGAGAACTTCGGCACGCTGATATATAGCCAGCCGCGCTTCAGTTCCATAGGCCGCTTGTCGGACGGGAAGATGGCGACACCCTTAATCGCCGCGAGGAACGGCGCTTTGGCGTTGGCCTCAAGGAAGTTTCTCAGGTTCTTATAGAACGCCTCGTTAGCCTCGGCGTTGGCGAGCTTATAGGACATCGCGTAGCCGAACGGCAGCGTCCTCATGATGCGACCGTTCTCGATACCCCAGCCCTCCCCAAGGGCCTTACAGAACTTCCTCGCTGCAGAGACCTTCAGGTGATAGGACCCAGCCTTACGCGGGTCGATCATCGCCTCTGCCGTGCGGACGAGAGGGTTGAGTAGCTCCATAGGGGGATTCGGGTGGTCGTATTGGACCCACATGTTACCCGCCTCGTCGCCGTCGTCCTCGACCTCCTCAAACTCAGGGGTCGCCTTCTTAAGCCTTAGTGCCATTGCGCGATCCTTTCACAATAACCTTTAACTGAATAGTATTCGGTTGAGCAAAACAGTCCCGACGATATACAACAGCGCTATCTCCATAAGAGCCGCGTGGGTCGTCACGAAAGCACGTCTCACAATAGAACCAGTCATAACCACGACCGTAGGTATGGTTATAGTGATAGAGCGCGACAGTGGGATATGTCTGTGTATATCCAGAACCAACACACCGACGACACTCGATACGGCTGTCGTCCCACCAACCCGCCTTAACCGCATCGATAAGACGCCGCCCTAATATCTCTTTGGCGGTATCTTCATACCAAAAATTATGTCTCCCTATCGTCATTTCTGGACCTCAACCTTTAACTTAATCTTAGTTGGTAGTGCGGGCATTTTATATATTTTAATAGTGAGGAACTCATCACCACCCTGGCCCTCGCCATAGGGGTCTTCTACGTCACACTTAGCACACATAAACCAGTCGTATCCTTTGTCGACAGACTTACCTTTACGCTGGTTAAACCAATGGAATACCACAGCGGGGCCGAGACCGCACTCCGAGCACCCAGCGTCAGTGGGCCATAGGGCTTGAATGGTTTCATCGGTAAAGCGTTTCTTTATGTCCATATGACGTCGAACGCTATAGGTTTTATACTTCATCTCACGATCACCTTAAGTTGGATTGTTTGTGGTTTATAATAGTCCACCTTGCGCAGTCTAACTGCCTCTTCCCCTTTTAACCAGCACACATCGCATTCAAAGTAATCCACATACGTGTCACGAGCGGCGTCCCGGTGCGATCCATTATAATCTACAAAGGCGGTCGCTTGCTTATTACACATATAGCATTTCCACCCATCATCCCACAATCCATCGCGGATGGCTATAGCGAACGGCCGTGGCTTCTGCTGTTCAAGTGTCCACCATGTCATTTTACTACCACCATCAATATAATTGACTGCGGTGTTACGGGGTACCTGTTATCTCGTTGCATAAAGGTGGGTCGTTTTTCTAAGCACGCATTACAGCCACCAAAGTATAGCTCTACTGTTTTACATTGGAATATCCAATCAGGCTTTTTATAGCACCAATAACACCAAAGAGATCTGTCGCTAAGGTCTCGAGCATAGTGGCTCATTATACCCTCGCACTAACCTAGGTGGCCCCCTCATTGCGAAGGGGCCAATGTAGGCTGGTGTGATGACTGCGGTCCCCGTTACTGCTTCTTGCCGCCCGCGACGTTAGGGGCCGCGCTGATGCGGTCGCCATCGTTCAGGACGTAATCCTGCTCGACCTGCCGATCATTGACCCGGAGCGCGAACTGATCCATGTTCCACGCGGGGGGAATGTTCGCCTTGATGAACGCTCCCAGCGTGCGGTTCTTCGAGTTCAGGGCAACCTTGATCTCACGGTTACCGAGCGCCTCGAAACTGACAAACTTCGCCGCAGGACGCTTCGCCTTCTTGGCCATCTTTGGCCCTCCTATACTTTGGGCACTAAAACCACAGCCCGTTTAGCCATGCCCTTCTTAGGCTGAACAGGCGTTTCAACCACTGGTGTCATTGGGGGAAACAGTCCCACAATGTATGCATCTGCTTCTTTCTTGCTATTGCTATACCGTAGGTGGCGCCATTGTGCTGTCTGGTCTGGGTTTAATAGGTGGAGGTTATTGTCTGCCGACCACCACCCATCGCAGAGCCGTTCCTTGTCGGCAATCTTAAAGCCGAGCGCATCCGAAACGCGACCGTCGACAAAGCCATGACCCACGCTTCCGAACTTATCGATATGGGCGTACCAATACTTGTTCCACGAGAACTTTGCCGGGCCCCATGTGGGGATATACTGATCGGAGAACGACACACCGCCGACGGCATCGGCAAAGTCGAACATCGACCGACAACCCATCGACGCTTGGGCCATCGGCCGACTTCCGTTAACGGACACGAAATCCTCTTGCTCCTTCCAATTGGTTGTGAATTTCAGGATCATCGCTTTTTCTCCGACGCAGACTCTAGTTCACACACCCAACACGTATACTTATTAGCCTCCGCACAGGTGATGCATAGGGGGCGCCCACTTACGATACCCTCAGGGACTTCGCCACCCGCTTCGATCTCTCGGACTTGGGATTCGGTGCACCGGCTCCACATACGGCATCGGACAAGCAGCCGTCCCTTAGATAGTGGACCGCAATTGACGCACATCGCTCTCGCTTCGGCTTTAGTAAAGTTCCACTTAATCAGATACCACCATCCCTTTACGTGGTCACCATAGGCGTTCAAATGACCCTTGATCGTTCGTATAAAAGACATGATCCGCTCCCGACTTTCGCAGACGCTTATCACAATTAAAACAAGGACGAGCGCAACCGATAGACCCATCACGCCTAAAGCGAAGGATAAAGACTGATCCACCACGGTCCCACCACTCGCGCTTAACGCGCTCATACATCAATTCCTCCGCATGATATGTCCATGGGGTGATACGCCCTCGACCACGTTTGTTCACCGTAATACGCACCTGACCGCTAGGCGGTAGCCATACGCACGCCACCCTCGCGCCCTTAACGGTGCACTCCTTGGCGCACTTTCTCCATGCCATTTGTACTATATCCATTTCACTTATCGCTGGAAATGTGGTGGCCACATGTCGGGCAGCAGTCGCGTGTGGGCTTCAGGATGCTCAAGGGAAACGCCCGATGGCCCGTACCGTCGCTATCCCCGAAGACCTTGTTCGGACAGTTCCTCATGTGCCGGATCCTGCTCCGCTCGGCCTTGAAGGTCTTCCTTCCGCACCAAAGGCACATCCAGAACTTGCCAGCTTCAACCTTCGCGTTTGTCACGATTCGTCTAACTCACTTTCATCGCCAATTCACCGAATGTGCGCCACATCGTATCCAGCCTTCCTTGCAAGGGTCCTCGCCCGATCCGTCGTTTCTTGCTTCAACTCATCGTAGTTCCGGAGCTTCGTTTCCGGGTACAGGGTTCCGTTGTCGCCCACCTGTAGAGCAGCTCGTCCGAACTGGTCTCCAGTCAGATCCACGTCCCAAGCCCCGATCCGGTTGAACCAGTGGCTTTCGCCGTTGACCTTGGTGCTCACCATCTGGCCGCCGAACATGGACCAGACGAGGTAGGCCACCGCCGCGCAATGCCCGGCAGAGGGGATCTCGCTCGTGGTTCCGGGGAAGGCTGTCTCCTTGGAGAACGCCTTCTCCAGCTTCTTGCGCGTGTCCCAGAGATCGTTGAGAATCATCGGTCAAAGTCCTTATAGCTCTCTCGTCTAATCGCCCCACAACCGCCACATGCAGTCCAGGCACAGGTACGACGTCTCGTGATACCACTCGTCGTAAATGCGCTTGCACTTCCGGCGTTTACAGCACGAGTCGCAGATCCTCAGACGCTTAGCCTTCAGTCTCATGACTTACTCTTTTCGGTCTGCCGCACTTTGATGTAAAGGTAGTCCCCTTCGACAGGGTCTTCAACCATGGTGAACCTCGCCGGATCGGCCGCAGCGAGTTCCTTCCGGCTGACGTAAGTTGCCCTCGGGCTCTTGTCCACTATGGCGATAAGCCGCCGTTTCAGGTCATCGTTCTGAAGCTCCAGATCCCTGAACTCCTGAAGGCTTTTGACAAACAGGGCCTCGGCGACACAGATCAGCCCTGGGATCGGCATCCCGCCAACAACCAAGTTCTTCTTAAGCTCATCAATCTGAAGGTTGGCGGCAGCAAGATCGGCGCGGAGTCTGGCGACGTCGGCCTCTTCTCGCGCAAGCCGCTCCATCTTCGCGTCATGGAGACGCTGCTCCCGGTCCTCGTTCGGTCCCATACTGTCTCCTGTCTTTGCTAAGAAGTAGCCTTCCTTTTTCGAAGGAGCCTACGGCACGTCCCGCAGGTTATCTTGCTCGGCTCGAACCAACAGAAGAACATCCACGACGGACGCCCGCAGAGCGTCTTGAACTGCCGCCTCCAGTGGATCGTGGGCATGTTCATACTTTTGGTCTTCTGTGTAATCACTCGTCAGTTTGACAGCCACCGTACCAACGCTCAAGACTAACAAACGCATGGAAATTACAGGAGTTATTAATAGATATCCACGGGCATACAAACGATGGGCTTAAGACGCCATGTCGGTCTACTTGATGCGTCGTTAGAAGAACCAACCGTGAGCACACCGGGCATATGCACCATAGGCGATTCTTACGGTCGAAGCGCCACTTAATCGTTCGTCCGTGGTACAAGTAAGGCCCTTTCTGCCATTGAGACAAGCGTATAGAACTGGTACCATGTTGCCGCGACGACGGCGATTCCAGCAATAATACATAGGGCGATCAGCGTCATTCGGATGTACCACCCGAGCCTCTCACTGAAGCCGTATGTCATCCACGACAGCCGAAGAAGGATCTTCCTCGCTAAACAACGCATAATCAACCCCCCATTGGAACATCGTAAAGTGTCCATAAGCCTCTAGTAGCTGTGCCTTAAGTATCAGTGGTGCCATCGATACGGCATCGGCAACGGGTATCCACGCCGTGTTCGCCGTGCTATATAAGTAAAGGATCGTCATTACTTCCTCACGATCACTCGCAAAGTGATGTCGATCTTCCTGTGATCCCACAGGATGAACGCCCTATCGTCGGGTGGATAATACGTCTTCCACATGGTCCACCGTGTGATAACGGGACCGTCGTCGATCCAGTAGATAACGATGTCGCTATTTCGTTCGTTGACTAAGGAGTGGTGTAGTCTGATATATGGATACGGTCCAAGCCCGGTGCCATTGTTACCATCTGTGATTGGTGGGACATCTGGTGGTAGCTTGTATGTCCACAGACGCCCATCGTTATACTTGAGTAAAAGATCGTTATTACCTTCGATTGAAGCTTCAAGATAGCCGCCGTAGGCGTCCGTGCTACAACCAGTGATATGCATAGCTTCTCCATTTTCTTAGAGCAGGGGGTTGGATTCGAACCAACAGCCTCCGGTTTATAAGTCCGGTGCTCTACACTGAGCTACCCCCGCTAGTCGGCTGCCCGCTTCCGCAAATGACTAACCAGCCTTTGTGCGCGGTCACTATTGCTGGCCGTTTCGCGGGACAAGCCTATAGCCGGTGGCGGGATTCGAACCCGCATTTCGGTCCCAGGGGACCGCGTCCTACACTAGACGACACCAGCGTATATTCCCACCACACGATTCGAACGTGTATCGTGCGGTTCAGAGCCGCATGTCCTACCAAGTTAGACGAGGTGGGAGCGCCTTATTTCGCTTTCGGAAGCGCCTTTAGACCGAACGGCGGTTCGCACCCGAGCTTATGCTCCTTTGTCTCGCCGCATTTCGTACAGGTGAAACCTTCTTTCACCGTATAGATACACGGTGGCACATAGAGCATACCGGCCGCATGGGCCTCGGTAACGATCCGAGTCGCCTCTTCAATTGCTGTCCGCTTCATCAGTACACCCTATCCATTACCGTAACCTTCCATCCGAGCTTGTTATAGTAATTCACCCACGTCGCCGCAGCAGCGTAACCAATCCTAGTGGCGCACCGGTGATAGTGCGTCCGACCATCTTCACGCGCTGCGTCTTTGCAGATGTCCCCGCGATTCGCATAAACAAGCGCACAGCCTGGGTGTTTATCTACGTCTTTGATCGCCACTAAGACGTACTTCCGCTTGTCCCTATCGCTAACCCTCTCCCCCAAGATCCCGTTGCTCGTCAGGTGTACCGCGCTCACCATTGTCCACCTCCTTTGGGCCTCTCATCTATACCCCTTCGACACAATAACCTTAAGCGTTACGTTCGCCGGTGGCCACGTGGCGATCACACGGCGATCATAAGAGTTTATGTTCCATCTAGTATTATTAATATGTGTATCGCAGCTTGTAACGACCAACTTAGCGTCCCTGAACCACCACCAACAACCGGTTGGCTGATCACAGAGATGACATTTGGTGTCGTGAAGAGGCGTCAGATCATTGCCAATAATTCGTCTAGAGTCTTCAGTACCGAATTGCATAAAGCCCTCACATATGCTAGTGGTGTCGGTAGGATTCGAACCTACAATGTGGGCGGTTACCCGACCCCACGCCCCCTCATAGAATATCTCAAGTGAGGTACTCTATGGGGGTGCGTCTACACTGCGCCACGACACCATATAGGCGGCGGACTAGGCCATCGCGTTCGCCTAAGACATACGCTACCGTTCCACCTAGCCTTTGGCCCCTTAGGGAGCCTTAACCGCCCTATAGACATCCCGAAAACAGATGTGTGTCACGCTCTCGGGATGCTTAATAGGGAGGTCCCTCTCGCTTACTTCTTTACCCCGCACACGGTACAGGTTACTTTACCCTTCGATGCAGCCTTCCCGGAACCGCACACGTTATGAACGCGCTGCTGTGGCCCGTACATCTTATCTTGGGCCGCATGAGGACAACCGCAAAACCTAATCATTAGCGCATTTCTCCTCCTATAGCTATTGAGATAGTAACAAAGAAGCCTATCCTTGCCTATTAGGGCAACTCACGAGTGCTGAACGGTGGCCACGCTTTGCATAGCAACCACCACGGTCACAATACGCGCCATCGGAAAACCACGGAAAGTCATGCTTTTTATAAGGCGCTTGTGGCGGCTCGGGATACACAGGTTCCCCATTATTCCACGCACTAATGCGATTAAGGAACATACGTAATGTCTCACCATCGCGCTTTGTATGGATAGCCATTGTTAATCCCACAAAAAGATCTCATCTATCATGCTGATAAACTCACCCCACGCGAACCATTGGCGTCGAAACTCTGGGTCCGTTTTGATGCGCCAACGGATATTCATGTGGTCCATATATCACCTCCACTCTAGGACGGGCACAGGTAAAAGAGACAGATAATCCTATGCCCGTAAAAAGAAAGGAGGTCTACTTGAATGTACCCGTTGTCTGGTCTAGAAGACTATAAAACTGGTATTCTGGGATCGGCGGTATTACTTCTACTTCGATTGGGTCGCCTAGAATGAACGGCTCCCAATCATCCACCTCTCGCGGTTCCACGTTAACGCGGGCGATAATACACAGTAGCGCCGTCACCATACACAGCCGCACGTATCGCATATAGACCTCCACTGTAGGACAGAGAAGTATACACCCCGTCAGGTGTATACCCACTCTGGCCTAGAGCTAGTGGGTGTACATTAGCAGCGTTATAGGCTACCCACTTATGTCCCCTATAACGCGCCGTGACGATAGACACTGACTTCTGCGAGTGACACTAAGCACTTGACCTTACGGCCTCATCAGTATCCGCATCACGGATAGACACTGGGACCCTATACAAGCGGTCCCAATCGTTTCGGCCTAGGGCTTTAACTAATACGGGTGAAAGTAAATATACACACCGTACAGTGTCAAGCCGAATATGATTGCAAAGAAAAGAACACCCACGTCTAAGCATAAGTCGGGATGGTCTAGGAACCAGTATCGAATGCGTCTGGCTACTTTACGCAGCACACTACACCCTTCGAGTAATCTCTATTGATGCCCGTGAAATCGGTTCTCTTCTGGACTCCCCATTGATCGACCGCGATACTCTCATCGCCGTCTTGAAGGATTGCTATGACCATCGGCGCATGATGATAGCAAGCGTAACACTGGTGCTCCCCATTGATCTTAAGGCTAACACAATCGATCCCCTTATGGGGGATTGTGATAGTCTTAGGGGTGCTCTCTAGGCGCTTCGACGGCAGACCATAAGCATTCTCACCCATAGCGTCTCTCTCTTTCCCTCTAGCAACCGTAGGCTATATGAAATAGCCAGACGATTACAGTCCGCGTTCCCGTTCCCTACCAGTGGTCCTAACGTAGGAGTGCTTTAGGTGTGGTCTCTAGTAGATATACCTATCACCTGCTTTGCAGGGGGTATATATGTTCTATCTATCTTATATATAGATAGTCTTTCTTTCTTCTATTTCGGGAAGAGGGGGTGTGGGGGAGGAACCCCTTTGCCCCGGGACCCGGTGA
>Ga0137433_1001242_pt1 | contig 11023 bp, 5 predicted proteins | sample EasRivERMZT840_2_FD_102335 | JGI IMG/M metagenome (GOLD analysis project Ga0137433, IMG submission 102335) | Soil microbial communities from meander-bound floodplain in the East River, Colorado, USA - East River MetaG ERMZT840_2 | ecosystem: Environmental > Terrestrial > Soil > Floodplain ...
CCGAAAGTCTGGAAGTAGCCAGGAGTCACCTCACGCTGGCGGATCCACGATCCAGGGGGCAACACGTTGCGAGGCTGGCGGTCGACAGAGGCAAACCCGCCCAGCAAGTCAACGCCGGTGGGAGGTTCCGCGCTGCTCATTGTGACGACTGCCGTTCCGGGGATCTCATGTATGCGCTCCAGCAACCGCTCGAAGAACGGGCCGCGCGAAGCTATCGGGTAGCGCTCGTTGAGAAACACATTCATGGTCACGATCCCTTCGCTTTCATAGCCGAGTGGCACATTGACCACGTTCCAGAGGGTTCGCAACAGGAGCGCCGACCCCGCAAGCAAGGCTACCGTCAAGCCGATCTGGACGCTCACGAGCATGAACCGCATCCGCGGACGCGGCGCTGCGGTGGCGCGCGTCCCGTACTGAAGCGCGCGGCTGCGGATGACCGACAGCGCGGGCCAGATCCCCACGGCCATCCCCGCCACCAGCGCCAACACGGCGGTGACGGCAAACACCCGCAGGTCGAGCGAGGCCTGGTCAATCTCCGGAATGCTGGACGGCGCCAGTTGCACGAAGACGCGCACCATCGCTGCGGCAAACAATAAGCCGAGGCCGCCGCCTGCCACAGCCAGCAACAGGCTTTCGGTGAGCGCCAGGCGCGCCAGTCGTGCGCGTCCGGCTCCCAGTGCCGAACGCACGGCGAATTCGCGGTCGCGGGCTGCCATACGGGCAAGAATCAGATTCGTTACGTTGACACAGGCGATCAGCAACAGTCCGGCGACAGCGCCCAGCAGCAGCCAGGCAACGCGCGAGGCGTCGCCCATCAGATAGTCGCGAAGCGGCACGACTCGTGGTCGTCCGTCTTTGAGAGCATCGCCAAGCAGTTCCGTCGCAAGCGTTTTAATGAGGGGCGTGATCGCAGCTTCGGCGTGTTCCGGCGTGATGCCGGGCTTCAGGCGGCCGAGCGCCCAAAGAAAGGTCCCGTTGTCAGGGCTTTTTGGATCGAGCGGGTAAAGTTGCTCTGGGCGAAGGATTTCGGCCTGGCCACTCGGCATCGCGAAACCGGCCGGCAGAACGCCGATAACGAGAATCGACTTGCCGTTCAAATTTATGGTTCGCCCGATGGCGCCTGCATCCGCTCCAAAGCGGCGCGTCCAGACGTCATGGCTGATGATCGCGACGGGCGGCGCGCCGCGCACGTCGTCTTCGACCGTGAAATCACGGCCCAGGGCGGGAAGCACACCCAGCGTCTGAAGGAAGTTGCTTTCGACCTCAGCGCAGAGCACACGCTCCGGCTGTGCTTCTGTGACGTCGCACGGTTCCCCGTCGCTCCAGACGCTGGTCACGGCGCTGAACGGCTCCGGTGCCGGCTTCCGGAACTTCTGGTAGCTGAGGGGGCGGAGGAGTGCTCGGCTTTTTCCGGGTTCACCAGGCGCCGGAATGGTCAGGCCGACGTTTACGAGCCGGTCGGCGTCGCCATAGGGCAGCGGGCGGAACAGAATTCGGTCCAGCGCACTGAACATCGCGGTGGAAGCGCCCAACCCCAGCGCCAACACGAGCACGGCCGTCAACGCGAAGCCCGGGTTCTTCCACAGCGTACGGAGTGACAACCGGACATCGCGCGCGGTTTCGTCGAGAAACGAGATCGTATTCATGCGGTGAACCTCCTCACGCGCCAGAGTGGTGTTGCCGAGCTTGCGGCGGGCCGCTGCACGAGCGTCCAGCGGAGTCATGCCTAGCCGGATGTTTTCCTCGGTCTCCATGCGGATGTGAAACTCGATTTCTTCATGGACGCGATCGTCCCACTCGCGCCGCCGGAGCAGCGCGAGGAATTTCGAAGCCAGTGAACGGAACGGCGTCATTGGTTCATGCTCCACCTAATCCGCGCGGAGCGCTTCCATCGGATCAACGCGCGCAGCACGAGTGGCGGGTCGCAATACGGCGAGCAACAGCGCGATGCCCAACACTGCCAGCGCTGCGATCCAGGAAAGAGGATCGCGCGAGCCGACCCCGTAGAGCTGCGTTTCGATAGCTCGTGTCCCGACCCAGGCGAGGGCGCATCCCAGGACGGCGCCCGCTGCGATCCAGCGTCCGGCTTCGCGCACGACTTGTCGTGAGATATCGGAGGGAGTCGCTCCCAGTGCGATCCGCACGCCGATGTCGCGCGTGCGCTGTGTCACCAGATACGAGGCGACACCGTAGAGCCCCGACGCGGCGAGCAGCAGGGCGAGTCCGGCGAAGGCTGAAAGCAGCCAGGCAACGAATCGCGGGCGTTCGGTCAGCCGGGCGACCTGATCGTTGAGCGGCTCGGGGGTCACCGGAAGCCGAGGATCGAGATCCGCAACGGCCTGTTTCAGGAACGCCATGGCGTCGTCAGTGCCGGCTTGAGTGCGGATGGCGAAGGTCGCGATGTTGCCATTTTCCCGAAATACCACTCTGCCCTTTCGCAGCCAGATGAAGTACAGTTCGGGCTCGGGTTCAAGACTCGGCCCGTTATTGCGGATCTCCTGCGCTACGCCTACCACCTCAGCCCAATGGTCTCCGAGTTCCACCGTGTGTCCGATCGCGTCCTGGCCGGGAAACAGAATCCTTGCGGAGGATTCAGAGAGAATCACGGCCGCCTGCATCCGGTCCGCCTCCTCGAAGGAACGCCCCCGCAGGATGGGAATGCCGAACGTCTGGAAGTAGCCGGGAGTCACTTCCCGCACGCGCATGCGCGGCCCCTCGGCCCGCGGATCGCGAGGCCGGCGATCGACAGGAACGTTGGTCGTCATCCAACTGAGGCCGGTAGGAAAAGCGTCGACGGTCATCGTGGCGGCGGCCGTTCCAGGGATCGTGCGGATGCGCTCCAACAACCGCTCAAAGAACGGTGCGCGCGATCCGGTCGGGTACAACGCGCCATTGAGGGCCACATTCAGGGTGAGCACCCGTTCGCTTTGATAGCCGGAAGGCACCGAGATCAGATTCCACAGCGTTCGCAACAGTAAAGCCGAACTCACGAGCATGGTGATCGTGAGTGCGATCTGCGTCGTAACCAGCGTGAACCGCATCCGCGGATGCGGCGCCGTGGTTGCGCGCGGCCCATAATGAAGCGCACGGCTGCGCAGGACCGACAGTGCGGGCCAGATCCCCACAACCACACCTGTGGCCAGCGCAAGCAGGGTGGCGACGGCGAACACGCGCAGATCGAGCGAGGCATGGTCGATCTCCGGAATACTGGATGGCGCCAGCCGCACGAAAGCGCGCAGTAGCCCGGCGGCGAATAGTAATCCCAGGCCGCCGCCCGCCGAAGCGAGCAGCAGGCTTTCGGTGAGTGCGAGGCGCACCAGACGAAAGCGCCCGGCTCCCAGTGCGGAGCGCACGACGAACTCGCGGTCCCGCGCTGCCATTCGGGCGAGAATCAGATTTGCCACGTTGACACAAGCGATCAATAACAGTCCGGCGACGGCGCCCAGCAGGAGCCATGCCAGCCGCGTGGCGTCGCCCACCATATAGTCGCGCAGAAGCACCACCCGGGGTTGACCCTGGTCCTTCGCAATGATGCGAATTTCCTTCGAGTTTTCTTCAACGAGAGGTGCAATGGCGCCCTTGGCCTGTTCCGGCGTAACGCCGGGCTTCAGGCGGGCGAACGCTGTAAGGAGAGATTGCCTCTGGCTTCCGGGTGGCTCGAGAGGGTAAGGCTGGAGAATATCGGCTTCGCCCGCCGGCATCGCGAAACCATCGGGCAGCACACCGATCACGGGAACCGGCTTGCCGTTCAGATTGAACTCCCGGCCGACAACACCCGGGTTTGCCCCGAAGCGCCGCGTCCAAAGTTCATGACTGATAATGGCGACGGGCGGCGCACCACGGATGTTGTCTTCGGGCCTGAGATCGCGGCCCAGGGCGGGCCGCACACCCAACGTCTGAAGGAAATTGCTTTCGACCGTGGAACAACGCAGACGCTCGGGCTGCCCTTCGGTGATGTCGCACGCGCCACCCACGTTTTCGATGGTGGTCATGGCGGTGAACGGCTCCGGCGCCGGTCTCCAGCGCTCCCGGAAGCCGCGCGAGGCGAGGAAGACCTGGATTTTGCCGGAGTTCCCGAACGCCGGCATCGTCCAACCGACGTTCACCAGCCGATCCGCATCGGCATACGGCAGCGGGCGAAACAGAATCCGGTCCAGCGCGCTGAACATCGCCGTTGATGCGCCCAATCCCAGCGCCAGCACCAGAACGGCGGTTAGGGCAAAGCCCGGATTCCGGCGCAACGTGCGGAGTGAAATCCGGACATTGCCGGCGGTTTCTTCGAGGAACGCGATCGTATTCATGCGGTGAACCTCCTCACACACCTGGGTCCTGTTGCCGAGATTGCGAAGGGCGGCTGCCCTGGCGTCCAGCGGAGTCATGCCCCGCCGAATGTTTTCCTCGATCTCCATGCCAATGTGAAACTCGAGTTCTTCGTCGACGCGATCATTCCACTCTCGTCGCTGGATCAGCGCGGAGAGTCTTGAAGCCAGGGAACGGAATGTCACCATGTGTCGATTCTCCTTACTTACTCCGCGCGAAGCGCTTCCATCGGATCGACGCGCGCAGCGCGAGCGGCGGGGCGCAACACGGCGAGCAACAAAGTGACGGTCAGCACCCCGAGCGCCGCAATCCAGGAAAGCGGATCGCGCGAGCCGACTCCGTAGAGCTGTGCTTCGATGGCTCGTGTCGCGGCCCACGCGAGGGCGCATCCCAGCACGGCGCCCGCTGCAATCCAGCGTGCGGCTTCGCCTACGACCTGGCGTGAAATATCGGAGGGAGCGGCGCCAAGGGCGATCCGAACGCCGATGTCGCGCGTGCGTTGCGTCACCAGATACGAGGCGACTCCATAGAGTCCCGCGGCGGCCAGCAGCAAGGCGAGTCCAGCGAAAGCTGAAAGCAGCCAGGCGAGAAACCGCGGGCGTTCGGTGAGCCGCGCGACCTGATCGTCCGCCGGCACGATGGTCACCGGTAACACCGGATCAAGCTCGGCGACCGCCTGTTTCAGCGATGCCGCCGCGGTGGCAGTGCCGGCTTGCGTGCGGATCGCGAAGTACGCGGTGCTGGAATTCTGAAACCAGGCTGTTGCGTAGATTTCCGGTTCGGGTTCCAGCGCCGGCCCGGTATTGCGGATTCCCCGCGCTATTCCGACCACCTCAGCAGGCTTGGCCCACTCGTTCGCGTACATCGAAGGCAACAGTTGCACGGTGTGCCCGAGCGGATCCTGGCCTGGAAACAGGATCTGCGCGGCGGACTCCGAGAGAATCACAACCGGCTGCGTGCCCCGGTCAGCCTCTACGAAGGCGCGCCCCCGAAGGATAGGAATGCCGAACATCTGGAAGTAGCCGGGCGTCACTGCACGCGCGCGCATGAGCTGCGACTTGAACTGCGAAGAGTCGGGAGGCCGGCCGTCGAGACTAAAGCCCGTCAGCTTCGCGGGCGTGCCGGCGGGAGAGGCGCCGTTGCTCATCGTCACGGCTGCCGTTCCGGGAAGCCCGCGGACGCGCTCCAGCAACCGCTCGAAGAACGGATCGCGCGAACCGTTCGGGTAGAGCGCGGGATTGAGAGCCACACTCATGGTGAGGACTCGTTCGCTTTGGTAGCCAAGCGGCACCGAAACCAGGTTCCACAAGGTGCGCAGCAGTAGTGCCGAACCACCCAGCATGGCCACCGTCAAGGCGATCTGCACGGTGACGAGCGTGAACCGCATCCGAGGATGCGCCGCCGCGGTAGCGCGCGCTCCATACTGCAGCGTGCGGCTGCGGAGGACCGACAGCGTGGGCCAGATCCCGACCGCAGCACCTGCGGCGAGAGCCAACACCACGGCGACGGCAAACACGCGGAGGTCGAGCGAGGCCTGGTCGATTTCCGGAATGCTGGAGGGGGCCAGTTGCACGAAGACTCGCAGCATCGCCGCGGCGAGCAGCATTCCGAGGCCGCCTCCCGCTACTGCAAGCAGCAGGCTTTCTGTAAGCGCCAGGCGCGCCAGGCGTGCGCGTCCGGCTCCGAGCGCCGACCGTACCTCGAACTCGCGGGTACGCGCCGCCATTCGAGCAAGAATCAGATTCGCCACGTTGACGCAGGCGATCAGCAGGAGACCGGCGACGGCGCCCAGCAGCAGCCAGGCTACACGCGCCGCGTCGCCGACCAGAAAGTCCCGCAGCGGCACGACCCGCGCTTTGGCATTATCCCCGAATCCGGGCAGGTCTTTGACGTCGTCCGCAACGATGGGTGCGACCACGGCCCTGGCCTGTTCTGGAGACACGCCCTGCTTCAAGCGGCCGAAGGCCGTAAAGAAAGAACCGCCCCGGCTTGCGGGGTCGAGCGGGAGAATCTGCTGCGGTCGCAGGATATCGGCTTCGCCTGCCGGCATTGCGAATCCGGCGGGCAGAACTCCGATGACGGGAATCGGATTGCCGTTCAGTTCGATCGTCCGGCCGATGGCGCCTGCGTCCGCGAGGAAGCGCCGCGTCCAGACATCGTGGCTGATGATCGCAACGGGCGGCGCGCCGCGCGTGTCGTCTTCAGGCGTGAAATCCCGCCCCACGGCAGGTCGCACACCCAGGGTTTGAAGAAAATTGCTTTCGATCCTGGCGCAGCGCAGGCGCTCGGGCTGCTGTTCGGTGACGTCGCACATGTCGACCGTGCTTACCATGGTGGTCACGGCTGTGAACGGCTCAGGCGTAGGCTTCCAGCGTTCCCGATGGAAGAGGACTGTTTGGGTTTGACCGGGGGCCGCGCCGAACGCCATCGTCCAGCCCAGGTTCACCAGCCGATCCGCATCCGCATACGGCAGCGGGCGGAACAAGATCCGGTCGAGGGCGCTGAACATCGCGGTCGAGGCCCCCAGCCCCAGCGCCAGCACCAGCACGGCAGTCACCGCGAAGCCCGGGTTCTTGCGCAGCGTGCGGAAAGAAAGTCGGAAATTGTGCGCGGTTTCTTCGAGGAACGAGATCGTATTCATGTGGTAAACCTCCTCACACACCTGGGTCGTGTTGCCGATCTTGCGGTGGGCCGCTGCCCGGGCGTCCGGCGGGGCCATGCCGCGCCGGACGTTTTCCTCGATCTCCATGCCAATGTGAAACTCGAGTTCTTCATCGACGCGCTCGTCCCACTCCCGTCGCCGGAGCAGCGCGGAGAGTCTCGAAATTACGGAACGGATGGGCGACATGTTGATTCTCGTTACCGGGTACTGCCGAGCATGCGGGTGATGAACGCCGACATCTGTTCCCAACTCTTCGCTTCGAGGGCCAACTGCTTCCGGCCCTGCCTGGTAATGGAATAAAAGCGCGCCCGGCGGTTGTTGTCCGAGGTGCCCCACTCCGACGAGATCCAACCACTCTGCTCCAGCCTCATGAGCGCGGGATACAAGGTCCCGTATTTCATTTCCAGCAGATCCTCGGAGATCTGCTCGATGCGTTTGGCGATCGCCCAGCCATGGAGCGGGCCCAGCGTCTCCACTGTTTTGAGGACGAGCAAATCGAGGGTGCCTTGCAGAATCGCGGCTTTGTCTTTGTCCATGGGACTCCTTTATAGAACGGCTATAGGAGTATCGACAAGCTCTTATAGACTGTCAATAGGGAACAGTGCAGGTGTGATATGGACCGAGGGCCGGGCAGGTATTTCAAATGTAAATTTCAATTGTTCCCGTCCCATGGTCCATGTAAATGCCGGCTGCGCATTGAGCATTTGGCCAATGACATGGACCATGGGTCAGGACCATCGGACAGCGGAGATCCGGAGACGTTACCTCTTGCGGTGCAGAAACGGACGAGCACCCTCACCCGAATACGTCGCCACAATGTGCCCGTCGCCGATCAGCTGATACTTGTAAATCAACAGCCCCTCCATCCCCACCGGCCCGCGCGCATGCGTCTTATTGGTGCTGACGCCGACTTCCGCGCCGAACCCATATCGGAAGCCGTCCGCGAACCGCGTGGATGCGTTCCAGAACACGCCTGCTGAATCGACTTCATTGAGGAACCGTTTTGCGTTTTCTTCCTTCTCCGTGACGATGCTGTCGGTGTGCTTCGATCCGTACCTGTGAATATGCTCGATCGCTTCATCAAGACTGTTCACGATCTTCACATTCATGATGAGGTCGAGGTACTCCGACCCGAATCCGGAATCCCGCAACTCGACTCCGGCTGTACGTAACGCCTGCAGGACCCTCTCGCGATCGGCAAACCTGGCGTGTACGAGCAGCGTTTCCGCGGCATTGCACACGGCCGGATATTGCGCCTTCGCATCGACCGCGATCCGCGCCGCTTTTGCGGGATCCGCAAATTCGTCGATATAAACATGACACACGCCGTCGGCATGGCCGAGCACCGGGATCTTCGTGCTCTGCTGGATACTGCGCACCATTTCGTTGGAGCCGCGCGGGATGACGAGATTGATCAGGTCGTCCATCTGCAGCAGTTCCGCGATCTCTTCGCGTGTCGAAACCAGTTGAACCGCGTCGCGAACTCCATACTTCTCGAGAACGCTCCGGATGATTTCGCCGATCGCGCGATTGGTGTGGGCCGCTTCCCGGCCGCCTTTGAGCAGAACGGCATTTCCGCTCCGAATCGAGAGCGCTGCAATCTGTGCACCCGCATCCGGACGTGATTCATAGATCATCGCGAGAACCCCGATCGGCGTCTGCACCTTCTTCAGGGTCAGCCCTTCATCCAGTTCGGTTTCTTCGACAACTCGGCCGACCGGATCTTCCATCGCTGCGATCTGTTCGATGCCGGTGATGACGTCGCGTAGTTTCGGCTCGTTGAGCACCAGCCTTTTGTAAAGTGGTTCGGCAATGCCCGCAGCCTTCGCCTCCGCAAGATCCTTCTGATTCGCCTGATAGACAGCAGCCGCATCTGCGCGAAGCGCGGCCGCAATATCCTTCAGGATGGCGGTGCGGTCGGCGCCGGCGGTCAGCTTCAGAAATGCGTGACGGGCCCGCTCGGCCTGTTGTCGTGTTTCACTCATATACTTGTTGGCTGCGCCCTATCGGGCTTGCATTCGCATCCGCTCATATGAACGCGATATTGTTCCTCGTGATGAACGCATCGTAGTTTTTCGAAGTGGCAAGGCGGCCGATTTCATCCGAGTGTTTGCCGAGCAGCTTGGACGCATCCGCGCTGGAATAATTCACGATGCCGCGCGCGATCTCATGGCCGGCTGGTCCGATGATCGCGACCACGTCGCCTTGTTCGAACTCGTTCTCGACGCGGGTCACGCCTGCATAGAGCAGGCTCGCGTTCTTCTTCGTGATGGCGTCCGCCGCGCCTTCGTTGATGTGAATGCGGCCCGCGACTCCCGACGCGAACGCAATCCAGCGGCGTTTTTCCGACAGCGACATCGTATTGCCGACGAACAACGTCCCTTCGATTTCGCCGCTGAGCACGCGGCCAAGGATGCCGTGTTTCAAGCCGCTCGCGATGATGGCAATGCCGCCGGAATTCATCGCGATCCGGGCCGCTTCGAGCTTTGTCGCCATTCCGCCGCGGCCGCGCCCCGACTTTCGCCCGGCGAGCGCCTGAATGTCCGCTGTGATCTCGTGGACCTCGGGAATGAATTCCGCCCTGGGATTCTCGTGAGGGTTGTCGGTGAACAACCCTTCAACGTCGGAAAGGAGAATCAGGGCGGCGGCTTCGAGCTTGGTCATGACGAGAGCGCTCAGCTTGTCGTTGTCTCCGAAGCTGGGGCTGCGGTCCGTGATCTCGAGTTCATTCGTCGAAACGGTGTCGTTCTCGTTGATGACGGGTACGACGCCCATTTCGAGCAGCGTGGTCAGCGTGTGGCGCAGATTCAGATATCGCTTGCGGCTCGAAAAATCTTCTTCGGTGAGGAGAACCTGCGCCGCAGTCAAACCATACTTCGCAAAACCCTGTTCGTACAGATTCATGAGGCGGCTCTGGCCAACGGCTGCCAGCGCCTGCTTTTGTGCGAGCGAGGCGTTGGACGATTTCATTTTCAGCGCGTCGGCGCCCAGCGCGACCGCTCCGGATGAGACGACGATGATCTGCCGTCCGGCGAGACGAGCGGCTGCAATGTCTTCAATGAACGAGAAAATCCGGCCAAGGGCAATCGCGCCGGCATCGTTGAAGAAAAGGTTGGATCCGAGTTTGACCACGACGCGTTTTGCGTCGCACACCCGCTCGCGCATAGAGAGCAATCTTAATTCATCATCGCGCGGATGCGCTTGAGTTCCTTGACGTGGTTCTCTATTTCCTCGCGGTCCTGAGCGTCGCGAGAATGCTCGAGGTAATACTCGAGATCGCGGCCGGCCCCATCGAATTGCCGGAGTTGTATGCGTAGCAGACCACGGTCTCGGAACTGGATGAGGTCTTCGTTGTCGACCATGAGCATCATGTCGACCATGGACAGGCATTTGTCGATGGCGTGACCTTTGACGTAAACGTCTTTCAGGTTATTGAGCATTCGCCAGAGGATCTGCCGGTTCGTCGTGCGTGCAAGAAGACGGTCGTTGAATTCCACGGCTTCACCGTATCGCTCGACCAGAAGCTTCCTGCAATCTTCGCGTGTGAGGATCGCGCCGCGATTGAAGGCGTCGATGAACAATTCTTCGCGGTGGTCGGAATACTTTACGAGAAAGTGTCCGGGCATACCGACGCCGGCAATCGGAAATTCGAGGCGCCTTGCGACCTCGATGTAAACCGTCGACAGCGTGATCGGAATTCCGATTCGTCGGTCGAGCACATCATTGAAGAAACTGTTGCGCGGATCGTAGTAGTCCTCGGTATTGCCTCGGAATCCGTAGTCGTCGAAAAGAACGGTGTTGATCGTTTTGATCTGATCGATCGGGGTATCGGTCGAATTCCGGCGTTGTTTCGCGGTTTCGGCGATCCGGTCCAGCAGGTCCAGATAAGGATTCAGTTCCAGTTGCGGATACTCTTCGCAGGCAATCATCAGCGCTGTCTCCGCCAGAGGGATTCCACCGTCCGGCAGGGTCACGAGTTCTTGAAACGTTTTACGAGATCGAATACTCACTTTGAAGCCTGTTCCTCCATCCAGAGCACGA
>Ga0137433_1001245_pt1 | contig 11019 bp, 9 predicted proteins | sample EasRivERMZT840_2_FD_102335 | JGI IMG/M metagenome (GOLD analysis project Ga0137433, IMG submission 102335) | Soil microbial communities from meander-bound floodplain in the East River, Colorado, USA - East River MetaG ERMZT840_2 | ecosystem: Environmental > Terrestrial > Soil > Floodplain ...
ATTACTGGTCCGTCGGGCAGATCTTTCCGATCATGCCGCTCCAGAGACTTAACGAGCAGCCGACAAGGCGGGCGACGCTCGTCGATCTGACGTGCGATTCCGACGGAAAAGTCGACCGGTTCATTGCGGCGAATGGTTCGAAGAATTTCCTTGAGCTTCACCGGCTGAACGAAGGCGAATCCTACTACCTCGGCATTTTCCTCGTCGGCGCTTATCAGGACATCCTGGGTGACATTCACAACCTGTTCGGGCGCGTTACCGAGGTGCACGTCTACGCGGATGCGGATGAACCCGACAATTACTTTGTCGAGAAGGTGATCAAGGGAACCACCGTTCAGGAGATCCTGGCGTTTGTTCAATATTTTCCGAACGACCTGCAGCGCCGCATGGAACAGGTGATTCAGCAGAAGGTAAAGGATGGCCTGATTCGTCCGAAGGTCGGTGTCCAGCTTCTGGATCAATACAGCAAAGCCTTCCAGGAATATACCTATCTGGATCCGAACGACGGCATGTAGGTTGTTCAATCCCGCATTTATGGAGAACATGTCATGGCTAGAAGGAAAGTGAGTATCGTCGGCGCCGGCAATGTCGGCGCCACTGCAGGACAGCGCATCGCGGACAAGGAACTCGCAGATGTCGTTCTGATCGATATCGTCGAGGGTGTACCGCAGGGCAAAGCGCTGGATCTCGCCGAGTCGGGTCCGATCGAAGGTTACGACTGCAGACTTGTCGGCACGAACAACTATAGAGACACCGCAAATTCGGACATCGTTGTGATCACCGCCGGCATTCCCCGTAAGCCCGGTATGAGCCGTGACGATCTGTTGAAGACGAACTACGGAATCGTCAAAAGCGTTACCGAAGAGGTCGTGAAGAATTCGCCGAACTGCATCATCATCGTTGTCAGCAATCCACTCGACGCGATGGTTCAGACTGCCTTTCGCGTCAGCAAATTCCCCAAGCAGCGCGTCGTTGGAATGGCGGGCGTCCTGGATTCTGCGCGATTCCGCACTTTCATCGCAATGGAGTTGAAGGTTTCCGTCGACAACATCCATGCATTTGTCCTCGGCGGTCATGGAGACACGATGGTGCCGTTGCCGAGATATTCCACGGTCGCGGGAATTCCGATCACCGAACTGTTGCCGAAAGAGACCATCGATCGTCTCGCGGATCGCGCCCGAAACGGCGGTGCGGAAATTGTCGGGTTGTTGAAGACGAGCGCGTGGTACGCGCCGTCGTCGGCGATTGTCGAGATGGTGGATGCGATTCTGAACGACCGAAAGAAGATCCTGCCGTGTGCGGCTTATCTCGAAGGGGAGTATGGAATCAACGGCCTGTACGTCGGCGTTCCGGTAAAGCTGGGCGAAAAAGGCGTCGAGCAGGTCATCGAGATTACATTGACCCTTGAAGAGCGAGCGGCGTTGCAAAAGTCCGCCGCCGCGGTAAAGGAACTGACCGATATTATTGGCGTGTAGTTGAATCCTGGAACAGAGGAAAGGGGCTATTCCATGCGTACAAGACTTTTACTTTCATTAACCGCGTTAACAATGATCCTCATGCTGAGCGTCCATGACGCTGCCGCGCAACAACCACCCGCCGGCGGAGGTGGCAGAGGAGGACGAGGCGGCGGGTTTAACCTGCCTCCCCTGATGATGACCACGGACGCGTTTCCGGACGGCGGTATCATCCCGGCGAAGCATGCGGGCGGCCGCGGCGGCGGCAATGGCAACGTTCAGCCGGCGTTCAAATTCTCCGGCGCGCCCGATACGACCGTGACTTACGCCATCATCTTCCATGACATCGACGTTGCTCTCGGTGGCAACACCGACGACGTCCTGCATTGGATGGTCTGGAACATCCCGGCTTCCGCCGGCGGTATCCCGGAAGGCAAACTGCCCGAAGGCGCCGTCGCAGCAACTTCGACGATCGGAAAAGGCGCCTACTTTGGGCCCGGCGCTCCGGCCGGTGAGCGGTACCATCATTACGTGTTCGAGTTATACGCGCTGAACGCGAAGCTGGACTTGCCTGCGACCGCAACGCGAGCCGAACTGCTTGCGGCAATGGCCGGAAAAACGACGGCGAAGGCCGCCTACGTCGGACGGTACCGCGGGATGGCGCAGTAGGGCGCGGTTTGAGGTAAATTTCAACTCCTCAAAGGAGAGTCGATATGAAAAAGGCATTTGTAACTGCCGTATGCAGCCTGGCCCTGGTCGCGATAGCGGTCGTGTCCTTGTATGCTCAGGTCGCGGCGCCGACTTCCGCCGGCGTTTCGCTGGGCGCCGTGTACTACACCGTTCCGGACCCGGCCGCTCATAAGAAAATCTGGGTCGAGATTTTCGGCGCGAAACCGGTGATGGTTGGAAAAACCGAAATGCTCAAGATTCCCGGTGCTTTCATCGTCTTGATCAAAGGTGAAGCAGCCGCCGGCAACCCGCTCGTGAATCATCTCGGGATCTGGGCCAGGGACCTCGAGCCGACACGCGCCAAGCTGACTGCGGCCGGTGTTCAAACGGCGCCGAAGGCGCAGTTTGTGGATTTGCCGAACGCGTTGCGTCTTGAATTCATCGATGATCCGGCAGGGCCCGATGCACCCGCGGCACACCACATTCACTACTTCGTAGCCAACCAGCAGGATGGAGTGAATGCGCGCGCATGGTACATGAAGACTTTCGGCGCGACCGAGAATTCCCGCCGTAACGGTGGCGTGCCGAGCGCATTGTTCACACCGCCGGACAAATGGATTTCAGTCGACTTCACCGCGGCTGGAGGTCGAGGGAGGGCCGGCGCCGCGCCGCCGCCCGCGCCGGCGTCCAACAAAGGCACGGTCATGGATCGATTCGCGCTCGAAGTGAAAGGTATCGACGCATTCGTGAAAAAGATCGAAGCCGAAGGCGTGAAGGTCACCAGGCCGGTTTCAACGAATGCGGACGGACTGAAGACCGCGATGATCGTCGACAGTCTCGGAAACGACGTCGAGTTGATCGAAGGACTGGCTGGAAAGTAAATCCCCAAAGGCAGGGCGGCATTCGCCGCCCTGCGCTATTCTCTAAATCACTTCTGCTTCTTCGTCGGATCGTTCTGCGGATCCGCATAAACCGTATCCGAAGGCCCGGTCCCGGTTATCTGGATGACGACCGCTTCATTCTTCGTCATCGCGAAATGAAACACTCCCGGCGGTTCCGTGTAGAAACTGCCGGGCGGCAGTTCTTTTAATGCAGCTTCACTGAACTGCCGGCCGTATCCGAAGTACCACTTTCCCGAAACAACAGTGGCGACGCGATCATCGCGATGCGAGTGTGCCTGAATACGATTGTTGGGTCCCAACCGGAGCAGCATCGTATATAGACCGGCCTTAGTCGGATCGCCTTTGACCACGACAGTCTGAATTCCCGCAACGCCTGATGTCCCGGCGGCTCCGCCGGCTGCGTTCGGCCACTGCACTTCCGCCGGAGTGAGTCTCTTCTCCGCGGTCTCTTTGGTTTGGCCAATCAACAAAGAGCCTGCGCAAACAGAGATTGCGATCAGCGCAAGAAGCGTAATCGTCTTCGTCGATTTGTTCGTCATGGGACGGCAGTATCGCATGCCAATTGTTCACGCGTTCGGGATATTCTATGGCGGCAAAATTTGGGAACGACGGAGGATCAGACGAACTGACAATGGCGAACACCGGGTCGAAGATCATTTATACCTACACAGACGAGGCGCCGGCTCTGGCGACCTATTCCTTTCTTCCGATCATTCAGAACTTCGCTGCCGCGTGCGGCGTGACTGTCGAAACTCGCGACATTTCGCTGGCGGGACGGATTATCGCGGCATTTCCCGACAGGCTGCCGAAAGATCAGCAGATTGCGGATGCGCTCGCAGAACTGGGTGAACTGGCCAAAAAGCCGGAAGCCAACATCATCAAGCTGCCGAACATCAGCGCATCGATTCCGCAGTTGAAAGCGGCCATCGCGGAGCTTCAGAAGAAGGGTTACGCGCTTCCGGATTATCCGGACGATCCTGCCGGCGATGAAGACAAGAAGGTGAAAGCCAGATACGACAAGGTGAAGGGAAGCGCCGTCAATCCAGTTCTTCGCGAAGGCAATTCCGATCGTCGCGCGCCCAAGTCGGTCAAGCAGTACGCCAGAAAGAATCCACACTCGATGGGCGCGTGGACGAGCGATTCCAGATCCCATGTTTCAACCATGGCCAGCGGCGATTTCCGGTCTAACGAGCGGTCCACGACGATCGCGCAAGAGGGCCATCTAAAGGTCGCACTCACTGCGAATGACGGGAGTGTCACAGTTCTGAAAGAGAAGATTCCGGTGCTTGCGGGAGAAGTCGTCGACGCCACAGTCATGAGCGTGAAGGCTCTTACCGGCTTTCTCGAAAAAGAAGTCGAAGATGCCCGGCGGCAGGGTGTGTTGTTCTCGCTGCACTTGAAGGCGACGATGATGAAGGTGTCCGATCCGATCCTTTTCGGACATGCTGTCAAGGTGTTCTTCAAAGATCTCTTCCAGAAGCACAGGGCGACACTTGCTGGTTTGGGAGTGAACGCGAACGACGGACTTGGAAGCCTGCTGGATGCGATTCGCCGGCTGCCGGACGCGCAGCGCAAGGAAATCGAGGCGGATTTGCAGGCCGAATACGCGCGCAGGCCGGATCTGGCGATGGTCAATTCGAGCAAGGGCATAACGAACCTTCACGTGCCAAGCGACGTGATCGTCGATGCGTCGATGCCGGCGATGATCCGGCAATCGGGGCAGATGTGGAACAAGGACAATAAACCCCATGACACAAAAGCAGTCATTCCAGACAGCAGCTACGCAGCGGTTTACCGGGAAACCATCGCTTTCTGCAAAGAGCACGGCGCTTTCGATCCCCGCACGATGGGCACAGTGCCCAATGTTGGTCTGATGGCGCAAGCCGCCGAAGAATATGGCTCGCACGACAAGACGTTTGAGATTCCCGCACCCGGCATCGTCCGCGTACTGGATGCTTCGGGCGCAGTCCTGCTGGAACATCCGGTGGAGAAGGGCGATATCTGGCGTATGTGCCAGACGAAAGACGCTGCCATTCAGGATTGGATGAAGCTGGCTGTATCGCGCGCCCGGGCTACGTCAACACCTGCTGTTTTCTGGCTGGATGGGGCGCGCGCGCACGACGCGGAGTTGATCCGGAAAGTGAAACAGTACCTGCCGAATCACGATACCAGCGGGCTGCAGATCGACATCATGTCGCCGGACGAAGCGACGCGATTCACGTTGAAGCGCCTCAAGGCGGGGCAGGACACGATCTCCGTCACCGGCAATGTTCTGCGTGACTATCTTACGGATCTGTTTCCCATCCTCGAAGTCGGAACCAGCGCGAAAATGCTTTCGATCGTGCCGTTGATGAACGGCGGAGGAATGTTCGAGACCGGCGCCGGAGGGTCTGCGCCCAAGCATGTGCAGCAGTTCCTTGAAGAGAACCATCTGCGGTGGGATTCACTTGGTGAGTTCCTTGCACTCGCGGTTTCTCTCGAACACCTGAGCGAGACAACCGGGAACCGACGTGCGAAGGTTCTTGCCGACGCTCTGGATGCAGCGACCGAAAAGTTTCTCGAAACGAACAAATCTCCGTCTCCGAAGGTTCAGGAGATGGACAACCGCGGAAGCCATTTCTATCTCACCCTCTATTGGGCCCAGGCGTTGGCGGAGCAGAAAACGGATGCCGAGCTGCAGGATCGCTTCGCGCCGCTGGCTCGCACGCTGGCGGAGAACGAAAAGAAGATCCTTGGGGAGCTGAACGGTGTACAGGGCCGGCGAGTGGATGTCGGGGGGTATTATGCGCCGAATCCCGAACTCGCCGCCGCTGCGATGCGACCAAGCGCGACGTTTAATGCCGCGCTGAAGTCGTTTTTATGAAATGGTCTGTGCGATTTGCGCGACGGCGGCGTCGTTGACGTCGATCTTGTTGCTCGCCTCCATCTGCTTCCGCACTTCCTGAATGTAGGCAGTGAAATACTGCTCGCGCCGTTGCGGCAACAGTTCGGTGCGAACCATATCGAGCGACTTCTTCATTTCTTCCGGTTTGATGTCCTGTCGTTCCTTGAGCGCGTATGCAATGGTCTTGCCGGCGATTGTCAGAGAAGCTCCGGACTTGCCCGGGGTCATGCTGAAGAGCTCTTTGTCGAGTTCGCCGATCGGGCCGAATTCGGGAATCGCCGAACCGCGTGTCAGAAGCTCGCTCGTTTTGATTTCGCCACCGGCTGTTTTTGCGGCAGTAGCGAGATCCTTGCCGCCTTTAAGCAGTTCCTCGATCTGTTTGGTCTTTTCAGCGGCAAGTTGATTTGCCTTTTCCGTCTTTACGTCGGGTGTGACCTTGTTGCGAGCTTCTTCGAATGAAGCCGGATGGGCAGCAACGACATCTATGACCTGCGGAACAACATATCCGCGGTCAACCTGAATGGCCGTGCCTATTTCGCCTTTGTTCAGCGTGAACATCCTGCGATCGAGTTCCGGCGAGTTCCCGAGTTCCTGAATCTGTTGTCCGGGCTCGATGAGTGGAGTCTCTTTGACCTGCGCGTTGTACTTCTTCGCGACGGCGTCGAGATCCTTGTTCGAAACCAGGTCGACAGCTGCCTGCTGGCTCAGGTCGCTGGCCAACTGTTCGGCTTTCCGTGTCTCGACGATCGGTCGGACAGCTTCCTTCATCTCTTCGAAAGGACGCTCACGTTGTTCCTGCTTCTGGTTCACTTTGATGATGTGAATACCGAACTGCGTCTGGACGAGATCGCTGATCGCGCCGACACCGAGGCTGAACGCCGCCCGCTCGAATTCCGGAACCATCTGACCCTGGCCAAAATCGCCGAGATCGCCGCCGGTAGCTGCTGTCGAGTCTTCCGAAAACTGCTTGGCAAGCGCGGCGAAATCCTCGTTCTTCTTCGCACGATCCAAAACGCCGCGGGCTTTTTCTTTGATCTTTTCGACCTCTTCAGGGGTCTTGCCCTGGGTTTTGAAGAGAATGTGCTGAGCGGACACGCGCGCGGGTAGCGTGTATTCGTCTCTGTGCTGATCGTAGTACTGCCGCAGGTCGTCGTCGGTCAGCTTGACCTGGGACCGCAGACGCAGCGCTTCGAAGAATATGTACTTCGCTTTCCGTTTTTCCGGAATGTTGTACTTCACTTTGTTCTTTTCGTAGTAGTCGCGCTCATCCTTTTCGGAAATCGTGACCTTTTCCTGTAATTTGGCCGAATCGATGACGAAATAGTCGAGCTTCACCTTTTCGTTGCGACGTTTGTATTCCTCTTCAGCTTCCTTGTCGCTGACCTGAACGCCGGCTGTAACGAAGCTGCGCAGCTTTTCGGTCAGGAGTTCGCCCGCGACGTTGGTTTCGAAGTCCTGAACCGTGAAATTCGCGTTAGCGAGGATCGCCTTGTAACGTTCTGCGCCGATGAATGCGCCGTTTTCCCGAAAAACGGGGTTCTCGAGAATCTTCTGCTCGACTTCGGCGGAGGAAACATCGAGACCCAAACGCTTTGCTTCCGCTGTGATAACGCGCCGCATGACCAGACCATCCAGGATCTGCTTCTCGAAGCGAAACGCGCGCATCATTTCCGGCGTGACCTGGCCCCGCATCCTCTCGACGTAGTTGCGGTAAGCGAGTTCAAATTCACGAGCGCTGATGCCTTCACCATCAACCGAAGCGACATCACCCGTGATACTCGCGCCGGCGAAATCGCTGCCCGGGTTCATGTAAAGGGTTATGAGCGACACACTGAATACAAAAATGAGGATCACCCAGACCCACTTCAGGGCTGAACGCTGACGCCTCATGAAATCCAACATAAATCGGCCTCCCAAATTCAAGGGACGGACGCTAATTCGGGGACAGTGAGCAAATTTCCAAGCGTTTTTTAGAACATGCTCACTGTCCCCGAATTACCATCCGTCCCGAGAGTATGCTAACAGAGATTTTAGGATTTTGGATTGCGGTTTTCGAGTATGATGTCTGGACATCTCGGTCCCGCGCCCACCATCTAAGTAGGTGTCGAGCAAGATATAGATTTCCCCTGTAACACACAAGGAGCCCAAAAACCCCCATGACTCTGCGTCCTTTCTTCAGTCTGTTTTCGAGCGATTTGGCGATCGACCTCGGTACGGCAAATACCCTCGTCTATGCGAAAGGCCGCGGAATAGTCGTCAATGAACCGTCCATTGTTGCAATCAACAAACTCACCAATCAGCCGGAAGCTGTAGGCAAAGAAGCAAAGGACATGCTCGGGAGAACTCCCGGAAACATTGTGGCGATCCGTCCGATGAAAGACGGTGTGATTGCCGACTTCACCGTCACCGAGAAGATGCTGACGTATTTCATCCAGAAGGCGCACAGCCGGAAAGTCCTTGTGCACCCTCGCATCGTCATAGGAGTGCCCTCGGGAATCACGCAGGTGGAGAAGAGAGCCGTTCAGGATTCGGCGTATCGCGCGAAAGCAAGCGAAGCCCATCTCGTCGAACAGGCCATGGCGGCAGCGATCGGTGCCGGGCTGCCGGTGACGGAGCCGTCTGGAAACATGATCGTGGATATCGGCGGAGGCACGACTGAGATCGCGGTTATTTCGTTGTCGGGTGTCGTGCACAGTCGATCTGAAAAAGTGGCGGGAAACGAGATGGACGAAGCGATCACGCAGTACATCAAGCGGAAGTACAACCTCCTGATCGGTGAACGTACGGCTGAGGCGATCAAGATCGAGATCGGTTCGGCGTATCCCCTCGAGCAGCCGCGAACGATGGAGATCAAGGGGCGCGATCTGATGGAAGGCGTACCGAAGAGCGTCTCGATTTCCGATGAGGAGATTCGAGAAGCGCTGGACGAGTGCATCAACATCATTATTAATTCCATCCGCGTGGTCCTGGAAAGAACCCCTCCCGAATTGTCAGCCGACATCGCCGACCGCGGCATCGTCCTGGCAGGCGGCGGCGCTCTAATCAAGAACCTCGACAAGCGGATCCGCGAGGAAACGGGCCTGCCCGTGACGCTTGCGGAGAATCCGTTGTCCTGCGTTGTCCTCGGTACGGGTAAGATGCTCAGTGATTTTCAATTGTTGAGAAAGATCGCAATTAACTAGAAGAAGCACTTGCGCACGACCGATGAGTAGAGTTGTCGCAACCTCCAAAAGGCCTGTCTGGACCGTGCTGGCGATAGCGCTCGTCATACACACCGGATTGATTTCCCTTCAGGGTCGTCGTCGCATCGACACGAACTTCGTGAGGACCTGGTTGATGGATTCGCTGGCTCCCGTAGAAAAGCTGGCAGATCGTTCCTTTTTCGGTGTTGGTCATGTGTGGAGCCGCTACGTCGGCTTGATCGGTGTTTACGACGAGAACCAGCGGCTGAAGAGCGAAAACGATGCCCTCCGCATGCAGATTACTCAGGACCGGGAGGCAGTGCTTGAAGCCGAACGGATTCGCGCCCTCATCGGTCTTCAGGAATCCGGTCTGGGGAAATCCGTTGTGGCTCGGGTGATCGGTCGTGATCCGGCGCTCACACAGACAGTCACGATCGACAAGGGCACGACGCACGGCGTGAAGCCAGACACGGCCGTCATCACGCCGAACGGAATCGTCGGTCGCGTCATTCATTCCAGCAATTTCTTTTCAATCGTTCAGCTCATTGTGGATTCACAAGGCGCCGTGGGCGTCATGCTGCAGTCCACGCGTCGCCAGGGAATCCTGAAAGGGAATGGCGGGCGCGACCTCGAACTGGATTACATCGATGACGACAATGAACTGAAGGAAGGCGACACATTTCTCACTTCGGGTGAAGATCGCGTTTATCCAAAAGGACTACCCGTCGGCGTTATTGTTTCGGTGGGTCCGCGGCGGGGGCTGTTCAAGGCTGTGCAAATTCGTCCAAGCGCCGACTTAGGACGTCTTGAGGAAGTCCTTTGTATTACGGAGAAGCGATCTATAGATGTCGTCGATCCTACCCAGGGGACCCTTCAGCCATGATGATTTATCCGGTTTCCCGCGTCACCACGTTTGGACTCGTCGGCAGGTTCGCCGTGTCGCTGATTGCCGTTGTCGTTATCCAGGGGATCCTGTCGTTCAAGTTCAAGGTCTTTGGATATTTCGATTTACCCCTCATCTGCTGCATTTATTACGGATTTACTCTTGGTAACCCGGTCGCTTCGATCATCATCGGCAGTTCGCTTGGCCTGATGCAGGACAGTCTTTCCGGCGCCGTTCTCGGAGCAAATGGCCTGAGCAAGACCCTCATCGGCTTTTTTGCGGCATCCGCTGGAGCCAAGTTCGCGGTGGATCAGTCGGTAACGCGGGTCTTCGCTTTATTTTTGTTTAGCATAGGCGATGACCTTCTGGTTACTATTCTAGGCCTTATGGTCGGTCCCGCATCGACCGCGACCTATAGTGGGGCAGTCGGAAGCTGGTTGGTGTCCGCGCTCTTCAATACGTTGCTCGGATTGGTGCTGTTCGGATATCACGATCGGTGGGGCCATGCTACAACGTGAAGAATTAGAACTCCTTCGCTGGCGCATCAGCTTTATTGGATCCGTTATTGCCGCATCTTTGCTGGTGCTTGCGTTCGGTTTCTGGAACGCGCAGATCGTTCAGGTCGGCTATTACCAGGAACGAGCCGAAGAGAATCGCGTTCGTGAAGTCCCGCTGGTCGCTCCTCGCGGCCGTATATATGACCGGGAGCGTCGGATCATTGCCGACAACCGCCCTTCCTACAACATCATCCTTTTAAGGGAGAACAGTCCCCACACGCTCGAGCAGACCGCCGCGATGCTGAGCTCCGGAATCAGCATGACGAAGGAAGAAGTAATGGAAAGGATTAGCCGTGCGGTCAAGCGACGGGAACCGAAATTCCGGCCGGTCATTCTGAAGGAAGACGTGTCGGTGGCCGACATTGCTTATGTGAAGGCGCACAAGTACGAACTGCCGGAGATCAGCGTCGAGTTTCAGCCGAGACGCCGCTACCTGGAGGGTGACCTTGCAGCGCACGCACTGGGTTATGTAGGTGAAGTCACCGAGA
>Ga0137433_1001246_pt1 | contig 11011 bp, 13 predicted proteins | sample EasRivERMZT840_2_FD_102335 | JGI IMG/M metagenome (GOLD analysis project Ga0137433, IMG submission 102335) | Soil microbial communities from meander-bound floodplain in the East River, Colorado, USA - East River MetaG ERMZT840_2 | ecosystem: Environmental > Terrestrial > Soil > Floodplain ...
GGAACGCCTCGAGGATCGCCTCGGTGACGTCGGCGGGCGTATGCGTCTGGGGCAGGCTGTTGAACCGCATGAAGCTCGTGACCTCGGCGTCGGTCAAGGGACGGCGGTACGCCTTGCGGCCGAACGCCTTGATCGTGTCGGTGAGACAGGTCGCCTGCGCCGCGTCGCAGGTGATGAACTTGGCCTTGCTGGTGGCGTTGGCCATGACCTGGGTAGCAATCTTCTCGGCTCCGGTCAGGTACCCGTTCCAGGAGACATCGGTGAGGCTGCCGGTGGAGTCGTTGGCGATGAGGTCCATGACGTCGGCGCCGGGCGTGATGCCGACCAGCTCATTGATCACGGTCGCGTACTGGACCCTTGTCAGCCGCGGAATCTGGCTAGATACCGGTATTCCGGGCGCGCACGTCGATATCACGAGCCCACCAGCGCCGCCCCCCGTCCCGATCGTGCCGGCCGCTCCAGGGCCCGCGGTTCCGGCAGCGCCGGAGCTGCCGCCTACGTTGCCGGTGCAGCCGGCCAGGCCGGCGAACAGCAAGACCAAAAGACTCTTGCGAATGGAGTGCGTGACTTGCATCTCATCCTGCCCTTCTGCTGGAGGCACAGCGATTCTTGCCGGGTGCGGGCGGCTCACAACGGAACCTGCGGCGGAATCCGCGTTGCTTTGCCCTACAGATGCTGCCCCTCTCCGAGATCAGCTCACATTATTTTGTGTTTCGGGCGGGAGGTCCTACGAATCACTTGGCGTGATCTGGAGCGGGCGTGCCGGGAATGATCTAGGGTTTTCAGGCAGCGGCCGACAGCGACACCGTCGTTGCCCGGTGCGTTCACATCGACGCGCCGTAGACTCCCGACGCGGTAGAATTTTGGGGTGAGCCCCGGGTCCTGGCGCGCGCTCGGTTTCGTGTTGGTGCTGGGCTTCGTGGCCAGCGGGTTCGTGGCGTCGCGGCTGCATCGCGGGCGAAGGTCCCGGGTCGAAGCGCAGATCCTGACTGCCGCGCTCATGGGTGGGATTCCGGCCGTGGCGATCTTCACCGTCGCCTGGGTGCTGCCGGGCGGAGGGCATGTCGTCGGATTGGCCTTCGGTTGCGGCGTCGGTGGGATCCTCGGTGCCGCGGGGGCGTGGGCCGCGCGGGAGCGCCACGACGGCTGTCTGCGGCCGGTGCTCGCTTTCGTGGGGGCGCTCGTCGGCGCGACCCTCGGCAGCGCGATCGGCGCCGCGGTGGTGTTCGCGGTGCTCGCGTCGGACGGTCAGATGGTGCCGGAGCTCATGCTTCCGCTGGCCGCCGCCTACGTCGGATCGTTCGCTGCGCTGGGCTTCCAGCTCGGCGCCGGGTGAGCGAGTCGCGGCGATCAGAACAACGCGGAGGCGGTCAAGCCCAGGACCTTGCTGATCGGCACGTCGCTCGTCGAATTGCACGAACCGCCGCCGCAGACGACCCCCACCTTTGCGAGCTCGAAGGAGAGCAACACGCCGAGCGACGTGGCGGGCGACACCGGTACGAATACTCCCGCGTTGCCTCCGAGGACGAAGCCGAACCCGCTGGTCTGGAAACTGGTTGTCGCGTCGCTGAACTTTTGGCTGACGGAGACCGCGCCGACCTTGGGGCCGAGCACGAACTCCGCGCCGCCGGTCGGGAGCTGGAAAAGCGGGCTGAAGGTGGCGCTGTACGCGAACTCGCTGACGTCGGTCCCCGCGGGGAGGTCGCCGGGGTTGGTGATGTCGAAGCGCACCTCGCCGTTCAACGAGACGATATCGTTGAGGCGGCCGCCGATGAAGCCGCCCAGGCGCAGGCCGGGGTCCGTGTTGAAGGCTTCTGCCTGCTGGTACGAATGTATGCCGACGAACGGCATGAAGAGGATCACGTCCTTGCGGCGCAGGGGGCGCGGTCGTGGCGGCGGCGCGTTGGCGGCCTGTGGGATGGCGTAGCTTGCCGACGGCGGTGGGGCGCTCGGCTCCGCCGCCATCGCGGCCGCCCCGCCTTCCAGCAGGAAAGCAGCCAGCAGCAGCCCGGGCGATCGCAGGCGTCCTCCCATCCGTCCCTCCGTTCGATTGAACGAGCATGTTATCGCAAAACCGTCGCCCGACCGGTAGGCTCGGCCCAGGACTTTGAAGGGATTCTTGCTGCTGCTCGTCCTCGCCGCCGCGGGCCTCGCCGGCGTCATCTACTGGCGGCAATCCCTCCAGCCGCCCAGCGCGCCGGTCGTCGCTGCCGCCGGCAAACCCGCCAAGGAGGGCAAGCAGCGGCATCGGCGGCGGCGCGGCGTGAAACGCCTCGCGCGCAACGAGGTCGTCGTCGCGGCGGCGCCGTCGGGCGAAGCGCTTGCGGGCGAGGGCACGTCCCCGGCCTCCGCCGTCCGGCCGCCGCCGCCCGAAGACCCCGCCCCGCTTGCGCCGGGCGGCTCCTCGACGACCGAGGTGCCGCCCGATGACGTGTTCGGCCCGATCTCGTCACGGGCGCCGGGCCCGAGCGACGTGCGGCGTCAGCCCATCGTCGAGCCCGAACCCGTCAAGCTCCGCGCCGCCGACCTCAAGATCATATGGCAGGGCGAGGATCTGTCGCGGCCCGATGCCATGCGCCTCGACTTCTCGAAGGACGCCGTCGGGCGCGAGCTGTCGCAGGACGAGATCGACGCGCGCTTCCGCACGAAGGAGGCCGCCGTGATCGGATGCGTCACGCGCGCGCATCCCGACGCGTACACCTTCGTCCCGGGCCGCGTCACCGTGAAGTTCCGCATCCAGCGCACGGGCGCCGTGAAGGGCGTGCAGGTGGAGGCGCCCGTCATCTTGCACAGGGGCGGGCTCACCGGCTGCATCAAGGGCGTCGTGGGCGGCCTGCGGTTCCCGGCGTCGAACATGAGCCAGGTGATCACGTATCCGTTTTCGCTTTTGTAGCCGCCTCCGCCGCCCCCCGCTATGGGCGTAGCGATCTGACGCCCGCGCGAATCTCTTCTACAAGGAGCTGCGGCTGCTCCCAGGCGGCGAAGTGCCCGCCCTTGGGGAGCCGGTTGTAGTGGATCAGCTTGGGATACGCCTTCTCTGCCCAGCTCCGCGGACACTGATAGAGCTCGTCGGGGAAGGCGCTCACGGCGACCGGGATCGAAACATTGAAGGGAGCGAAGAAGATGGTCTTGTTCTCCCAGTAGAGTCGGGCCGCGGAGATCGCCGTGTTCGTCAACCAGAAGAGCGTGATGTTGTCGAGCACGTCATCGCGCGTGAGGCCTTCGGGCTTTCCGTCGAACGAGCGCGTGATCAGCTCCAGGCTGCGATCGTCATGGTCGATCATGAAGGCTGCGAGGCCGACGGGTGAATCCGCCAGCGCGGTCAGCGTCTGCGGGCGTGTCGCCATCAGGATCGCGTAGCCCAGGTGCTTGCCGAAGGCGGCCACCTGCTCGTACGCGCGTTTCTCGTCGGCGGAGAGGCCGGATGGCGGGGGGGCGTGGGCTGCGAGCGCCTTGGCGATGTCGGCCGGCACGGCGCTGGGCATGTTGACGTGAATGCCGAGCAGCTCCGGAGGTGCCTGTGCAGCCATCGACTCCGTGATGGCCGCGCCCCAATCGCCGCCCTGCGCGACGAACTGGTCGTATCCGAGGCGCTTCATCAGCACGATCCAGGCGCGCGCGATCTTGGCCGGGTCCCAGCCGTCGTTGGTCGGGGACGGCTTGCCCGAATACCCGTAGCCCGGTATCGACGGGATCACCAGATGGAAGGCGTCCGATGCCTTCCCGCCGTGCGCCGTGGGATTCGTGAGGGGATCGATGATCTTGAGCTGCTCGACGATCGAGCCGGGCCATCCGTGCGTGACGATGAGCGGCAGCGCGTCTTCGTGCTTCGAACGCACGTGGATGAAATGAATGTCCAGCCCATCGATCTCGGTCACGAAGTTCGGCGGCGCCTTCAGCTTCGCCTCGCACTTGCGCCAGTCGTAGTCCGTCGCCCAGTAGCGCGCGAGCTTCTGGATCGTCGCGAGCTGCGTACCCTGCGATACGTCCGCGACCGTTTCCCGTTCAGGCCACCTCGTCGCGTTTATGCGCTTACGCAATTCGGTGAGCTCCGCGTCCGGAACATCCGGGACTTGAAACGGACGAATCGCGGCCTTGCCGGCCGCCTGCGCGCTGGCGGGTTGTGTCGTGCTTGGTTGTGCCACGGTGCTCTCCTTCTCAGGGTTCGTAGAACCGCGGCGGCTGGCGGCGTGCCAGCTCATGACAGCAGCGATTCGGTCTCGAAGGTGTGCGCTCTGTAGGGCGTGGTGGGGAGTGCCTGAGAGCTCGGGACGCGCGCTTTAGGTGAGAGACATACGGGATAAGATGGTCCGGTCGTTTTGCCCATCACTGCGCAAGAGATCATCGAGGCGATGCGGGCGGCCTACGCATCCTGTGCCAGCTACCGGGATCGCGGTAGCGTGCGCATTGATTTCTTCGGCCCGTCGGGAGCGCCCACGATGTCGGAGGAGCGACCCTTCCTGACGGCGTTCCAGAGGCCAGACAGGTTTCGTTACGAGTTTCGCGGTCAGACGGGCGGGGGCGGTCCATTTCACCGCTACATCGTCTGGCGGGAGGGGACCGCGGTGCGGACCCGCTGGGAGCTCTTGGGCCGGGATGAGCGACCGGAGTCGCTCGTGCTCGCGCTCGCGGGCGCGACCGGCGTCTCCGGGGGCTCGGCGCACACGGTGCCCTCGCTGCTGCTTCCGGACGAGTTCGAGGGGGACGCACTGCGGAGGTTCGTCGACATCGAGCTCGTCGGGCAGACGGCGCTCGGCGGCGTCGCCTGCCACCACCTCACCGCCAGGGCGGCGCCGATCCCGGCCGACGTGCAGGCGCAGATGAACGAAGCCATCCGCAAGGCGACCGGTGGAATGGGCGCTTCCGCGCCGAGCGCCGAGCGCGATGCCACCCACCTTTGGATAACGATCGGCACGTCCCTGCTCCGGCGCATGGAGGAGCGGGTGAACTTCGACGCCTTTGCCACGGTCAGCGTCACCAACTACGCCGGAGAGACGGGCCTGACAATCGGCGATGACGAGTTTCGGTTCGATGGCGGCGGCCCCACAGTCCTGAACTAGAAACTCGCTCAGTAGTGGGGGGGCTTTTCGTTGGCGACGGGGTCCCCCAGGTCGTGCATCCGGCGTTGCAGCGCGACCAGCTCGCGCTGTAACGCCTCGATCTGTTTCTGGTGCTCGAAGACGGCCTGCGAGAGCTCGGCATATTGGCGTTCGAGATGGGTGTAACGGATCTCGAGATCGACGAAGCGGCCTTCCATGGGCGCGAAGCCTATCAGAGGGTCCGATGCGGTAGCGGACGGACCGAGGTAGGGCCCTCGGCTATCATGCGATGCGTGTGGTCCACGGGGACGCTCCGCTGGCGCGTCGGTCTCGGTCTGTTTGCGCTCGTGTCGGGGCTCGCGTGCGGCACCGGCCACGTTGCCGGCCCCGCGATCGCCCGAACGGCCGAGACCGATGCGGCGGTCGCCTCCGCGCGTGCCTGGCTGGACGTCCTCGTCACGAGGGACGCCGAAAGGCTGATCGAGATCACCCGGCTTCCGTTCACGTTCGCCGGGAGCTTCACATCTGTGGAGCACACGAAACCCTGCGATGCCATGATCGGCGACACCACGAGGCTGGAGAGGCTGATCGGGTGCATGGACGCCCAGGCGCGCAAGCTCCTCCCATGGCTCGGTCACGGGGGCGAACTGAAGCTCGAGCCGACCGATCGGATGCACCTGAGGACGTCAGTCATCGAGATGCTCGGCCCCGCTCGCCCCGGCGAGCGCCTCGTTGAGGCTGTCGTCGGCGATGAGGCGCATTACTTCGAGTTGGTGCTGCTCCTCGTCCCGGAGGAGAACGGATCGCGGACTCTCGTCTCGGCCCTCGCGCTCAGTGAGGCGATGGTTGACGAGTAGATTCCTTAAAGTAGCGATCGGGTGGTCGGCCTGATCTCGCCGCGCGCCGTTTCAATGACGAGATTCAAGCGCATGACTGAAGGAAGCTTCGAAGGCGTCGGCGGCATCAAGATCTTCACGCGCGAGTGGCAGCCGGCGGGCAAGCCCCACGGCGTGGTCGTGATCTCCCATGGATTCAACGCGCACAGCGGACAGTACGAATGGGTAGCCCAGCAGTTCACCGCCAAGGGGCTCGCAGTCTACGCGCTGGATCATCGCGGCCGCGGCCGCTCCGAGGGCGAGCGCTTCTTCGTCAAGTCGTTCTCGGACTACACGACGGATCTCGCGACGTTCATCGACATGGTCAAGGTGCGCGAGCCGGGCCTGCCGGTGTTCCTGCTCGGTCACAGCGCCGGCGGCGTGATCGCCTGCGGCTACACGCTGGAACACCAGGACGAGCTCGCGGGCCTCATCTGTGAGGACTTCGCGTACCAGGTGCCGGCGCCGGACATCGCGCTGGCGATCCTCAAGGGGATCAGCCGCGTGGCGCCGCACGCGCACGTGTACAAGCTGAACAACGCGGATTTTTCGCGCGACCCGGCGGCCGTGGCCGCGCTGAACGCGGACCCGCTGATCGCCAACGAGTCGCAGCCGAGCGAGACCGTCGCCGAGATGGTGCGCGCCGACGAGCTGCTCAAGAAGAGCTTCGGACGGTTCACTCTGCCGCTCCTCATCCTGCACGGCACCGCCGACAAGGTGACGAAGCCGAGCGGCAGCAAAGAGTTCTACGAGAAGGCCGGCTCTAACGACAAGACGTTGAAGCTGTACGAGGGGCACTTCCATGACCTGCTGGCCGACGTCGGCAAGCAGCAGGTCATGGCGGACATCCAGGCCTGGATCGACGCGCACATGGGGACGGAGATCCCGCGCCGCCCGCTCGAGCTGCGCACCTGAACCGCAACGGTCCGAGCGTCGCCGACCCCGGAAGACCGACAGCCCCGGCCGGGAGGCGTCGCTGCTATGGTGCGACGATGTCGTTCGCACGGGTGGAGTCTCTGGCGCACGACATCCATGCGCACTACGCGGCGCTGCGGGCGATCCGGACGCGCAAGGCGCTGGAGCGGAGCGCGTTGTGGGCGGAGATCGGCGGCGAGGTCAGGCGCGTGCTCGAGGGCGTGGAACGGGGCGATTGCGCGCTGGTCCCACCGCCGGCGGCGATACCGGCGCCGGGCGGGCGGGCTCTGCGGGCCGTGGCCTGGAACATCCAGCGAGGGGCGCGGCTCGATGACCTGCGGCGCGCCGTGGCCGCGCCGCCGTTCGCCGGGGCCGACCTGCTCTTGCTCAGCGAGGTGGACGTCGGCGTCGGGCGTTCGGGCAACCGCAACGTCGCGCGCGAGCTGGCCGAGGCGCTCGGCATGAGCTACGCGTTCGGTGTTTCGTACCTCGCGCTCACCGACGACTTCGGCGACGACGCGGGCGGCCTCGAGAACACGCTGGCGCTGTCGGGCGCGGCCATTCTCTCGCGCCATCCCATCAGGCGCGTCGAGAACATCGATCTCCCCGAGCTCCGCGACAAGTTCCACTCCTCGGAGAAACGACTCGGCAAGAAGCGCGCCCTGCTGGCGGAGATCGACCTTCCCGATGGGCCGCTGGCGGTGGCGGCCTGCCACCTCGACTCGAACGCCTCGCCCGCGCAGCGCGCGCGCCAGCGCTGCGCTGTCCTCGACCGAGGCCGGCGCAGCGGCGTCGCGCGCGCGCTGGTGGGCGGCGACTTCAACACCAGCACCTACGACATCTCCAGCACGCTGGCGCTGGTGCGGGACATCTTGCACAAGCTGCTGGTCATCGGGTTGCGCACCGCCATCGATCAGTACATGACGCCGGAGAAGCGCTCCGAGCGGCCGCTGTTCGAGCTCTTGCAGGCGCGCGACTTCGTCGTCGAGGGGTTCAACGATCGCGCCAACGGTACCTATTTCTACGACCTCACGGATCCCTACGTCCTCGACCGAGCGCGGACGCTGGTCGGCCGCCCGCTCACGCGCTTCCTCGTGCGCCTCCTCCGCCCCTGGGGCGGCCGCGTGCCCGCGCGCCTCGACTGGTTCACCGGCCGCAACGTCACCCCGGTGGCCGCGGCCGTGGAGGGCCCGCCCACCGCCGCCGACGGGCGCCCCCTGTCCGATCACTCGGCCATCATCGTCGACGTCGCGGTCTAGCTCTCTGCGCCTGTGCCGCCGAAGGATCGCGCGGCACGAAATCTTCGGGTGCGTGCTGGCCCCGGCGGACATACGGCAAGCCTCGGCGACCGTCCTCGATCGAAGTCGCCTCCGCTACGACGGCGAAGCCCGCCGTCACGCCGCCGAGGACTGCGCGGTGGCGGTCTCGGCGCGCACCGGCAAGCTGGTGGCGGCCAAGCACCCGTCGGGCGCGCGCGCCGCCGCCGGAAAACTCCGGCGGCTGTTCTCGTTCAAATAGGCGCCTCACTCATCACAGCGGCGAGGCGATCGCGGCTTGGCGGCCTGTCGACATCTGCCGATCCTCTCAGAACGGGTAGAAGCGCGCCACGAGCCCGAGGCCCACCACCAGCTGCGATGACGATGAGGACGACGCGGGTGCCCGCCACTCGCCGTAGAGCGCGACCCCGCCAAACCCCGCCCGCGCCCGCTCCACGATGCCGACGACTGGCGGTCGCTTGAGGCCCACGACGGCGCTCGCACGAACCGCGTGCAACGCAAACGTATCGTTCCGATCCGTCGCGAAGGTGAGCCGGTAGGCGCCGCTCAGCTCGAGCACGCCCTGCTCCCCCTCCCAGACGAAGAGCCCGACGCCGAGCTGCGCGCCGCCGTAGGGGAGCAACTCCTGCGCGCAACCCGTGCACCCGACGGCGCCGAGCGCGGCAGCGCCGTCGACGCGGATCGGGCCGATCCACCGGCCGACGCCCACGGTCGCGTCGAACGTGCCGCCGAAGCGGCGCGGGCGGCCGTCGCTCGCGGTCGCCGCCGCCCACCCGTAGCCGAGGTCGAACACGTTCACCCACTTACCCGTTGACGCCCACTGTGCTTCCGGCCCATCGCTGGTCACAGGGATGCGCACGCAGGCCGTGCCGCCGCCGGATACGACCTCCTCCACGTCCAGCACCGTCGGCCCCTGCGCGACCGGCGGCGCCGGTCCGAGGTCCCGAAGGCCAAGACGCAGCCGCTGGCCCCGGACGACGTCGAGGTCGGGTATCGAAAAATCCCCGCGATCGATCCAGCGCAGGGGCGCCCCCGCCGCGCAGGGCGGCGCGCCGGGATTCGCCCAGGCGAGCCGCCGGATGCGGGTATCGCGCTCCGCGACGACATCCAGGGACATCGGCCATCGATCCCCCATGTACCGATTCAGCTGCACCGGGGCGAGGGCGGCGGTAGGGCGCGGCGCGACCGGATGGTACTTCACGACGCAGCCCGCGCACGATCCGGCCACGATCGCGATCGGCGCGATCAGCCGGATCGCGCCGCCCATCGGTCAGGCCCTCGCCGGCGTCGCGTGCAGGCGGCGCCAGAAGAAGTACGACAGGCCCCAGAGCACGCCGGTGGCGGCGGCCCAGCCCCACGCCTGCGGGCCATCGCCGACGGAGAAGTGGGCGATGAGCGCCCAGGCGAGGTCGAAGGCGAAGCCGGCGTAGACCCATTCCTTGAGCCGCGCCGGCACCGGCGCGAGCAGCAGCACGATGCCGATCAGCTTCGCCCACGAGAGCTCGACCCGGAAGTAGGCGGGGAAGCCGAGGTGGGTGAACGCCTCCGCCACCTGCGGCAGGCGCAGTTGCGCGTAGGCGGTGAAGCCTATCTGCAGGCAGAAGAGCGCGGTGATGATCCAGTAGGCGATGGTCCTGGCCTTGGTGGTCTTGCCGGCGATGAAAGCCGGCTTCTGCATTGTCGCTTCCATGGTTCTTCCTCCCTTCCTATTTCCAGCCAGGCGTCTGGACGCCGAACTGCCTTGCGTAGTCGGCGTTCAATCGCTGCCAGCCGGCGTCCTTCATGAGCTCGGGACCGACCATGCGGCCAAGCGGCTCGCCCGCGAGCAGCCGATCCAGCACGTCGAAGCAGATGTGCCAGCCCGCCGCGCCCGCCGAGATCCACGCGCGATTGATGTTCGACCAGAGCGTGAGCTTCGTGCCGCTCCCGGGCAGCGGCTCCAGCTCCCAGCGCATGTCGCCGCCACCCCAGCTGTATTCGAGCGCCTTCTGCGCGTCGGCACGCTTGACCCGGGTCTCGGTCGTCGCGTGCGGCGCCGGCGCCCCGATCGTCGTCAGCTTCACCGGCCCCACGGCGGCCAGGCTGCGATCGGCGTCGAACGGTGCCCACTGCGACAGCTGCGCAGGATCTGTCAGCGCCTGCCACACCATCGCCGGGGGATGGCGGAGCTCTCGGACGAGAACGAGCGTCCACGTGTCGCCTTGTTTCTGCACTTCAGCCCCGGCCGCGGGGCCGGGCACATACGCATCACTGTTGCTCATCGTTTCTTTCCTTTCCCTGGAGACACCTGAGCCATGCGGTCGAGGTGACGTTCGAGAGCGTCGACGTGGGTGGACCAGAGGCGCCGGAAGGGCGCCAGCCATTCATCGACCTCCATGAGTGGCTCCGGCCTGATCCGGTAGAGGCGCCGCTGCGCGTCCACGCGCGCTTCCACGAATCCGGCGTCACGGAGGAGACGGAGATGCTTGGAGACCGAGGGCTGCGGCATCCGGAGTTGCCGCTCGATCTCGCCGACGGATTTCTCGGACGAGGCCAGTAGGCTCAGGATGGCGCGGCGGTTCGGCTCCGCGATGATGCTGAAGGTAGATTCCACGACACGTATATTCCTCATTAGGCATATACGTGTCAAGCCATAAGTAGCTGAAGCGGGCGCCGGCCGCGCGCTGTTCGCCGGGTTGCCGAAGCGGATCGACCTCGGTCTCGCCGAGCAGGCCCGCTTCGATGACGGCACATTCGTCGTTCGCTACGAAGTGAAGCCCGCGTAAGGGTTGCGCAACGGCGGCCGGAGCGGCGCGAAGGCGTCAAAAACGTGGCCGAATTCTGATCCGGATCAGCAGACCGGGGAATTGTCAGAAGACCAGGATGTCTAGCCCCCGTCAGCCCCGTCGTTCGCTTGCTGTCGTCA
>Ga0137433_1001248_pt1 | contig 10997 bp, 9 predicted proteins | sample EasRivERMZT840_2_FD_102335 | JGI IMG/M metagenome (GOLD analysis project Ga0137433, IMG submission 102335) | Soil microbial communities from meander-bound floodplain in the East River, Colorado, USA - East River MetaG ERMZT840_2 | ecosystem: Environmental > Terrestrial > Soil > Floodplain ...
CGCGGCGTCTTGCCACGGTGTCCTGTTTGAAGAATGCGGTAACTTAACCCGGTGCTGGGATTTTAGTAAAGGCCAATGTTGGAGTGAGACTACGAAAATTTCAGTACGATCAGAGTGCTGTCGTCGTGGGCGGGTACGTCGCCCAGAAAGTCCTTTAGACCGTCTCGGATCCGGCGGTGGATCTGGCTCGCAGTGGCCCCCCGGGCGCTGCCGACGACCTCTGCAAGGCGCTCAACGCCGAACTGTTCGTCGCGGGAATTTTCGGCTTCGCTGACACCGTCTGTATAAACCACAACCACTGATCCGGACTCCACACTTGAGATCTCCCTCCGGAATTTCACGCGCGGAAACAGCCCTACCGGCGGATCCCCTCCACCGTCATATTGGACAACCTGGCCGGCGGCTGTGACCAATAATGGCGGATTGTGTCCGGCCCGGATGTAATGAACGCGGCGACCGACGGAATCCACGAGCATGACGATCATCGTCACGAAAACGCCTGCGCTGGTTGTTTCGACGAACGTCTCGTTCAGGATGCTCGTGATGTCTTCCAGCGCGTGGACTCGCCGAATCAGCGCCCTGCACGCCGCGTGCAGGGACGACATGACGAGGGCAGCGCCGATGCCCTTTCCGGAGACATCGCCCACGATCACGAGAAATCGAGTGTCCTCAAATGGAAAGTAGCCGACGTAATCCCCGCCGACGGCTTCGCACATTTCGCTCGACGCGCAGATCTCGACACCTCCATAGCTATCGGGGATCTTGGGAGAGAAGTTCTCCTGAATCTCACGGGCGAGGAGGAGCTCCTGCTCGATTTTCCTTTTTTCAAGGATTTCGCGATGGAGCTGAGCATTTTCAAGGGCGAGCCCGATATGGACCGACACGCCGGAAAGAAACTCCTCGTCTTCTTCCATCAACGGCTTTGTTCGATTCAGCAGCTCCAAAACGCCTACGGTTTCGCCAACCCGGTTGATGATAGGCATGCAATAGATGTCGTTGGTGCGATAACCCAGCACGGCGTCGAACGACGGGTCAAAACGATCATCCGCATACGCGTCCGGAATGTTGATCGTCTGACCGGTTTTACCGACGGTGCCGGCGATTCCCTTTCCGATTGGCAGGATAATGTCCTTGTCCTCAACATCCTGCGCCACCAGCGAACGGAGTTGGGCCCGTTTGCGCTCCATGACGAAGACGGTCCCGCGCTCGATACCGACCTCATCACGAACGATCCTGAGGATGATGGCCGTCAACTCGGCAAGATCCAGAGTCGAATTCAGCAATTTTGCGGCTTCGAGAATCCTGTGAAGCCGCTCGATGCTGCGAATCGCATCCTGGTGAGTTTGGGCCGGTTTTGACGTTTTCATTTTCGGGAGCGATTAAGCCACAACAAGCCTCAAAAGTCTAATAGGGACCGGGTATCACTCAACCGAAATTGTCGCCAGTTTTCTCCGGGCGTAGCGAAGATCCATCATGAGAAAGCTCTCGATCCGCAGCCTTTCCTGGAACTGGACAACCTGCTCGACCGTCTTGCCTGCTCCCAGCGCCACGATCCCGGCATCTTTTACAGGAATTACCTTTTCGGGATAGGCAATCTCCAGGAACCGCGGCGCAAAGTTGAATGGCTGCCCCACGCTTTTGACCTGAATTCGCATCCGATCGGGCAAGAACTCCAGAATCCGCATTTCGAATTGGTCGGTCTTGAGGACGACATCTTTCATTGGCTTGCCGTTGAAAAGGATAGCCACGCTTAACCTCCAGACGACAACGGATCGCAGGGGCCGATCCCGTTACCGATTTGCAGCGCGTTGTTTATCGCATCGGTCACAAACCTTTTACCCAACGCGACAGCTTCCGGGACAGCCTGTCCAAGCGCGCAGTACGCAGCGATCGATGCGGAAAGAACACAACCTGTCCCGTGCGTGTTGCGAGTCGAAGAACGCGGCATACGAAGGTACGTGAAGCCGGCGCCATCGAACAGGACATCTGTCGCGTCATCGCTTTTCAGGTGTCCTCCTTTAACGAGGACGTTTCTCGCGCCCATGCCATGGATCTCTCGCGCGGCTGTTTCCATTTCTGCAACCGACTGTACGGGCTTGCCGGTCAGCGCAGCAGCTTCATCAAGATTAGGTGTTACCAGTACCGCCAGTGGAAGAAGCAGACGGCGAAAGGTCTTGAGGGCTTCGGCTTGCATCAGCATCGTTCCCGAAGTCGAAACAAGAACCGGATCCACGATGACATTAGCCACCCTGTACTGCTTGAGCTTATACGCGACTACTTCGATGACGGCGTCGGTCAAAAGCATTCCTGTTTTCGCAGCATCCGGCGGCAGGTCCGTGAGGACAGCATCCAGTTGCTGAGAGACAAAGTCCGGTGGCACTTCTGCTATCGCAGAAACTCCGAGTGTGTTCTGAGCCGTCATGGCTGCGACGACAGCCATGCCGTAGACGCGTAATCGCGCAAAAGTCTTGAGGTCGGCCTGGATGCCGGCGCCGCCGCTCGGGTCCGAGCCCGCGATCGTCAGGACTTTTGGGATGCCGTCATCGGCAGACACCGACCGTCTCCACCGAGTCACCCGTTCGAACTGTGCCCGGCTCCAGGACTCTTACAAACATTCCACGACAACTTTGCAGTTGATCCTGCAGTCCATACCGCACGCGATCCATCTTCGTGCATGGTTCGCAAGGAATCGTGACTTCAACCAGCGCATCGCCGATCCGGAGTTGCTGGCCCTCACTTAATTGCATGACGTCGAGGCCGTCGATCACCATATTTTCTGAGATAGAGCCCGGATCGAGATCGAATTCGTCCAGGGCGGTGCCGGAGATCAACAGCACCTGGCGTCGTCGGACGGAACCCGTGTGATAGTCGCCTTGGAGGCCGCCGGCGGCCTGCACGGATTGGAGTGGAACAGCGCGTGCCCCCTTCTTCGGCTTGATAAAAATGGCGCGAACTGTTGCTTCCACGGCGTGATTATAATGTTGCCTATGTTGCGTCCTGCATCCTTTCTTGTCGTCGTGGCGTTGTTCATCGAATCGAGTCCGGCGGTTGCGCAGACGCCGCCTCCCGGCGCGCCTTTCGATGCGGCAAAGCATCCCAATCCGATCGTTACGTTTGTCGAGTTGAAGGACTTCAAGCCGGTAGATTCTCAGCAGGCGACGAAGGAAAGCGGTGTCGAGCTGATGGGAATCTCAAAAGAAGAGGGCCAGCGTACCTCTATCGACATGGCGGACGGCCGATTCGTGAAGAATATGTCGATCCTGGGATTTCGTACCGACGTTACGCTGTATCCCGTCGTCCGGCAGCGATTCAAGCTGGCCACAGGCGCCGACCTGGTGCTCTACTCCTTCAGGTTTCCGAGGGTCGCCCTGCCCAAGGATTTCGCTCGCATCGTTTTGAACGAAGCTGCTGTCGAGAAACGAAAGAAGCCCAGCGAAATGCGATTCGGCGGTGAGAAACCCGAAGTGCTGGAGATCCGCGGCGCTCCGGGATTGTTGTTTGAGAACGAGCGCGATGGCGAAATCACGATTTACTGGCAGGAAAACGGGATCGGTAACGCGGCAACAGCGAAGCTTCCGAGGAGAGAGTTTTTCGAGATTATCGAAGACCTGCTGTGATTGACATCAAGACCCGCCAGGAGGAGGAGCCATCACGAGCCTTCTGCCTTCGAGATTCTTCTTAATAGGATTTTTCAGCCCTTCCGGTTCCGGCAATCCGACCAGGTGATAGATGTTGCCGATATGCTGCCGGAACAGCGAATCAAAGATCGCGTCGTTATCGCTTGAGAAATCGTTTCCAAACCACCACATCCAGTCACTGCCTTCGGCTATGAGCAGTTCCTCGTAGGCAAGGTTCCATTCATCTTCGGGAACGTGTCCTTTTCGGGCCATCAGAGCTTCACGAGCGCGGATGATCCAGGCCCAGGCCTGATGGTCCTCGGGATGGCCGATCCAGATACTGAAGTTCGCGCTCGCCCATGAGCCCGGGGCAAGCCAGTCGAGTTTTTCCGCGGGGATTCGCTTCTGCGCCTCCGACAGAGTGACGGCTTCCAGCGCCGGTTCATTCTGAATGCCCTCGAACACTCGCCGCAGAAAATCACGGCCGCTGTTCTGGTAGTAATCCCATGGGTTTTCGCCATCCAGGGCAAGGACGACATGAGCGCCGTCCGGAAAGTCCCTCAGCCTGCGAAGCAGATCACCTGCGCTGTCGGCGGCCGGCGCATGCATGTACTGAAAACCGATCAGATCGGAGAGCGCGCGATCCCTGAAAAAGATGGTCATGTCGCCGCGCTTGAACGGGTGAAACAGGCGGCGACGGTTGTCCCAGTTCAGGTCAACGCCGGATTTGGCAAGGATGCCTTCATCGGTGGCCATCCATCGGAATCCGACCGATGACGCGAGCAGCGCCGCGTCGTTGGAGACCGATCCTTCGGAAGGCCACAGACCTTCCGGCAGCCTGCCGAACCGCTCGCCTATGAATTTACGGGCCCGCTCGAGCTGTTCCCGGGCGTCATATGGAAAATGAACATGGACCGGGACGCGGCCATCGACGTGGCTGTCAATCAGTATAGGCAGGATCGGGTGATAAAACGGAGTCGTGGAGATCTCGATAACGCCGCGATCCTGCATCTGTTTGTACGCGGGAACGATTTCACGAATCGTCTTGATAACGATTTTGCGCAGCGCCGCCTTGTCCTTTTCCGTGAAGTTTCTTCCCTTCTCGACGAAGTCTTTGGGCCTGCGGTCGTGATCCATCCATGTCAAAGTCCACCAGATCTGAATGTCCCGGATGTCCTGGTCGGAAAACGCGTGATGCCGGGATGGATCGCTTCGCCGTTCGTAGAGCTCGAAATACCGGGGAAACGGCTGCAGCATCGTGCGGACCGGCACAGGAAAAAAGCGCTCGATGATGTAACCGCGATCGGTTTCATTCAGCTCTTCAACGGGCTTGAAGGCCAGCTCAAATACAGCGTCGTTCGCTTTGCCGGCTCCGTACTCCTCGAGCTGAACGATCAGTGAAGGAACGAGATTGAATGTCTGATGGACCTCGGGAAACTCACCTGCCAGGAGCGGCATGCCCAGATAGTCTTTCGTTCCGTGCAGGTACGCCCACGGCATGACATAGGTTTTGCGCACCAGATCCTTGTAGAACGGCTGGTGCATGTGCCACAGAAATGAAACGAGAACCGACATATTGATGGCAGAATGTTCCTGGCGTTTATGAGAATTCTCGATCGCTACATCTTCAGGGAGATTCTCTTCCCATTTCTGATTGCGCTGATCGCACTGACTTTCGTCGCTTTCCTGGCCTTCTCTCGCGAGATCGGATGGCTCCTGGAACTTATCGTCCGTCAATCGGCGACGGCCGGGGACATCTGGGCGATCTCCGCAGCATATATACCGAACGTTTTAACTTTTACCATCCCAATGGCTGTGTTGGTAGGCATTTTGACCGGTTTCGGAAGAATGTCGTCGGACAGCGAAGCCATTGCTTTTCGCGCGACCGGCATTTCGATGGTCCGCATTTTGATGCCGGTACTCGCTCTGGGACTGCTCGCGTTCGCTGCGAATCTGGCCATGAGCGTCTGGATTGCCCCTGAACGGACTGCAAATCTGCGCGACGTCCGTTATGAGTTTCTGGCGAGGCAGGTCTCCCTCGAAGTCAAACCGCGAGTCTTTAATGAAAGCCTGGCCAATTACGTCCTGTATGTTCAGAACGTCAGTCAGGAAGGATTCAACTGGGACGGAATTCTGCTCGCCGACATGAGCGATCCCGAACAACTCCGCGTGATATTCGCGCAGTCGGGCGCCGTCACAAAGGACGATGACAAGCGGGTTTTCACGCTCGCGTTGACCGACGGCAGCACGCATCTGGTGTCGCCGCGGTCGCCCACGTTGTATTCGCAGGACAGCTTCGACTCCCGAACGATTTCCGTGGCCATGCCCGAAGCGCCGGCGAAACAAACGCGAACGGTTATCTCCGAAATATCGACGGCTGCTTTATGGACGGCCATGAAGGCCGGCGCCGCGACATACGAAGAGCGCGTCGAGTTTCATCGCCGGTTCGCGCTTCCCTTCGCCTGTCTCGTCTTCACGCTGGCGGGTTTGCCTTTGGGTGTTTCCACGACGCGCGGCAGCAAGTCGATGGGGCTCATACTGAGCCTGATCCTGATGCTTGTTTACTATCTCGCCTTCATCGGCGGGACTCGCGTGGCCGGAAATGCGCAATTTTCACCTTTCCTCGGAGCATGGCTGCCGAACCTTGCGTTTCTGGGCCTGGGGATTTTTCTGATCATCCGGTCCAACCGTGAGCAGGACAATCCGCTTCTGAGCCGGCTCGCTGCCGCCATGCGATGGTTTTCGGACAAGCGCACCGAAGCGCGGTCCGGTCGCGACCGGTGGACGCAAGCCCTGACGCACCATCCAAAACTGTTCCGGTTACTCGACAGTTACGTGCTGCGCCGTTTCTGGTTTTTCTTCACGCTCGTCCTGGTCGCCTTTGTATCGGTCTTCATCCTGATCACGCTCTTTGAACTCCTGCCGGATATCGTGAAGAATGGAATAGGCAGCTCGGTCGTCGTCGTCTATTTTGCGTTTCTTCTTCCGCAAATCCTCTACTACGTCGTTCCGTTGACCGTGCTTCTCGCTATCCTGATCGATCTCGGCACCCTGACGAAAACGAACGAAATTCTGGCTGTCAAAGCCGGCGCGGTCAGTCTCTATCGGATGGCGATGCCGTTGCTGATCACGAGCCTTTTGTTGTCGGCAGGGATGTACTTCCTGCAGGATTTCATATTGCCTTACGCCAACCAGCGGCAGGATGCCTATCACGACGTCATCAAGGGGCGCGCACCGCAAACCTACCGTGATCCGCAGAGGAAGTGGATGGCCGGTTCCGAAGGACGCATTTATTACTACAACTACTTTGATTCGGATCAGAACATCTTCGGCGGTATCTCCATATTTTCTTTCAAGCCCGGAACTGTCGAGCTGGACGAATGGATCTTCGCGTCACGAGCCATGTGGGACGGGTCCCGTTGGCGCTTCGAAGACGGCTGGAAGCGGCGGATCGGCGAAACGGGTTCGGTGGATTATCAGACATTTACGACGCTGGACGTCGCCGCATTGGATCAGCCCGACTATTTCAAGAGAGAAGTCCGGACTGCCGCACAAATGACCTACCCGGAATTGAAACGCTACGTCGGCGACCTGGAACAGAGCGGGTTTGACGTCAGCGGCATGATGGTCGACTTGTATCGGAAACTCTCTTTTCCTCTGGTCTCGTTCATCATGGCGATCATTGGAATTCCCTTCTCGTTCACCACAGGAAAGAAGGGCGCCTTCTACGGAATCGGCCTGTCGATCATCATCGGGATCTTCTATTGGTCGACCTTCGAGTTCTTCTCCAAGCTGGGGGGGATCGATCGCCTGTCGCCGTTCATTGCGGCGTGGTTTCCCAACCTCATCTTTGGTTTTGGCGGTATCTGGATGATGCTCCGCGTGAAGACCTGACCTGTCGGCCTAACCTGTCGGATAGACACATCGTGATCCGGATAGACCGCGTCCTTCGACATTTCAGTTAAGTCCAGGGTTTTACTTCATTTGTCCTATGGCACATCAACTGCCATGTCGTGCGCATGTTGACCAAAAGACGACTTTACGAATTCGGTGATTTTCGCGTCGACACCGGACAGTTCCTCTTGAGCAAGGCCGGCCACGCCCAACCCATCACGCCGACAGTATTCAGGATTCTCCAGATCCTGCTTGATCGGGCGGGCGAAGTAGTCACCAAGGAAGAGTTGATGAAGTACGTTTGGCCGGACAGCTATGTCGAGGAAGGCAATCTCAACCGGAACATGTCAACGCTTCGCAAGGCTCTCGACGAGAAGCCGAGCGACCACAGATATATCGAGACCATCCCAAAAACCGGATACCGGTTTATTACTTCCGTACGAGCGATCGATTACCAGCCCCCCGCAGGCGTTCTGCGAAAGGCGACGAGCCGTCACGAGATCGTTGGCCGTGAACTCGAACGCGAGACGCTTCGACGAGCATACGAGCAGGCGCAGCAAGGCACGGCCGGAATCGTGTGTATCAGCGGCGATGTCGGGCTTGGCAAAACGGCTCTGGTCGATACCTGGCTTGATGACCTTGCCAACGACGGCCAGACCTTTCACCTCGCGCGGTGCCGTTGTTCCGAGCCCTTAACTGAAAGCGAGCCGTACATGCCCTGGATCGAGGCGTTGACTTCGCTCGCTCAGGAGCCCACGGTCAGCGAGATCATGATGAAAGCCGCACCGGGCTGGCATCGCGAGATCTCTCACACGGGATCGGCCGTCCTGCGCAGTATGAAACGTGAACTGCTGGACTTCTGCAGGCAGGTTTCGGTCGTGCACCCGCTGATCCTCGTTATCGACGATTTCCACTGGTCGGACGCCGCTTCAGCGGATCTCCTGGCATTCCTCGCTTCCCGGCTGGAGTCCAGCCACGTGCTCGTCGTCGTGTGCTACCGGGGTGTCGAGATGAAGATCAAGAGCCATCCGTTCCTCCGCGTTCGAGCAGAACTCCTGAGCCGCGGACCCTGTACCGAGATCCAGTTAACACCGCTGGACCGCGAGCATATCGAGGAAATTTGTATGCTGGAGAACGGGTCACGAAGGGCCCGGCCTAACGATACGGACCTTCTTTACGCCAAGTCGGACGGCAACCCGTTGTTCTTCCGGGAACTGATGCGCGGTGAAGAGGGACGTCTGAGCGATTCCTTCCGCCAGATGATTCAGGCCGGCATCGACCGGCTGGACGACACGCATCGCCAGTTGCTCGTTACCGCCAGCGTCCAGGGCCGCGAGTTCGATTCGGCGGTTCTGTCGTCGACGGTCCAGGTTGCATCGCAGGACGTGGAAGAGTCGCTCCAGGAACTCGATGAGACTTACGGCCTGATCCAGCGAATCCGGGATGAGGACCTGGGGAATGGCCGATACACCGTGAGGTACCGCTTCGTTTACGCCCTGTACCATGAAGCGTGCTACGCCTCGCTGGCGCCGACCAGGAAAGCTTCGCTCAGCGCTTCGCTGGCAGAGGCGTTTCTGACGTACTACGGCAACTAGATAAAACGCCAAGGCGCCAAGGCACAAAAAAATTCGGGGTCGGACCCTTGCTTCATCAGTTCCTGGGCCTGACCCCGAATTTTTTGTGCCTTGGCGCCTTTGTGTTTACAGCCCGGCCTGTTCCTTCATCTTGGCGGCCTTATCTGTCTTTTCCCAGCTGAACTCGGGTTCATTCCGCCCGAAGTGACCATAGCTGGACGTCTTCCGATAGATCGGCCGGCGCAGATCGAGCGACTCGATGATGCCGCGCGGCGTCAACTGGAAGTTCTCGCGGATCAATTCCGAGATCTTGTCCTGGTCGATCTTGCCCGTTCCGAACGTGTCCACGCTGATGGAAACCGGATCGGCGACGCCGATCGCGTATGCGAGCTGGATCTCAGCGCGGTCAGCCAAACCGGCCGCCACGACGTTCTTGGCAATGTAGCGCGCCATATAGCAGGCCGAGCGGTCGACTTTCGTCGGGTCTTTTCCGGAGAACGCGCCGCCGCCATGACGACCCATGCCGCCGTAGGTGTCGACGATGATCTTTCTGCCGGTCAGACCGCAGTCGCCCTGAGGACCACCGACCACGAAACGGCCCGTCGGGTTGATGTGATATTTCGTCTTGGCATCGAGGAGGGCGACCGGAAGAGTCGGTTTGATGATGTGCTCGATCACCTCTTCACGGAGCTGAGCGTTGGTAACCTCAGAAGAATGCTGGGTTGAAATGACGACTGTATCGATACGGATCGGCTTGTCGCCATCGTATTCCACGCTGACCTGTGACTTTCCGTCCGGACGCAGGAAGTTGGGAACGCCGGCGCGTCTCGCATCGGCAAGCCTCTTGGTGAGCTTGTGCGCCAGCAGGATGGGCAGCGGCATCAGTTCGGGGCTTTCGTTGGTTGCATATCCGAACATGAGGCCCTGATCGCCGGCACCACCGGTGTCGACGCCCATGGCGATATCCGGAGACTGGGTATCCACTGAGGACATGACTGCGCAGGTCTTGTAATCGAATCCGAAGTTCGCGTCGGTATAACCGATGCTTTCGACTGCTTTGCGAACGATCGATGCGTAAGGAATCACGCACTTTGTGGTGATCTCTCCAGCCACCAAGGCCAAACCGGTGGTGACGAGCGTTTCGCACGCCACGCGGCCCATCGGATCTTCGGCCATCACGTAATCCAAAATAGAATCCGAAATCGCATCAGCGACTTTGTCCGGATGGCCTTCCGTTACGGATTCGGATGTAAATAAATGCCGGCCTTTAATCACTGCCCTTCCTCCTCTGTTATCTGCGCTCTGAAAAACGCAGTCCGAGATAATACCCCAAACTCAAGCACGTGGATGATAACTTTTGTAGATCTCTTTCAGCCGTTCCCGCATGACGTGTGTATAGATTTCGGTGGTGGAAATCCGGGAATGGCCAAGCATCGTTTGAACGGCGCGCAGGTCTGCTCCGCGCTCCAAAAGATGCGTTGCAAATGAATGACGTAGCACGTGTGGCGTCAACCTTTTCTTGATGCCCGCCCGGACGCCATACGACTTCAGGATCTTCCAGAAGCCCATTCTTGTAAGCCGTCCGCCACGGTTGTTGAGGAACACATAATTGGTCGGCTTCTGAACGCGTCGTCCCTGCAGGTAACCGCTCAAGGCGGATACGGCGGAGCCTCCGAGCGGGACGATCCGCTCCTTGTCTCCCTTTCCCATGCATCGGACGAAGCCGGCATCGAGGTTCACTCCGTCAAGCCTCAGACCAATCAGCTCGGAAACCCGCAATCCCGTTGCGTACAGAACTTCGAGCATCGCGCGATCCCTTAACCCTTTCGGCGTAGCGGTATCCGGCACGGCGAGAAGTTTGTCCACATCGTCGAGAGTCAGAACATTTGGGAGCGGTTTCCACCAGCGCGGC
>Ga0137433_1001249_pt1 | contig 10973 bp, 7 predicted proteins | sample EasRivERMZT840_2_FD_102335 | JGI IMG/M metagenome (GOLD analysis project Ga0137433, IMG submission 102335) | Soil microbial communities from meander-bound floodplain in the East River, Colorado, USA - East River MetaG ERMZT840_2 | ecosystem: Environmental > Terrestrial > Soil > Floodplain ...
ATCCCTTCGCCGTGATTTGAGCAAACTGGCGGCGTCGCTACGGCCGGCCAGCTTCGAGTCGATAAAACACCGTACGCGGCCGGGGAGTGAGGGTGTGAGTGTAGGTTCGAATGGTGGAGGACAGGTTGGACGCGCCGGGGACGCGGGTGAAGCTTCGAGCGAGATTCGTGCTGTACCAGATGGTGTAAACCCGGCCCGTGACGGTATTCCAGTTCAGAACATTCGGCACTCCATTCACTCCTCGCGTCAGGGAGAGCCGAAGCTGGCTGCTCGGATCGTTTGGATTCAGACCCGCGATGTACGATTGCCAGAGCGGAAGGCCGTTCGCGCCCGTGAGGTTTACCGCCGTTTCGAAGTTGCTCGTGTATCCATGCATTGCCAGCCACCAGTGGGGCGTTGGATGGCTGACTGTCAGGACTTCTGCGAAAACCGCCTGGATGGACGCGTTCGTGTTGAGGACCAGGATGAGAGGATTGCTGGTGCCGGCCGCGCCGTTGGTCCATAGCACAAACCGATAGTACGTGGCAGGAGTCGCTGAAACCTGGACGGACGCCCCGGCCGCGTACAAGGCATTCGATGGCGCGACTGTGCCCCAGCCGGAATTGTTGGCTGTCGCCGTCAATCGCACAGTAGAAACACCGGCCCCGGCGACAAATCCGCTGATGAAATATTGTCCAATGCTGCCGTAAGACGTGTAGCCAGTGGGAGGTGAAATAAGGGGCGTGCCAACTCCGGTGTTCCGGACATACAGATAATACGTGCCCTGTGTCACGATGGTTTGAATCCGTGCCGTCGTCTGGCTCGATGGATTGTCGGCGAGGACGAGCGTGCCGCTGGTGTCGCGGAGTTCAATCGACACATCAAGGTTTCCGCCGCGGCTTCCCGACGGAGTGATCCACGGATTCACCATCAAATTCAACGGTCCGTTTCCGGTCGTGAACGAGAAGACATCCACGTCGGTGTTCCGTTCCAGAATTCCCTTGTTCGCTGGATTCGTGTTCGTCGGATCGTTTTCGGGCGTGGTGGACACGATATTGGTGCCACCGGTGAGCACCAGGGCAGTTGCCCCGGCAGTGACATTGGCGTGGTCGTCGTTGCGGAAGGAGATCTCCGCAGCAAGAACGGACAGATCATCCTGCGTGTTGTCCGCGAGATAATAGTCTCCCTTGGACCATTGAGTGACATTGCGGCTGGTGACGCTGCCCATGATGGGTCCCCACGACGTGTCTCCGCTGCCGTGACCGCCGTAATATTCGGCGCCATCCGTCTTGCCGTCGTGGCTCAGGCCGAGGTTGTGCCCGATTTCGTGAGAGACCGCTTCCGCGATGGAAGAGGCCGAGCCGCCGCCCAGGTTGTTGTAGTAAATCCAACCGGGGCGGTAGGTGCCGTAATTGGAATTTCCGAAGACATTGACGTAAGCCACGCCTCCCGCCCCCGAAGACGGATTGTTCACGCCGTTGGAGTCGGTGTTGCGTGTAATCAAGGCGTGCGCCGTGCGCGTCCCGAAGGTTGCGGGACGTTGGGTCGTCACGTCGATGTTGAACGGTGCGTAGTCTTCGGACACCCGTTGCCAGACACGCTTGATGGTGGTCTGTTCGGAGTCGCTGAACGTTGAGAAATCGGTGTCCGTGCTGAAGGCGACGGCGGGAATCGTGGTGCGCCCGTCGTTGTTCCACGAAGTGCCGCTCACGTTTTCGCCCGTGAAATTCAAGTAAAGAACGTTCGGCGCGCCGGGTTTGCTGTGAAAGACGAGGCTGGCTGCAAATGGACTCACGGGCACGGACGCTTCGGCGATGGCTGGTTCGGATTCCGCTTCCGCCGCCTCCGCAGGATCTACCGTGAAGTTGTCCACATAAAACAATTCGCCATCCCCATCCGGTTCGAGCGATTCGAGGTCCAGTTCCGTAAAATGAAAGCTGCGCAGCCGTGTGAGCGCCCGTTGCCGCGCCTCGTCCGGGAGACGTTCGAGACGCGAGCGTAACCGGCTGGCCGGCAATTCTTCAACCCGGCTGAGTATGCCGGGCGCGAATTGACGAGGGCGCGGAGGCGGTTGCTGGCCCTGGGCCAGCAACGCGGAAAACAGAACTAAAACACCTGCGCTCCACAGGTGAGGCAAACCGACGGCACGACAACTCATACGACAAAGTCCGTTTTTGGTTGGTCCTGGAACACCTCCAGTCCGCTTTGCTTGCGGCCCGCCGCGTTGGTGGGCCGGGCCACAAGCCGCGTTGCTTGGAAAGCAGGCACCATTCCAGCGCCGGTGGCCATTCAGTACGAGGAGATGAGAAGGCTAAGTGCTTGAAGACAGGTCGGGACTTCCCAGGCGGGAGACACCTTTCTTACCAGCTGCGGAAGGCAACTTGCCGAGGTCGGCATTGGCCTTCAATTCTCTATCGCGCTTACGAGCCAACCGGGGTCACGCCGGGGGCTTCACAGTGGCGACGACGAGGGATTCGGGCTTGAGGAATTTGCTGGCGGCGGCACGGGTCTGCTCCAGCGTGACCGCTTCGTATTTGGCGTCTTCGGTATCGGTGTGCTGGTAGCCGAGGCCGAAGAGTTCGTCGAGGGCAACGGACATTGCGTAGCTGCCCAGGTCTTGTCGGGCAATTTTTTTCTGGCCGATGACCTTGGCCTTGGCGCGTTTGAGTTCCTCGGCGGTCAGGCCGTTCGCGCGCAGTTCTTCGGCTTCCTTGAGCAACTCGCTTTCGACGAGTTCGACCTTGGCGGGATCGGTGCCGACGTAGAACGCGAAGTAGCCAGGGACCAGTCCCAGGAAGTTCTGCGCTCCGACGTAGTAGGCGAGCCCGAGCTTTTCGCGGATGCGGACGAAGAGGCGTGAGCCAAGGTCGCTGCATGCTTCCTGGATCAATTCGAGCGCGAAGCGGTCGGGATCGTGCAGCGTCGTGCCGGGAAAGCCGATGACCATCACCGCCTGCTTTTTGTCGCGCGTGTCGATGATGTGTTTCGGCTTCTGCAACAGTGCGACGGATGGAAGTTTCTCCAGCGCGGCAGATCCCTTTTTCCACGCCCCAAATTTTTTGGCCACTGCGGCTTTGACTTCGGACGCCTTCACGTCGCCGAAAATGGCAAGAACGCAATTGTTGGGGACCGCGAGCGCGGCATGGAAGTGCTTGAGGTCGGCCGCTTGGATTTTTTGCACACTGCCTTCGGTGCCGCTGCTGTGAAGGCCATAGCTGGTTTCACCAAAGAGACCGCGCCGCATCAAGCGGCTGGCGCTCGCCAGCAGTTCATCCTTCTGCGCTCGAATGTTGGCGAGCTGAATCTGGCGCTCGCGTTCCAGCGCGGCGGAGGGAAACACGGGATTCAGCAACACGTCCGCGAACAGGTCCAGGCCGGTCTTGAAGTCGCTGCTCATCACCTCGGCATTGACGCCGTAGCTGTTGTTGCCGCCGTAGGCATCGAGATGTCCGCCCACTGATTCGATCTGCGAGGCGATCTCCTCGGCCTTGCGGCTCCTGGTGCCCTGCATCAGCATTTTGGCGAGGAGCGCGGTAATGCCGCTGTTGACGGGCGTCTCGGCCAGCACCCCGCCTTTGAGGGCGGCGCGGAATTCGACAAAGGGCAGGCGGTGGTCCTCTTTCACCAGCAGGCGCAGGCCGTTTGGAAAATTGAATTTCTGAACGGCGTTGTCCGTGTGCGTCTCTGCCTGGTGCGCCGACCTGACAGCGGCGCCCTTGGGCAGAAGCGTGTAGAGCGTGCGGTTTTCCTCGGAGAGATAAGCGCGGGCCACGCGTTGCAAGTCCGCCGGGGTGATGCGTTTCACGGCGGCGAGATAACGCTCGGAGAAATTGAGATCCCCGGCAGCCATCCAGTTGCCACCCAGGTCTTGCGCCTGGCCCTGCATGGTCTTCCGGCTGGCGAGCGTGCCGGCGGTGAATTGTTTCACAGCCTTGGTCAGCTCAGCTTTGCTGACGGGCTTGTTTTTCATGCGCTCGACTTCGGCCAACATCGCGGCGCAGGCGTCGTCGTATTTGTCCGGTTCGACGACGGCGCTCATGCCGAACAGGCCGGGATTTCCGGGGCTGTAAGTCCAGGCATCGACAGAGTTAACCAGCCCTTTCTTTTCGCGGACCTGTTGGTAGAGGCGCGAACTGCGTCCACTGCCGAGCAGCGTGCCGAGCACATCGAGGATCGGCACGTCAGGGTGCCGCAGCTCCGGGATGTGCCAGCTAAAATGGAAATGGCCCATCTCGATGGGAGCTTCCTCGGTTACTTCGCGCGCGGCGGTTTGCTTTGGCTCGGCTGGCAACACAGCAGGCGGCATCGGACGCGCCTTGCTCGCGGAAAACGACACGCGGATTTGTTCCTCGACTTCGACGGCGTTGATATCGCCCACGACGACGAAGAACACGTTGTTCGGCGCGTACTTCTCCTTGTAGTAGGAGTAAACGTCTTCGCGGCGGACTTCGTTGAAGATGTCCGGGTAACCGATGATCGTGAAGCGGTAGGGACTCCTGGTGTAGGCAGTCTCAAACAGGCGGCGTGCGGAGCGCTGGTGCGGATCGTCCTGGTTCATGTCCATCTCGCGACGAATCACGTCCATCTCCTTCGCCAGTTCATCCTCGGGCAGCGCGGCGTTCTGCATGATGTCGCAGAGGATATCGATGGCGATCTTGCCGCCGGTGTTCGGAACATTGATCCAATACACCGTGCGGTCGAACGATGTGTAGGCGTTCATGTAACCGCCGGCTTCCTGCACTTCCTGATCGATGCGGCTGGCGGGCCGGGTCGAAGTGCCCTTGAACAGCATGTGCTCCAGGCAATGCGAGAGACCCGCGCCGAGCCATTTGCCCTCGTCAATGCTGCCGGCCTTGCACCACGCCTGCGCGGAGACGACCGGCGCGCTGTGATCCTCGCGGATGATCAGCGTAAGGCCGTTCGGCAGCGTGCTGAAGCGCACGCCCGGCGGAAGCGAGGGAGCGGACGTGCGTGCTGACAAGACGGATTTGGGTTGAGGCGGCATAAGCTCAAAGCTCAAAAAAAGCTCCAGGGAGCAAAAACCCCAATCGGACCAGTCGGCTGCGTCCGAGCGGACGTTTCAGAGCGTTTGCAGAGATCGGACGGAATTGGAGCTTGGGCATTGGCGATTCTTTTGAGCTTTGAGCCTGGAGATCCGCCCTCTTCCGGCGCAGCTCATTCAGGACTTTGCCTCCTCTGGCGTGGCCTGCTTCCCGGCCTCCGGCAGAAACGGCTGGCGGAAGGCTTCATTGAAATCGTAACCGCCCTTGAAATCTTCGCGGCTGTCTTTCTTGGTCTTCGCGAGCAGGTGGTTCTCGACCATGTTGAATACGAGTTCACCAAAATCTTCGCAGCGATTCACGCCCCACTCGCTGAGAACGGTGATCGCCATCGGGCCGAACTGTTCCAACGCATAGCCCCGGATGCCCGCGAGCAGTTCCTGGCCGCTGACGTGCCGGACCTTGCCCTCGGCTGGCTCCTCCGCAGCAGCGCGCGTTTCGCTCTTGGCCGCCTTGTTGATCAGCTTCTGCGTGTGGTCGAGCGCTTCGCGGACAAACAGGTAGGCGTCGCGATGATAACGGGTGTCCTTCTGGACAATCTGTTCGAGGGCCTCGTCAAAATTGGCGGTATTCATGGGCTTTCAGGGAGCGGCGGAGATCGTCCTGGGTTCCGGCGGATGCGCGGTCCTCCAGGCCTTGACGGCCCAGCCCACGAGCAACAGCAACAGGATCGAGCACAGGAACAGTTGTTGTTGCCGGGTCAGGTTGAACATCACGTTACAATAGTCCAGCGGTCGCAAGCGGGCAATGTTGACCAAACGGCGTCGGTGGACAATGAGATTCTCGCGGGAATCCACCCGCGGGCGCATCTCATTTTCTTGCAGTCGCGTAGCGACCTGATGACGGTAGCCGTGGGCTTGAGCCCAGGGACTACTGGCGTCGCAGAGCGACGCATGAAGGAGACCCACCAACACGTTCAATCGTCGCTCCGCGACGCGAACGTTTCGTTTCGGCCACCGTGGGCTAAAAGCCCACGGCTACCGTCATTTCCTCGCTCCGCGAGGCCAACACGTCTGGCTGTTGCAAGAAATTGAGATGCGCTCCCTCCCCCTCTTTGTGAACAAGTCTGTGAACTCCCGCCAGCAACTCGCCATTGCCTGTCCATGAGAAGTACGGTCTGCTGGCGCCGTGATAGATTCCCTGGAAGAACCTGTCGGCGGCGCGCCGGCCGATTTTAAGAAAGCGCGGCGGAGGAAGACTCCGCTGGCCGATCCGACGAAACTGGACCGGCTGCCGCCCCATTCTGTCGAGGCCGAGCAAGGCGTGCTCGGCTGCGTTCTGCTCTCGCCCAACGACTGCCTCGGCCATTGCATCGAAAAGTTCCAGAGCGGTGCGGAGGTCTTTTACGATCTGCGCCATCGCACGGTTTACGAGACGCTGGTGGATATGTACGATCGCAAGGCGGCCATTGACTTGATCACCGTCCAGCAAGTGCTCAAAGACAAGCAGCAACTGGAGGGCGTGGGCGGGCTGGCCTACCTCGCCTCGCTGCCCGATGCGGTGCCCTCGGCGGCGAACCTGGATTACTACCTGGAGATCGTGCGAGAGAAATACGTGCTGCGCCAGATGATCGGCACGTGCACAGAAGTGGTTTCGCGCGCTTACGAACATCAGGGCGAGGTGGACGCGCTGCTCGATGAGGTGGAACGCGACATCCTCCGCATCAGTGGTGATCGCGTGGCCGCGAGCGCACCCAACATGAAGGAACTGGTGCATCGGGCGATTCATCACATCGAGATGTATCACCAGCGCCAGGGTCAGTTGGGGGGCCTCGCAACTGGCTTTGTCGATTTGGACAAGATGACGGACGGTCTGCACGGCGGAGAGATGATCGTCATCGCGGCGCGCCCTTCCATGGGCAAGACGTCTCTGGCCATGAACGTCGCTGAGCACGTTGCGACGACCTTGCGTCTGCCCGTTGGCATCTTCAGCCTGGAGATGACGGCGGAATCGCTCGTCATGCGCATGATGTCGTCGCTGGCTCGGGTCAACTCCCGCAGCATCCGCGATGGTTTCCTGGCCGAGCGCGACTTTGCCAAACTCACGACTGCCGCCGGGCAACTCGCGAAGGCGCCGCTGTTCATCGACGATTCGAGCGGCCTTTCCATCCTGCAATTGCGCGCCAAGGCACGGCGTCTGCACCAACAGCATGGCATCAAGCTTTTCGTCATTGACTACCTCCAGTTGCTCCATTCTACTGCGCGCCGAGCCGAAAACCGTCAGCAGGAAATTGCGGATATTTCCAACGGGGTCAAAGCCTTGGCGAAGGAACTGAAGGTTCCCGTGATCGTCCTCAGCCAGTTGAATCGCGAACTGGAAAAGGACAAGAACCGCAAGCCGCGGCTGTCGGACCTTCGTGAATCCGGCTCCATCGAGCAGGATGCGGACGTGGTGGCTCTGCTTTACAAGCCCAGCAGCGGGGACGACGAAGACGGTCCTGCTCCGGATCAGGAAGCGGCGCCGGTTAATCTCCTGATCGCGAAGCAGCGCAACGGCCCGACGGGCGACGTTCATTTGACCTTTTTGAAATCATGCACGCGGTTCGAGAGCGCGGCCAAGATCAGCGGTGAAGATATTCCGGCGGATATTTAGGCGGAAGTCTTCGCTGGCGTACGGCTGCCTGTTCTGGTGGGCGCTGTGCGCCTTTTCTTTTCCGGCCTCGGCGCAGCAGTTCCAAACCAGGATCGTCAGCATCTCGGTCACCAACATCGGCGCGCAATCGGTCAGCGAATCGTTGGTGCGCGCGAACATCCGGGTCAAGGAAGGCGATATCTTCAATCGCAACGCCATTGACGACGACATCCGGAATTTGTACGCAACTGGTTACTTCGAGCCCAATATCAAGGTGGCCGACGAACGCCGGCCGGACGGCATTGCGCTGCTTTACATTCTCACGCCCCGTCTGAAGGTCACGGACATCCTCTTCACCGGCAACAAGAAGTACAGCAACGCCAAGCTGATGAAGAAAATCAACAGCGCGGGCAAAGATACGAAGAGCCGCATCGGCCAGCCGCTGGATGAACGCCAGTTCTTCATGGACGCGCAGGAGATCAAGAAGATGTACGAGAAGGCCGGCTATCCCAAAACCAAGGTCGAGCCGAAGGTCACCGCGGACGAACGCGCCGGCCGGGCCACCGTCACGTTTGAGATTACCGAGTCGCCCAAGGTCAAGATCGAGGACGTCGTCTTCGAGGGCGCGGAGGCTTTCAAGCAGAGCAAGCTTCGCAAGACCATCAAGACCCGCCGGCATTGGTGGCTTTCGTGGCTCACCCAGTCTGGCACGCTTAAAGAGGAACAGTTGGAGGACGACAAGGACAAACTCGCCGAGTTTTACCGCGACGCCGGCTACATCGATTTTGACTTGAAGGAAGTCAAGCAGGTTCAGGTCAACCCGCGCCGGGTCACGCTGCGATTCATGGTTTCAGAGGGCCGCCAGTACAAGGTTGGCTTGGTGAACTTCAAAGGCGTCACCCTCTTTCCCACGAATGATATCGTCAAAGAGCTAAGGATGGGCGCGGGCAAGACGTTCACTCCCAAAGGCCTCACCAGGGACATGGGGACCGTGCAGGACATTTACGGCACGAAGGGTTACATCGACGCACAGCTCATCGCCCGCAAGAATCCCAACGTTGAGATCGGCAACATGGATCTCCTCTATGATGTGAATGAGCGCGACAAGTCCTACATCGAGAAGATCGAGATCAAAGGCAACACCAAGACCAAGGATCGGGTCATCCGCCGCGAACTGTCCGTGGCGCCCGGCGAAGTCTTCGACATGGTACGCGTCAAGCGGAGCGTGGATCGCCTCAAAGGCCTGAACTTTTTCGAGGAACAAGTCGGTGTGGACGCCCAGCCGGAGCCGACGGACGTGCCCAATCGCCGCAACCTCGTCGTCACCGTGCGCGAGAAGAACACGGGCAACATCCAGCTCGGCGCGGGCTTCACCTCCATCGACAGCCTCCTCGGATTTGTCGAGGTCACGCAGGGGAACTTCGACCTGTTCAACGCTCCGAGCTTCCAGGGCGCCGGCCAGAAGGCGCGCCTGCGCCTGCAACTCGGCACCGAGCGAAAAGACTTCCTGGTCACCTTCATCGAGCCGTGGTTCCTGGAGCGCAAGCTCGAATTCAGCACCGACCTTTACCATCGCGAGCTGAATTTTCTGAGCGACAACGACACTTATAGCGAGCAGGCGACCGGCATGAGGCTGGGTCTCATGAAGGCGATCGGCACGGAGAACCTCCGAGCCGGCGTATCCTACACTCTGGAAAGCGTGAACATCCTGCTGAACGACAATTTGCACGGGCCCATAATGGTTCCCGGACCGGGGTTTCCACCAGTGGTTCAAGTGATCCCTGCCAATGTCTGCGAAGAAATTGCGCGCGAAGCCGGACGGCGCCTCGTTTCCAAGGTGGGCACCTCATTGGTTTACGACACAACGGACAACATCCTGCTGCCCAGCAAAGGTTCGCGCTCCGAATTTCGCGCCGCACTGGCGGGCGGCCCCTTTGGCGGCGAAGTGAACTTCTACAAACTGGAGCTCAAGCACGCGCGCTACATCAAGGGATTCCTCCCGGGCCACCTCCTCGAATTGGGCGCGAGCACCGGCGTGGCGGAAAGCTTCAACGGCGACCCCGATGTGCCCCTCTTCGATCGGTTCTTCCTCGGTGGCCTCGACTCTCTGCGCGGCTATGATTACCGGGAAATCGGACCGCATTGTGAAGATATTCCCGGCCAGGACGAACCGCTGGGGGGCGACACCTTCTGGTTCGCGACCGCGGAATACAGCGTGCCGATCGTCGAGCGCGTCCGGGCCGCCGTGTTTTACGACATCGGCATGGTTTACGCGGACCCCTATTACTGGAATTTCAACCAATACGCGGACAACTGGGGCATTGGTATCCGCCTCCTGTTGCCTATTGGGCCGCTGCGCCTTGACTACGGCATCCCCATCCACAATTCTTCGGGCAAGACCGGCAGCGGCAAGTTCCAGTTCAGCGCCGGCTATCGCCGCGACTTTTGATCCAAAGTGTTTATGAAATCATTCCGTATCGCAACGCTCGTCACCTGCGCCGTTCTGTTCGCCGTTTCCGTCCGCGCTGCGGACTTGAAAATCGGCACCATCGATCTCCAGAAAGTTTTCGAGGGCTACTTCAAAACCAGGCTGGCCAATGCCGCCATCCAGGACGAAATCGCCGGGCTGAAGAAGGACAACGCCGCGTTGATCGAGGAACACACCAAAGCGGTGGACGATTACAAGAAGGCCCTGGACGAAGCCAACAACCAGGCCGTGTCCGCAGACGAACGGGAAAAGCGCAAGAAAGAAGCGGAAGGCAAGTTGATCCGAATTAACGACCTGCGCCAGACCATCGACCAGTTCGAGCGTACCGCCAAAGGCAATATTGACGAGAAGCTGCGCCAGAGCCGCGAAAAAATCGTCAAGGAAATCAAGGAAGTGATTGCCACCAAATGCAAAAGCAATGGCATGAGCATGGTGTTCGACAGCGGCACCTCCGAAGGCAGGCTCCCGATGGTTCTTTACACCAACGGCACCAATGATCTCACCGACGAAATCCTGACCCAATTAAATGCCAATGCCCCGTCCGATCTTCCGAAGGTGGACGAGAAGAAAGGCGACGAGAAAAAGAAGGACGAGAAGAAGTGATGTTTTGCAGATTGTTCAAAGTCCAGGGTCCAGGGTCATTGCTTGTCGCGGCGTTCATCAGTGCCGTGGCGGTTTCGTCATTCGCTGCCACCTCGGTTGACGTTCATTCCGGCGTCCTTCCGCTCTACTTCGAGGCCAATCACGGCCAAACCGATGAGCGTGTGCAGTTCTTCGCCCGCGGGCGCGGACACACGATTTATCTCGGTGCGGACGGGGCCACCATCGCGCTCAAACAGAACAACTCGTCGAATGGCGAGAGCAATACGGCGGGC
>Ga0137433_1001253_pt1 | contig 10955 bp, 9 predicted proteins | sample EasRivERMZT840_2_FD_102335 | JGI IMG/M metagenome (GOLD analysis project Ga0137433, IMG submission 102335) | Soil microbial communities from meander-bound floodplain in the East River, Colorado, USA - East River MetaG ERMZT840_2 | ecosystem: Environmental > Terrestrial > Soil > Floodplain ...
CGACGTAGTAGGAATTGCCTCCATCAATCAGAATGTCGCCTGCCTCCAGATTGGGCAGGACGGCTGCGATCATCTCGTCAACGACTGCAGCCGGCACCATCAGCCAAATTGCGCGCGGCTTCGTCAATTTGCCCACGAGATCCCTGGGCGAGGTGGCTGGAACAGCCTTCTCGCTCGCCAGTTCTTCCACCGGTTTCGGCGACCTATTGAAGACCACGCATTCGTGGCCTCCCTTGAGAAGCCGCCGCACCATGTTCGACCCCATTCTTCCGAGACCTACCATTCCGAGTTGCATAGTGACTCCTTTTCGCCGGCACTCTTATGACGCTTCCCTGAACTTCCGGTGTTGCAAAGACTTCGATCGCCCAAAGTATTGCCGTTGTGGGCCTCCTCCCACAGGCGAAATCCTCCGAGAAAAGCGTTCGCGTTCTCGCCTAACCGCGAACCTGGAGGCAGCTCTTTCAGTCTCTTGGCATTTCCTCCTCCAAGAACGACGTCGTCGGGCTCAAGCGCAGCGGTCAGGCGAGCCACGACATCCGCCACGTCGTGACGCCACTTCTTCGTGCCGTGCTTTTGCAATCCCCGCAATCCGACGTAATCCTCAAATGTGCCTTTCTTATACGGGAGGTGAGCGAGTTCCATGGGCTCGACGATTCCATCAACGATGAACGCGGAACCGAGCCCGGTTCCCAGGCCCAGGAAAAGCGATTTGCCGCCCTTGTAGCTTCCCAATGCCTGCATAGCAGCATCATTGATGAGTTTCACGGGACGCTGGAAGGCAGTTTGAAAGTCGAAGCCGACCCATCCTGCTCCGAGGTTGCGCGGTTCCACAACCGGCTTGCCGTTGCAAACCGGGCCGGGGTAGCCAATGGATACCACGTCGTACTTCCAATCCTGAGCGAGCTTCTGAACTCCGGAAACCATCTGTTCCGGCGTCATTGCCGGTCCGGACGGAAACACACGGTGTGCGCGGTGCCCAGTTGCGAGAATCTTGACGTGAGTGCCACCAACATCCACAACGAGCACTTTCATGGACAAGCCTTCCGTGAGTGTCTAACTGGCCTTCTTCAAGAGATCACACTTCGATGTGACGACGGACATCAGATCTTTCCATGATTTTTCAAATGACATCGCCCCTTCATCTTGAAGCTGAGTGGCCAGAGCGTCGATGTCGATGCCGGCTTTTGCAAATTGCGCCAACACTTCTTCGCAGTCGCCGCCATCTGCCGGCAAGATCTTGCCCAATTCGTTATGACCGGCAAGAGCTTTCAACGTACTTTCAGGCATGGTGTTCACAGTAAATGGCGCGGCGAGCGCCTTGATATAAAGGATGTCAGAAGCCTTCGGGTCCTTGGTTCCCGTGCTGGCCCATAGCAGGCGTTGAGGACGTGCGCCAGCGTTGTACGCGCGCTGCCAGGAGGATGACCCGAGCAATTTGCGGTACGCCTTGTAGGTGCGTTTGGCGATAGCTATCCCGAGTTGATCGTGTAACGCCTCCGGTGCCTTGTTCATGACCGCGACGTCCCAACGGCTGATAAAAAGAGAAGCAACGGACCCGATGTTAGGTTTAAGTCCGGCGGCGATCCGACGCTCGATGCCGCGGCGAACTGCCTCCTCTGCCGCCACATACTGCTCGCAAGAAAACAGAAGCGTGATGTTCACGGGCACCCCCGCAAAAATCGCCTCCTCGATGGCAGGCAAGCCTTCCTTCGTGCCAGGAATCTTGATTAGAAGATTGGTCAGCCCGGCGCGGGAGTGCAGCCTTTTAGCCGCTGCGAGTGTGCTGGCCGTGTCGTGAGCCAGCAAAGGTGACACTTCAAGAGACACCCAACCGTCCACACCGTCGGTCTGGTCGTGGATTTGCCGAAACATTCCTGCGGCCCGAGTGAGGTCGTCAATCGCCAGTTCGAAGAACAATTCTTCCCCGGACTTGCCCTCCAGGATCTTTTCGCATATAGGCGCGTCGTAGGCAGTGCTGTTCTTGATGGCGTGGTCGAAGATCGTAGGGTTAGACGTCAGTCCGGTAACCGAGAATTCTGTGATGTACCGCTCGAGCGCCCCGCTGTCCAACAGATCACGCGTTATGTTGTCGAGCCACAAGCTCTGTCCCAGATCGTGGAGCAATTGCGTTGCTTTCGTATGATCTCTCCTTTAATTGCTTTTTGTCCTCAAAAGCACTTCTAGTACCGGTCTCCGCTGAAGTAATAACCGCATTAATCACCCACCGAAAGTTTTCGTGACATATTCGGCCAGCTCACCAATGCGGGCGATTGTCATGTCTGCAGGCGGATATGTTTTCACAGATGAGGCGTTCGCATAGTGACCCTGCCGTGGGAAAACCGTTGTCACGCGGCCGCCCCAGATTTCCTTAACAGCGGTTAGCAAACGTAACTTGTCATCCACGAAAACGTAATGCTCTGCAGGATAGTGACGCTCGACATCGTCAAGCATCTGTTCCTTATGAATATAGATGAGTACGCGGCCATCCACGGCCGCCCAGAGACCTGACCGTTCAACCTTCCGAGGCTGGAAGACGGCATCGCCCTCTGAAAAGATGACCACGGGCCACCTTTGGCTGAGACGGGTTACGAGGTCAAACGCCTTCGGATAGAGCCGCTCGGCGAATGGGTAATCCACAAGAAATGAGGACATCGCGAGAATGTGCGGGTCGTGAAGGCGTTCAACGCGATAACGTTGCAGCGCACCAAGAAAATCGGCGTATCCCAGCTCCAGTCGTAACTGCTCCAGGATGCTCCAGTATCGGTCACACGCCTCCCTACCGAACACGTGCGTTAAGTGAATGCTGAGATCATGCTCGATCTGGTCGTTATCCAGGAGAGTGTTATCGACATCGAAAAGAAATGTGAGTGGAGAACTTTTCGTCTTCAAAGGCCTTTCTCCAGGTGACCGCCAATTCGCATGCACGCGCGCGGTTCTTATTCTTTAAACAAATCCCAGGCTGCTGCGTAACTTGTTCATCGCCGCAACCACGCCTTCGCTGTCCAGGAAAACGGCCGATCCCGCAACCAGAATGTTGGCTCCTGCACGAACTCCCATCGCGGCGGTTTCAGGGGCGATGCCTCCGTCCAGTCCCAGATCGCAGCTTGGTTTCATCTGGTCGATCATCTGTCGCACTCGGCGGATCTTTGGCAGTGCCGTATGGAGGAAACGCTGGTGTCCGAAGCCAGGGTCGACTGTCATGACCAGCACGTGATCGATTTCTGGGAGAATCTCTTCCAAAACAGTTGCAGAAGTCGCAGGGTTGATCACAACACCGGCTTGCTTGCCAAGCGTCTTGATGCGGTCCACCGTCCGATGGAGATTTGAGTTGCCTTCCCAATGGACAAGAAACGAATCGACGCCGGCGCTCACGAAATCCTCCAGAAAAAGGTCCGGACTCGAGATCATCAGGTGCGCAACCAGGGGAAGACGAGTCACGCGCCGGAGTGAACGAACAACCGCTGGCCCCATCGAGATGTTCGGGACGAAATGCCCATCCATCACATCGATGTGGATACGGTCTGCCCCAGCGCGTTCGGCTTCAGTAACCTGTTCACCCAGGCGCGCAAAGTCGGCATCGAGGATCGATAGCGCCAACTTCACGGCGCGCCTTTTGCCGTCCTCTAACATACGAACTCTATCTGACGAGGCCGAGCAACGCAGCTACCAGTCGAAGGAGATGAGATGAGCCAACATGAAACGAATAGACCCAATGCACCCGGAGCCGGAATTAAGGGTCGCGGCGCTACCACACGTAGAAGCCAGTGACCACGTTACAGTAACTCATGCCGCCTTGCTTCCAGCTTTATCGAGATCTCGAACGTTTACGCGGTAATTTCTGCCCTCCCATCGTCCGTCTTCCCATTGGAATGTGAACTCGATTGAAGCGGCTTCTGACGGAATGGGAATATCAAGAAAGATCCCGCAGTTGTGGACGGTCAACCGTCGGGAAATAGGTCTCGGTAATGACGCCCTGGAAAATCGTGAACCAGATTCTGCTGCCGCCCGAATAGGCTGTTCCAACCGCCTCTTTATTGCCGTGTGTCCAACGGGGTTCGATACCGGGCTGTCCGAAAGCCACCTTCTTGCCCTGTATGCGGGACATCAACATCCTTCCGTCAAGAAAACCAAGATTATGTTCACCAGCAAGACATATTCCGCCTACGTAGTTCTCCGACTTGTATTCGAGTGGCGGCAGTAACTAGCTTCATAAAGGATCGAACCTGCGAATTCTCTGCAGTCCGGAGAAAAACGCGTGGCCGAAGAAAACGAATCACCCTTGGCTAGTGAAAGTTCGGGTTCCCAGTCCCACACCAGTATGACGCGTCGGCCAAGACGTTTGAAAACGCGAAGGAACATACTGTTGCTGATCGGTGGCATGCTGGTGGTGTCCGTAGCGGGACTATTCTTATGGCGCCATTTCTCCCGCTACGAATCTACCGACGACGCCCAGGTTGACGCTCATCTCCATCCCGTCAGTGCGCGGATTTCCGGTTATGTAATCCGAGTGAATGTTGCGGATAACCAATATGTGCAAAAGGGAACTGTATTGGTCGAGATCGATCCGAAAGACTACGAGGTGGCGGTCGAGCAGGCGCGTGCCGATCTCGCGACGGCCGAAGCGACGGCTCAGTCGCTACACATCGATGTTCCGATCACATCCACAAACACCTCGAGCCAGCTGCAATCCACAGCAGCCGACATAGAAAACACTCAGGCAGGAATCACAGCCGCTGAAAAGCAATTCGCCGCGGCCGAGGCTCAATTGGAACAGGCTCGAGCAAACGATGTGAAGGCACAAAACGATCTCGTACGCTACAAGATGCTGGTCGACAAAGACGAAGTGGCGAGACAAATCTACGACAGCGCACTGGCCGCCGCCAGGAGCAGCGCTGCCGCGGTGACTGCCGTTCACGCCAATGCGGCGGCGGCTCAACAGGCCGTTGAACAGGCCAGGAGCCGGCTGGTGTCAGCCGAAGCGAGCCACCGCGCTGCGCAAACGGCGCCAAGCCAGGTGGCTGCTACTCGAGCCAGGGCGGCCTCCGCTCAGGCTGTTGTGCAGCAGAAGCAGGCGGCGCTCGAGCAAGCCAATCTGAACCTTCATTACACGAGAATAGTTGCTCCCGTGAACGGGCAGGTGACCAAGAACGTGGTTGTGGGAATGAACGTAGTGCCGGGCCAGCAGTTGCTCACTGTCGTTCCGCTGGAGGAAGTCTGGATCACCGCAAACTTCAAGGAGACGCAGCTTACGCGGGTGTGCCCAGGGCAGCGCGTCGAGTTCTATGTTGATTCCAACAACCGCTCCTACACGGGCCGTGTGGACAGTATTGCCGGAGCGACCGGACCGCTTTTCAGTTTGTTTCCTCCTGAAAATGCCACCGGCAATTACGTCAAGATCGTCCAAAGGGTTCCCGTGAAGATCGTGATCGATCCGGGACAAAACAGCGACCTTCAGCTTCGGCCTGGCGTGAACGTCGTACCCAAAGTGTATATCCGATGAGCCGTGTCGAGATTCCTGCTGCCGTCGAACAACCGAAACACAATCCATGGCTGATTGCCGTTGTTGTAGCCCTGGCTGCGTTCATGGAAATCCTCGACACAAGCATTGCCAACGTCGCGCTCCCTTACATAGCAGGCAATCTTGGGGTCAGCAACGATGAGAGTACCTGGGTCCTGACTTCCTATCTGGTATCAAATGCGGTCGTCTTGCCGATCAGCGGCTGGTTGGCTGGGGTGGTTGGCCGAAAGCGGTTCTTCATGTCATGCGTTGCCTTTTTCACTCTCAGTTCTCTGCTCTGTGGGATTGCGCCGAGTCTGGGTTTTCTGCTTTTGTGTCGCGTGTTGCAGGGCCTGGGAGGTGGAGGGTTGCAGCCCATGGCGCAGGCCATCCTGGCAGACACTTTTCCTCCGCAGCAACGGGGCGTAGCCTTCGCGCTCTACGGCATAACCACCGTTATTGCGCCGACCGTTGGACCGACTCTGGGTGGCTGGATTACCTATAACTACTCCTGGCGCTGGATTTTTCTCATCAATCTGCCGGTTGGCCTCATCACCCTCTGGCTGATATTTCGGCTTATCGAGGATCCAATGTACTTGAGCCGGGTGAAGAGCGCGGGCGTGAGAGTCGACTACATTGGCATTGCTCTATTGATCGTAGGAGTCGGCGCCTTACAAGTGATGTTGGACCGCGGACAGATCGATGACTGGTTCCAGTCCCACTTTATTCTAACCCTGGCGGTTATTGCCGGCGCAGGTCTGTTCTTACTCTTTATCTGGGAGTGGTTCGAGAAGGACCCGATCATCGAGGTACGCCTCTATAAAAACCTCAACTTCCTCGGCACGAACGTGATGATGTTCTTCCTGGGGGCGGTTTTGTTCAGCAGTCTGGTCATGATCCCTCAGTTTCTACAGACGCTGTTGGGATACACCGCCGAGTTGGCAGGACTGGTTCTGTCTATTGGCGCTCTGCTCCTGTTAGTTGAGATGCCAATCGTCGGCACACTCACGTCCAGGGTTCAAGCACGTTACCTGATCGCCTTCGGTTGGCTCTGCCTGGCGGTTGCGATGTTGTATGCAACAACTCAACTCAGCCTGCTGATCGACTTCGGCACTGCTGCGCGCATTCGCGTCGTCCAGGTTGTTGGGCTGGGTTTTCTGTTTGTGCCTATTACGCTGGCGGCCTACGTCGGAATACCCCCAGAAAAGAGCAATGTGGTCGCAGGTCTGGTCAACTTCATGCGGAACATCGGAAGCAGCGTCGGAACGTCGATGGTTACAACGATTATTGGCCGCCGATCTCAGTACCATCAGATGGTTCTGATTGGAAACACAACGTCAGGGAATCCGACGTTTCTCAATACCGTGGACAGCCTGACCAACCGACTAGCGCAATCGGGTTTGAACTCCAGTGATGCCCAGAGGGAGGCACACGCAAGGCTGTATAGCGCTGCACAGAACCAGTCAACGACGCTGGCCTACATCGACACTTTCTGGATTCTCGCCGTTACGTCCGCGATCATGTTCGTCCTCTCATTTGCATTGAAGAAGAATGTGCCGGGCCAGGGCGGCGAAGGGGCTGCAGCTTAGGACTAGGGAAGGGTTTTAGACATGATCGTTCGAATCATCACGATCGAGCGCGAGTTTGGTAGCGGAGGAGCAAAAATCGCCAAGCTGCTCGCGGACCACTTAGGTTGGAAACTCTGGGACCAGCTCCTGACCGCCGAAATCGCCCGGCTTGCCGCGTGCGATCAATGCGAGGTCGAACAACGAGAAGAGCGGATGGACCCTCTCTACTATCGACTACTCAAATCGGTTTTGCGCGGCAGTTTTGAAGGGAGTCTGAATGTGCACCGGCTGAAGCTGCTGGACGCCGACACCATCTTCAAATTTACGGAACAGGTCGTGCAACACGCGGCGGCTGAAGGTAACTGCGTGATCGTGGGACGCGGCGCAGCATTTTTCCTGCGAAACCGAGACGACGCGTTTCATGTTTTCCTTTATGCGTCATATGAAGACAAGCTCTCGCGACTTGTTGAGAGCGGAACCGATCAGGAAGAAGCAGCTCGGCTCATCGAAACGGTGGATCAGGACCGGGCATGTTTCATCAAGAAGTATTTCGGCCTGGACTGGCCGAATCGTGAGCTGTACCACCTGATGATCAACTCGCACGCTGGAGACGAGGCTGTTGTTCAAATAGTTCGCAATGGAATAGGGACTCTGCAGAAACACGAGGTCCGATGACCAAACCGGTCTCTCTGACGCTGATAACTGTTTCGATACTACTGCTATTCGCTGCGCGAGCAGTGGGTCAACCCGCTGAGCCTTCCGGATTGGAGCGTTTGCGACCTCTGCAGTTGCCCCTTTCGGGAAGGATGCAAACGGGATCGGTAACCAGCGGCCAGGCAAGCGCTCCAGTTACAAGCAGCGGCAGCGTGAACACTCTCAACAATTCAGTTCAGACTCAAGGCGCGTTTCAGGGAAGCGTTCCAACTGGCGCACCGACAAAGGAGCCGTTGCTGTTGCCACTAGATGAGGCTGTCCGGCGGGGACTCGCGTACAACCTCGGAATGATCGGAGCGGAACACACCGAACGTCAAGCGCGATCCCAACGCCTGGGCGCCCTTGCCGAACTCTTACCGGACATTAATGGAATTGTCTTTGGAACAGTGCAACAGACCAGCTTGGCGACGGTCGGATTCACAAGCGTGACGGCTCCGGGAATCCCGTTCCGGCAAACCGTCATCGGCCCTTTCAACTTTTTCAATGTGGGTGCAGCCGTAAGTCAGCGAGTAATCGATGTCACGGCTATCAGAAATTACCGTTCTCGCAAGGAAACTGATCTGGCGACTCAGCTCAACGTTCGAGATAGCCGGGACTTGGTAGTCCTCGCTGTCGGCGGATCGTATCTGCAAGCTGTCTCGTTCGCCGCCCGCGTGGATTCGGCCCGAGCACAGCTTGACACGGCCCGAGCGGTCTATGAGCAAGCAGTAGACCGCCATCGCGCCGGATTAAACGCACGTATTGATGTGGATCGCAGTCAGGTAGAGATGCAAACTCAGCAATTGCGGCTCATTTCGCTGGAAACAGACCTGGCCAATCAGAAGCTGGTGCTGGCGCGCCTTATCGGTTTACCTCTTGGCCAATCCTTCACGCTTACCACGAGCATGGAATATGATCCGCCAACTCCAATAATTCTCCAGGAGGCTCTGAACGAAGCATTCGAGGTCCGGGCCGATCTGCAGGCTGCCGCGGCGCAAGTACGCGCAGCGCAGCATGCGCGAAAAGCTGCGGAGTCCCAGAATATTCCGGCCGTCACATTCATTGGAAACTACGCCGTAGCCGGCCTGAATCCGGCTCAATCCCACGGAACGTTTATGGTTTCGGCGGGCGTGGACTTTCCGATCTGGCGAGGCGGCCGCGTTCAGGCAGATATCGCTCAGGCGGACGCTGTCCTCGACCAACGGCGTGCCGAGTATGAAGATACTTACGGCCGCGTGGATTTTGAGGTTCGAAGTGCGTTCCTTGCTTTTACGGCGGCCAGTGAACAAGTAAGAGTAGCTGAAAGCAATCGCGGGCTGGCGCAACGTACGCTCCTGCAAGCGCGCGACAGGTTCGCGGCGGGCGTCACGGACACGATTGAGGTCGTCCAGGCGCAAGAGTCTGTCGCCGTGGCCGAGCAAGACTATATCTCGAGCCTTTACGCGGACCACCTCGCAAGGCTTAGCCTGGGCCGCGCCAAAGGTAATGCCGAGCAAGCCATCCGCGGCTTGCTCGTTTCCAAAGGACCATGATCAAGTCGGCAGATCGCTTAAACGTTCTACGCCTGCGGGTCGTAGCGGTATTACGTCTTGATCGCCGTCGTAAGCATCCATCTTGGACGCGCTTCACGGCGCATGCGAGAATCAAAGTCCGTGGCAAACGACTTGGAAAACCGTCCAAACGCGCTCGAACAGGTGCAACTGTCGGAGGTTAGACTCCGCCAGGTGATCGATGCGATACCGACGCTCGCCTGGTGCAATCTCGCAGACGGTACTAGCGAGTTTCTCAATAAACGATGGCACGAATACACCGGTCTCTCGCCTGAAGAGTCGAATGGCTGGGGCTGGCAGGCCGCGTTCCATCGCGATGACCTCACGTCCCTGATGGAAAAGTGGCGACAGCTGTTGGTTTCAGGAGAACCAGGCGAGATCGAAGCCCGACTTCGCCGACACGACGGAGTCTTTCGCTGGTTCCTCATTCGAGTGGAGCCATTTCGAGACGAAACGGGAAAGATCATCCGATGGTACGGAACCAGCACCGACATCGAAGCTCTGAAACAAACTCAAGAAAAACTCCGCGAGGATGAACGCGAACTTCGCCGGATCACAGATGCAATACCACAGACGATCGTGGTGCTGGCCCCGAGCGGCGCGCCAATATACGCGAATCGGGCGACGCTGGATTACACGGGCCTCAACATTGAAGATGTGGTTGCTCCAGATTTTCGGGAACGAATCTTCCATCCGGACGACCTGGAGCGATTGCGAAGTGACCGAAAGGCGTCGCTTGAACTGGGCCTTCCGTTCGAAGCCGAACAGCGCGCGCTTCGAAGGGATGGCCAATACCGTTGGTTCCTGATTCGGTACAACCCTTTCCGAAATGAGCAAGGACAGGTGACTCGCTGGTACGCAACCGGTACCGATATTCATGAACGCGTAAGAATGGAAGAAAGAACACGCAACGAAAATCTTGCGTTGCGTGAGCAGATCGATCGGGATTCGATGTTCGAGGACATCGTCGGTTCGTCGGAGGCGCTTCGCAGAGTGCTTCGACAAGTGACCAAGGTGGCTCCCGCCGACTCCACAGTTGTGCTTCTGGGCGAAACCGGCACGGGAAAAGAGCTGGTCGCCCGGGCGATTCATAAGCGATCGAATCGCGCAGAACGCGCCTTCATGGCTGTGAACTGCGCCGCAATCCCACCGTCTCTCATTGCTTCCGAACTCTTCGGGCACGAAAAGGGCGCATTCACTGGCGCAACGCAACGACGCCTTGGCCGTTTTGAATCGGCGAACGGCGGCACAATCTTTCTGGACGAAATCGGCGACCTGCCCGCCGAGATCCAGATAGCTTTACTGCGAGTGTTGCAGGAACGTGAAATCGAGCGAGTCGGCAGTAACCGTGCTATTTCCGTGGATGTGAGAGTGGTGGCTGCCACTCATCGCGATTTGAAAGCCCTCGTTGCCGAAGGAAAGTTTCGTGACGACCTTCTATATCGATTGAATGTCGTACCGATCGAGATGCCATCGCTGCGCGATCGCGCGGATGACATTCCTCTGCTGGTGGAGTACTTCATCGATCGTTTCGGCAAAAGACTTGGAAAGAAGTTCAGACGAATCGATAGAAAAACGGTGAAGGTCTTTCAGACGTACGACTGGCCGGGAAACGTTCGCGAACTGCAGAACGTGATCGAGCGAGCC
>Ga0137433_1001254_pt1 | contig 10949 bp, 11 predicted proteins | sample EasRivERMZT840_2_FD_102335 | JGI IMG/M metagenome (GOLD analysis project Ga0137433, IMG submission 102335) | Soil microbial communities from meander-bound floodplain in the East River, Colorado, USA - East River MetaG ERMZT840_2 | ecosystem: Environmental > Terrestrial > Soil > Floodplain ...
CGACCCAGCGGCACCTTCAGGCCGTAGGCCAGGTCGTTCGACACATGATCGCCGCCGACTGCCAGCACACCCGCTTGCTTGATGATGCCGCCGCTATAGACCACGTATTCCGTCGTGCCGCCGCCGAAGTCGATGACCAGCGCGCCCATCTCCTTCTGCTCGTTGCTCAAGAGCGCGAGCGACGACGCCAGCCCATTGAACACAATCGCATCGACCTCCAGTTGCAGGCCCTTCACCACCCGGATGGGATTTTGCAGCCGGTTGAAGTTCCCGTGGATGACGTGCATGTCCACCTCGACCCGCGCGCCGAGCATCCCGATCGGATCAATGATTCCATCCTGTCCATCAACGAGGAAATGCTGCCGGATGCCATGCACGACGTGATTCTCCGCCGGCAGGTTGATCGCCTTCGCGTTCTTGATCACATCCTCCACATCTTCGCGGGTGATCTCGCGATCGGCCGAGACGACAGGATGCACTCCACGATTTGTGAAGCCGCGGATGTGCCCGCCCGTCACCCCGAGGAACACGCTGCGAATCTCCACGTCCGCCATCTGCTCGGCCTCGACGATGGCGTTGCGCACGTCTTCGGCAGCGGCCGAGGCGTCCGCAATCTCACCCTTGCGCACGCCGCGCGAGCGCGCCTGGCCCACGCCGATGATGTTCAGCGAACCGGACGAGTTCACCTCGCCAACAACCGCGCAAACCTTCGAGGTGCCGAGCTCGAGTCCAACGATAATGGATGCGGGATCAAACATGCTTTTTCTTGTAGGGTGAAACTTTTGTGCGTTTGGGCGCGGGCGGAGGAGTGATGCCGCTGGCGTCCGTCCAAAGCATCGGTGCGTTGTTGGCGACCATCAGGTCGAGCGCGCTGATGTGCTTGCCGAAGCGTTGCGCGTAATCATGCACCAGCCGCCAGCGGCGCAATTGCGCGTCGAAATCCGAAAGGCCGAAGGTCAGTTCATTCCCCTGCCCCGTCGTCACCACCAGCGAGCCAGGCGTCGTCACATCGACTTGTTTCAGGTCCACCAAACCCGCCATCGGCGAGCGTTCGAAGTCCCGCACCAGCGCGAGCGCGGCCAGCACCTGCGGCGTTTCTGATTGCCGACCAGGACGCACATCTCGCGCAGGTATGCCCACGATGATCGGCAAATGATCGTTCGCCTGTACGGCGGGCGTGGTGCGTTGCACGGCTTCAATCGGAAACATGAAATAGCCGTTCACATCCAGCGTATAGACGCCGCCCTCGGTGCCGTTCGCCGCATGCACTTGCGGAAGGACAACCTGCGCAATCGGCTCGCGCTCCGTCACACGGACACGCAGCGTGCCGGGCAGCGCGCGTTCCATGCTCACCGATTCGATGGCGGGCACCAGCTTCAAATCCCGCTCCACGCGCGCCATATCGAGCGCGAGAAGGTTGTCGCCCATGCGCACGCCCGCCCAGGTACGAATCTGTTCGGTCGAAAGTACGCCGTCGGTTTCGATTTCCAGGCCGCGGATGGCGAACGCCTGGTTCTCAAAGACGAAACGCCGAAGCAGCAGTTCTCCACCACGCCAGATGATGAACACGGTGAGAAACAGGATGAACGAGGAACCGAGGAAGAGCGTCAGGCGGCGAAGGCGGGTCTCCCGGCGCTGGCTGGCGCTGAGTTTGACATCGAGGACGTAACCGCGCGAATGGCGTCGGTTCCGCTGTTTGCGCTTAAAGAACATCGACTGGACAAGAGGGTTTTAGAAAGAAAGAACTGCGAACGCAAGCATGCTTGCGAGATAGGTAATAAAAACTTTGGTCAATGAGAATTTAGAGAATTGGTCCGCCCTCACCCCCCAGGAGAGCGAGAACTGCTCACCGCGTTGGTTACAAAATGACACGACGGGTTATTCGCACGGCATGGATAAATCCCGTGGGGTATCAAACGCGGAAGACGATACTCGAACTACGAGACGCGCGTCTTCGCGCTCCCTCTCCTTGGGGGAGAGGGTCGGGGTGAGGGCGGACATTTCTTCACTCACTTCCTCGCCCGCTTCATCGCCAAATCAATCATGCGCTGGCAAAGCTCCGCATAGCCAATGCCCGCCGCTGCCGCCGCTTTCGGCAACAAGCTCGTCTCCGTCATGCCCGGCAGCGTGTTCACTTCGAGCACCACCGGCTCACCGTTCGCGCGCACCATCACGTCCACGCGTGCGTAATCGCGCCCGCCCACCGCGTTGAACGCGCCAAGCGCCGCTTGCTGAATCGCCGCCGTCACCTGCGGATCAAACGGCGCGGGACAGAAGTAATCTGTTTTGCCCGCCGTGTATTTGTTCGTGTAATCGTAGGTGCCCTGCTTTGGGCGCACTTCCACGACCGGCAACGCCTGCCCATCGAGAATCGCCACCGTCGTCTCGCGGCCCAGGATGCGTTCCTCCATCAACACCTGGCTGTCGTGTCGCAACGCTTCGGTCAGCGCCGCTCCGAAATCCGCCACGCGATCCACGAATTGCAAGCCCACGCTCGAACCTTGCCGCACCGGCTTGAGCACCACCGGCGGCTGCCAGCCCATCGGCCACGTCGCACCGGGCGCGTCGAACACCATGAATTTCGCCGTCGGAACGCCGGCTTCAACGCAACGCTGTTTCGTCAGGACCTTGTCGAACGCCAGCCGGCTCGCCTCCACATCGCAACCCGTGTAAGGCACGCCCAGCTTCTCCAATCGCGCCTGCGCTTGCCCGTCCTCGCCATAGGTCCCGTGCAGCGCGAGGAACACCACATCTGTCCCTGGCGGCAACGCCCATGTGTCGTCCTGTGGATCCAGTTCGTGAACCGTGTGACCAAGCGACCGTAACGCCTTCGCCGCCGCCGCGCCGGTCTTCAGCGATACTTCACGCTCCGCGGAAAACCCGCCGAGCATCACGGTGACGTTCAAATCCATGGACACAGGATACATCGAAAACACTTCAGGAAGTCGAGCGACGAGAGAATTGCGCCCGCCAACGTTGTTCCGCACCGCGGCAGGTTGGACAATATCGAACCGTCATCTGGCGCGGACTCTCCGGAGTCGCCTCTGCCCCGCCCTCAATGTAGTACCACGCGTTTGGGAAATAGCGGGCCTTCGCATCCACGTATTGCGGTGCAACCGCAGCTCGATTTCCGTATGTCACCTGAACAATTCCTGTAGCATGCGCGACGCGATGCAACGCACAGTGCTTTTGAAGCGCTTCCGTCGGCACCTCGATATTGTGGGTCTTCGGATGACTCCGCGCGGAAAGGTTTCCCGAGAGAGTAAGCACGACAATGAGCGCGAGATGCACGCCCCCGACAACTAATACAAGTGGCAGATAGGTTTTCATAACTCCTCCAGTTAATGCACCCGGACGATGGCCCAGGCATTTTGACTTAGACAACATTCGCTCTCATCCCCCGCCCATAAAGACGATGCATTTGTGCCGTCGGAAAGTAGCGCCCCGGACACGCCGTTCGACCGGGATCGATTTCCTTGTGAACCGCGAATCGGATTCGGAATCCGACCACTTCAGAGCGCAGATAATCCATCAACTCCCGAAAAGCCAGCAGTTGCTTCGCCGTCGGGCGGGTTCGTTCGAAATTGCCGACCAGGCAAACGCCGATGCCGACTTCGTTAATCGCCTCGCGATGGACATGGCCGCCATTGATCTGCTTGAACCATCGCGGGCCAATTTCAATTTCCCCATCGCCGGAATCAACGCCGTTGCCGACCACAAAGTGATACGCCAGACCGTTCTCCATCCCGCGCTGCCGATGCGCCCGGCCATAGATGGAAGCGTTGCCCTCTCGAATGGCGCTGTGATGCGCCACGATCCACTGCCACCGGCTCGGGCGGACACGAAGCCGGGCTGTCACTCTCCGCACATCCGCAGTGAATCGATATACCGGTGATCGCTTGGCAACTTTGGCCAACGCGTCCGGCGGAAAGCCAAGGCCCACCGCCAGGGCCCCGGACAGTCGCAGAAAAGTCCGTCGATTAATCACAGAGGATCTCCGGTCAGGGTTGAGCAAGGCCACCCGCGATGGTTTCAGACCGTCGCGCCAAGGGCTCATTCAACGGGGCTGACCATGTGAGATATTTCATAAGCGGCGACACCGCCAGCGCGAGAAACGCGACCGCGCACAGATTCAGATAAAGGGACTGATGTTCGGGATCCAAACCGGCCGCGCACGGATAGAGAATGCCAAAGAGGATCAATTGCAGCGCGAGCAGACGGCCAATTCCACTCCCCGCCGCACGCAAGAGGAGCCAGGCCATGAGCAGGAAAAGTGGCAGCAAAACGATTCCGCCGGTTCCCCAAAAACCAAACAGCAGATCGCTGAAGTCGGCCAGCAGTCCGTAGGCGAACGCCGTCGCCGCGCCGAACAACACGGTTAGCAACACCGCGTGCCTCACCGAAGCCAGCGTCAGCGACAACGCGAGCATCGCAAACAGCAGCAGCCACGCGCGCTCGATCTCCGCGAGCACCGCGTTTGTCGTCGCGCCTGGCTGCGGCAATTGCGGCAGCGCCACGCCCATGCCCTTGTTCGACAACGCGTGATCGAGGCGATACGCCAGCACCGAGCCAGCGCCATCCGCCGTCGGCTGGATGCCCGTGGGCGTCATGCAGCCTTCGGGATAGTTCAGCTTGTCCTTCGGCAGGTCCGGCATCGTCAGCGTGAGCGTGAAGTCGCGAACCTCGCGGGCCTCTCGCACCTGGAAATACCAGTGCGACATCCCGCGGCTCTTGAACGCGAGCCGGAACTCCATCGCCTCGTTCGGCTGCACGTCGCGGCCGAGGATCAACGCGCCTTCGCGAATCTGCACCTGCGGCATCACGTCCTGTCCGTTGAGCGTGGCGGACAACTCGTCATACATCGCGCCCGCCGCCGGCAGCGGAAAGAACAAGTTGCACCGGTTCGTGCTGCCCGCGGGATTCTTCAACTGCCAGGTGAATCGGCAATCCGTCTCGTAACCGCCGTAGAGCGCCGAGCCTTTCTTGCGTGGATTCTGCCGCAGCGTCACGTCGTGCCGCGCCGCGAGAAACGGATTGCCCGTGGCAAAGCGGCGCACCGTCTTCTTGCGCAGCACGGCGGGCTTGGTCAAATCCTCGGACTCGATGCGCTCGGTCACTTCCTCGTCGTTGAAAATCTCCACGCGCAACTCGCCCTGCTGCTGTTCCGCGCCCCAGATCGTCTGGACGGCGTTGTAGTTCGCCGTGGTGACGCGCCCGTGCGTGCGTTGAAAGTTCGCCACCGATTGCCGCAGATAAGTCCGCAACACCGCGACCGTCCCAACCAGAAACGTGACGAGTAACGCCGCCCACAGCAGCCGCGTGAAGTTCCCATAAAGCAGCCAGAGCAAACCGGACTTGCCATTGTTCTCCGCCGCCGGCTTGCCCTGTGCGAACGCCGCAAGGAACACCGCCAGCAACGCCGCACCCAGAAACAGGCCGAGAACCGGCTCGGTGTCGGCAAAGTCACTGGCGCGTCCGAAAAACTTTTGGAGGATGAGTTTCAAGAGAGGAAAACCGACATAAGGCGCAAGGGTTAGTCGAACATCGCGGCAAGAATGCTAAACCCCATACCGATGATGATAATTAGTATCGCTCGGTGCACGACCGAATTCATGGTAGCCAACTCATCTACGATCCCTTGCTTGAGTGCGCGAATTTCAGGTGTGTCTGAGTCGCTAAAGATTGCTGTGCGGTTTGCAAGCATCCGCCATCTCAAACTCCTGTCTCGCACGAATGACTTAAGACCTTGTTCTTGAAGCGCCCTTTCGAGGCGTGCCCTAGCACGAAAATACGGAATTGAGCCTTGGACGAAAACATAAGCCGCAACAATGCCTGCAAGGAAGAATACAGTCCCAGGTACATCCATCATTCGCCTTCTGTGTCAAACATTGCCGTGCTTGCCGTCTCGAACACCATCACGCCTCCCCCAAAATCTCCACCTCGGTTTCCAGCTCGATCCCGCGCGCGGACTTCACCCGCTGCTTCACCACGTCGATCAGACTCAAGACATCGCTCGCCGTCGCGCTGCCGTCGTTCACGATAAAATTCCCATGCACGTCCGACACCATCGCGCCGCCGACCCGCGTGCCCTTGAGGCCCAGTTCGTCGATGAGCTTGCCGGCGGGAATCGTCTTCGGGTTTTTGAAAATGCAGCCGGCGCTCGGCTCCTTGGGCTGGCTCTCCCAGCGTTTCGCGCTGTATTGCTCCATGCGCGACGTCACCGTTTCCTTCGTGGCCGGCGTGCCCTTGAGCACCGCGCCGATGGCGATGTGCGTCCTGAACAGCGGACAGCCGCGATACTCCACATTCACCTCGCTCGCCATGCGCTCGTGCGCCACGCCCGAGTAATCCATGAACCGGATCTTCTCCACCACGTCGAACAGCCACGAACCCATCGCGCCCGCGTTCATCCGCATCGAGCCGCCGAGGCTGCCCGGAATGCCTTCGAGAAATTCCAGCCCGGCCAAACCCGCGCGCCGCGCTTCGACCGCCACGGCCTTCAGCTTCACGCCCGCGCCGCACTGCAGCTTGTCGCCGATGATTTCCAGCCGGCTGAAGTTCGGATGGCATAGGCAAATCACCACGCTGCGGATACCGCCGTCCTTGATGAGCAGATTCGAGCCGCGCCCCAGCATGGTGAACTTGAGCTGCCGTTCCGCGCAGAACTTAAGCACGCGCGACAAGTCTTCCTCCGACGCCGGTTCAACGTAGTAATCCGCCTTGCCACCGACGCGCAGCGTGGTGCGCTTGGCCAGCGGTTCGTCGCGGCGCACGATGGATTCGGGCGAAAGGCAGGCCGTCAACGCGGCCAGGGTTTGTTCGTTCGATGACACAGCTTCTTCGCGCAATTCGGCGGCCAGTTCATGGGCGGCCTTCGTGATGTCGCCCGCGCCGAGGAACACCACGACATCACCCGACAGCATGACCGCGCGCACGGCGCGACGCAAGGCGGAGAGAGTGGGGATGTATTCGACCGGCTGCCGCTGAGAGGTCGGATGTTCTTTTGGTCCGCCCTCACCCCGGCCCTCTCCCCCAGGAGAGGGAGAAAATTCCGCCGCCTGTGGGCCAGTAGTCACGTCAAACTGTTGAGGTAGCTCTTCGGAACCTGAACGCATCGACCGCGGAGAGGGAGCTACATTCAATCCGAACCGCCCATCGCGCTCCCTCTCCTGAGGGAGAGGGCCGGGGTGAGGGCGAACGTCATCTGTCATCTCACTTTGCCCCGCACGAATCGCCTCCACCAATCGCGCGCTCGTCACGCCGGGAATCTCCGGCTCGCTGGCGGCGTAGATGTCTGCCACCCACAGCAAATCCGCTTGTCCGAAACACGTCGCGAACTCGCTCATCAGCGCCTGCGTGCGCGTGTAGCGGTGGGGCTGAAAAGCCACGAGCAATCGTCGCGCGCCGAGGCTCTTGAACGCCTTGAGCGTCGCTTCGATCTCGGCCGGATGGTGGCCGTAGTCGTCGAACACTCGGAACCGCGCGTCGCTGAACAATTCCTGCTGTCGCCGGGCCGCGCCGGTGAAATCTGCGATGGCGCGCGCGATGGCCCCTGACGCGTAACCCAACCGATGCAACAGGGCAATGACTGCACCCGCGTTTGAGATGTTCTTCTCGCCGATGAGTCGGAGCGTAAAGTCGCCGAGCTTTTGGCCGGCGTGCCAGACTTCAAAAGAGGCGCGAGGCGCGAGGCGCGAGACAGCAGAATCGTGGGAAGGTGAGGCTCCTGCCGAACCCACTTTGCCACCAGATTGATCAGGGTTCGGCGGGAGCCTCACCCTCCCTGGAATGACGAGCCGATAATTCGCCAGCGGATGAAAACCATACGAAATCGCTCCCGGCTTACGCGCGAACAGTTCGGCTAGGCGCACATCATCCGCGCAGAAGACCATCGTATCGCGCGTCTGTTGGGCGAAGATCGCGAACTCACGGCAGATCGCATCGAGGTTGGCGTAGTAGTCCAAGTGCTCGGCATCGACGTTCAACACGATGGCGTGTTGCGGACGGAACTCGGAGAGCGTGCCATCGCTTTCATCAGCTTCGGCGATAAAGAAACCCGCCTCCGCGCCCGACGGCGGTGAGAGGCGCGCGTGCCTTCTGAGTTGTGGCACGAGCGCCCCCACCGCATAGCTGGGGTTGGCAGACAGATTCTCCAAAGCAAAAGCGAGCAGCGCCGATGTCGTGGTCTTGCCGTGCATCCCGGCGACACAGATCCCCCGCTGACGATTCACCAACGCAGCAAGCAGGACCGCGCGGCGGACAATGGGGATTTGCCGCTGCTCGGCGGCTTGCAGCTCAGGGTTGTCGAGCCGGATGGCCGACGAGTAAATGACCAGCGCGGACCGCGCGGCGATGAGTTGTTCCGCTTGGTGGCCGAGATGAATTGTCGCGCCGCGTTCCCGGAGCTCGCGTGTCTCGTCGCCAGCGACCAGGTCCGAGCCGGCCACGCGCCAGCCAAAGTCAAGCAACAGATGGGCGAGGCCGCTCATGCCGCAGCCGCCGATGCCGACGAGATACGCGGTCGAGCCAGCCGGCGCTGACTCCAGCAGCGTGCTGACTTGATCTGTGGTTAGAGGGACCATTGTCGCTTAACAGAAGTCGTATGAATGAACGTAAAGTCGCCAAGGCGCATTCAAAGGAGCGCGGCTGTGTCCACAGGACCAGCCGCAGCACACCCCCACCCCGAATGCCTGCCCGATTTGCCGCGACTGACGCCGCCCACAAAAGTCGCGTTCCATGGCTACCCTTCAGCCGGAGCGCCGAGCATTGCTCGGCTTCGGGAATTATCTCCGGTCCGGCCGAGCGATGCTCGGCGCTCCAGTCCGGAAGGACGCCCTGCAGCGTCTCGTCGTTTGCTGCATCCCTCATGCATCGCGTCCGTAAGAGCCATCATCCGCTCGGCGATCAATTCGGCAGCGCTGGCGTTGTGCCAGTCTTCGAGGGCTTTGGCCATCGCGGCGTGCGCCGGCTTGTCCGTCAAAAGGCGCAGAACGAGTGGGGCGAGAGCTTCACCAGTCGCCCCTTTTTGTTCGAGCATCAAAGCCGCGCCGGTTTCAACGTAGGCGTTCGCGTTGTGGAGTTGATGGTTGTCGGCGGCGATGGGATAGGGAATGAGCACGGACGGCAGGCGCATTGCGGCGAGTTCGGCAAGGGAGGAGGCACCGGCACGGCTCACCGCGACGTTCGCCGCGCCGAGGGCGAGTTCCATCTCGGTGAGGAACGGGCGGACCACAGCCTTGGCCTTGAGCGCGTCATAGCCGGACTGGACTTTGGCGACATCGCCTGGGCCGGTGAGGTGGAGAAACTGCAAATCGGGTGACGCCTTGAGCAGCGCAGGCAGGGCTTGCAGGACGAGGTCGTTGATGCCGGATGCACCCTGGCTGCCGCCCATGACGAGCAGGGCGGGACGGTCCGGCACGAGGCCGAGCGCGATGCGGCACGAGGCGGGTTCCGCCGGCTGGAACTGCGGGCGGACGGGCGTGCCGGTGCAGAGGATGTTCGTATGATGCAGGCGGCCCGCTGCCGTGGTAAACCCGACGAAGGCTTGATTGACGAAGTGCGCGAGCCAGCGGTTGGCCTTGCCGGGAATCGTGTTCGATTCGTGCAGGAACGTCGTCGCGCCACAGGCGCGTCCGGCCAGGACGGGCGGCGCGCTGGTGAAGCCGCCCATCGCGAGGACGGCTTGGGGCGGACGCTCGCGGAAGAGTTGTTTCGCAGCGCGATAGGAGTTCCAGAAGCCGGCTGCGAATTGAAGGAGCTTGCCGGGCGTCATGCCGACAGCGGGCAGCGTGGCGACCTTCATGCCGAGCGCGGAAGTGACAGCGTGCTGATCGACTTCTTTCGGCGAGACGAGCAACGTGACATCGCAGCCGCGCAAGAGGAGTTGCTCACCGACGGCGACACCGGGGAACAGGTGTCCGCCCGTGCCGCCACAGGCGATGGCGACGAGGGGTTTGGATGGTGAAGAAGGAATCACAGGAGACAATCGAAGGTATCGCACGTCAGGCAGTCACTTTTTGCCACTCGATCTGCCTATCCGGAAACGGCCGGTCTTCTTTCTTGTGTGTGCCATTCCAGAAAACTCTGGCGCCCGCGTGATCTCGGTAGGTAACTCGAAAGGGACGTAAGCAAAAATGCTCAAACACAAGCACGAGGTTTGTGAAGGCGTTAAACACTCCGGTCTCACCCATAACTAACTCTGCTGCACCTTCGAGTGTCGCACATTCGTGAAAAACCATTGTTCGATGGTGACGAACATACCGAAAGACAAGCACTTCGCCCGCAATTTCTTCAGCACCTGTTAGAAACTCGTGTCGCTCCATGTCCGGACCACGGAACTCGTCTGTATGCCAGTCTGGAATGGCCAAGTGCGCATTGCGTGGGCCTTGGAAATCTAGAGAGGCGTAAAGCTCATTTGCACTTAGCATCTGCTCTGGCGCAACTTTCAAAATTTGCCCTACGAGGCCTGCCAGTTTCATAGCGTGGACGTTGGCGTCGACCAACGCCGTTGTCCAGCTCAGGAACTCTGCGGCCAGCAAAGTGAACACGGGCGCGCGGGCCTTCACTGCGTTGAAACCTGCCGTTTCGCCCAACGAATCACGGCCAGTGAAACCCAGGTGAAAGCGAGCACGATACAGAAGAGCGTAGTGTCGAGATACAGGACCTGATGCAAATCGTAAAGTTGATCGAAGTTGCCGCCTTTAAGCGTGGGAACCACGATCTCGGTAAGCCATCGGCCGAAGAAAACAACAGCAACTCCGACGGGAATCAACCATCCGGTGAGCAAGAAGAATCTGATTTGGTTTTTCATAGGACTCAACCCCGTTGGGGTTGGAATTCATTGCGACATCTCACCCAGGGTAGCTCGTTCCTCGCAACCCTGGGCTGAAAGACGCAATCCCTTTGGGATTGAGCGGAGTTCACGAGTTCTGCGGTGCGGCCAGTTCGTC